>Ga0164290_1000955_pt1 | contig 62878 bp, 48 predicted proteins | sample Micstemetagenome_FD_108782 | JGI IMG/M metagenome (GOLD analysis project Ga0164290, IMG submission 108782) | Contaminated culture microbial community from soil near Moab, Utah, USA - Microcoleus steenstrupii SON62 (Illumina Assembly) | ecosystem: Environmental > Terrestrial > Soil > Soil crust...
ACGGACAGCACGATATTCAGGAGTGCATCAGCCGGGCGGCGGGGCCATCGAAGGCAGGTGCAGGAACGTACCTTTCGTATGGCGAGGCCCACTGGGACCGCCGGCTTCGACCGGCACGACATCGTTGGAGAAACCGCACCACCAAGGCACCACGACGCCAAGGAGAGTCACCTCCCCAGACGAACGCGCCTTCCGCCTATGCTAATCGTCGATGGGACGACTGCCGAAGCTCACCGTGCTGGAACAAGAAGTGTGCGACGCCTGGGAGGCACTTACCTTCGGGGACGCGGGATTCAAAAGTGAGGCACTGACCCGCGGCGAGTTGGATTCTTGGGAATGCGATCGTCGGGAGGGTTGGGACGCAATTCTCGCCAAAGCGCACCTCGGGGGCAAGTGGCAGGTCGGAGCCGGAACGGCCGCCATGCTTACGGCAAGCCGTTGGTACAACGCGATGATCTTGCGCGAGTACGCCAGAGCGATCGAGGAGATTGAGCGATGTCTCCAGCACCCAGGGCCGTTTGACCGTCTCGAGCAAGCCGAGCTTCCGATGCGGGCGGAGGTCGCGAGACTTGCGGCCGGCGACCACGTTGCGTCGGCGGCTCGACTGACGCAGAGCCTCGAATGCGGCATCTACCGACCTGGAGTCATGGCGCGATTGGTAGCGCACCTGCTCATCCCCGTCATCGAGGACTTGCCACTAGATGAATCGGTACCGGAGGAAGTTCGCATGTTAGCGAAGTCGATCGCTCGGGCGTTGAAGCGATCTAAGAAGCTGACGATGGCGTGCGCCGCCTCGCGAACGTGGCGTGATCTACGGGAGAATCTGCTCCTCGTGCTCGGACCCGAGGGGCTTGCCCGGAGTCGGCCACGAACGGAGTAAAGCCGCATCGCAGGTCAAGCAGCGAGACGCTCACGCGACGAACAATGGAGCGGATGGCCCGCGTCGCGATCGTGATCTCTACTCAGTACGGCCAGACGGCGAAGATCGCCGACCGGATTCGCGGCGCCCTCGGCGACGCGGACGTGTTCTGCGCACCTCAGCTGCCGCAAGGGTTGGATGCCTTCGATGCGGTGGTGATCGGCGCACCGGTCTATTACGGCGGCTATCCCAAGGAACTCATCGCGTGGACGAAGGTCCACGCTCGGAACCTCAATGAAATGCCGGTGGCGTTCTTTTCGGTGAGTCTGAACGCCTCGGGCACCACCATCGCCGCCCGGCGCGAGGACGCGCGCTTGATCGCCAAGTTCATGGAATCGACCGGCCTGCGGACGGAGCTCACCGCGAGCCTCGCGGGGACCGCCCACTACCGGAAGTACGGAGTGCTGAAGCGCTGGCTGCTCCAGGCAATCTGCGCTCGAATGGGGGCGCCGACCGACAGGTCGCGCGACCATGAGCTCACGGATTGGGCGACCGTGGACCAGTTTGCGGCCACCGTCGCCCAGCACAAAAGATCGGCAAGGCCCGAAGGCTAGCGCCGAACCCTTAGCTCGATCACTGTGCTCGTGGAGCCTAAAGGAATCGTAGACGCTCCGGCATCGACCGGAAAGGCGGCGGTTGGCGCGTAGCGAACGGCCGCCTGACCGCTCGTCTCCAAGCGCAGCCGGGCCTTGGGAGTGTGAGGAGTCGAAGGCGAGAGCGTGACGCGGACCGCGCCGGACCGGGGATTCATCTCCACGGACTCGAAGGTGCCGGCGTCGAGGGTGAGGTAGAGGCCGAGCGGTGCCAGATAGACGCGGTTGCGGAACGAGTCCTGCGGCGTGATCGACACCCAGCCACGTGTCTGCGCGACCTTGCCGCCGAAAGCCTGCCAACCGAACTCCTTGGTTTGCACCAAGTACGCGGCGGTGTTGAACGCGTGGCCGAAGAAGTTGGGCCCGTAGTCGCCGGAGTAAGCGTCCCACTTGAGCGTCGATGGGAAGGAATGGAAGGCGGCGGAGCCGAAGCCCTCGGGATCGATGTTCGAGATCGCACCCATGGTTCCGCCGTAGCCCACGCGCAGCAGGTACAGGTCCTCAGGGTGCTCGCGGTATTCCCTCAGGAGGGGAATCGCGTTGAGTCCCGAGCCGTAGTGGTGGATCTGCCGCTCGATGCGGCTGAGCTTGCCGCCGTACAGGAAGTCCCAGTAGCGGCGCGCGTTCCCGTTGTAGCCCCAGTGAGGCACGGTCGGCATGTAGGCCAGCACCGAATTGAGCGACACCTGGGCCTTGTCCTCGTACCCGAAGTACTTGCACCAGGCGTACACCTCCTCTTGGCCCGTGGAGTCCCATGCCATCTCGCTGCCAAACGGATACGCCTCGGTCTTCCAACGGTCGGCCCGCTCCTTCATCCGCGCCTGAATAAGATTGGCTTTCTCGGTGAGCCCCTCGCGGCGCAGGTCTTCCAGCAGGGAGAGGAAGATATCGCCCTCCATCAACCCTAGGCGCCAGTAGCCCACCCGATCGCGCCCCCGCTCGTCGCGACTGGTCATGAACTCCGTGGTGGCGTACGCCTGGTCCAGGTACCAGCCCCACGGCTTCTTCGTCATGCCGGGGTGGTTCCGCGCGACGCGGTAGAGCGACCAGTACGCGGCCGCCACATGCGGATAGTTGTAGCCGCGGCCCACGTCGTCGGTCTGCTTGCGATTCCAGCTCGTCCAGCTGGTCCAGTTGCGGCTCGCGTCGTACGCGAAGCCGGGCACCAGGGGCGGTTCGTAAAAGAAGACGCTCTTGCGCACACCGTACTTGTTCGGTCCCTCCTTGAACTGGAGGTTGCCCCAGAGCACCTTGTCCACGAACTCCTCGAGCTTGGCGACCTCGCCCGCCTCCGGCTGGCCGAACGACTTCATCGCGAGCGCCAACCAGTTGCCGGAACCGCCCTCGTCCCCCAGCCCCGCGATCCAGACGCGGCTGTCCTGCACGACTTGACGGTTCGCCTCGCGGTCGTAGCTGATGGCCGACGGGGCGCGGCCGAACGGATCGTTCGCGTCGGTGAACCACGCCTTGGTGGTGAGGAAGCGTCCGAGGTCGGCCACCACCTGAGCGGCCGGCTTGGTGACGTAGTAGCTCACCGTCTGCCGGGTGCCGTCGGAGTAGGTGACGTTCAGGCGGGCACGTCCCCACGTTCGGCCGCGTAGGGTGTAACCACGCCAGCCGTTCTTTCCCTCGCGGTTGGAGGTCCAGGTGAGCGCTCCCTGCGGGTGCACGTCGAGTGCCTTCACCCGCTTGCCGTACTTGAGGAACAGCTTGCCCTCTTGGTCCATCGGCAGCACATACCCGGGCAGCCCAACGGCGACGGGACGGCCGGCTTCCACGAGCGTCTCCTCGATCCGCCGAATGGACGGCGACGGCAAGAAGGTCACGCCGTACGTCCAAGTCTCGCCCGGTCTCAGCACGGTCCGGGTTGGGACGTTCCACTGCTCCACCCCCTTCCACTCGTTTTGGGCGTAGGCGTCGCTGTGGACCGTCCACTCCATCGTTCCCTCGAACGTCTGGTTAGGCCGCATCGGCTCGTTCAGCAGCCGCCACGCTTCGAGCGGGGTGCGGCCGACAGGGGCGACCACCATCGTGGGGCCCGTACCCGTGAGTCCAGTCACCTGGGCGTAGCCCGCATCGGCTCCGATGTAGGGATCGACAAAGGAACAACGGGCGTGCGCCTCTTCGAGACTCCGGCCAGTGATGATGTTGTTGAACGGCATCGGAATGCCGAGCGCTCCGATCTCCACGGAGGACGGGCCGGGGTTCTGAACGTCGAACATCAAGGCCAGGCGGTCCCCATTGCGGACCCAACGACGGATCACGCGGACCGGACTCGTCGCCGACAGGGTGGCGGCGAGGTCCGCCGCCGCGAGGGTATTGCCGGAGGCCGGAAGGGCGGCGACTCGGGCTCGCTTGGTGGCGCTCGAGAGATTGGTCCACTCGCTCTCCCCGACCCGGCGCGCCCGGAGCGTGAGATCGCCAAGGTGGTACGACCCGTCCCCGGATCGGACGTTCAGCCGGTCTGAGGGAAGAAAGTCGAACCCGCCCCCGGCCTGAGGAAGGAGCCCCACCGCCACCTGCGAGTCCTTGCCGAGACGAAGGGTGAAGTCGCGCGTGCGAATCTCCTGCACTCCGTTCTCCAGCCCAAGCGTGGCCGGCGGCGCCGGCGGGCGAGGCTGGTTCTGAGCCGCGGCAACGGTGGCCAGCATGGCGAGGTGCGGGAGGAGGAGGTTTCGCATGGACATCGGCTTCTGCCCTTTTACCGGGAACCGTTTAACATTAAAGCATCGATTTCGGCTCGACGGAGGGAGCCGTTCTGGCCGGGGTTATCCGCGGAACTTTACGTCGACGATCCGGTTGGTCGCGACTCGGCGCACGATTTGACGCTTGCCGCCCGGCCAGATGATTTCCAGCGCCACCCGACCGCGGTGGTCTCCCAGGCCGAAGTGGAGCCGGAGATCGTTTTGGTTTCCTTCGCCCGTGCCGGCTTCGACGTGGCGAGTGAGGGTGGTGCCATTGACGGCGATGCGCACCTGGGTACCGATGGCGCTGCGGTTGACGCGTTTGCCGTCCCCTTCCAGTCGCACGCCCAGCCACCGACCTGGCTTCCCCTCGTTGGCGAACAGCTTTCCGGCGGAGCAAAGGGCGAGACGCCCGTCGTTGCGGAAGTCGGCGAAGGCGGCTTGGTAGGTGGGCGGCAGCTTTTGCAGACCGCTGCCGGCGGTGACGTCCACGAACGCGAAGCTGCCCCCGTTGCGGTACAGGACGGGGTGATTCGGACGGCCGAAGGAGGCGGTGCCGTAAACCGTCGTGAAGAACAGGTCGGGCTTGCCGTCGTTGTCGAAGTCGCCCGCCGCGGGCGAGGCGTACGATTCCTGGTACCAAACCCCACCGGGGCCGCGATCCTCGAACTTGAAGCCGCCGCTCGGTCCGAGGTTTCGGAGAAACCGCGACTTTGGCTGATCGCCGCGCGAGTCCACGTGGGCGAAGTTGCCGGCAAACAGGTCGAGCTCGCCGTCGGAATCGAAGTCGGCCCAGGCCGCCCCAATCGAGTGACCGCCCGCGAATCCCGCCGACGTGGCGACGGCGTTCCGCTCGGCGGCGACGTTTTGGAATCGCCCTTTGCCGTCGTTACGCCAGAGCTCGTTCGGCTGTAGTCGGTAGTTCGAGACGTACACGTCGAGCGCGCCATCGCGGTCGAAGTCGCCCGCGGTGACGCCGCGTGAGCGGTGCGTCGCGTCCGACCAGGTGAGTTCGAATCCCTTGGCGCCGCGGTTCATCAGCACGAAGTTGGGATACGTCAGGTTCTTCTCCCAATCCTCGTACCCGCCGACGAACAGATCGACCAAGCCGTCCGCGTCGAAGTTGCCCCAGCTCGCTCCCCGGGAGACCGTTGCCGGCAACGCCGGCAGCGCCGCCGAGGTGAACTTCTTGCCGCCTTCGTTCCGGAACAGCTTTTGCGCGGACCACGAGAACAGGTCGGGAAAGCCGTCGTTGTCGTAGTCGGCGGCGACCACGTTTCCCACGCCATCGGCCACGCGCTCGAATCGCCTCCCCCGGTCGTTGCGCCACACGACGCCTCCGGCAATGAGATCGGTCCAGCCATCCCGGTCGACGTCCACCCAGCACGCGTGCTCGTTCGCGAGCGTCAGGCCGACGGCGGCCGAGACATCGACGAACGCCGGAGCCACGGCTTGGCCCAGCGCGAGAGCGGAGATCAGCAGCATCGCTGAGGCCAATCTACCCCTCCGCCTATAATCCCCGGTCTCAGCCGGCGGTCCCAGAAGTTAGTAGCCGAGGGCAGGGGCGGCTCGCAGGCGGGTGGCGTCGCGAATGGGCGGAGCGCCGAACAGGCGGCGGTACTCGCGGCTGAACTGGGAGGGGCTCTCGTAGCCGACGCGGAAGGCGGCGCTGGCGGCGTCCAGACCCTCGGTGACGATGAGGCGGCGCGCCTCTTGGAGCCGCAGCTGCTTCTGAAACTGCAGGGGGCTCATCGCGGTGACGGCCTTGAAGTGGTGGTGCAGGCTTGAGGGACTCATCCCCACCTCCCGTGCGATTGCCTCGATCCGGAGCGGGAGGGCGTAGTCGCGCCGGAGCAGGGCGACCGCCTGCGCCACTCGGTTCGCGCCACTCCAAGCCAAGGCGATCTCCCGCAGCCGACCGCCCTGTGGGCCAACGAGCAAGCGGTAGAGAATCTCACGCTCGATTAACGGCGCGAGCGCCGGGGCGTGCTCCGGCGAGTCTAGAAGGCTCAGGAGGCGGCCGATAGAGGCGCGGAGATCAGGATCGAGGGGGCTGACGCCCAGCCCTCGTCCGGACGGCGAGTCGGTTGAGATGCCCGAAGCGAGGAACTCGGACACCGCCTTCGGATCGATGTCCAGCCGCATACCGAGGTAAGGACACTCGGGCGAGGCTTCGATGATCTCCCCCTTGAGAGGAAGGTCGATGGAGACGAGCAAGAACCGCTCCGGATCGTAGTCGTAGACCTCGGTGCCGACGGTGATCCGTTTGCGTCCCTGAAGGATCAAGCAGAGCGCGGGGCGCTGCACGCTGTGAATCTGTTCGACCCGCTGCGAGAGCCGCACCAGACCGAGCGAAGGCAAGGCCGTCTCGAAGACGCCATCGGACGGCGCGTGTCGTTCGAACAGCGGCAACCACTCGGCAATCCCTTGGCGATCTGGAGGATTAGGCAAGAGTTCTCCAGGATCGGTCTACCGGCTTCGTCATCATCGCACCCACACTCTACTCCAGGTCAATCGACCGATTTGGAGGAAAAGACAATGGCGACGAACGAGAAGGTGTTCTTCATTACCGGTGCCAGCCGAGGGCTGGGCGCGACGATCGCACAGGCGGCGCTCGCCGCGGGACACCGCGTGGTGGCAACCGGGCGGAATGCCGAAGCGACGGCCCGAGCGCTCGGCGGGGACTCCGACCGGTTGCTCGCCCTGCGGCTCGACGTCACTCAAGAGGACGAAGCCAAGGCGGCGGTCCGGGCCGCCGTCGACCGGTTCGGACGGATCGACGTGCTGGTGAACAACGCGGGATATGCCCTCATGGGCAGCATCGAGGAGACCTCGGACGAGGAGGTGCGGGCGCAGTACGCCACCAACGTGTTCGGCTTGCTCAACGTCACGCGGGCTGCTCTGCCGGTGATGCGGGCGCAGGCTTCCGGCCACGTTATCAACCTCTCCTCCGTCGGGGGGTATTGGAGCGGCGCGAGCGCGGCGCTCTACTGCTCCACGAAGTTCGCCGTCGAGGGGATCAGCGAGGGCCTCGCCGACGAGGTCGCACCCATGGGAATCCGCGTGACGATCGTTCAGCCGGGCTACTTCCGCACCGAGTTCCTGGCCGGGAACTCCGTGGCCTGGGCCGCCAACGAGATCCCCGCCTACAACAACGGAAGTCGGGAGTTCTTCGAGGAGCGGAACGGCAAGCAAGAGGGGGATCCCCAAAAGCTGGCGCAGGCCGTGCTCGGCGTCGTCGCCTCGGAGAACCCGCCGCTCCGCCTTCCCCTGGGCCGCGATGCGGTGCAGGTGCTCGAGTCGAAGCTCGAGACCCTCAAGCAAGGACTGGACGAGGTTCGAGCGATCTCGGTGTCGACCGGCTTCGCTGATTGAGGTGGGGGAACGCGTGACACCTCTGTGACGGACACGCGATAACGTGGATCGGCGCGAAATCGCCTCTCGAGCTCCGTTGACAGGTCTATGATCGGCATATGTCAGCCTTCAACGGCCTCGGTATGCACCTAGGCAATCTCTCGCGGCTCTCCAGCGCCAAGACTCGCTCGATCTCGCCGGAGAACTTCGACGGCGCTAAGGGACAGGGCGGAATGGCGACCGAGGGTACGGGCGCGAACTGCGCCCGCGAACTGGGCCAGGGATGGAAGATCTCCCCCTCGATCCGCATCGAGGGGGGAGAAGAGCGCGTCATCGCCGACATCGAGGGACCGGGCGCGATCCAGCAGATCTGGATGACCCCAACCGGTCACTGGCGCTATTCCATCCTCCGCATCTACTGGGACGACCAGGAGCAACCGAGCGTCGAGTGTCCCGTGGGCGACTTCTTCGCCTGTGGGTGGCAGAAGTACGCGCAAGTGAGCTCCCTCGCGGTCTGCGTGAACCCAGGCAGCGCCTTCAACTGCTATTGGGAGATGCCGTTCCGCCGTCGATGCCGCATGACGCTCACGAACATCGGCGACGACTCGATGGTGCTGTACTACCAGATCAACTACACGCTGACCGAGGTGCCGGAGGACGCGGCGTACTTCCACGCGCAGTTCCGCCGCACGAATCCGCTGCCGTACAAGGAGGTCTACACCATCCTCGACGGCGTGCAGGGTCAGGGCCAGTACGTGGGCACCTACATGGCGTGGGGCGTGAACAACAACGGCTGGTGGGGCGAGGGAGAGATCAAGTTCTTCATGGACGGCGACGGCGAGTTCCCGACGATCTGCGGCACCGGCACCGAGGACTACTTCTGCGGCTCGTACAACTTCGATCTGGGCAAGGCGAACGGCGGCTATCGCGAGTTCACCACTCCGTATGCCGGCCTCCCGCAGGTGATCCGCCCCGACGGGCTGTACGAAGCGAACACTCGCTTCGGCCTCTACCGGTGGCACGTGACCGACCCGATCCGCTTCGAGCAGGACCTGCGCGTCACGATCCAGGCGCTCGGTTGGCGCAGCGGCGGGCGCTACCTGCCGCTGCAGGACGACATCGCGAGCGTCGCCTTCTGGTACCAGACGCTGCCCACCGCTCCGTTCCCGGCGCTCCCGAATCGCGATTACCTCGAGGTTCTCACGGGGACGGGCCCGAACGTCTGAGAGGCGATTGGCTCCGCCGAATCGATCGCGGAGCCAATCGCCATCCGGGCAATACCATGACGACGCTGATCTCATTGGCGAGCTGTCTCCTCGCGACGACAACACCTGAGTCCACCATCCGCTGGGAGGTGCCCAACCCCTCCCCCGGAGCCAAGGGGGCGGTGGCGATGCCCGGGGGCGTGGTCCTCATTCCGGGTCACGCATCCGAGGGCCGCGGGGTGGGGCTGACTTGTCACGCCACGCGTGACGGGGGGCGAAACTGGGCGAAGATCGGGCTGATCGCGAGCGATCCCGACCCGGCGACGGACTTGGGGGACGGCAATCTCGTTCGTCTACGCGGCGGACGACTCCTGGCGACCTATCGGCGGAATCAATACCGCGGGTCATCGGCGGCGTCGCCGCGGTACGCCATTGAGGTGGCGGAGAGCAAGGACGGCGGGCGGAGCTGGCGACGTCACTCGACGGTGGAGACGTCGCGCGCCGGCTCGATTCGTCCGAGCCGTGGGCTCTGGGCGCCGCTGCTGTTCGTCCGCGCGAGCGGCGAGGTGCAGTGCTATTACGATGACGAGAACACTCCCTGGCTCCGCGGCTTTCCGGGGCACCAGTGGCTCATGATGCGGGCGCTTGATCCGAGAACCGGTCGGTGGCGGCCGCCCGTGGTCGTCTCCCGAGCTCCCGATCGGAAGCACCTGTCGCGCGACGGGATGGCCGCCGTCGTTGAGCGGCTCGACGGGACGCTGGTGTGCGCGCTTGAGAGCGTGCAAACCGAGCCGCCGCACGCGGGATTGCTGCGCGTCGTGACCTCGACCGATGGAGGAAGGACTTGGGACTGGAGCCGCGGCTTACGCCCGCCGCTGTACCAGCCGGCCGACGTTCGGTACCACGCGTTCTCGCCGTGGCTTCTGTCGTTGCCGAGCGGAGAGATCCTCTGCGGCTTCGCCACCAACGAGGATCGGCCGGAACCGGGAATCTCTGGGACGCCACCGCACCGACTCGGGCTGGACATCAAGACCTCGCTGAGTCGCGACGGCGGACGAACGTGGGGCCGGCCAGTGCCGCTGTACCGCGGCACCGGCCGAAACTACCTGCCAGGACTCGTCCTCTTGCCGTCGCCCGACGGCGCCAGACCCAACGTCCTAGCGACCTTCATCGACTTCGACAAGGGGACGCTCGGGGTGGTGGGCCGAGTCCGCAGCCCCGGGAAGGACTAGCCCGACTTCTTCATCTTGAACAACGCCCAGTCGTCGCGGCGCACTTCCGTGTACGGAAGGTAGGCCGCGTGGCCGTCGAGGAACGCGTAGCCACCCTTGCCGAAGTAGCCTCGAGTCGGACGGCGATCCGGCTCGAACACGTTGGAGCAGGGCGCGAAGCTGAGCGAACGGTCGTTCGGGTCGCGGCCGGCGAGCTTCCAGGCGTCGCAGCCCAGAAGCGTCGAGCCGCTGAAGGTACCCACGACGTTGTCGCCCTGTCCGTCGGCGTTGGCCGGCCAAACTTCCGAGAGGCCGATGGTCTCCGCCGTGCGCTCGACCTCGGAGATCGACCGGCCGAGGATGCCGGTGTTCGGGTCCTCACGTGCGCCCTTGTCCACCGACGCCTGCGTGATCAGGCGGTTGGAGATGCTGTACGAGCGTGGATACTTGTACTTCTTCAGGTCGCCGTCCCAGTACTGCGCGTCGTACCGGGGCACATTGTCGGAAGGGCTCTTGAAGATCGCGTAGCTCTTCACGTACGGCCGGAGTTGGATGTCGTACGACTTGATCGGCGACTGGCCACCGTTGATCGGGGGCTCATTGGTCTCGATCGGGAGGTGGGAGTCCGCGTCGTTCGCGTAGAGCTGGAGAGCCGTGCCGAGCTGACGGACGTTGGAGAGCGAAGCCGTTTGATTCGCCTTCTCCTTCGCACGGGCGAACACGGGGAAGAGGAGGGCCGCGAGGATACCGATGATCGCGATGACCACGAGCAGCTCGACGAGGGTGAAGGCGTGCTTATTTTTCATGTCGGTTCTCAGGTGAGGGCGGTGATGGGGGGCGAGGAGCGAACGCGACGCCAAAAGCGTCGACTCCGCGTGCGTCGGGTCAGAGCGGCGACCGGCTGCGCCGCGAAGAGCGCCACCGGACCCCAGAAGACGAGTTGGAACACGAAGAACGCCACACCCTGCGGGGCGGGCCATGCGATGGCGAGATACAGCGCGGAAGCGAGGCAACAAAGGAGGACCGCGTTAGCGATGCCGCGGCGAGGAGAGGTCGGCGTGCCGAGCCCGATCAGAAGCCCCGCGGCGAGCGGCGAGAGGGCGCAGACGAGACTGGTTGTGGAGAGCGCCTCGGGGAACTGCTCCGCCCGAACTTGGAGGTCGACTAGGATCAAGTCGAGCGCGGTAAAGCTGCCGAGCCACCCGAACGCGAGCTTCGTCGACCAGACCCGCGCCTCGCGGTCGGTGGCGTCGGGCTCGGCCTGAGTGAACTCCTCGAGGAAATCGCGCCCGGTCTCGCTCGGCTCGCCCAGCTCCCGCAGCGCCGCCTCGATCGCTTCGGCTCGCGAGAGGCCGTCGAACTCGCCGTCCTCCGCGATCGACATCAGGTGCTCGCGAAGTTCGCGACGGAGCTCCTGCCGCCTCTCGTACGGCACGGTGCCGACCAAGGGGGCGCAGACGTGGTCGAGGTAGTCCTCGATCCGCGGCTCAGGCTGGCTGGTCACCGGGGTTCTCCTTGATGACCGCGTTCAGGGCGTCGGAGAGCTTCGACCAAACCTGGGTGCGGCGCGTGAGCTCGGCCTGCCCCGCCTCGGTGATGAGATACACCTTGCGGGAACGCTCCCCGTTCTCCTCCCAGCTCCCCTCAATGAGTCCATCTCGCTCGAGGGCGTGAAGCGCCGGATAGAGCGCGCCCTGACGCAGGCTCAGCGCGTTGTCCGTGCGCCGGTTCACCTCGCGAGCGATGGCGTACCCGTGGTGGGGCCCGCTGGCGAGGACCGCCAGGATCAGAATGGGGGTGTTGCCCCGGAGAAACTCACGTTCTTCGCTCATGTGTCAGCACACGATACATCGTGTGCTGGACAATGCCAACGTCTTTCTTGTTAAGATCTGAAAATTGGCCGTGAACGGCCCGCGATGAGGACGGATGCGGCGGACGGAATCGGAAGGTAACGTTCAGACCCTCGACCATGAGTGCCTTTCGGAACCCGCTGCTGCCGTTTGCCCCAGATCCGTGGATCGTCTTCCACGAGGGCTATTACTACTTCACCTACACCGCACACGAGCACATCCCGATGCGGCGTGCGAAGTCGCTGGCGGATCTCGGGAGCGCGGAGGAGATCACCGTGTGGCGGGACGACCACCCGATGCGGTGCACCGAGATGTGGGCACCGGAGATCTACCTACTCGACGGTCCCAACGGCCGGCGCTGGTACCTGTACTACACCGCTTCCGACGGGCAGGATCTCAACCATCGTTGCTTCGTGCTCGAGGGTCAGCCGGACGATCCGAGCGGACCGTACACCTTCAAGGGTCAGTTGCGCACCGACCCGGACGAGCGACTCTACGGCATCGACGGGCACGTGCTGGTGAAGAAGGACGGCACGATGTACCTGCTGTGGGCGGGGCACCCGGGCCACCGGATCTTCATCCAACGGCTGGAAGACCCGTGGACGACTACCGGTGAGCGGGCGCGGCTGGAGACGGATGGGTTCGGATGCGAGGAGGTGCGCGAGGGTCCCGTGGCGCTTCAGCGGGACGGGCGGATCTTCCTCATCTACTCCATCTGCGACACCGGCAAGCCCGACTACAAGCTCGGCATGGTGTGGTGCTACGAGACGGACGACGTGACCGACGCGGCCGTGTGGCGGCAGTGGCCCGAGCCGATGTTCACCCGGAACGACGCGGCGGGCGTGTACGGCCCGGGCCACAACGGCTTCTTCCGCAGCCCGGACGGCACCGAGGACTGGATCGTCTATCACGCCAAGGACGTGGAGCACTACACCTACGAACGACGCAGCCCACGATGCCAGCGGATCGCTTGGCGAGCCGACGGAACTCCCGACCTCGGCATTCCCGTGGCGCTCGGAGAGGACGTGCCGCTGCCTTCCGGGGACCCTGGGCCTGCGGTGGGCTAAGGCGAACTCATTGCCCCGCGCCGATGAGATCCGTCCCACGAGCGGCGATCGGCCCGCGCCGGGAGAGCGGCCAGGCACTACGGCTGCCGTAGCGCCTGGCCGCTCCACGTTCAGAACGCGACGTCGATCGCTTGGGGCGTGCTCTTCAAGGGGAAGCGCAGCCACAGGAGTCGGCGGGCCGGGTCGTACTCGCCGATCGGGACCGTCTTGCCGTCCACGCTCGCGGACTTTGGCGGGCTAGGCACTCGCAGGAGCAGAACGCCCTGGGTGTCGCCGATCCCCTCGATGGTGCCTCGCCAAGCGCTTCGAGTGGAAGCGGTCTGGTGGACGTAGCCGGCGGACGCGACGACCGGACGGCGGTACTTGGAGAGATCGACCAGCAGGTGGCGCGTAGTCGGGCCGAGCTCCACGCGGTTCTGAACCCGCAGCTTCGGGTCGAAGAGGTCGATGAACTCACCGGTCAGGGTTTGGCTCGGCGACGGGCTCTCGTCCATGCCCGAGGCGACGACGTACGGACCGCGGCGCAGAACGAGCGCCGACGTCTCCTTCCACTCAAGGTTCTTGGCGGCCGCCCGCACCTTCTCAGCCAGCCAAGCGGATCCGTTCGCTTGGCGCGAGACGTCGATGTTGGGGCTCTTGCGCAGGTAGAGGAGCCGTCCCCGGCCGATGGAGGTCAGCTCTTCGGCATGAGTCCGAGACAGGCCGAGCCGCTCGAATAGGTGCTCGCGCGGGACCCGGTAGTTCTTGCCATCGCTGTTCCACCACTCGCGAACTCCGTTGAACGGGTCGCGGTCGTCGTCGATGAACGCCAGGGTGCCGCCGGCACGCACCCACTTAGCGATGGCGTCGTGGACGTCTGGGGTGAACGGCTTCATCCCCTCGTAGCTCATCAGAATGACCTTGGTGTCCTTGAGGTAGCCGGGCAGGGTCACGTTCTCGAGCTGGACCGGCTGCACCGGCATTCCGCGCTTCACGAACGGGAGCGCGAGGCCGTAGAAGTGGCCGAACTCGTTGTCGCTCGCGGCGGGCCCGCCGCGCTGGAACATGAGGGAGTCGCTCACCATGACGCCGACGCCGTGGGAGCCGCTGTCCCACTTCACCGAGCGCTGGTTCATGTCCTTCAGCGCGTTGATGACCACCTGCAGTTCGGTCTCGTACTCGTCGGGGATCGCGACCCGCTTCTTGGGGTCCTCCTCTGAGGGGTACGTGCCGTTGAAGATTCGCTCCGGCCACGGCATCACCTCGTACTGCGACACCTCCGGCTGAAGGAGCGAGGCGACGAGGGTCGCGTGGTAGTTGCGGCGGTAGTCGCCCCAGTCGTGGTTCGGGTTGTCCTCGATCGGGTCGGCGAGGTACCAGACGCTGCGACCGGTCGATCGGACGAGGTTCTGCATCGAGCCGTACTCGAGGAACGCGGTCTCGAACGTGCGCTCCTTGCGCACGCCCTGGTAGATGTTGGGCTCGCGGGCGGTGCCGGTCCATACCTGGGCGATGTAGCCGTCGCAGCCAGTGAGGCGGGCGAGGCTCGACTGCGGGCTCACGATGCCCCAATGGGCGTAGTTGATGAGGCTGTGGGTGGGAACGTAGCAGCGGACCTTCGTGCCCTTCTCCTTGTTGTAGGCCTGGATGGAGTCGAACACCTGCTGCAGCGCACGGCGGTAGAGGTAGTACATGAGCTTGGCCGCGCGCCACCGGGCGTCGGGCGAGCTCTTGGGGTCCTGCCACTCCTCTTTGTAGTAGTCGCGCCACTCGCGCTTGAAACCTTCGCCGTAACCCCCGAACTCCCAAAACTCCGGCTCCTCGAGGTGGACCGCCTCCACGCCGACTTCGAGCGCCCGTCGGACGCCCTCGGCGAGGTACTTCCCGTAGTTCTTGCCCGGCGACATGTAGTACACGTCCTTCCCGTGCCCCACCTTCTCGCCGTTGCTGCGAGTCTGGGCCTCGTCCTCGTGGTTGATGCCGTCCCAGCGGCCGAAGTAGTAGTCCTGGTACTCGCCCCAGGCGACGCCGGTCATGAGGTGGATGCGGTAGCCGCGGTCGCGCCACGCCTTCACGCGAGCGGGCATGCCGGCGTCGAAGCCGTACACGATGGCGACGTCGGCCCGGAGATTCACCCGGTCCGTGTAGGTGCTGGACGTCTGGAAGACGGTTCGCTCCCGGTGCTGACCGGGATCTTGAGGGCGAGCGATCTGAGTCATGGCGAGACTCACGAGGAGTGGAGTGATCATGAAAAACGGTTCGCTTGAGTAAGGAAGCGCCCCGCGACGCCGAACCGAAGCTCAGTGTCGCGGGGCGCTGGGTCGAGTTCGAGTCAGTTGGGGCGAGGCGTACCCGGAGGAGGCAGAGACTTGCTGAGCGCCTTCGCCTTCTCCTGCTCCTCCGGCGTGAGGGGAGGCGCCTTAGGGTACTTCGCCGCCTCGATCTCCTCGGGAGTTTGAGACGACCCGCAGCCGCCCATGATGGCGGCCGCGGCGAGAACTAGCGTCAGAGCGAGGATCTTCATGGATTGAACGTCTGGGTCGGCTTCTGGATCTTCAGCATGTGGAAGTCGTTCCGCCGAATCTGGCCCCAGCCGAGAGTCCGGGCGCTGCCGTCCGCCATGGCGTAGTTCGCCCGGCCTTGATAACCCGGCGTCGGCTCTTGACCCGGCATGCGGGTCAGCACGTCGCAGTTGTCGCCGGTGTTCGGCAGGCGGTCCCCAGGCGCTCCGCTCATGTGGACGCGGCCGGCGAACTTCGAGTGGTTGCAGCGCCAGATGATCGGGTCGGAGAGCGCGCCGACCCGGCCGCCCTCACCGCTCACGGGCCAGATCTCGGCGAAAGCGATGGTGTTCGACGGATCGGAGAACTCCGTCATCACCCGCACCGGAAAGGGACCGACGTCCCACCACGAGGGCGTGACGCCCGTGTTTCGATCGAGCCAGCCACCGGCCTCGACGGTCGCGACGTGGCTCATCATGCCGAACGAGCGGCGAATGAAGCGGCCCCGGTACTTGCCGTCCCACAGGAAATCGTCGCTCTGCTCGTTCGTCATCTTGTGCGTGTCCGCCGGGGCGGCCCACAGCTCGGCGCTTTTGATGTACGGCTCGAGCATCATGTCGAACGGCTTCATCTGATAGGCGAAGCTGCCGGGATTGTTGACTTGGGAGCCAGGGTTGTTGATGCCGGGCTCGTTGTAGATCGCGCACGGCACGAATCGATCGTCGAAGTCCCCGGCGTACATGATCGATCCGAGGGCGGCCTGCTTCGCGCCGCTCAGTGCGGCCGTCTTCTTGGCGGCCACCTTCGCCTGCGCGAAGACCGGGAAGAGAATCGCCGCGAGGATCGCGATGATTGCGATCACGACCAAGAGCTCAATAAGAGTGAATGCCTGTCTTCTTTGACACATGAGAGGTCCCATCCTTTCGTCGGCGATTCATTTCTGCCGTCCAGACAGTGCTGCTTGCTCGAACCCAATCGACGCCGGTGCGCCGCACGATCGCTGGAATACATCTGGTACAGAAAGCAACCCAATCTGGACTACCAGCAATGGACCAGTCCGACTTTCATTCTATGCCAAGAATTGTTATTCCCGGCACAAGTTTAGGGGAAGGCACATGCTCTATGAAAGTTTCTCGGTTAAGTGGTATAGAGTGTGTACCAGATGACCCCACCCGAGGTTCGGCACCGGTATCAGGAAATCGCGCGCAGGCTGCAGCAAGAGATCGCGCGCGGCGACTTCCAGCCTTCGGGAAAGTTGCCGTCCGAACGCGTGCTTGGGGAGCGGTTCGGAGTACAGCGGAATACCGTCCGCCAGGCGCTGTCCGTTCTGGAGCAGCAGGGCCAGATCATCACCGAAGGCAAGCGCGGGTCGTTCGTCCAGCCCACGAGCGTGGTGGCCACCCGTAAGTCGCTCCTCGTGAGCATCCACGGCGATTTCTCACCGGCGCTCAGCCGCATGATCGACGGCTTCACCCGAGTCGCCGCCCGGTCGGGCTACACCGTGAGTCTCTACGACACCCACCCGGCTGAGGGAGCCGCGCTCGACCCGATCCCGAGCGTCGACACGATGTCGGCCGAGGTCGCCGGAGTCGCCCTGTGGCCCCAGAACCCGACGGACGAGGTCGCGCTCTCCCGTCTGAACGAGGCGATCCCGCTCGTGCTGGTCGACCGGCGCGTGCCTGGCGTTATGGCGGACTGCGTCCGCTTCGACGATGTGGCGGGAGGTCGCACGGTGACCGAGCACCTCATCGATCAGGGGCACCGCCGGATCGCGTTCCTGACCGACGAGGTGTTCGCCGAGACGGTGCAGCACCGCTGGCAAGGGTACGCGGCGGCGCTGGAGGCGGCGAGTATTCCGGTAGACCCGAAGCTCAGCCTCTTCTTCTACGGCATCCACGAGCCGCTCTTCTCGATGGCAATGCGGCAGATGCTGCAGCAGGAGGATGCCCCCACGGCGATCGTCTGCTCCAACGACGTGGTGGCGTTCGTTCTGCTGCGCTTCCTGCGGGACGAGGGAATTCGCGTGCCGGACGACGTGGCGGTCACGGGGTACGGAAACCTCATGCCCGACTACACGTTCGCGATGGCGCTCACGAGCGTGGACCAGTCGTTCTTCGAGATGGGGAGCGCGGCGGCCACGATTCTGCTGGAGCGGATCGAACGTGCGGCCGAAGGAGGCGGCAAGCCGCGGGACGTCAAGATCCCCGTCTCGCTCACGGTGAAGCAGTCGAGCGTCTCCTCGAGCGAGAACTAGCCCGCACCACGACGGTGCGGGCTAGCTCGGGGGCGGTGGTGCCGCCGCCGGCTACTTCGCGTCTCGGATCGTCACAAAGCCGAGATCGATGAACTGATCGCCTCCCGTGTCGCGCACGTGGATCGCCACGGTGTTCCGACCTGGCCGGAGCGCGGCACGGCCTTCCTTGGTGAGCTCGAGCGGCTCGAACCGGTTCGCACCGGGGCGCTTCAGCGCGAGCACGCCGTTGACATACACCTCGACGTCGTCGTCGTGCTGCATCCAAAGCTGGAGATCCTTAAGCGAGCTCGCCGGAAGGTCGAAGTCTCGGCGGATCCAGATGTCCTCGGAGGTCCAGGGGGTGCGGACGACGCCGCCGGGGGTTTCTCCGCTGCCGAAGCCCGAGAGGCCGCGCTTCCAAGCCGAGGCGTCGTACGCCGGGGCGAACCACTGACCCGAGGGGCGCTCGAAGGTGTAGGACCACTCGACCGGCGACTTCGTACCCGTCGCAACGATCTCGGTGACGATCGGCGGCGGGGGCACCTTCGTCCAAGGCCCGACCTTGGCGCGGTCGCGCAGGGCGTGCTTGCGCCACACGGCCGGGTCGTCGAGGAGCTTGATGAAGACGCCGCCGACCACCGAGCGGGCCTGGAAGCCACGATGCCGGGGCCGAGAGGTGAAGTACCAGTCCGTCATCGGAATCCGGTCGGGGGTCTCGTTCAGAAACCGCGCAATCGGCCGCACCAGCGCGTCGAAGTCGGTCCGGCTTCCGGTGAGCGTCGCGGTCCAGACGATCCAGTCGAGCTTGGTGTAGTCCTCCCGGCTGTCCAGCGGAAGGCCGTAAGCGTTGAGGTTCTTCCGGTAGAAGTCCATCTCCTTTCGGGCGACGGACGAGGGGAACAGGTTAAGACCGAGCAGACGGTCCCAGACCAGATTGTACTTCTGGCTCCAAGTGCCCGGCTTGTCGAAGGCGAGCCGGTACTTCTCGCCGTCGTTCGCCTCGCGCACCCAGCGGTCGGCGAATGACTGGGCGAGCGCACGGTACTTGGTGGCTTCCGCCTTGAGGCCGCGCAGGTCCGCGAGATAGGCGTACGCGCCGAGCGCCTCGATCGCCTTGGCCGAGAGGTTCACGTTGTGCGCCATGTGGCCGGCGAAGTCGTCCGTCGTGAGCTGGCTCTCCGGGTCAAACCCCTTGTCCGCGAGGTACTGCGCCCACTTGCTGAGCTGGGGCCAGTAGCGGGCGGAGAACTCCGCGTTCCCCTCCACCTTCGCCAGGGCGGCGAGCATGATGAGCATATTGCCCGACTCCTCCACGGGCATCTGGTTCTCCTCGGTGCGCTCGCCTCCGCCGTACACCTGGCCGTTGGCTTGGGGGTACTGGCCGAGATCGTGCGGGGCGAACGGCCAGCGCCAGCGCGACGAGGCCGCGTACTCGAGGATGGGAGCCAGCGAGGCCTTCGCGAGCGTGGGGCTCAGCAACAAGAGTTGAGGCGCCGCGGGGTACAGCACGTCCACCGTCCCAATGCAGCCGTTGCTGAAGTTCTCCTTGCTGAACATCAGGGGCTGACCATTCGTGTCGGCGACCACCTTCTGAGCCGCGAACGCCTGACGGTAGGCGAGGGAGCCGATGTAGGTGTAGTCGTCGCCTCCGGCGCGCCGGAGGTCCGTGATCAGCTCGCGGTCGAACTCCTCACTTCGCTTGGTGAGTCGCGCGTAGTCGCGCTCGGCGGTTCGCAGCAAACCGTTGGCGTCCATGCCGTTCCGGCGCCAGTAGGGGCGCAGGTTGCGCCGGAAGTACTGGATCGACCACTTGTCGTCGTACGCCACCAGGAGGTGCCGCGAGACCGGGGTGCCGCTCACCTTCCCGAACGGAAGGGCGAACGCCGCCGCGAGGCCGTCGCCCGCCGGCCGGGGGGCGCGCGCGGCTTCGTCCGAAGGGAGATCGCCGGTGCGGGCGAAGGTATCGGCGCCGAGCGCGCTCGAGCCGAGGAAGCCCCGGCCCGGTCCGGCCACGTAAAGGTGCCCCCAGTCGATCCGCAGGTCGTCGCCCCGCTTCTGGAGAATCGGCTGCTCCTGCGAGCCGATGCGGAGCGTCGTGAGCCCTCCGGCTCGGCCTCGGGCGGAGACCACGGGCTGGTTTGGGGTGTTCACCGCGAGCCTCGCGCTGGCGTCGAAGTAGACGCTCGCCTCGTGGGCTTTGCCGTCCGTCGAGCGAACGTCCCACGTGAGGTAGGTCACGGGCCGGCTGAGCACGTCGACGTCGTCCGGAAGGGTGGGGGTCGTGAACGTGAGGCGAACCTCGGTACCCGCGCCCTCGAAGGTGTAGATCGTGCGGGTGGGCAGCACGGTCACCCCGGTCTGCGGCATTGGGGGCACGGCGCTCGGTTGGGCGCCCATCAGGCGAAAGGTCTGGCCGTCGACTCGCACGAGGCTCGTGAGGGGGTGCTCCGCGCCGGTCCAGTGCCTGGTCACGCCGTCGGTCAGGCGGTTCGAGTTCGACCAGACGCTGAAGTACGGGTCGTGGGCGATCAGCGGCACGGCCGGAGGACGCGGCTGGGTCTGCCCAAGGGCCGCGGCCGAAACGGCCAAGAGGATGGGCAGGGCGGAAGACTTGAGTTGAAATCGGTTGGGCATCGGTCAGGGTCTCGAAAGGTCGGGAGCCGCCGACGCCCCGAGCGACGCGCCGGCAGGCATGGGAACGCGGGCGGAAATCTTCCGCCCGCGTCGGATTATCGCGGCGCCGAATCCGAGGTCAAGCCCGGAATGCCGCGCTGACCGGTCTGCGTCGGCGCGTTACCCGGCGGAATCGGCTTGGTGGGCACCGGGGTGGTCAGCGACGAAGCGTCAGACGGCCCGGCCTTTGCGTTCGCTGCCGGATTGCCCTGGCCGGAGCAGCCTCCGCAGATCACCGCGAAGGCGGCCACGGCGAGGAGCCCCGCCAGGTACGGCCTCAATCCTGGTCCCTCGTGAGCATCCTCAGCGCGCCCGTGGTCGGCGCGGTGGTCGACTTCTGGAGGATGGCGCCGGGAGCGAACGACTTCGAGTGGCCGTCGGTGAACGCCATGTTTGCGCGTCCGGCGTGCCGGAACCAGATGCCGCCCTCGTACTGGCAGCACGGGTCGTCGTAGCGGATGTTGTCGATGCGCAGGTACTGCGAGTCTCCCGTCCCGACGATGGAGCGCGGCTGGGTGTTGATGTTCGGCCAAGCGAACTGGAAGGAGCGGTAGCTGCCGTCGGTCATCAGCACGGTGCCCGCGATGTCGTCGACGCTGGTTTGGCTGCTCGCGAGACCCGAGTTCGAGTTCGGCAGCGGGCCGTTGATGCCGTCGCCCGGGTCCCAGTAGGCCGCGTTGATGTTGTAGGTGCCCCAGCGCCGTTCGGTCGGGCCGGTGAGCCGGTCTCGGTTAATGTACTTGCCGTCGTCGCCGAACGACTGCGAGGTGCAGCTAAAGATCTGCTCGTTCTTGACGTACGGGAAGATCGCGTCCATCCACTTGTACTGGTTGGCGGCGCGCTCCGGCTCGGCGGCGAAGTTCGGCGGGAAGGTCGCCCACAGGCCGTAGTACCAAGTCTGGGGGTAGTAGTCGTCGTTGTCGCTCGAGTACTGCACGATGGCGAGTCCCAGCTGCTTGGTGTTCGACAGACAGGCGGAAGCCTTGGCGGCGGCCTTCGCCTGGGCGAAGACGGGGAATAGGATGGCGGCGAGGATCGCGATGATGGCGATCACGACCAGCAGTTCGATGAGGGTGAATGCACGGCTCTTCAATGAGTTCATGTGGCTCCTGCGTTGGATGGATGGGAAACGAAGGTCTGGGACGCTAGGGACTCTTCGAGTCCGGCGTCGGCGAGAATGAAATCGGCGTCGACGAGACGGGTCTCGGGAGCGCGCTGCGGGGAGGCAATTCGGTCGAGCAGGAGACTGGCCGCTTCGTGGCCCATCTGGCGCTTCCGCTGGACGATGCGGTGCACGTTCCAGGGGGTCCGGAGCGTCATCGGGTGCCAGTCGTGAAAGGTCGCGACCTCCAAGTCCCCGGGGAGCGCCATTTCCAAGCGCTCACACACCGGCACGACCGCGCAACCGATCTGGTCTTCCACGCAGAACAGCGCGGTGATCGGATCCTCCATGTGCCGGAGGGTGAACAAGGAGTCGTGCACCAGTTGGTGGAAGACGGACATCTTCACGTCCGACCCGATGGGAAGCCAGCGAATCAGCTCGGGCGATTCGGCGAGACCGGCGGTCCCGAGCGCCTCGCGGTACCCCTCGAATCGCTCCTCCACTGAGTTGAACTGAAACTTGTCGAAGGAGAGAAAGCCGATTCGCCGGTGCCCGCGCGCGATGAGCGCCTCGACCGCGCCGCGAGCGGCGCCGCGATTGTCGGTCATCACGGTGTCGACCGCCGCGTCCCGCACCGCGCGGTCGAGCACCACCACCGGAAAGCCACCTTCGATGAGCTCCCGAAGCTTGCCGCCTGGCTGGTCGGGAGCCGTTGGGTAGACGACGATGCCATCGGTCTCGCGGCTGAGCTTCTCGAGTTGACGGTCCTCTAGGCTCGCCTCGTGCTTACTGTCGGCGATCACGAGGGTGCACTCGTCGCCCAGACGGTCTTGGATGCCGCGCAGGAGATCGCCCGAGGGGAAGTTGTGCGCCGGGCTGTACCCATCGACGAGGAGCGCCACCCGCGCGTGAGATGTTTTTGAGATACTTGCGACGACCGTGCCGCTCCCCTTCCGCCGCACGACGAGGCCCTGCCGCTGCAGCTCCTCGATCGCTCGATGGACGGTATTTCGGTTCACTCCGAGCTGACGGGCGAGTTCGTCTCCCGACGGCAGGCGCGTGCCGGGGGCGAACTCTCCCGAAGCGATTCGCTCGCCCAATTCAATGGCGAGCGACTTCGAAGTGACAACGTTGTCGGGTCGCTTTTCCAAGTGTCTCATGACTATATCACGTATCTCTTATTATCTGAGATGCTTTCTTCTAAGCATCGTGGGTGGGGGCGTCCGTGGCGGCTACCGCTTCGGCGCCGTCACGGTGTACTTTAGGCGCATGCTGTTACTCGCGGCGCTGGCGGGATTCTCGCAGAATCCCGACGTTTGGCAGGAGTCTGCCTGGTGGCACCGAGACTCGGCCAAGCCGCTGGTGGCGGTCGCGCGGAAGACGGACCGACTTCCGCTCTCCGATCAGGGGAATACGGGAAAGTGGATCCGCTACGCGCCGATGTGCGACGAGTTCAACGGCCGGAAGCTCGAGCCGGGCAAGTGGCTCGACCACAACCCGCAGTGGAAGGGGCGGCAACCCGGATATTTCGATCCGAAGAACGTTCGCGTGGGCGATGGAACGCTCCAGCTCACCGCCCGCCTCGCCGAGCCGACGCCGGAACTCGCGAAGGAGGGGTACCACACGTTCTCTACCGCCGCGGTTCGCAGCGTGGGCGATGTGAAGTACGGCTACTTCGAGGTTCGAGCGAAGCCGATGAAGTCGCACGCGAGCAGTGCCTTCTGGTTCTACAAGGCCGTTCCCGAAGAGCACACGGAGATCGACGTCTTCGAGATCGGAGCGGGCTCGCCGACGTACGAGCGACGCTTCTTCGCCACCGTCCACGTTTTCCGATCGCCCGAGATCAAGGCGCACAAGGGGGTTGGCAAGGACTGGAGCGCCGCCACGAACCTCGCGGACGATTTCCACGTGTACGGACTGCAGTGGGACGAGAAGGAGATTCGCTGGTACTTCGACGGCGTGCTCGTCCGGTCCGGCCCAAACGTGCACTGGCACCAGTCGCTCGACATGCACTTCGACAGCGAGACCATGCCCGACTGGTTCGGCATTCCCCGAAAGGAAGACCTGCCGTCGACGTTCTTCATCGATTACGTGCGGGCGTGGAAGCCCGCCGCAGCTAAATGACGCCCACGACCGAATTCGCCCAAATCCCGGGCCTCGCCGCCCCCGCGAGGCGCGCCCTGGCCGCCGCTGGCTACACGTACCTCGAGGAGCTCGCGGAGGTGCGCGCGGCGGATCTCGCTCCCCTTCACGGCATGGGACCGAACGCGCTCCGAACGCTCCGAGAAGCGCTCGCGCAGCGGGGGCTCTCGCTCGGTCCAGAGTGAGGTCGTGGGTCGTGCCCGGGGCGAGAGTGACACCCCCTCCCAGACCCCTGTCATCCCGAGCGAAGCCGAGGGACCTGACCGTAGGCATCAACTCCTAACGGTCAAGGCGACTCAGCAGTAGGTGCCCGTGGCTGCGGCATTCCTGCCGCGGATCGAGCGGAGCTCGATCGATCCTCCACCGCCGAGGACGCAGGGAGAGCAGAAAGGGCTCCACCTCGTTGCGGACGTTGCGCCGGGGCGTGAGTCTCTCCACCGGACGGCGCGAGGAGCGCCGGCTACACGCCCTCGCGGGCGTAACCCTTGCCTAACCGGCAACCGTCACAACCGCCTTGAGATCCCTCGGGACAGCAGGGGCCGCGATCACGCCAGAGCCGTACGAATTCCCGCGTGGGCCGGCTTAGGGTTCATTTCCGCGTCGAGGGGCAGCGCTTCGCCGGTGCCGGTGAAGAAGCCGGGCACCCACGAGTAGCGGTCGGTGAGGCCCCACGTCAGGACGCGATGAACGCCCTCCTCACGGCAGACGCGCACGAACGATTCGTACTGCTCGCCCTGCGCCTGGCGCTTCTCGGGGGTGAATGGCTCTGGGATGCGGATGTCCATCTCGGTGACGAGCACGCCCAAGCCCAACTCGCGGAATCGGCGGATGTTCTGCCGCACCGAATCGAGGTTCGGTGGATTCTCGAATTCAAGATGAGCCTGCAGCCCCACCGCGTGGGTCGGCGTGCCTCGTTCGAGGAGGCCGCGGACCATCGCGTACATCGCGTCCGACTTCGGGTTCGTCTCCTCCACGCTGTAGTCGTTGTAAACCAGCTCGGCGGCAGGATCCGCTTCGTGGGCCTGGCGGAACGCCCACTCGAGGTAGTCCGGGCCGAGCGCCCTCGACCAGAGCGTGTCGCGCATCGTGGCGTCGTCGGCCACGGCCTCGTTCACCACATCCCAGGACTCGATGTGGCCGCGGTACCGGCCGACGGTCTCGCGGATGTGCTCGGCCAGGATCTCGCGGATCTGATCCGGCGAATACCGATCCTCCTGCAGCCAGTCCGGCGTCTGCTGGTGCCACACCAGCGTGTGGCCGCGGATGGCCATCCCGTTTGTCTGGCCGAACGCCACGATCCGGTCGAATCCGGAGAAGTCACGAACCCCGGGGGCCGGTGAGAGCGGGCCGAACTTGGACGCGTTCTCGGCCACGATCACGCCGCACTCGCGGGCGATGGCCGCCCGGTAGCTCGCGTCCTCATCCAGAGCGAGCAAGCTCACCGCGCACCCGTAGAGAAGGCTCAACGTCGCACCTCCGCAGTACCGATCGCGTGCGGGCTGCTCGGGATCGGCGCCTTCCAGAACGCGCGTTCGCAGGCGGAGACGAGGGGCGAATCTAAGACGACGGTGTCTCTCATGGGATGAAACTCGTGATCCGCCGACCGACGGACCTTAATGACCGAAACGGGAGCACAAGAAAGCCTTCCCGCCACGGTGGTTTAACCGTACATTAACAGCGGGGTCCGCGCAAGTCTCTGCGGCCCCGAACAACTTCCATGCTTGGCCGCCGCATCGCGCTCTCGATTCTCGTCCTCCCGGGCATCGCCCTCGGATGGCTCGCCGCTCCCCGTCAGCAGGCCCCGGTCCGACTCCTCTTGCCGGACCGCCCCTCGGGCATCTACGCCCTGGGCGAAAGGGTGGGCTGGACGATGACCGCTCCCGACGGGGAGTACAAGTACACCGTTCGGAAGAACAACCAGGTGCCGATCGCCTCGGGCGAGCTTCGGCCGGGGTTCGGGCGCAAGCGGATCGAGGTCGTGGGCGACGAACCGGGGATGCTGTACGTGGAGCTCACGCCGGCCGGCGGAAAGCCGGTGGCGTACGGCGCGGTCGTCGCGCCCGAGCGGCTGCGCCCGGTGGCCCCAAGACCGCGCGCCTTCGACGCCTTCTGGCGCCGCAAGATCTCCGAGCTGCGGGCGATTCCCGAGAACCCCGTGCTCACGCCCGGCGAGAGCGGCAAGCCCGGCGTGGAGTACGCGACGATTCGCATGGATCACGTGAACGGCACCCACGTCCACGGCCAGATCGCGAAACCCGCGAAGCCGGGCAAGTACCCGGCGATGCTCGTGCTGCAGTGGGCCAGCCCGCCCTACCGCCTCTGGAGCCCGTGGGTGGCCGACCGCGCCGCCGAGGGTTGGCTCGCGCTCAACATCCAGCCGCACAACGTGCTCCCGACTGAGCCGCAGGCGTACTACGACGCTCTGCCCGCGGCGCTGAAGAACTACCACACCATCGGCCAGGACGACCGGGAGCGGAATTACTTCGTGGAGATGTACCTGCGCGGCGTGCGCGCGGTGGACTACCTGTCGAAGCACCCGAACTGGGATGGGAGGACGATCGTGGTCACGGGCACGAGCATGGGCGGCCAGCAGTCGTTCGCCGTCGCCGGACTCCACCCGAAGGTCACCCACATGGTGGTCCACGTTCCCGCCGGGGCGGACCTCAATGCCTCGCTCCACGGCCGCCAACTCGGCTACCCGTCGTTCGACATGCGCAACCCCCGGGCGGTGGAGACCGCGCGGTACGTGGACGCCATCAACTTCGCCCCAAGGATCCGCGCGACGTCCCTCGTCTCGATGGGGTTCGTCGACACCATCACTCCGCCCGCGGGCATCTGGACCGCCTTCAACCTCATTCGGGGACCGAAGGAGGTTGCCCCGATGGTGGACGCTCCGCACAACAACCTCGCGACCGCCGAGCAGCAGCGTCCGTACACCGATCGCGCCTCGGAGTGGTTCCGCGCCCTCGTCCGAGGCGAGCGAGTGGTTCCGCGGAAGTCGATCCCCCGCTGAGGCGTCGAAGGTCTGCGCCTCGCCCCGGGTCAACAGGTTTATTGCGCAATGGGCATGCAACGGCCTTGCCGAGTGAAGCGCCCGGAGCAACATAGCTCAAGACTTCACGGACGTTAGGAATGGATCCCGCGGCGCGCCCCGATTGGCTAGAGAACCCTGCGCAGCGGGAAGCGTTTCTGTCCGGGTTGCGTTCGGCGAACGCCGACCCTCGAGCGGCGTTCGCCCGTGTCCGCGAGGCGATCGTCCTCGCCCAGCGCTCGGAGAGCCGCTCGGCGGAAGCCGCCATGCGTCGGGGGCTGGCCATGTTCCTCCAGGATGCGGCCCACCTCGCGCCCGATTACGTTTCGGAAGCCCGCGAGGAGGCGCTTCGTGCCCTGACGCTCGCCGAGTGGGCGCGGGACACCGGGGAGCAGCTGCGGACGCTGATCCTCCTCGGCGGCATCCACATCTACCTGGGCGATCCAACGGCTGGATTCGCGTGTCTGGCGCAGGCCGAGTCGCTCGCCCAAGCCCAAGGCACCGCCTCCGAGCAGGCGATGGTGCTGCTGGCCTGCGGCGCCTCGTACGGACGGGTCCGCGACGCGGAGACGGCCCTCAAGTACTCGCAGCGGGTGATCGACGACTATGCCGACGAGCTCCCGACGGAGGCCTTGGCGAACGCATACAGCAACGTTGCGGCCGCCCTCAACGACCTTGGCCGGTACGCCGAGTCGTTGCCCTCGGTCGATATGGGACTCGCGTTGTTGAACGGCGGTGATCCGATCCGGCGTGCCTTCCTTCTCGCGAACAAGGCGGTGGCGCTCAGTCGAGAAGGCGAGGACGCTCGCGTCTCGGCCATCGTCGCCGAGGTGGAGGCGATCGCGACCGAGCACGGTCGGCTCGTCATCGTCGCCGGCCTCATGGAGGAGCTTGGCGTCGCCTATCTCGCCGCCGGGAGGCACGCCAAGGCGATCCAGTGCCTTCGGCGCGCCCAGGACTTAGGGCAGACGCTCCAGCTTCGCAGCCTTGAGAAGACCGTCCACCAGCATCTTGCCCGCGCCTACGAGGAGTCTGGCGAATTGGAGTTGGCGAACGCCGAGCTTAGGGCGACGCTTCGGATAGTCGAGGAGTCGCTTCGGGAGGAGATCGACACCGGCATTCGGCACGCGTTGCTCCGGCAGGAGACGGAGGCGCTCCGGCGGGCGAAGGAGGAGGCGGAGAGCGCGAGCCGGGCGAAGTCTGAGTTCCTCGCCAACATGAGCCACGAGATCCGGACGCCGTTGAACGGCATCATCGGCATCGCGTCGATTCTTCAGCGCACCGACCTGTCGCCTCAGCAGCGAGAGTACGCGAACCTCGTTCGCGTCTCCGGCGACGTTCTGCTCGGAGTGGTCGGCAACGTGCTCGACATCTCACGCATCGAGGCGGGCAAGCTCGAGATCGACGCCGAGGATCTCGACCTCGCGGAGCTTTGCGAGGACGTGGTCGCCGCTCTCGCCATCCATGCCCACCAGAAGGGAGTGGACATCAACGTGATCGTGCCTCACGACCTTCCCCCTTCGCTCAAGGGGGACGGCACGCGTCTGCGCCAGATCCTGGTGAACTTGATCGGCAACGCGACGAAGTTCACCACCGAGGGCGAGGTCTTGGTGCAAGTCGCGATCACCGGCGCTACCGAGACGCACGTCGGCGTGCGGGTGGAGGTTTGGGACACCGGACCCGGGATTCCGGACGAGCGACAGGCCGCGATTTTCGAGAGCTTCACGCAAGCGGACGGATCGACGACCCGCCGCTTCGGCGGGACGGGTCTCGGGCTCACGATCAGCAAGCGCTTGGTCGAGTTGATGGGGGGCCAGATCGGGGTCACGAGCCGAGTGGGGGAGGGCAGTACCTTCTGGTTCGAGGTCGAGTTGGAGCGAGGTCGGCGTGCCGTCGAGACCCCTCCGCTGGCCGCGTCCGTGGTCGTCGTGGGAACGAACGCACGGTTGCGCGCGGTGCTGGACCAGAGCGTTCGCGCATGCGGCGGAACGCTCTCCCACGTCGCGAACCTCGCCGCGTTGGAGCGGGTCCCGGATCTCTGCCTCATCGACACGGGAGGCGAGAGTACCGACCTCGCGGCGACTATCCAGGCGACGCGCAACCGGCTGGGGGCCGCAGACCTTCCGTTTGTGTTGCTCGGTCAGGTGGGTGGCGCCGACCTGGAGCGGATGGCGGCGGGCATTCCTCACGTCGACGTCCTGCTTAAGCCGATTCGGCGACGCGAGCTGCGCGGAACGCTGGCGGACGCGCTCGGTCAGCGCACTCGCCGGCCGAGCGACGAGTCGGTGGCGCAAGTTGAGTTCGGTCCCCTGAAGATCCTGGTCGCCGAGGACAACGAGGTGAACCAGATCGTGGCCCATCACCTGTTGTCGAACCTGGGCGCGACCGTGAAGCTCGCCGCGAACGGCGAGGAGGCGGTGAGCCTCTGCGCCTCCGAGACGTTCGACCTCGTCTTCATGGACTGCCAGATGCCTCGCATGGACGGCTACGAGGCGACTCGCCAGATTCGGCGCGCGGAAGCCGGATCGGAGACGCGCCTGCCCATCGTCGCGATGACCGCCAACGCCGCGGACACGGATCGCGAGGCTTGCCTCGCGGCCGGAATGGACGACTTCCTCTCCAAGCCGATCACTGAGGCCGCCGTCGCGGCGGCGATCCTGCGCATGACGCGGCCGTAATCGATCCCGTCAATCGATCGTGGTCTGGCGGGCGAGTTCTTTCCAGTCGACCGACGCGAGCGCATTCGCGAGACTGCTCCCGATGTCGGAAACGGATCGATCCGTGTACCAGAGGAGCGCGAGATGAGACATGTCGCACTCCTCGTCGTCTGCCCACGAAGACTCGAGCCTGGCCGTCCATCGCAGCAGCGGCAGCTCGGTTCCGGGAGGAAGGAGCGCCACGCAAGGCTCCCGAGGGTAGATCGCCTGGAGAATCTCCACCGCCTGCTGCCGCTGGAGAGCAAAGATCATCTTTCGGCTCCCCTCGAGGACTCCGCGAGTCCATTCCGTCGCGCCAACCTCAACCCATCGGACATCGACCCCGTCCCTCGTGGTGAAGGTCGACGGAGCCCTCGAGTTCTGGCGTGCCATGCCCACGGCTTTTACCCGGCCCAGGAAGGACCTCCAGAAGGTAGGCCGAGTGCGGAGAAAGCGAGAAGAAACTCCTAAGGTGAAGCACCGGCATGGGGTGCTGGCGAAGCGAATGGCTCTCCTCTGCGGGACTACGACAGGTGGCCCAGACGTTCCTCGATCGACTCGGCTGCCCCAACCTCGACCCGTCGAGCCGAATCACTGCCTTCGACGTGGAGGGCCGCGACCTCCGCAAGGTGCCGCGCTATCTCCTCTCCCTTCCGCTCCGCATGACGGCGAGCGAGCGGCACGGCCCCGAGGAGGAGGAGCGGCCCAAAAAGGGCCAGAGCGACAAAGCCTAGGACCGAGGGGCCGGATAGGACGGCGCGGGAGATTTCCTCCAATACCCCCATCAGCGCGACGATGCCGAACGTCGTCGCCAAACTCATGACGATGGCGCGGGAGGTTCGCGCGTCCGCCCGCAGCCGAATGCGGCTGCCCCCCTCGTCGGTCGCGAGGAGGACGGTGTAAGTCGTGCTGCCACTGGTGCCGAGCCACTCTCGGGAGCCGTCCGCGCGCATGCGCACCGCTCCGGGCACCTGCAAACGGGCGCGGAGCTCATCCACCATGGCCTCCCACGCCGCCTCCTCCGCGAGCCGCGGGAGATCCCGGGTCGTCTCGAAGATCCATCCCTCAACGGAGCTGCCGCGACGTTCGACGCGTCCAGCGGCTTCGGCGACCCGCCCCGGATCCACGCCGAGCTCGGCCCCGGCTCGCTGGACTTCCTCCAGCGTGAACGCCTCGGCGTCGTCCGCCGCCGGCGCCTCGGCGTCGGCCGCCAGCCGCAAGATCTCGGCCACCTCTTGTTTGGTGTAGCGTCGCATCTCGATGGTCGTACGACGGTGCTCAACGTTTGGTTGTCCCCTTGGAGCACGCCTATACTTCAGCATGCGGTTTGGCAGCGTTGCCCTCGGCGCCTCGTTCACTTGGCTCGCCACGTGCGCCGTGGGCATTGCGCCGGTCGCCGCCTTGGAGCGGGAAGCTTTGCGATCGAAGGCGGCGACTGCGGTCCGCCGGTCCGTGCCGCTGCTTCAAAAGAGCGGGCAAACTTGGCTCGATCGGAGCCGATGCACTTCTTGCCACCATCAGTCGGTCGGGTTTATGGCGCTGCAGACGGCGAGGCAGAACGGCTTTCCCGTCGACCTGAAGGCACTGGAGAGCCAGCGACGGGAGTCGGACCGTCGACGGGCTCGGATCACCGGTGAAATGTACGAGCTGACCGGGGCGATCAACGGCGGCATGGGGCACGGCTACCAACTGCTGGGGCAGGCCGCGCTCGGCACCGAGCCGAGCGACTTCACCGACGCCGCCACCTTCTTCCTCACTGGGCTCCAGACGGCGAAGGGCCACTGGGCGAGTCTCGCCCACCGGCCGCCCCAAGAGGACAGTGACATCACCGCGACCGCCCTAGCCTTGCGAGGGCTTCGAGCCTACGGCGAAGGAGCGGAGGTCGAGGCGGCCATCTCCCGCGGCCGATCCTGGCTGGTGAACACTCCGGCGATCTCCAGCGAGGATCGCGCGATGCGGTTGCTCGGTTTGGTATGGGCCCGGGGCGACGGTGCCGAGATATCCAGCGCGCGCCGCCAGATCCTTGAGGCCCAACTCCCGAGTGGAGGCTGGAGCCAGACGCCCGGTCGGGCCGCCGATGCTTACGCCACGGGTCAGGCGCTGACGGCGCTGAGGGCTTCGGGAGTGTCGCCGCAAAATCGCGCGTTTACGGAGGGCGTTCGGTTCCTCGTCGGCACTCAGCTCGCCGACGGCTCGTGGCGCGTTTCGACCCGGCGGGTCGTTTCGGGGCTGCCCCACTTCGAAACGGGCTACCCGCATGGCATCGACCAGTTCATTTCGTACGCCGGGGCCTCTTGGGCGACCACGGCGCTCGCGGTGTACGCAGGTGAGGGCAACCTCGCCAGCCTCACCCAGTTCTCGACGCGGCCACGCAAGTCGGTGCCGGCCCGCTTCAGCCGTCGAGCGGCCGACGAGCGCCTTTTTAAGGCGATCGTCCGCGGAACGGAGCACGACGTACGCCGTGCCCTTCGGTCGGGCGCGAACCCCAATGCCAAGACTTCCTTTGGCACCACCGCGCTCGCATTGGCGGTGCGGAACTCCCAAAAGGTCGGCCTGCTGCTGGGCGCGGGCGCGAATCCCAATCGACGCACCACCCTCGGCATGACCCCGCTGGCGATCGCTTCGGCCACCCGAGGGGCGTTGCCGACGATGCGCTTGCTCCTCGACGCGAAGGCGGATCCGAATCTCGGGCGCGCGTCCAACTTCGACTTCCCGATCGTGCTGGCGGCAACGGTGCACGAGCCGGAACGCCTCGATTTGTTGATCGATCGCGGCGCCCATTTTCGCGGGGGAGCCTCCCTCGCCATCTTCTACGCTGCCGCGATGGGAGACGGCGAGGCCATGCGACGGCTGCACGCGCGAGGCAACCGGGTCAACACAATCGACCAAGTGTTCGGCGGCAACGTGCTCACCGCCTTGGCCACGTACCGCGACCTCGAGTTGGCCGAGATCGCCCTCGAGCTCGGGGCGGACCCCAGCGTGCCCGATGCCGAGGGTTGGTCGGCGCTGCAGATCGCGGCGGCCGGAGATCCCGACGACTCACGCATGGTCGAAAGGCTGCTGCGGGCGGGGGCTAAGCTAGGCTACCGATCCAAGACCCAGCCCGACGCGCTGACGCTGGCCCGAAATCGAAGAAACCTCGAGTCGATCCGGCTCCTCGAGGCCGCGAGCCGGACGTCGAGCGCGGCAACGCCGATGCGACGCGGCTCCCGGGGCTAGATCGGTCCCGTGCATTTGTGCCAGGGTACGTCACACCCGGCGACGCCCTGCGGAAACCGGTCGGGCCGGGCGCTCGCCCTAAGGAAGACGATGACTCGATCCCCCCGCACCTACCTGCCTTCCATCCTCACCGCGTCCCTACTCCTCTCGTCCGCCATCGCCGCCGCTCAGCAGCCTCCCTTCGAGGAGGACATTCGGCGCTTTGAGACGGAGGACGCCAAGAACCCGCCGAAGAAGGGGGGCATCGTCTTCGTCGGAAGCTCGAGCATCCGCATGTGGGACTCGCTGAGCCGGGACTTTCCTGGGCACCACGTGATCAATCGAGGATTCGGCGGCTCGCAAATCTCCGACTCCGTTCGCAACGCTCACCGGATCGTCACGCCGTACGAACCGCGCATGGTGGTGTTCTTCGCCGGCACCAACGACCTCGCTTCGGGCAAGTCGTCCACCCAGGTGTTCGCCGACTATCGCGCCTTTGTCGCCGCCGTGCGCTCCAAGCTCCCGAACGCGAAGATCGCCTACCTCTCGATCACGCCCGCTCCCTCGCGGTGGTCGAACCTCCACGAGGTGAAGCGGGCGAACGCGCTCATCCGCGACTACTCCCACCGGCAGCGCGGCCTCCTGTTCGTCGACATGTTCGACAAGTTCCTCACCCCCGCCGGCGGCCCGCGGCCGGAGCTGTTCATCGCCGACCAACTCCACATGAACCCGAGGGGATACGCGATCTGGGCGGAGACGGTGCGGCCGCTCTTGGCACCGTAGTTCCAAACCAGAATCGCCTCCCACCCGGTCCCGATCCCCTCGAGACCGGGGTCATACCTGGCCTCCACCGTCCGAGCTTCCAAACCTTAACAAACCCAAGGAAACTTACCGACCATATAGTCTGTAAAATACAGACTATATGGTCGGTAAATGTTCGGTGCGCTTCGCTGCGGGGGGAGCCCGGTGTTAGGCACCCTCTTCCTCGCCTGGGTGGGACAGGCGGTGCCGGACGGCGCCCTGACCCTCGATCAGGCCCTTGCCCTCACCGAGAGCCAGGCTCTCCCGATTCGCCTTGCGGACGCCGAGGTGCGACGTGCCCGTGCGCGGGTCCAGGCCGCGCGAGCCGCCGGAAGGTTTCGGGCTGACGCCGGTGCCAGCGCGAGCTACACACGAGCGAATTTCGGCAGCCAGTTCCCGGCCGTCGAGGGGATCGCGACGAACGCGGACGCGGCGTTCAACCTACCCATCGACCTCAGCGGAGGCATCCGCGAGAGAATCGCCTCTGCGACGGCCGCTCTCCGAGTGGCCGAAGCCGACTTTCGGGCCGCGCGCAACGACGCGGCCCTGCAGACCCGGACCGCCTACCTGGGTGCGCTTCGATCCGATGCGCTGCTCAAGGTCGCCGAAGCCTCCGCGCGATTGGCAGAGGAGCAGGTCGAGGCGGCAAGGATCCAGCTCCGAGTCGAGGAGATCGCGCCGGTCGACGTGAGCCGTTTGGAATCGCTGCTCGCCCAACGGCGGGCGGAGGTGGCAAGCGCCCGTGCGGCCAGCCGGAACGCCCGATTCGCCCTCGCCCGACTCTTGGGAGTTCGGAGCGATGCGCTCTCCACGCTCGCGGACGTGGCCGAGCCGGATCCAATCTCCGATGAGCCGCCCGCGCTCCTCTCCCGAGCCCTCGTCGGTCGGCCCGAGATCGCAGCCCAGAGCGCCGCGGTCGAGGCCGCCGCGGCGCTCGCGCGAGCCGAGCGGGCGGCGCTCCGACCTAGCCTCAATCTTCAGGGTTCCTACCAGCGGAACCTGAGCGGCCCGACCGGGCTTGGGGCGCAGGAGCAGACGGTCGCCACGCTCAGCATTCGCTTTCCTCTCACGGACGGCGGAGCCGCCCGCGCGGCAGCCCAGCAGGCCGAGGAAGATCGGCGGCAGGCGCTCGCGCGCCTCGATCAGCTTCAGGCCGATATCTCGGCTGAAGTGTCCACCGCGCTCAGCGACCTTCAGTCGGCTCGGGAGCGGGACGTCGAAGCGCGGCAGCAACTCGACGCGGCCCGAGTGGTGGCGCGCGGCGCGCGGATCCGGCGGTCGGGCGGCCTCGGGACCGTGCTCGACGTCGTCGACGCCGAGGCCCAGCTGCGGCAGGCGGAGCAAAACGCCGCTGTGACTCGTTATGACGCGCTGATCGCGCGGGCTGCGCTGGACCGGGCGCTGGGGGCTGACCTCCGTGGCTAAACTCCGCACTTCCTCCCTCGCGCTGGTCGCCGTCCCGGTCTTCGCGGTCTCGATCGTCGCCCTTCCAGCCGGCTGCGTCGACCGCGAATCGCAGCGCATCGCCAAGATGACCGCGGCCCTGGATGCGGATCGAGCCGTCGCCGTGACGACGGCGCGGGCCGTGGAGCGGGAGTTCACGCAGACCGTGGAGCTGACCGGGGTCCTCTCGGTCGACGGCGAGGCCGAGGTCGCCGCCGAGCAGAGCGGCCGACTCACGAGGGTTCTCGTCGCCGAAGGACAGAGCGTGACGGCCGGACAGGTCGTGGCCGTTCTCGACGTTCCCGCACTTCGGGCGCAAGAGCGACAGGCACGCGCCCAGATTGCCACCGCCGAGGCGCAGATCGCGCGGGCGGACCGAACCGCGCGGCTCACCCCCGACCGTTCGGCCGCCCAGACGCGCGCGGCCGAGCAGGAGGCCCGGGCGGCCGAGGCCGAGCTCTCGCGCGTTCGGCGCGGAGCCCGGCCCGAGGAGATTCGCCAAGCCGAGGCGGACGTCGACGTCGCCCGCACGAACTTGGCGAACGCCGAACGCCAACTCGGCCGCCGCGAGTACCTGGGACGCGAGGGAGTCGTGGCCGGGGCGGAGGTGGACCGGGCACGCACCGAGCGAAACGTCGCCGTCGCCCAACTTCGCAAGGCCGAGCAGGCTCTTGCCTTGCTGCGCAACGGCCCGCGCCGAGAGGAGATCGCGGCGGCGGCGGCCCGCGCGGCCCAGGCTCAGGAGAACGCTCGCGCCGCCCGGGCCGCCGCCCGGCTCGACGCAACGCTCCGAGACGACGCGGTGGTCGCCAGGACCGGTCGGGAGGCTGCCCGCGCGCAGCTGGCTCAAGCCCTCGACGCTCTGGCCCGCACGGTCGTGCGGGCGCCGATCTCAGGCACGGTTCTCGGTCGACCGCCCAAGGCCGGCGGCTTTGCCAACGCCGGAGCTTCTCTCTTCCGGATCGTTGGGGGACAGACCGCCTTCTTCGAGGCCGATGTCGCCCAACAAGACGTTGAGCGGCTCCGGATCGGCACCCCCGCTTCGGTGACGATGGACGGCGTCGTGCCCGGCGAGATTCCCGCCCGTCTCGTCTCGGTCTCGCCTCAAGCGGAGCGAGCCGGGCGTGTCCTTCGGGTTCGGCTGTCGCTGCGCCGCCCCGCGACTTGGAGACCCGGCATGTACGGACGGGCCGTTCTCACCCTTCGACGCTCGCGCGGCGTGGCGGTGCCCCTGGCGGCGATCGATCGTTCGGACACTGGAACCAAAGTCGCGCGGGTCGCAGAGAACCGGCTTCGGTGGGTGCCCGTGCGGATTTCGGCGGAGCAAGGCGAGTGGGCCGAGGTGTCCGGGATCCCACCCGGCACGGTGGTCGCGGTCGCGGGTCAGAGCGGGCTCGAGGACGGCACCGTCGTCTCGACGGAGATCGGCAAGCCGTCCCGGGGGCAGAAGTAATGGGGATCACCCAACTGACGCTCCGGAAGCCGGTGACCACGCTGATGATCGTTCTCGGTTTGATCGTGGCCGGCATCTTCGGCTTCCGATCCCTCCAGGTGGAGCTGTACCCATACGTGAACTTCGCCGTGGTTTCCGTCACCACGGCTTACCCAGGCGCGGGGCCGGAGGAGCTCGACACTCTCGTCTCGAGGCGTCTCGAAGAGTCGGTTTCCGGCGTGAACGGACTCCGGCAGGTGACCAGCACCTCCCAGCCCGGCGTTTCCGTAGTGATCGCCGAATTCGAGATCGGCGTCGACCAAGACCGCGCGCTGAACGACGTCCGGGCGCAAGTCGACCGCGTTCTGGGCGACCTTCCGGATCAGGCGGAGCGACCGGTGGTCGAGAAGGTCGTGGAGACGGCGGCGCCAGTGGTCACGCTGGCGTTCCGCAGCTCCCAGCTCGGCCCGCGGGAAGTGCGGACCTTGGTGAATTCGCAACTCTCGGATCGCTTCCGCCGGATTCCTGGAGTCGCCGAGGCGCGGGTCGGGGGCGGCTTTGTGCGGGAGATCCGCGTCGAGCTGCGACGCGACAGACTGATGGCGTACGGCGTCGGCGTTCTCGACGTGCAACGGCAGCTCCTGGCGGCGTCCTCGGAGTCTCCCGCCGGCCAGGTGGACGATGGCCGGGAGACGCTGAGTCTGCGGGTACCCGCCGGCCTCCGCACGGCGCCGCAGGTCGCCGCGGTTCCCATCACGGTGCCCGACCCAGACGATCCGCGCATCGCCCGTACGGTGCCCCTCGGCCAGCTGGCCGACGTGCGCGACGCCGCCGAGGAGCGGCGCGAGTCGACCCGGGTCGGTGGGGCGGACGCGGTGACCCTTGAGATCCAGAAAGCCCGCGCCGGCAATGCGGTGGAGATCGCCCAAGGAGCAAAGGCCGAGCTACGGCGGTTGCTGGACGAGTACCGAGAGCAGGGGTTGCAAGCGAGCGTCGTCAGCGACCAATCGATGGAGATCCGGAACTCGCTGGCGGACCTCCAGTTCGACGTGATCTTCGCCATCGTGCTTGTGTGCGGCACCGTGTATCTGTTCCTGCACAACCTTCGCGGAGCCATCATCGTGGCGATCGCGATCCCCGTCTGCCTCTTCACCGCGATCCTGGTGATGAAGCTGCTCGGGATGACGCTGAACCAGCTCTCGATGATCGGTCTCACCCTGGCCATCGCGGTCCTGGTCGACGACGCCATCGTCGTGCTGGAGAACACCTACCGGCACCTCGCCCACGGCGAGGATCCCGAGACGGCCGCCCTGAACGGCCGAAACGAGATCGGCACGGCGGCGGTCGCCATTACCTTGGCGGACGTCGTCGTGTTCGCTCCCGTCGCGTTCATGGGCGGCATCCTCGGCCTGTACCTTCGACCGCTCGCGGTGGCGTTCGTGGTCGCGGTGCTCCTCTCGCTCCTCGTCTCTTTCACCGTCACGCCCCTGCTTGCCGCGCGCTGGTACCGCAAAGGGGAGGACCTTGAAAATCCCACGGGTCGATTCGCCCGCTGGTTCGAGCGGGGCTTCAAGCGGTTGACAGAGGCCTATCGTCGTTCGCTCGGGTGGTCGCTGCGTCATCGGTGGCTCGTGTTCCTCGCCGGCAACGCCGGATTGGCGGCGGTGTTCGCGTTCATCGCGGGGGGCGCGGAGCGGAGCCTCGGGGCCGCGCTTCAGGCTGGCCTCGTCCCGCTGATCGCCACCGTCGCCGTTGGACTGTTGGTGAGCGGCGTCGCCCTGTTGCGTCGTCGTCCTTCCTGGCGGCCGGTGGTGGGGGGGCTTGCCTTCGGCGCCTTCTTCGTCGCCGCGTCGGCGGCTGGGTATGGCTTCGCGCAGTGGAAAGGCTCGGACGTCTTCGCTTTTTCGTTCCTTCCCGCGGCCGACTCGAACCACGTCGTGGCTCGGGTCCAGCTGCCGGCAGGCACTAGCCTGGCGCAGACCCAGCGGGTGGTCGCACGGATCGAACGGGCCGCCCTCGGCCTTCCATCGGTGCGCGAGGTGCAGTCGAGCGTGGGCGAGGAGGGCGCGAACCTAGGGCCGCACCTGGCCCGCGTCGAGGCGATTCTCCACGAGAAGGCCTCTCCCAAGGATCGAATCCTCCGAAAGGTACGCAAGGAGCGACTCCGCACTATCACCGACGACCGGGTGGCCTACGATTGGAGAGTCGCCATCGGACGCGTTCCGGGAGCCACCGTCGTCGTTGCCCCCCTCGACGCGAGCAGTGGCGGCGCGCCGATTCAGGTTTCGCTGCAGTCCTCCGACCCGGAGCGGCTCAGCCGCACGGCGGCGAAACTGCTCGCCGAGCTTCAGCGCGGAGCGGTGCCGGGGATCGTGAACCCGGAGGCGAGCGCTCGGCCCGGCCGACCGGAGCTTCGGGTCGCCGTGGACCGCAATCGCCTCGCCGACGCAAGGCTCGACCCAGCGACCGTGGGCGAGGCACTCCGAGTCCTCTACGAGGGCGACGACCGCGTGAAGGCGCGCGAGGCGGGAACCGAGTACGCGGTGCGCCTCGTGATGGCGGACGTCGACCGCCGCGATCCGCGCGCCGTAGGCGACATTCCCCTCGCGTTCGATGGCGGCCGGCCAGTCTTCCTCGGGTCCGTGGCCAAGGTCGTGCGAGCAACGGCGCCGGATAAGATCGACCGCCGCGATCGCTCGCGAGAGATCCAGCTCTCGGCGAACCTGCTGCCGGGAGCCGTCTCTGGAACAGTCCAGGCACAGCTCGACGCGTGGCTTCGCGCGCCGGGTCGGCTGCCGCCTGGAGTCGAGGTCAAGCCGCTGGGCGAGGCGGACCTGCAGGCCCGCGAGACCACCTACCTGGTGGTGGCGCTGGTGACCGGCCTCGCTCTCGTGTACATGCTGCTCGCTTCCTTGTACGAGAACCTGCTGTACCCCTTCATCATCCAGCTCGCTCAGCCGCAAGCGATGGTGGGGGCACTGGTCGGCTTAATTATCACGGGCAAGGCGGCCAACGTGGTGAGCTTCATCGGCCTCATCGCTCTCGTGGGCCTCGTTGGCAAGAACGCGATCCTCCTGGTCGACTACGCCAATACCCTGCGCCGAGACGGCGAGCCGCGCGAGCAGGCCCTCATCGAGTCGGGGGGCACTCGGCTCCGGCCGATCGTGATGACCTCGTTGGCCCTGCTCCTTGGAATGCTCCCGATCGCCGTGGGGCTTGGTCGGGGCTCGGAGTTCCGCGACACCATCGGCATCGTCATCGTGGGCGGCGTAAGCCTCTCGACGCTCCTCACGCTGTTCGTCATCCCGTGCTCCTACACGATCTTCGACGACCTGTCGATCTGGTTGCGCGACAAGCTGCGACGGCCGTCGTTGGCCGAAGCGCCGAACCCCGCACCGGAGGGACGTTAATCCATGCAATCCTTACCTCTTCATGAGCGACGAAGCCCGGCGCCCCCGACGGACGCAAGCGGAACGAACGACGGAAACGAGACGGCGGCTCTTGGAGGCGGCCGAGCGCGTGGTGCTGCGCGAGGGAGCCGCCGCCCTGACGCTCGACTCGGTGTCGAAGGAGGCGAACTCCAGCAAGGGGGGCCTTACCCATCACTTCCCCACGAGGGATGCCCTGGTGTTGGGACTCGCCCAGCGGATGCTGGAGGAGTTCGTCGGGGCGGTCGACACCGCTCGCGGCGATGCCTCGACGCCCGGAGCGTGGACCCGCGCTTACCTCGAGTGCTCTTTCGACGAAGAGAGTCGCGTCATGGAGCTGTACCGGCAACTCCACAACGTGCTCCCTTACACGCCGGAGCTGATGGAGGTCGGAGCGCAGTACTTCCGCTACGTCGAGGAACGCGTGTTGGCGGATGGCCTGCCGCTCGGCCGGGCGCTAACGATCGTCATGGCGTGCGAAGGGGTCTCCTTCCCCGAACCGGGTTTCGCACGCCCACACCGAGAAGAGGTGCAAGCGGAGCTTCGCCGGCTGCTCGACGAGGCGATCGCCGGGGCGGCGAAGGAAGCCTAGCGACCCGTTTGGGAGGGTGCCGATGAACTGGCCCCTGCTCGGCGCGCTCACCGGACTCGCGCTGGCGGACAGCCTGAACCCCTTTACCGTCGCCGCCCAGGGCTACCTTCTCGGCACCCCGCGTCCGCTCGGGCGATCGGTCGCGTTTCTCGTAGGCACCTTCGCCACCTACTTCCTGGGGGGAATTCTGCTCCTCCAGGGGTGGCTCGCGTTCTTTCGCCACCTCGCCCCGCGAATCCCCGCGGGGTGGATCGGGGCCGGGGAGATCATCCTGGGACTCGTTCTCGCCGGCTTCGCGGTGTGGACGTTCCGCCGGGCCGGAGGAGGAACCCCCTTCCGCCCGCCCGAGAACCTCTCCGTGCCGGCAACCTTGGCGTTCGCGGCGGCTTCCACGGTGGGCGACCTGCCGAGTGCGTTGCCGTACTTTGCTGCCGTGAACCGAATCGCGGCCGGTACCGATTCGCTGGCGGCCGAGCTGCTGTGGCTCGCTTGGTACAACCTGCTGTACGTCGGTCCGCTCATCCTCATGATCGCGGCTCACGCCTTCCTTCCGAGCGAGCGGAGCGCCGCTCTGTTCGGGAGGATTCGCGGGGCGATCGACTGGTCGTTCGCGAAGCTGCTGCCGCCCCTCATGGCACTCGGTGCCGCGTTTCTCCTGTACGATGGAGTGCGCCGCTGGACAGGGGGCTGACCTGAGCGATGGCCCGCGACCGCGTGGTCTGCCCTTAATCTAGGAAGGTCCCATGCTTGACGGATTCAAGGCTGAAGACATCGCCTGGGTCGACGAATCGGCCCGGCGGTTCCGCCACTGGCTGGTTCACGAAGCGCCCGGGAACACCTGGACCCCCGAGACCCTACGGCTCCCGGGCATCTATCGGTGGACGGTCGACTTCATCACCTACGAAAGCCTCTTCGAGGAGCTCTGGGGCGAGCGTTGGTTTCAGGACGGCGTCCGTGCCTTTGGGTTGCTCGCTCTCGAGCGCGAAGGAAAAATCGAGATCTTAAGGCCGGAACCGGACGGAGCTTTCTTCGTCCGCTGCCCGGACGGCCGCGTCTTTGAGATGAGCGCCTTCCTCAACGGGGAGTCGCTGGCGATCCGCCACGACCCCGACTACTCCGACCTCTCGTGGGAGCCGGTTGGGGCGATGTCCCATCTTCTCAGCGACTACCGGGACGACTAGCCCCGATCCAAGGTCGCCGTGCTAAGGTTGGCCTGCCGCATGCCCCACCTCAACGACATCCAGATCCGCGACCCGTTCGTGCTCCCGGTGCCCGAAAGGGGTCTGTACTACCTGTACGTGACGGCCGACTACACCTCGTGGGATGAGCCGGGTGGTGGGTTCGACGTCTACCAGAGCGCGGACCTCGAGCACTGGGAAGGGCCGTTCTCGGTGTTCCGCCCGGGGCCTGACATGGCGGACGCGAGCGTCTTCTGGGCTCCCGAGGTGTTCGCGGTGGACAGTCGTTACGCTATGTTCGCGAGCATCGGGACGAAGGATCGGCGTGGAACGTACGTGCTGACGGCGGACGATCCCCTTGGGCCGATGGTGCTTCACAGCGATGGGCCCATCACTCCCGCCGATTGGCTCTCGATCGACGGCACGCTGTTCTTCGAAGGGGGACGGCCCTGGTCGGTGTTCGTCCACGAGTGGTGGCAGGTGAGGGACGGCGAGATGTGCGCGGTGCCGCTGACCCCGGACCTGCGCCGGGCAGAGGGCCCGCCTGTGCTCCTGTTCCGCGCCTCGGAGGCTCCCTGGGCGGACCCGGCGACCGACCTGCCCGGCGACTACGTGACGGATGGCCCGTACTTCCACCGCACACGCGAGGGTCAACTGCTCATGCTCTGGTCGAGCTTCGCCAAAGGTAAGTACCTCGCGGCCATCGCCCGATCGTCGAGCGGAAGCGTCCTCGGCCCGTGGGTGCACGATCCCGTTCCCCTGATGGAGGACGACGGCGGCCACGCGATGCTTTTCAACACCTTCGAGGGCCGGCTCATGCTCGCCTTGCACACCCAGAAGGCGGGCTGGGGACAGGAGCGGGCGCTGTTCTTGCCCGTCGAGGAGCGGGACGGCACCCTCGCTCTGGTTGAGTAGGTCTGTTCCCGCTTGAGTCGGTTCCTCGCGTACGATGGGGCGTGCCCCTTCGTACCGGTTCCATCTTGACCGCGGCCCTGACGCTCGCCTCCACGGGTGCGTTCGGTCAGGCACCTGCCTTACGGGTGGGGTCGAAGGCGCCTTCGCTGAATGGGGCTCGGTGGGTGAAAGGCGCGGTGCCCGGAGGCCTTGCCGTGGGCAAGGTGACGGTCGTGGAGTTTTGGGCCACGTGGTGCGCTCCCTGCCGGGACAACTTTCCTCGCCTCTCTGCCCTCGCCAAGAAGCACGCGGGGAAGGTCGTCGTCGCGGGGGTGAGCGTCTGGGAATCGAAGCACTCGGGAGCGACGCGCCCCGATCCGCTCCCCGCCGTCCAAGCGTTCGTTCGGCGGCAGGGCAAGCAGATGGCTTATCACGTGGCAGTCGACCGGGTCGATGGGATCATCGCCCGGCGTTGGCTCGAGGCCTCAGGAAGCCGCAGCATCCCAACCGCGTTCATCGTGGACGCTCGGGGCCGCGTCGCTTGGATCGGCAACGGGTACGGGCTTGAGGACGCGCTGAGCGCGGTGCTCGCCCGATCGGGGAATCCGGCGAAGGCGGTCGCCGCCGCCAAGGCGAGGCAAGCCGCGGCGACGATGCGCTTGGAACGAGCCGCCCAGCGGGGCGACCTCGCCGCCGTGCTCCGGATCCGGAAGACGCTTCCCGACTCAGTCTCGCTGGCACCCGCGTTCAAATTGCTCGAGCGAAGTAGCCGGACGGCCTCCGTGAGCTTCGCCCGAACCCTGATGCGCGACCCGGCGGCGGGCATGTGGCAATTCCTCGACCTCGCCTGGGTCATCCTCGACCCCGGCAGCGGCGCCCGGCCCGCAGCGGACTACAGGCTAGCCGCCGAGCTTGCCCAAGCCGCGGAACGACGAGCCGATGCCTCGGACGAGTCACGTCTGGCGTGCCTCAGCTATCTCGTCTCCGCCCACGAGAAGGGCGGAGACCTCCCGCGCGCCGCGACCGCGCAGGAGAGGGCGATCGCGATCATGGAAGCGAGCAAGACGAAGAACTACGCAGCCGAGCTCAAGGAGGCGAGGGCCAAGCTCGAGGCGTATCGTCGGAGAGGGTCGGTGTCATCCGGAGCTTGCGAAGGATCTCTGGAGCGTTTGTCCGCTCGGAGTAAGGGCAGCGCGATGGGGGCTCGCCGCTCTCCCAAACCGGAAGGGGCATGACCAGCAGTAGTCAGTGCCTACCGTTAGATCCCTCGGCTCCGCTCGGGATGACAGGGGCTTGTAGCGGCGCAGCGTGCTGTGCGAGATCCTGTCTCCCGCCGCTCGTTCTCGGTGTGGGACGTTCCCGGACCGGAGGGTCTCACGCCCCGGCGCCGCGAGGTAGGCCTCTCTGCGTCCCCTGCGGTGAAGGATCTATCGAGCTCCGCTCGATCCGCGGCAGGAATGCCGCAGCCACGGGTGCCCACTTCTGAGTCGCTTCGACCAGTAGCAGTCACTGCCCCTGCCGGACCCTGTCATCCCGAGAGAAGCCGAGGGATGACAGGGGCCGGCTCAGCCGCAGGCTCTCCCCGCATTCCCGCCGCAAGTCTCGTCAGGGAAGGGGAGACTGCCCTTGCCCATCTCCTCAGCGCGCTTTTGCGGCCAGGTTGCCGAACGACGCGCGGTCGCTGTAGGAGCGAACGCCGAGGCTGCCCGCCGTGAACGAGGCGTCCTCGATTTCGAGGAGCGGCTTCTCCATGTCGCCGATCCAGACCGTGATCTTGGTTCCGACGGCTTCGATGCGGACTCGGTGGGGCTCGCCGGCTCGCACCGTGAGCGGGCGAGCCGCGATCTCGTTCCAGGCGTTGTCGGACTTGCCGAAGACCATTCGCTGGCGCTCGGAACTGATCCCCACGTAGTAACCCCGGTAGTGATCGGGGCCGACCGACGGCTCGGCGACGCGGAACATCACGCCCGCGTCGCCCTTCGCGCCCACCGCCACGTCGGCCTCGTACGTGAAGTTGGCGAAGTGCGCCCGGGCAGAGACCGCCTTGGCGGCGTGGGGCAGGTGGACGCGCCCCTCCTTCACGGTGGCTCCGCGGAACACGAGCCAACGACGCGTGAAGTCGCCGCTGAAGTCGTCCTTCCACTCACTGGGGGACGGTATCGGCGATCCAGTGACGGGGAAAACGCTCACGCGCAAGAGCTGCGAGCCGAACGGGACCAGCGTCAGCGGCTCCTCGGGCGCGCTCGAGGCGACCGGAGAGGCGGGCGGCTCGAGCGGCACTCGCCCGTCGAAGCGGGGCTGCCACGGCTCGAGCCGCTTGCCGCGGGCGCGGATCGAGACCGGGGCCTTTCCCGTCTCGAACGGGTTGACCGCACGGATGCCGGCCACGAACTGCAGCGACTTCGCGGGGTCCTTCTCATCGAGAAGGAGGGCGTAGTTCCAGGCCGAAGCGCTGGTCACTTCGTACGAATCGAAACCGCCTTCCTTGCGCTCGAACGGCTTCCAGTCCTCTCGTAGGCCGAGGGCGTACACCAGGGGACCGCAGCGCACGGAGACCGCTCCGGCGACGCCGGGTACCGCTTCGACGTGCATCGGGAAGGTCAGCTCGACTCGATCGCCGTCCTTCCAAGTTCGGTCTAGTACGGCGAAGGTTCCCTGATGAACCCCGCCATGCGGTTTCCCATTGACGGTGATCTGCGGCGACTTGCACCAGCCCGGGACGCGCAGGCGTAGCGGGAACTTGGCTTCGCGTGGCAGCCGGATTTGAAGACGAATGGTCTCCTCGAAGGGGTAGTCGGTTTCGCAGAGGAGGGTCAGCGGGGTGTCCCCGGCGACCTTGGTGGTCACCTCGGAGGGAACGTAGACGAGCGCCGCGAGCCCGCCGTCTTCGGTGGTGCCCCACGCGTTCTGGGCGAGCTTCGGCCAGCCCATGTGGAGGTTGTAGCAGCAGCACGGGTAGCCCGAGATAGGTGCCGGCACGAGGTCGTTGCCGTGGTCGTCCTGGTAGCCGACGACGCCCCTCACCGCGGCGACGCTGTTCGGAAGCGTGTAGTACACGTGCTGGCGAATGTCCTTGGAGAGCGCCGCCGGCAGGCCGTTGAAGGCGACGAGCTCGATCTCGTCCCCGATGCGCGCCTCACCGAGAACCCGCATGGCGGTCTCGGCGCTGAGCATGTACTCGACGATCGAACAGGTCTCCACTCCGGCGGTCGACGAGCGTCCCGAGACCATCTCCGAACCGGAGTTGATGCCGAACGGCGTGCCGTGATCCCGCATCAAGTGGGTCAAGCCGATGCGGTACGCCTCCCGATCTCGGCCGTCGCCCGAGCGGCGCGAGTAAACCACGGGCATCTTTAGCGCCTGGGGCACGTTGACGTTGTGCTTCGGGTGGAAGTCGTCGGCGTACTCCAAGAATCGGTTCTCGGTAAAGATGTCGCGCCAGGGGTACGCCTGCTTGGCGAGCAGGTCGGTGAGATCGAGGAGGAAGGCGTCGCCCGTGCGCTCGTGGAGCCAAAGGACGGTGTCGATCTCGTCCCCGGCGCGCGCCCGGCCCCAGTCGCGGAGCGGTCGCCCAGGAAGGTTCGCCAGCATGTGCCGGTAGTAGCGGGTGAGGAACGGCGGCACCCGGGGGTCGCCCGTCGCCTCGTGGTGGTCCCGCAGCAGGTAGGTCACCACCATGCGCGGCCACCAGTCGTCGTTCTTCTTCGGCCCAAAGAAGCCGTCTTCGCGCTGCGAGGCGAGGATTGGCTCAATCCACGCCGCCGCGCGCTTCTTAAGGGTCTCGTCCCCCAGCGTGTGCGCGAGCGGGATCAGGCCCTTCACGTAGTACGGCCCCTTCTCCCAATCCTCGCCGTCGCCTCCCTTCCACGCGCTGTTCGGCGCGGTCGCGGGCAGCACTTCCTCGGCGTGCCCGGTGAGACCGTCGCGTTGGAGCTCGAGCTGGCGAAGCAGCCAGCCCTTGGCGCGGACGCTGCCTAACGGAAGCGACTTGTACGCCAGCGGCAAAGGCTTCGAACGGTTGGCTTGGGTTGGAGTGGCGGCTTCCATAGGAGTGAAAAGGGCCCGAGCTCCCGCCAAGCCATCGCTCGCTAGGGCGGCGCACCAGGCGGCCGAGCCGCCGACGAAGGCGCGGCGCGAGAGATCCGGCGAGCCATCCGCCGGATCGGGCGCGGGAAGTTGGTTGGGGTCGTTCGGGAGAGACATAGCAAGACTGCCGGCGCCAAAGACGCGGTAGCGCATTCTATCAGAAATAAATCTTCTAATCTGAGATATATAGCTACTCACTCAGCGGAACTTCTGAATGTGAGGAATAATGGCGACGCCGCTCAACCCACCATGGCCAACGTGTCTTGGAAGACGATCGCCGACGACTTCGCCCAGCGCATCCGATCGGGTGAGCTGAGCCCGGGATCGCGCCTGCCGAGTGGGGACGAGATCGCTCAGTCGCTCGGCGTCGCCCGACACATCGTCCACCGGGCGATTGATGAGCTGCAGCGGGAGGGACTGGTGGAGCGTCGTCGGCGCTGGGGGACCATCGTTTCGGGGAAGAAGCCGAGCGAGATCGGCCGGGTGATGTTCCTCGTCGACCAGTTCTCGCAGACGTACAACTTTCCCCCGGCCAGCCTGATCCGCGGCATGAACGAGGGTCTCGGCGAAGACGTCGACCTGATCCTCGCCGAGTGCAAGGGAGACCCGCATCAGGAGGAGAGGCAACTGCGCCGTGTGGTGGACCGCGTCGACGGTTTGATCGTCTGCCCCACCAGCCACCCTTCGAACACGCCGCTGTTGCAGGCGCTGATCGACCGGGGCTTTCCGCTCGTCGTGCTCGACCGCGTCCCCGAGGGGCTCTCGTGCGACGCGGTGGTCAGCGACAACGCGACCGGAACGCGCCGGGCGATCGAAGACCTCGCCGGTCGCGGACACCGACAGATCGCCTTCTTCTCCTTCCTCAAGCCGAACTACTCGAGCGTGGTGGAGCGACACACGGCCTACAAGGGTGCGCTCGCGGATCTGGGGGTCTCGGACACGTCGGCGATCACCCGATGGTTCGCGAAGGAGCTCCACGAGCACCCGGCCGAGTTCGTCCAGAACGTCTCCGACGCGCTTCACGCCCTGAGCACGCGGCCGACGCCGGTGACGGCGATCTTCTGCGTCGAGGACTCGGTGGCGGCGGCGACTCTCCGAGCCTGCGATCAGCTGGGCATCCGTGTCCCGGAGGACCTGGAGATCGTGACGTTCAACGACTGGCCGCCACTCCTGCTCCAGGCGCCATGGAGAACGCACCGCATCGTTCAGCGTCACCACGAACTCGGCTTCGCCGCCGCGCGAATGCTGCTCCAAGGGGCGAGCCGAGGTGAGGAACTGAAGACGCTGCTGCGAGTGCCGCCCGACTTCGTCGCCGCCGACGCGGGGCTCGCCCAGACGACCGAACGGTAGCGGTGCGGGCACCCCGACGCGAGGTGCCCGTTCGGCGCTACTTCGTCCGGGTGACGAGAACGGTCCGGACCGAGAAAGGCTCGAGCCGAATCCCGTTCGTGAGTTCGGCACCGCGCCGCCCGGTCGCGTCGGATGCGTGGACCTTGAGACGTCCCTTTCGCGGCACGAGGGAGATCGTGGCCGCGCGTCCGCTCGCCCCGTACAGGCGCAGGAGCCATCCTCGGTCGCCTTGGAGAGGCGAGAGCGAGGAGATCTCGGCATCGCCGCGAACGTCGAACGGAGTCTGGATCGGCCCTGCGGCGCGGGCTCCGGCAACCAGCAATGGGCGCGTCCAGTCCTCGGCGAAGCGCGCGCTCGCTCCCGGAGAGTAGCCGGTGTCCGCCCGCAGGACGAACCGGCCCACGAAGGGGCCGCTCTGCTCCGCGCGGTAGTTCACGTGCCAGTGGTTCTGGGCGAGTTGGTAGTGGAGATTCGGCGAGTGCGGGTCGAACGGCTGGGGCCGGCCGAGCCGCGCCACGGATGGCCTTCCCTGCACCACGATCGGCGTGTCGAGGCTCACGATCGTCGCGCCCACCCCCTTCGTCCCGAGGTGCACCCATCGGTCGACGGAGAAGAACTGATCGTTGGCTCCCGCGAACCGTTGCGTCGCCACGTTGAACGGGGCCCAAGCCTCCTGGACGTGAAGGTCCGGTCGGGTCAGCGCGAACGGGAAGGAGAAGAAGGCGATCTCCTTCGCGCGCACTCGCTCCTTGTCGAATCGAACTTCGGCCTCCACCGCGTCGATTCCTCGGGCCATGCGGAAAGTGACGTTCGCCCGGCCGCGTACGCCCGGAGCGGTGCCGCTGACTGCCAACGTCCAAACCACGGGGCCCGCGTCGAGCCGCTCGACCCGCACGTCGCGCAAGGAGGCGAGGCGGGCGGGGTCGTTCCCCAGAATGTGTCCGTAAGCCGCGAAGCCGACGGGGTTCCGGCGATCGACGAGCTCACGTCCCGTTCGGAGGTCGGTGAGGGAGGCGAGCGATCCCGTCTTCGCATCCACCGTGAGCCGGTAGATTCCGTTGTCGATCGTGTTCGACGCGGAGGGCCGGCGGTACGGAGCTTCCGTTCCGCGGCGGTAACGCCGCGCGGCGAGCGCGGGCACCTGATCCGTGACGAGCGCGGTCGTTCCGTCGCTCAGACGCTGGCTCGGTATCGGACGACCTTTCGAGTCCACGACGGATCGGCGGCCGTCGAGCAGGACCAAAGCCGACCGGGCCCGCCCGCTCGTGTTCACGAGGTCGAACGCAGGTGCCGCCCCGGCCGCGCCGAGCGCTTCGCGCAGCAGGGCACGGCTCTGGCGATCCGCGTCGACCGCGAACGCGGCCTTCGTCTCCCACTGGCGGCGGGTGTTCTCGCTGTCCGGCAGGCGGATGCTCTCGTCCGCGCCCCACGTGTGCTCGGAGAAGAGCAGCACGTTGCGCCACGCCGCATCGAAGCGCGCGGCGGGGAACGGCTTCCCGCTGAGCGTCCAGGCGACCTCCGCCTGAGCTAACCTCTCCGCCGCGACGCGGCTGACCGCGGTCTCCCGGGCGGAGGACATCGCGCCGTCCTCCCACTGGGGATTGAACTCCTCCGACCGCGTCGGCAGGGACGGGCCGTACTTCGCCAGGAAGCGCTCGCAGGCGACCCCGACGGTGGCGATTTCAAGCTTCGGGTTCGCGTAGCGCCGGTTCCAAGCCGCGACGGCGTCGGGCAGATCCAGGTCGAGTCCGCCGTTGTCGCCCATCGACCACGGCACCCCCACCATCTGATACGGGTAGCCCCGGTCGTCGAGGGCGGCGAGCTCTCGCGGCAGCCACTCGTCGAAGAAGTGTCGGGTCGGGTCGCTCGTCCGAATCGCCTTCGGCCGGCCGGGATGCCACGTGCCGGCCATGTGGAACGTGCCCTTCAGGTCGGTGCCGACCGTGTAGGGGAACATCGGCCACACGAACACCTTGTCCTGCCCATCGCGCGTGCGCCACCAGAACGGCCGGTTCTCCAACCGGGAGCGCATCGTGTCTCCCGCGTTCGGCCAGAGGACCAGGTTCTTCACGTCCGCCTCTCGCATCGCGGTGGCCAGACCCCACGGGAATCCGGGGACGTCGCTGAGAACCGCCGTGTCGTGCGGCGCGGACTCGAGCCCCGGAGTGCGCCGCGTCAGCGTGAGCGCCCGAATCGATTCCTCGGGCCGGGCGAGTCCGTACAGCAGGTTGAGGTAGGAGGCGGAGACGGCGATCTCCCGATTGAGGACGGCGGTCTCGAACCGTCGGCGCTCTTGGGGGGTCGCGGTCGCCAAGAACTGCTCGGCCGCCCAGGCCGTCTCGGAGTTCCAGCGGTACCGCTCGGCGGCCGGACGGTTCCTCGTCGCTTCGATGTGACCCAGGGCGTCGCGCACGTTCTGCGCCTGGATCTCGGCCACTTCGGCTTGGGGATGGGTGTAGCCTACGTCCACGTGACTGCCCGGGAGCACAAGCACCTGCCAGGGCCGTACCGGCTTGAGATCCATCCGAGTGACGTCGGAGCGTCCGTCCTTCGCCTGAACGTCGACCGTGACCGACCGAGCGGTGCTGCCCGACCGAACGCTACGCACGAGATCGGTGGCGCCGGACGGAAGCGGAATCGTTTCCCGACTCCCATCGACCGACAGGGTCGCCGTCGTCGCGGGTCCGATGTTGACGAGCCGAATCCCGATTTGTCGCAGCGGCCCTTTGTCCGATGCCAACTCGATCTGACCGGGTGGAACGACGCGGGTCTCGACTCTTGGCGTCAACGGCACCGATTGGGCCGAAGCGCCCGCGACCTCGACGGCATCGAACACGGCCCAGCTTCCTGAGGTGGACGTCACTTCGAGGACGTTCTCACCCGGGCGGAGGGAATCTTGGGGAAGGTCTACGTTCCACTCAACAGGCGTTCCTTCCGCCGGGCGACCGAGCACCGGGCCGTCCCCCTTGCCCGCCGGCGAGGCCCACCGGGCGATCGTTTTCCCATTCGCCCGGAGCTCGAGAACCGGCGGGTTGCTCGGATGGATGCCGACGAACGCTGCCCTGAACCGAAGCGGGCTCGGAGCCGCCAGGCCGAAGCGAAGGCCGAACGTGTGCGTCCGCCCGCCGGCCCAGGCGTCGCCTGGGCCCGGAATGACGTACGACCAGTCCTTCTTGGCATCGCCATAACCCGCCACGAACGTCGGGTCAGCGCCAAAGCGCGAGTACCCGTCCGGCCCGAGGGCGAGGTCGGCGGCGCTACCGTCGAACGTTCCGATCGACACGAGGGGAGCCGAGGCGGCCAAGAGGTGGAGCAGCGTCATGGCTGCCTCCGGTCGGCGCCGCCGTCATGGCCGATGCCGGACAGCCGAACTCCAACCAGGGTGCGAGGAGCCAAGGGAACCGTCCATTCGCCTTCCGCGGTTCGCTCGAGGTCCTGGCGAGGCGATCCGTCCACTCCGCAGAGGGCGGCGTGCGTCCAATTCAGCACGTTCGGGGCGAGGCTCAACGAGTTCGCTCCGTCACGCAAGTTGCTCAGCACGAGCAGAACGCCGGCGCCTTCCTTGACCATCGACTCCAAGGCGAAGTCGTCTCCACCGATGTGAAGAAGCGATTCCTGAGGCTGGAGGCTCGGACCCATCTCGCGGTAGGCGTGAAGGCGGAGCGGCGCGGTGTGGGGGAGCGCCCGAGCGTAGGAGCGCTCGACCGACTCCGGAGCGTGGGGCAGCAACCGGAATCGATAACGGGTCCGGCCGGTCTGGTTCGCGAGGAAGTTGACCTCCCAGTAGTTGTTCGCGAGCCAGGCGAGCATCGTCGAACGGCGAGCCGCCGGGTCGAGTTGGCTGGTGGGCGCGAAGAACATGCCGCCGAACATCCACAGCGGCAGGTCCGGCGTGGCGACGGTCAAGCTGGCCGCGCCGGTCTGCATCCGAACGAATTGCCGCGCGGTCACGAAGTGTCGCGACGTGCCCGGAAGCTGCTCCTGGTCGAACTGGACGATCGCGCCCGCCGTGTCGAAGTGCCACTGCGTCGGTCCCGTTTCCGGAAGCTTGAACGGAAGCGCCAACGAGTAGGGCCTGGCGTCGCCGGCGCTATCGAGGGTCGCCTCGACGTCGACGCTCGGGTCGTCCGCGAAGAGTCGGTAGGTAACCGTGACGCGGTCGCCGTTCTCCATCTCGAACGTCTGGCGGAACTCTGCCGCGCCGTCGGTGAGACGGCTCCCGCCCTGGACCAATCGGCCCGGGGAGGTGTCGCGTTTCCAGTTCCGCTGCCATCCATCCGCGGGCTCGAAGCGGCTGAAGTCGAGCGCCATGATCTCGTTGCGGGAGCCACCGGACGGCCGCTCAAGGATCGGCACGCCGAAGGTGAGGCCCTCGGCCGATCCGGCGTACTCCGTGCCGTCGACGAGGAGCGATCGCACCCCTCCACTGGCCTCAAACTCGAGGGTCACGCGGGACGACGAGATGCTTTGCTCCACGGTCTCCAGCCCCGCGGAGCTCGACCGGGGAAGCGATGCGACCGGGTACGTCCGGTATCCCAGCGCCGGAACGTCGACCTGGCACCACGCCAGACTCTCCTCCGGCAGGTTCCCCAGCGCTCCGTCAAGCCGCTGTCGGTGGTGGACGCCCGGGGTCAGGGGCCAGTCGAGCCCCGAGATCGGCAGGCGAACCGGTCCGCTCACCGGCACCGGCAGCGGGTTGTAGAGCAGGAGGGTCGGTTCGTCGCCTCCGGCGCGAACGGCCAACCGATGGAGCGCGTCCCGCAGCACGATGCGAGCGTGGCCGAGCCCCTGATAGGCGTAGGCCGACTTGGTCGCCCACTGCATTCGGGTCTCGATCGACTCGGGGGCGCTGATGGAGCAGTCCGCGCCCCACGTGTGTTCGGCGTAGAGCGCGAGGTGGGTGTGGGCGGCATCCAGGTGGTCCGACTCGCGGCGCTCGGGCTCTGCCGGCCACGCGGCGGCGGTGTGGGCCGCGCTCAGAACGCCCATTCCTTCCATCAGCACGGTCGTCTCTCGGGAGGAGCTGCCGGCGCCGAAGTTCCAGTAGTCCGTCCAGTCGCCGGATTGGCGGGGAAGCTCCTGCTCTCGTAGCCGGTCGAACACTTCCGAGAGGAGCACGGTTCGGATGCGGACGGCGGGATCCCTGTCGTTCCAGGCTTCGACGAACGCCCCCAGGGTCGAATCGGGCGCGGCGTTGTCCGGGTGGTGCGGGTTCGTGATCTGGAGCGGCAGGAAGGGAAGCGGGTACCCGCGGCGCTCCACTTCGGCGAGGATTGGGGGCATCGCCTCGGCGACCGCCTCGACCGACGACGGCATGCGCATCAGCACGTTGGCCGCGTGCCAGTACTGGAAGCCGTTCCACACGAGGAGCTCGCGTCCATCCGGCGACACCCAGCGGAACGCACCTGGGCGCGGGGAAGCCGGGCCGCCGAAGTGCGAGTTGGCCGCCATCGAGAAACCGTCGATGCCGTGGTCGAGGAGCACGTCGACGAGCCCCCATGGCACGCCGTTCACGTCGGTGTTCATCCCGGAGCGCACGGGAATGCCGAGGTCGCGGAAGAACTGCACGTTGTGCAAGCTCCGAACGATCATCCGAAGATCGGCCAGAGGGGTGAGGTGCCACTCGAGCGCGGCGACCTCGATCTGACCTCGCTTCACGGCCGCCAGGAAGCGGTCTCGGTCGCTACCGGTGGCTCGCTCCCACCACGCGCGCGTGACGCCGGTGATCTCGCAGGTCCAGCGGAATCGCCCGTCCTCGCGCGCGTCGGCCGACGCGTCGGCGAGGTCGAGCGCGGTGTCGATGAACCGATCGTGCAGCTCGAAGATCACCGGCTGGGGGTGCGTGTAGCCGATGTCGGTGTGGCTGTGGTGGACGAGGAGGATTTCGTTGATCATCAGAGGCTTCCCCCTGCTATTTCACCACAAGCCTAGAGGATTTGTATAAACATTTGAAACTTTCGCGTGTACACTAAACCATCCCGCGGAAGGACGCCGCGACCTGGAGCCATCAATGAAGAAATCCACATCTCAGCTTCGAGCCTTTACCCTTATCGAGCTGCTCGTCGTTATCGCCATCATCGCGATTCTCGCGGCGATCCTGTTCCCCGTGTTCGCGCAGGCCAAGACGGCCGCCAAGCGCACGGCGGACCTGTCCAACGTCAAGCAGATCACCCTCGGAGCGATGATGTACATGGGCGACGCGGACGACACGCCTCCCCTCTACCGCGTCGTCGAGAACGGCGCCGACTGGTGGACCTCCCGCATGAGGTCCTGGAAGGACGGCACCTCGCCCTACATCAAGAACGGCGGCAAGGACTACGGCGCCGGCGAGACCCACCGGCAGAACTCCAACGGCGGCATCTTCCAGTCGCCCATGGCCGACGCCCCCTGGTCCGACCTCTCCCCGCTCTACTGGGGCTACCCGCCCATGACGGGCACGGGCGACGAGACGACCCGCTTCGCGCGCTCCTACGCCCTCAACATCGACGCGGGCTACAACGAGCTCAGCGGCCGCAGCGTCATCGGCGCCGTGGAGACGGGCACGGTCAAGGGAGGCGGCAGCGCTACCAGCATCGAGGCCCCGGCGGACACCATCCTCATCGCCCCCACCCGCACGTTCTTCAACGGCGTCTGGACCGAGATGGTCGCCTACCAGTGCACCCCCGGCGGCATCCCGGCGGGCGGCCAGACCACCTCGTGCATCCAGGGCACGAAGAACCGGTCCGCCACCTTCGGGTTCTTCGACGGCCACGCCAAGAACCTCAACGCGGTGAGCACCATCTCCCGCGACAACTGGGGCTCCATGAAGTTCCGCAACTCTACGGACGCCAACTACCAGGCGAACCTGGCGCGGGACGCCTCGGCCATCGCGGAGTGGCGAGGTTGATACGGCCGGGCCTAGTCCCGCTGGCCCTGGCCCTCGGGTGCCTGGGCCTCGCGGGCTGCGGCAGCTCGGGCGGCGCGCACTCGCACAACGCGGAAGAGGCGAAGGCCGTCCGCGAGGCGAAGGCGCTCACGCCCCAGCAGCAGCTGGAGCGCGCCCAGGCGAACACCAGCATGCCGGCCGACCAGCGAGAAGCGCTGATCAAGTCGATCAAAGAAAAGCACGGACTCCGCTAATCGTGCGAGATGCGGAGCGATTTCGATCGCTCCGCATACCCATTTAGTTAGAGTTTTGCTAGGACCATGCCGACCGACATGTCTTCGATCACGCCGCTTCAGATCAATCGACGCAGTGGCCTACCGCTCCACGCCCAGATCGACGCGCTCCTGCGTGATCTGATTCGGCAGCCGATGTACGCGAACGGCGCTCTCCTTCCCGACGAGGTCAGTCTCGCCCGCCAGCTCGGCGTGAGCCGAAGCACGCTGCGCGCCGGGATGCAAAAGCTGATCTACGAGGGGCTCGTGGAGCGTCGCCAGGGACACGGCACCCGGGTCGCGAAGCCGCCGCTGCAGTCGGGGATCGCCGAGTGGCACAGCCTCACCGGCGAGATGCGGGCGCAGGGCATCCAGGTCCAGAATTACGCCCTCGCCGTCGAACTCGTGGACCCGAGCGACGAGACGCGCAACGCCTTGCAGCTGAAAACCGAGCGCAAGGTTTGGCAGATCCGTAGACTCCGCGGCTGGCTCAACGAGCGGATCGTCCTCACCGTGTCTTGGATCCATCCGCGACTCGGTATCCGCGGCGACGAGGATTTCCACCAGCCGCTCTACGAGGTGATCCAGCGGTCGTGCGACATCATTCCCGTCCGTTCCCTCGAGGACGTCACGGCTTGCCTCGCCGACGATGAGCTCGCGGCAGCCCTCGACGTCGTGCCAGGGTCGGCGCTCCTGCTCCGCAAGCGCACCACTCTCGACGCCAACGACGAGCCGGTCGAGTTCAACGTCAACTGGTACCGGTCGGACATCCACTCCTTACGCATGGACCTGCGGCGCGGCTGATGGCGGTTCTGGCCGTAGACGCGGGCGGCACCAGCATCAAGCTCGCCGTGGTCCAGGAAGGGGCGGTCTTGGGCCAAAGCTCGCTTCCGGCCCACTCGGACGACGGGCTCGAGCCTCGTCTGCCGCTGATCGCCGACGCGCTCCGACAATTGATTCCTCCGGGCGTTGAGGTCGAGGGGCTCGGCATGGCGTTCCCAAGCCTCATCGACGGCGACCACGTGGTGGGCGACGTCGGCAAGTACCGAGACGCCGAGCGACTCGACCTGAAGGCCTGGGTTCTGAAGGAATTCCGCGCGCCATTCGCGATCGAGAACGACGCGCGCATGGCCGCGATCGGCGAGTGGCGCTGCGGTGCCGGCAAGGGATCGAGCGACGTCGTGATGGTCACGCTTGGGACCGGCATCGGAACGGGCGTGATCATGGGTGGCCAGGTCGTTCGAGGGAGGCACGGGTCGGCGGGCATCCTCGGAGGACACATGACCGCGCGCGTCGGCGGGCGTCCGTGCCCCTGCGGGAACGTCGGTTGCTGGGAGACCGAGGCCTCCACCGCCGCATTGCGCGAGCTGACCTCCGAGGTGCTCGACGGCCCCCTCGACTACGCCCGCGTTTTCGCCGAGGCGGAGCGGGGTAGCGCCTGGGCCATCGAGCTCAGGGATCGAAGCCTGGCGGTCTGGAGTTCGCTCGCCGTCAGCCTGATTCACGCTTACGACCCCGAGGTCCTCGTCTTCGGAGGCGGCGTGATGGCCAGCGGCGAAGCGACCCTCGGGCCGATCCGCGACCACGTCCGCCGTCATGCTTGGACCCCATGGGGGCAAGTGAGGGTCGTGGCCTCCGAACTGGGCAACCGCGCGGCGCTCCTCGCCTGCGAGTGGCTCGTCCGCAATCGACTCTCCGGTGACTCCTCGCCGGCCTGACCCTACGAACCATGAAACTGCGCTCGCCTAACTACGATAAATCTCCCTTCGTCCCCGTGCCCAACGGAAATGGTCGGTGCGTGGAGGGGTGGACGGCGATCGGCGAACGGCTGCGCGGCGTCACCGGCGTAGTGGCCGTGGAGTGCTACCCCGGCGTCGATGAGCGGGAGATCGGCTGCGAGCTCGCATCGGCCCTCAACCCCGTCCTGCAGATCGATACCCGCGAGCTGATGCTGCCCGAAGCCGAGATCGACCGCCTGACGGCACCCTTCCTCGGCGGTGACGATCCGGTGTTCGGTTTCCTCTGCGGACTGAATCTGCCTCAGTTCTTCGACCCACGCCGGGTGCAGGAGGCGCGCGATGCCGTGGCTCAAGCCGTGGGGCCGGTGCTGATCGTCGGCGTCGGAGCGACGCTCGTCCATCCTGGCGACGTGCTCGTCTACGCCGACCTCGCTCGTTGGGAAGCGCAACTCCGCTTCCGGCGCAACGAGGCGGACAACCTAGGAACCCGCAACCGAGAGACGAAGTGGAGCGCCCAGTACAAGCGTGGCTTCTTCGTCGACTGGCGTGTGGCCGACCGATGGAAGCGGCCGCTGATCGGTCGGTGGGACTTCGTGCTCGACACGAACGACCCGGCCAGCCCGAAGCTCGTCGATGGCGACGCCGTCCGCGAGGGCCTTGAGGAGTGCCTGAGACGACCGTTCCGCGTCGTGCCGTTCTTCGATCCGGCGCCTTGGGGCGGCCAGTGGATGAAGGAGGTGTGCGACCTCGATCGCAGCGCCCCGAATTACGGCTGGTGCTTCGACTGCGTCCCCGAAGAGAACAGCTTGCTGCTTGGATTCGGCGAGCACCGGGTGGAGCTTCCCGCGATCGACCTCGTGTTCCACCGACCTCGGCACCTCCTCGGTAACCGCGTCTACGCACGGTTCGGTGACGAGTTTCCGATCCGCTTCGACTTCCTGGACACGATGGGCGGAGGCAATCTCTCCTTCCAGGTGCACCCCACGACCGAGTACATCCAAGGCGCGTTCGGGATGCACTACACGCAGGACGAGAGCTACTACCTGCTGGACGCCGGCCCCGAAGCCAGCGTCTATCTGGGAACCAGGGACGGAATCGATCCGGAGGCGATGCTCACGGCTCTGGCGAAAGCCCAGGAGGGCGAGCAAGAGTTCGACGCGGACCAGTTCGCGAACCGCTGGCCTGCTAAGACGCACGACCACTTCCTGATTCCCGCGGGCACCGTCCACTGTTCCGGCGCCGAGGCGATGGTGTTGGAGATCTCCGCGACCCCTTACATCTTCACCTTCAAGCTTTGGGACTGGAGCCGGCTAGGACTCGACGGCAAGCCCCGGCCGATCTACCTTGAGCACGGACGGAAGGTGATCGACTGGAGCCGAGGCACCGAATGGACCCAGGCGAACCTCATCAACCGCTTCGAGCCGGTGGCGGAAGGAGCCGGCTGGCGCGAGGAGCGCACGGGACTCCACGACATGCAGTTCATCGAAACCCGCCGGCACTGGTTCACCGGTCCGGTCGAGCACGAAACATGTGGCGGGGTGAACGTGCTGAATCTCGTCGAGGGGGAGTCTGCGATCGTGGAGAGCCCGACCGGAGCGTTCGAGCCGTTCGTGGTGCACTACGCCGAGACGTTCATCGTTCCGGCGTCCGTGGGCCGGTATACGATCCGGCCGGGTGACGGTTCCTCGTCCAAGCCCCACGCGACCCTGAAGGCTTTCGTGAGGACGTGAAGAGACTCTTAGCCCTCCTCGCGCTGGCGACGCCAGGGGTGGCGATCGCCGAAACCACCCTCTCGGTGTGGGGCGCCCAGCTCGGGCCCGACTCGATCGCGGGCACGTTGGCCGTGGCCCAGGCGTTTGAAGCACGTCATCCGGGGGTAAGGGTCCGCATGCTGGGCCTCGGGGCGGGGCACATGAATCCGCAGAAGCTGCTCACCGCGATCGTCGGGGGATCGGCCCCCGACGTGGTGGTTCAGGCGAGGTTCAACATCAGCGATTGGGCGAGCCGAGGCGCGTTCGTGCCCCTGGACAGCTACATCGCGCGGGACCGAGGGGCGCCGAATTCGCCGCGGCCGGAGGCGTACTACGAAGCGGCTTGGAACGAGGCCGTTTACGACAAGAAGGTGTACGGCATCCCGACTGGTGCCGACGACCGGGCGCTGTACTGGAATCGCGGCCTGTTTCGCGAGAAGCGCGCGGTGCTCGAGGCGCACGGTCTGGACTGGCGACGGCCGCCCCGCACTTGGTCCGAGACGATCCGGTACTCGAAGGCGCTGACGGAGAAGGGGAAGCGAGCCGGCTTTCTGCCGAACTTTGGCAACTCGTGGCTGTACCTCTTCTCCTTTCAGAACGGCGCGAGCTTCCTTTCGCCTGACGGCACCCGCAGCACGCTTGCCTCCGAAGAAGCGGCCGAGGCCCTCCAGTTCATGAAGGAGGGGTACGACGTGATGGGCGGCTACCAGGCCGCCACCGCCTTTCAGTCGGGATTCCAAGGGGGCGAGAACGACCCCTTCATCACCGGAAAGGTCGCGATGAAGATCGACGGCGACTGGTCCCTTCCCGGGCTGGCGCGCTACGGCCCCAGCCTCGACTTCGGAGTGGCGCCGCCTCCCGTACCGGACGATCGCTTCGCCGGCAAGGGGCGCTTCGCGGGGGAGCGCGACAAGTTCATCACCTGGATCGGCGGCTTCAGCTACGCGATGCCGCGCGGGTGCAAGAACCCCGAGCTCGCTTGGGAGTTCATCAAGTTTTCGACTAGCCTCGAGGGACGTCTCATTGAGAATCGTGCCCAAGCGTCGGCCGACCGCGCGAAGGGGAGAACCTACCTCCCAAGGATTCAGGCGCTCAAAGAGGCGAACGAAGCGCTCTATCGGCTGTACCGACCGGCCGACCCGAAGTTCGCCGAGGGGCTGCGAGTGCACATGAGCCTCATGGATTCGGCGCGCGTCCGCCCGCCGACCATCGTGGGGCAGCTGCTCTGGGACGAGCACATCCGCGCCACCGAGGAGGCGCTCTTGGGCAAGGCCACGCCGATGGCGGCGCTCACGAGCGGCCAGATCACGGTGCAGCGCGAGCTCGATACCCTCGCGGCGAAGGACCGGTACCCCCAGGTCTCGCTTGGGCGGGTCAGCCTCGTAGCCAGCCTGCTCCTCCCTGTAGGACTTATCGGCGCGGTCGTCGGCTGGCGCCGAGCGAGACTCGGGAGAATGGCCCGAAGCGAGGCGCGTTGGGGGTACTTCTGCATCGCCCCTTGGATCATCGGCTTCCTGGTGTTGACCGCCGGGCCGATGCTGGCCTCGCTTTTCTTCAGCTTTACCGACTACGACGTGCTCTCTCCGCCTCGATGGGTCGGGATGCGCAACTTCGCCGACATGGCGGGACCCGACCGGCAGAACGTGGTGAAGGCGTTTAGCAACGCGGCTTATCTCGCCGGAGTCGGCGTTCCCCTTGGGCTCATCACCAGCCTCGCGGTGGCGCTTCTCCTAAACGCCGCGGTGCGCGGTATCCGGTTCTATCGAACGGCATTCTATCTCCCCGCCATCGTGCCGATCGCCGCGAGCTCCGTCCTCTGGGTGTGGCTCCTGACCCCTGATCCGAGCAAGGGACTCGTGAACGCGGCTTGGGGGGCGACCATCGGCAACTGGATGTCGCTTCCCGCCCCAGGATGGCTCACCTCGGAGGCGTGGGCGAAGCCCGCCCTCATCCTGATGGGGGTGTGGGGGGCTGGCAGCGGCATGATTCTTTGGCTGGCAGGGCTGAAGGGGGTTCCGACGAGCCTCTACGAGGCGGCCGATCTGGACGGCGCGAGCCCCTCGCGCACTTTCTTCGGGATCACGCTTCCGATGCTCAGCCCGATTCTGTTCTTTAACACCGTGATGGGATTCATCGGCGCGATCCAGGAGTTCGACCGCGTGTACATCATGTCGGCCAATGGCGGTAATGGCCCGAGCGACGCGCTGCTCGTTCCCGCGAAGTACCTGTTCACCAACGCCTTCGCCTACTTTAAGATGGGCTACGCGAGCGCCTTGGCTTGGACCCTCTTCGCCGTGATCCTGCTCATCACGCTGTTGCAGTTCCGACTGGCCCGCCGCTGGGTCCATCAGGAGACGGACAAGTGACGGCGAATCTCCTGTTCGCTCTCGGCACCCTTGCCGCGTGGCTCGGCACAATCAGTCTTTTGGTGGCGCTCGGATCGAAGTCCGTCCGGGGAATCGCTGCCGCGGTGGGGGCGCTCTTGCTGCTGTTCGCCGCGGCGACCCCCGCGTTCCGGGGCGGGATTGGCATTCCGTTAGTGTGGTTCGTCATGCCTTTCGTGGCGTGGGCGGTGGTCGCCTCGGCCGGAATGGCGGGGTATCGCGCGATCCAGTCGTGGCTGGATCGATCCACAAAGCCTGCGATCGCGGCCGCCATCTGGGCGGCGGTGGCGCTCGGATTTGCATTCCTCTACCGGAACGATCCGGAGAACAGGATCGAGATCCTCCGCGGGCGGATTGAGCTGGGAAGCGCGGGGGCTCTGGCCGTGGTGGCGCTAGCCGTCGCTGCGTTCGCCGCCATGATCACGGTGGGCAAGCGAGGGAAGCGCCTCGCCACCCACGCGGCGCTGGTCCTGGGCAGTATCGTCTTCGGCCTTCCTTTCGTTTGGCTCCTCGTGACGAGCTTCAAGGAGGACCGCGACATGGCGAGCGCGACCGGTCTGGTGTGGATTCCCCGGGTGCAGCGAACCGTCCCCTACCTCGACCCGGAGAATCCGTTGCTCGAAGGACGGTACAAGGAGCACCGGGTTTGGGCGACGGTCGCCGGCCGGACCTCGGACGGCGGCTACGTGGTGGAGGTCCAACGCCCCTCGAGTTTGCGAGGCGTCTCCTTCACCGGGCCGCAGAGTGCGTTCAAGGTGGTTCCGAAGGAGGCCCCGGTCGTGCAGGGCGCCGGATTCACCGGTTTCGTGGCGCGCGAGCTCGACGACGGCCGGCGACTGGTTCGGCTACTGACTCCCGAGTCGCGGAAGGGCGAGGAGCGTGCGCTTCTTCCTTCGGAGCTCGAGCCCGTTCGCGACGTGGGGCTGCGGACGCAGAACTACGTGGAGGCACTGGAAGCGATGCCGCCGGAGACGCGCAACGGTCTGGTGTACCTGCAGAACACCGTCCTCTTGGTCGTTCTCAGCGTCATCGGCACGCTCCTCAGCTCGTCGCTCGTGGCATTTGGCTTTGCCCGGCTTCGATTTCCCGGCCGGGACACTCTCTTCAAGATCTTGCTGGCCACGATGATGCTGCCCGGCGCGGTGACCTTGATGCCGCAGTTCCTGATCTTCAGGTCATTGGGGTGGATCGACACCCTGAATCCCCTGTGGGTGCCGGCGTTCTTCGCATCCGCGTTCAACGTCTTCCTGCTGCGTCAGTTCTTCGCGCAGGTCCCCTCCGAACTGGAGGACGCGGGGAAGATCGATGGGGCCGGGGTGCTCCGCACCTTCTGGACCATCATGCTGCCCCAGATCCGGCCCGCCCTCGCGGTGGTCGCGATCTGGACGTTCATGGGTGCCTGGAATAACTTTATGGGGCCGCTCATCTACGTGAACACCCCAGAGAACATGCCGCTCAGCTACGCACTGCAGCTCTTCCAAGGCGAGCGGAGCGGGGAACCTGGTCTCATGATGGCGTTCGCGACGCTCACCATCCTTCCGGTGCTGGCCTTGTTCTTCTTCGCCCAGCGATACTTCATCGAGGGCGTGACCCTCAGTGGCCTGGGCGGCCGCTAAGTTATCGGACAGGAGCCTCCTAGGCGGACAGCCGTGTTGTTCTGTCGACAGCGCGGCAGTCCTCCGCCGTTGTCTCCTTCCTGATCTTCGCCTTGTCACTCATCTCCTTGGCTGACGGAGGCTGAGGAGTTCTCCGGCACTCGATCGGCGGCATGGCGCCACCAACACTAGCCGCTGCTGAGAGGGTCGAGAGATCCCTTACCAACCAGGGGCAACCTCATAGCGGGGCTTCGCCTCCCGCTGAGTCATCGCGGCGACAGCGTTCGGCTCTTGGCCGGGGCAGAATCTCTGGAGCGGATGCGGGCGACCATCGTCCGGCACCGAGTCTGGAGGTTCATCGAAAGCGCATGATGAAGCGGCAAACCGCTGTCACGCCCTAGGATCTTTCGAGCATCACGGCAGGAGCAAACACGAAAAAGCCCGACCTCTCTCTTGCGAGAAAGATCGGGCCTCTTTTCCTTGATCGAATAGAGCGTTCAGATAAGACGACCTGGAGATGTCCCCCTCGGACTTGCCGAGAGAGGATTGCGTCTCCTCTTAAGGAGGTGATCCACCCACACCTTCCGGTACGGGTACCTTGTTACGACTTAGTCCCCCTTACCCCCCTCA
>Ga0164290_1000956_pt1 | contig 62843 bp, 67 predicted proteins | sample Micstemetagenome_FD_108782 | JGI IMG/M metagenome (GOLD analysis project Ga0164290, IMG submission 108782) | Contaminated culture microbial community from soil near Moab, Utah, USA - Microcoleus steenstrupii SON62 (Illumina Assembly) | ecosystem: Environmental > Terrestrial > Soil > Soil crust...
AACGCGATCACGACGCCACATGGCGCCGCGTCGGCGACATCCTCGACATCGTCTCACCCTCCGAGTGCGCCAACTACCTCCGAAACGCCGGATACGCTTCCGTCTAAATACAGCATGCTCTAGACCTGTCCGATTTCCCCGTGCGTTAGATATTCCGCCCGGTTCGGCGTATCTATACCGATTTGAACATCTATCTGCTCCGCAACCGCTTGGCTGGAGTGGGTGGAAATCGCTGCCGGAGAACATGACAACGTCCTCTTCCGCCTCGGCCGGGCAGCCGTTTCCGAAGGGGTCACGCCGTTGGCGTTCCACTCCAGCAATTTTGACGCAACCCAGCCGATCGGTGGGACCGACTCATTCTACTGCGCGCTTGGGCCCCGATCCGGTAGTTGCAGCACGCTAAGCGCCAATCCTTTCCTAGACACACCCGTCGGCTCGCCGTCATCATATTACGTCCTTATTACGCGAGACGAAATGCGGCTCGACGTAACGCGGCATATTACGCCGCCTTTTGGCGTAAGTGACTGGAATTACTAGGAAAACTGGAGCGGGCGAAGGGATTCGAACCCTCGATCGCCGAGCTATGCCGCAAGGAAGGCATTGCCCAGAGCCTGTATTACACCTGGTCGAAGGAGTTCATGGAAGCTGGCAAGCGCCGCCTGGCCGGCGACACCGCCCGTGCCGCGACCACCGGAGAGGTCCAGGACCTGCGCCGCGAAGCCCGGGCCCTGAAGGAATGCGTGGCCGATCTGACACTGGAAAACCGTCTGCTCAAAAAAAGCATGGTCGCGGATGGGGGCAACGACGAATGAGATATCCCGCATCCGAGAAGCTCGAGATCATCAGAACCGTCGAGCAGTCGCACCTGTCGGCCAAGCGCACGCTGGACCAACTCGGCATCCCTCGTCGGACATTCTACCGCTGGTATGATCGCTACCTCGAAGGCGGGCCGGAGGCGTTGGAAGATCGGCCATCGGCGCCGAGCCGGGTGTGGAACCGCATCCCGGCGGGCATCCACGACCAGATCATCGAGCTGGCGCTGGAACAGTCTGAGCTGAGCCCCCGGGAACTGGCCGTGCGCTTCACCGAAGGGCAGCGCTACTTCGTGTCGGAATCCACGGTTTACCGCCTGTTGAAGGCCCACGACCTGATCACCAGCCCGGCCTATGTCGTGATCAAGGCTGCCGATCAGTTCCACACGAAAACCACGCGGCCGAACGAGATGTGGCAGACCGACTTCACCTACTTCAAGATCATCGGGTGGGGCTGGATGTATCTGTCGACCGTGCTCGACGACTTCTCACGCTACATCATCGCCTGGAAGCTGTGCACCAACATGCGAGCCGAGGACGTCACCGACACGCTGGACCTCGCCCTGGCGGCTTCTGGTTGCGACAGCGCCACGGTGCTGCACAAACCCCGGATACTCAGCGATAATGGCCCCAGCTACATCGCGGGTGAGCTGGCGGAATACATCGAGGCCCGGAAGATGAGCCATGTCCGCGGCGCCCCGTGTCATCCCCAAACCCAGGGCAAGATCGAGCGCTGGCACCAGACCCTGAAAAACCGCATCTTGCTGGAAAACTACTTCCTGCCCGGCGACCTCGAAGCCCACATCGAGACCTTCGGCGAGCACTACAATCACCAGCGATACCACGAGAGCCTGGCCAACGTGACGCCTGCCGACGCCTACTTCGGCAGGGCTCCGGCAATCATCAAACTGCGCGAAAGGATCAAGCGACAGACCATCGAACATCGGCGCTTGCAGCACCGCAAGTTCGCCGCCTAACATCAACCCCCTGACGAGGTCCGCACTCCGCTAATCTACGCCGCGAGTTGTGCCGAATGTTCTGACGACGGACACCTATTTAACCGACGGCCTTCCCTGAGTGGAGCGAGAGCCACATAGACCGTCGCGATCATTTGGCACGGAGCGCCGCCGCGATCGATGCGCGAACAGAAGGAAGCCGCGCCCACGGTAAGCCGGTGACGGTTAAGGTGGCGCAACACAAGAGGAGTGAGTCCGACAAGGCTGAGGGGAATGTGATTTTTGCGTATATCAGAGAATGACGATCCGAATGAAGGCGAGTTGCAATCATGCCGCCTGGTGAAAGGCGGTTGAGCTGGAAATCTGACAGGAGCTTCTGACAATGGATCATCAGCATCATGGCCATTTGGCGGAAGGCGCGGTTACCGATCCCGTCTGCGGGATGGCAGTCGATCCGGAGACGAGTATTCACCAGCTCACGCATGCCGGCGTCCATCATTATTTCTGCAGTGCGGGATGTCTGGGCAAGTTCAGAGCGGACCCGGCTCGCTATCACGGCGGCGCGGAGAACTCGGCACCGCCCCCTCCGAAGGGCGCGATCTGGACGTGTCCGATGCATCCCGAGATCCAGCGGCCGGGACCAGGAGCTTGCCCGATCTGCGGAATGGCATTGGAGCCTATCGTTCCCGAAGCCACCGACGGCCCGAGCGAAGAATATCGGGACATGCGCCGACGCTTCTGGATCGGCCTGGTGGTTGCGCTTCCGGTCCTTGCCCTCGAGATGGGCGGGCACATGACCGGACTTCATATGCTGATCTCCCGCCAGGCTAGTAATTGGGTCCAGATGCTGCTTGCGACGCCCGTCGTCCTCTGGGCGGGCTGGCCGTTCTTCGAGCGCGGCTGGCAGTCGCTGCGTACGCGTAACCTCAACATGTTCACGCTGATCGCAATGGGGACAGGCGTTGCCTGGCTTTACAGCATGGTCGCAGCACTCTTGCCCGATATCTTTCCAGATGCTTTCCGCGCCGCGGACGGTTCGGTGGCGGTCTATTTCGAGGCAGCCGCCGTAATCACGGTGTTGGTGCTGCTCGGCCAGCTACTCGAACTGCGCGCCCGCGAGACAACCAGTGGCGCGATCCGGGCGCTTCTCGATCTTTCACCGAAGCTCGCCCGCCGCGTCGCCGCGGACGGCAGCGACGAGGAAATAGACCTTTCCGAGGTTGTGGTAGGCGACGTCCTGCGAGTCCGCCCTGGCGAGAAGGTCCCGGTAGACGGTATCGTCATGGAAGGGCGGAGCACGGTCGATGAATCCATGGTTACCGGGGAATCCATGCCCATCACGAAGGACATCGGGGCCGCGCTGATCGGTGGAACGATCAATCAGACCGGCGGACTTGTGATGCGAAGCGAGAAGGTCGGCCGCGATACGATGCTTGCGCGTATTGTGCAGATGGTGGCCGACGCCCAGCGCAGCCGTGCCCCAATTCAGCGGCTCGCCGATGCGGTATCGGCCTGGTTCGTGCCGACTGTCATTCTGGTCGCACTGGTTGCCTTCGTCGCCTGGTCGCTATTCGGCCCGGCGCCATCGATGGGATATGGACTTGTGGCCGCTGTCGCGGTCCTCATTATCGCCTGCCCCTGCGCGCTCGGTCTCGCGACGCCGATGTCGATCATGGTCGGCGTTGGCCGCGGTGCCGAGGCTGGAGTGCTGATCAAGAACGCCGAGGCCCTGGAGCGCATGGAGAAGGTCGACACTCTGGTCGTCGACAAGACCGGAACGCTGACGGCCGGAAAGCCTTCGGTCGTCGCCATCGAAGTTGCGGAGGGTTTTGCCGAGGAAGAGATTCTGCGCATTGCGGCAAGCCTTGAACGTACAAGCGAACACCCGCTGGCACAGGCGATCGTCCAGGCCGCCGAGCAGCGCGGGATCAAGCTCCTCGAACCGACCGCAGTCGACCAGCCGGTTGGCAAGGGCATAGTCGGCATGGTCGACGGGCAAACCGTGCAGGCGGGCAACGCGAGTTTCCTGGCCGAATATGATATCGGCCCCGGCGACCTCGCGGGTCCGGCCGACCGGCTGCGCGGGGACGGGGCTACCGCCATTTTCCTGGCAATCGGCGGGCGCGCAGCGGGCGTCATCGCCATCGCCGATCCGGTAAAGGAGACAACTCCGGCAGCGCTCAGGGCGCTCAGGGAGGCCGGCATCAAGGTAATCATGCTGACGGGCGACAACCGCACGACCGCGCAGGCGATAGCGCGGCGCCTCGATATTGCCGATGTCGAGGCCGACGTCCTGCCGGACCAGAAGAGTGCCGTGGTAACGCGCCTTCGCGAGGAAGGGAGAATTGTCGCAATGGCCGGCGACGGCGTCAACGACGCGCCCGCGCTCGCTGCTGCCGATGTCGGGATCGCGATGGGATCGGGCACCGATGTCGCGATCGAGAGCGCCGGAGTGACGCTGCTCCATGGCGACCTGATGGGTATCGTCCGGGCGCGGCATCTCAGCCATGCCACGATGCGGAATATTCGCCAGAATCTCTTCTTCGCCTTCGCATATAATGTCGCCGGGATTCCGATCGCGGCTGGCGCGCTCTATCCGGTTTTCGGCTTGCTGCTGTCGCCGATTATCGCCGCCACCGCGATGGCGCTCTCTTCGGTCAGCGTGATCGGCAATTCGTTGCGACTGCGCCTGGTGAAAATCTGATCCGTGCGGCGCTTCGCACATTGCGTATACGGGCGAGGAACAGCGAACAGCATCTCTCGGGCAAGCTCGGTTTGATGAGCGAAACCAAAGTCCCTCTCGGGAATATGCGCGAGGCTCACGAACGCGGGGCGGATCTTCGGGTGTGTCGAGGGGCGGTTGCTGAGAGGGAAACAAGCGAGCCCAACGACAACTTATGACCCGCTTCGCACCCTCGGCGGGCCATTCCCCAACCGGCTGCCTCGGTCGCGACCCGCCGGAGAATCTCGGGCATCCGGACCCGGACTGGTCGGTCAGGATCATGAAACGGCCTGACCTCGGACGAGGATCCAGTCGCATGATCCGTGCGAATACCGGGCCGCTCCAGAGTGGATTCGTAACTTACGTATATTGAAGGGACGGTCGGGACGGCATTGAGGCGATCTAGCTCAAGACAGCTAATGGAGCGCGATCATGTTCGAACAGGCCTTCAGCACCATCAATGCCGCGCCGTCCTTCCGGCATCGCTATGACAATTTCATCGGTGGTCGTTGGAGTGCCCCCGCCACGGGAGAATATTTCGCCGATACGAGCCCGATCAACGGCGCCCTGATCGCCGAGTTCGCACTATCAACTCCGGAAGATGTCGAGCGCGCTCTCGATGCGGCGCACGCGGCCAAGGATCAGTGGGCCAAGATATCGCCAGCCGAGCGTGCCCGGTTGCTCAACCGGATCGCCGACCGGCTGGAAGACAATCTGGAGCTGCTGGCCTTCGCCGAGACGATCGACAACGGCAAGCCGATCCGCGAGACGCGCGCCGCCGACGTGCCCCTGGCGATCGACCACTTCCGCTACTTCGCCGGCTGCATCCGGGCGGAAGAGGGCGCGATCTCGACGATCGATGCCGACACGATCGCCTATCATTTCCGCGAGCCGCTTGGCGTCGTCGGGCAGATCATCCCGTGGAACTTCCCGCTGCTCATGGCAGCCTGGAAAATCGCCCCGGCACTTGCCGCGGGCAATTGCACGGTGATCAAACCTGCGTCCCAGACGCCTTTGACATTGCTGATGTTCGCAGAGCTCACCGCCGATATTCTGCCGCCTGGCGTGTTCAACGTCGTGACGGGACCTGGACGGACCGTTGGCCAGGCGATCGCCGCCAATCCACGGATCGCCAAGGTCTCCTTTACGGGCGAGACGGTCACCGGCAAGCAGATCATGCATGCGGCCGCCGACCATCTCATCCCCCAGACGATGGAACTTGGCGGCAAGTCGCCCAACATCTTCATGGCCGACGTGCTCGACGAGGAGGACGCCTTCTTCGACAAGGCGCTGGAGGGCTTCACGCTCTTCGCGTTCAACAAAGGCGAGGTCTGCACCTGTCCCTCGCGCGCGTTGATCCACGAATCGATCTTCGACCGTTTCATCGAGCGCGCCGTGGCGCGTGTCACAGCGATCCGCCAAGGCGACCCGCTCGACCCTTCGGTCCAGATCGGCGCCCAGGCGTCCGAAGATCAGCTCCACAAGATCCTCGGCTATATCGACATCGGAAAAGCCGAGGGTGCGCAATGCCTGACCGGCGGCGCGCGGGCGCTCCCCGGCGGCGAACTCGATCGGGGCTATTTCGTGCAGCCCACCGTGTTCCTCGGCGAAAATCGGATGCGCATCTTCCAGGAAGAGATCTTCGGGCCGGTGCTGTCGGTGACCACATTCAAGACAGTCGACGAGGCGATCGCGATCGCCAACGATACCGCCTACGGCCTCGGCGCGGGCGTCTGGACCCGCAACGGCAACACGGCCTACCGGCTCGGCCGCGCGATCGAGGCCGGGCGGGTCTGGACCAACTGCTACCATCACTATCCCGCACATGCCGCTTTCGGCGGATATAAGGCGTCGGGTTTCGGACGCGAAAATCACAAGATGATGCTCGACCATTATCAGCAGACCAAGAACCTGCTCGTCTCCTATGACGAGCATGCGCTCGGCCTGTTCTGATCCCTCCCGGAAGGAGAAGCAGACATGGCGAAAACCATGAAGGCGGCGGTCGTCCGCGAATTCGGTAAGCCGCTGGTCATCGAAGAAGCGCCGATCCCGACGGTCGGACCCGGCCAGATCCTGGTAAAGGTCGCGGCGGCCGGCGTATGCCACACCGACCTGCATGCGGCCGAGGGCGACTGGCCGGTCAAGCCCAACCCGCCCTTCATTCCCGGGCATGAAGGCGTCGGACATGTCGCCGCCGTCGGATCGGGCGTCACTCTCATAAAAGAGGGCGACCGGGTCGGCGTCCCCTGGCTCTACTCCGCCTGCGGGCATTGCGTGCATTGCCTGGGCGGCTGGGAGACGTTGTGCGAGAGCCAGCAGAATACCGGCTATTCGGTGAATGGCAGCTTCGCGGAATATGTCCTCGCCGATCCAAATTATGTCGGGCATCTTCCCGACAATGTCGACTTCCTCGACATCGCGCCGATCCTCTGCGCCGGCGTCACCGTCTATAAAGGGCTGAAGGCCACCGAGGCGAAGCCCGGAGAGTGGGTGGTCGTCTCCGGGATCGGCGGGCTCGGCCACATGGCGGTGCAATATGCCCGCGCGATGGGTCTCAATGTGGCGGCGGTCGACGTCGACGACCGCAAGCTCGATCTCGCGACCCGTCTCGGCGCGGCGCTCACGGTCAACGCGCGCGAGGAGGATCCGTCAGCCGCCATCAAGCAGGCGATCGACGGTGCGCAGGGCGTCCTCGTCACCGCGGTCTCGCCCAAGGCCTTCCAGCAGGCGCTCGGCATGGTCCGGCGCGGTGGTACGGTCGCGCTCAACGGCCTTCCACCGGGCGATTTTCCGCTGTCGATCTTCGACACCGTACTCAACGGCATCACCGTTCGCGGTTCGATCGTCGGCACCCGGCTCGACCTTCTCGAAGCACTGGCCTTCGCCGGCGAAGGCAAGGTGCATGCGACGGTGCACGCCGAAAAGCTGGAGAACATCAACGACGTCTTTGCGCGCATGCGCCGCGGCGACATTGACGGGCGGATCGTTCTCGATCTGGCCTGACCATCTTCTGGCGAAAGAAACATTCAATGCCCCTCCTTCATAGCTTGCCGATCGCACGGCGCCACTTCGTTCAGGGGCTGGCGATTGGCGGAGCCGTCGCGGGCTTCGTCCCGGCACTGCAGGCGAAATCCCTCTCCGCATCGACGGCTGAATTGAGCGGGACCGAATTCGACCTCGAGATCGCCGAGATCCCGGTCAACTATACCGGCAAGCGCCGGGTCGCGACGGCAGTGAACGGCGCCGTACCCGCGCCGGTCCTGCGCCTGCGCGAGGGCGACACCGTCACGCTGCGCGTTCGCAACAGCCTCAAGGAGATGTCCAGCATCCACTGGCACGGGATCATCCTGCCCGCAGAAATGGACGGCGTTCCGGGCATCAGCTTCGCCGGTATCGCGCCGGGCGAGACCTTCACCTATCGATTCGAAGTACGCCAAGTGGGCACCTACTGGTACCACGCTCATACGCTTGCCGAGCAGACCGGACTTTATGGAGCGATTGTCGTCGAGCCGAGAGTGCCGATGGGTCCCGTTCCCCACCGCGACTATACCATCATGCTGAGCGACTGGTCGGACGAACCACCGCTCCAGATCTTCACGAACCTCAAGAAGCTGAGCAGCTATTATAACTTCGCGCAGCCGACCGCCGGCGACTTTCTAGAGGATGTGAGCGAGTTGGGCCTCGCCAAAGCCCTCGAACGGCGGCGGATGTGGAACGGGTCGCGGATGAATCCGACCGACTACAGCGACCTTTCCGCAGCGACCTACACTTATCTTATGAACGGGACGACGCCTGCGGGCAACTGGACCGCCGTCGCCGCGCCCGGCGAGCATGTGCGCCTGCGCTTTGTGGGCGCGGGAACGGCGACCTTCTTCGACGTACGGATTCCCGGTGTGGAGCTGACAATCGTTTCGACCGACGGGCAGCCGGTGGTGCCGGTGACGGTCGAGGAGTTCCGGATCGGCCCGGGGGAAACCTATGATGTCGAGTTCACCATGCCCGATGGCAATGCGCGCACGATCTTCGCCCAGGCGATCGATCGGACCGGCTTTGCCCGCGGCACGATCGCGCCTGCTCCCGGCATGTCGGCACCGGTCCCCACCCTCGATGCGCGGCCCTGGCTCGATCCCGTCGACATGATGGGGGCGATGATGACGATGGGCGGCGGCGAGCACGCCGGGCACGGCCTGACGGAGATGCCGCCGAAGGCCCGGCATGCCCGCACCGAATATGGTGCGAACACCGATATGCGCGTCGACTATCCCCGCGCCAATCTCGATGATCCCGGCGCCGGCCTGCGCGACCGCTCATGGCGTGTCCTGACGCTGGCGGACTTGCGGACACCCAATGGCGATCCCGATCCGCGCGAGCCCGAACGCGAGATCGAGCTCCACCTCAACGGCAATATGGAGCGCTTCATCTGGGCGCTCGACGGAATCAAGCTCAATGACTCGCGGCCGCTCCACTTCAAGCCGAACGAGCGACTGCGCATCATCTTGGTCAACGACACGATGATGTCCCATCCGATGCACCTCCACGGCATGTGGAGCGATGTCGAAGGATCCGATGGCGCCTTCCAGGTCCGCAAGCATACGGTGGTGGTCCAGCCTGCCCAGAGGGTGAGCTTCCGCGTCACCGCCGATGCTATGGGTCGATGGGCGTTTCACTGCCATCTGCTCTACCATATGGCGGCCGGCATGTTCCGGGAGGTCGTCGTCGCATGATCCGCATGGCCCGCCCCCGCCCCGCGCCGTTCCTGGTTGTCCTCCTCTTCTCGACTGCGATTGCATCACCCGCCTCGGCGCAAGAGCCATCTTCCACGGCGCCGGACGCCTTCCAGGCGGGGCAGGTGCCTCCACCGGAGGAGCACATCCATCCCGCGTCTCAAACCCAGGACCATGCGGGAATGGACATGCCTGGCATGGATGTGCCGAGCACCGGTATGAAGATGGACATGGGCCGCATGCAGGGCGGCAAGGCCCCGCCGGACGCGCGCGATTCAAATGACTATTCGGACGGCTACCGCAATTCGACACTGCCCGGCTATGAGATGGCCGACAAGCTCTCGATTCCGAAGGTCCTCGTCGACGAGCTCGAGTTCGTCAGCGGCAATGAGGGCCAGGGGGTGGGCTGGACGGTGCTCGTCACGAAGGGGCAGGACAATGACAAACTATGGCTGCGCAGCCAGGGCCTGAAAAACTCGCGCGATCGTCTTGATGCTGAAAGCAGCGTCGAGGCGCTCTGGTGGCACGGCAAGAGTCCGTTCTGGGGCACGGTGCTGGGAGTTCGCCAGGATCTCGGCAAGGGAGCGACGACATGGCTTGCCGCAGGCGTCGAGGGATTGGCGCCCTATTGGTTCGACGTGCAGTTGACCGCCTATGTGGGCGACGATGGCCGCATCGCGGGGCGCGCCAAGGCCGGCTACGAGGTTCTGTTCACCAATCGGCTGATCTTGACCTCCCAGGTCGAGACCAACCTCTATTCCAAGCGCTCGGTCGACCGCGAGCTTGGTGGCGGGTTCAGCAATGTCGAGCTGAGCGGCCGACTACGCTACGAGTTGTCGCGCAAGTTCGCACCTTATGTCGGCTTTGTCTGGGAACGCGCGCTCGATGGCACCGCCGCCTTCCGGCGCGCGGACCGCGAACTGACAACCGAGCGTCGCGTGGTCGTCGGCCTCAGATTGTGGTGGTGATCCCTGGACCCGAGACGGTAGCGAACGCGCAACGGTACGATGGTGCGACCGGACGGCCATATCAGGCGGCCGGTCATCACCACCCAGGCGACGGTGCATGATGGACAATTGCATGCTTGAACGTGCGATCTTCATCCATTGAGTGCCGGATCGGAAATCTTGGACTGACCTCGCGTCACGGCCTGCTTGCACTGGCTATCGATCCGTAAGGCCTGCGCCATTGGCATGCGAACTCCAAGGATCGGCTTCTGCGACGCTTGCTCGCAATGGCTATCGGTCTCGTGTGTTGGCTGACTCGCAGCATCGGTGCTCGCGGGACGGTTAGCCGCGGCCATATCGACGTCGAGTATCGGTCACGCCAGCCTGGAGCAGCGGCCCGCAAGCAATGGTCTCGAGTGGCGCGGCGGCGAACGATGATCGATCCCGACAAGGCGGCATTACTCCGGAACTCCCACGCCGGTGCAGCGCTCAGGCTGGATCGCGCGAGAAATTTCGAGGGGTATCGCGCCGAGCTGCGTATTTGACTTAGTGCCCGTTCCGATTGGGGGATTCCGACGGCCATGAAACCATTGCCCTGTCGCCTACGCGCCCGGCCTGGACGGCTGGGGATGACATGATCCCCGAAGACAATTCGGTAGCGTGGCGCGACGACGTCCGCGAAATCGAGGCGCTATCGGAGCTCATGCTTCGCGAGGCCAGCGGCTATGTCGTCGTCTTGCTCGATCCCGCCGGCACCATCCGCGCGATCAATGGCGAGACCGAGAGGAAGGGACTTTGGTCGAGCGCCGATCTGTGCGGCCGCTCGCACGAGATTTTCTATCCGCCCGATGAAATGGCGAACGGCCGGCCTGAAGCCGATCTGGCGGCGGCCCTCGCGCAGGGTTCCCTCGAGCGTGAGGCTTGGCGCGTGTGCCGTGATGGAACCGAATATCTCGCCAGGCTGACGATCAATGCCCTGAAAGATCAAGCGGGTGTGATTCGCGGTTTCGGCAGCATCGTGCGCGACATCACCGAGGATGCGGCAATGCGCGGCTCGATCGAAGCCCGCGAGCGACATCTGCAGTCGATTCTCGCGACCGTTCCCGATGCCATGATCGTCATCGACGAGCGGGGGCGCATAACCTCGTTCAGCGCTGCGGCCGAGCGATTGTTCGGTTATGGCGAGAGCGAATTGCTTGGCCGCAATGTGTCCTGCCTCATGCCGCGGGCGGACAGTATCAGGCATGACGAATATATCGGCCATTATCTCGAAACGGGAGAGCGCCGAATCATCGGGATCGGCCGCATCGTGGTCGGGCAGCGCCGGGACGGTTCGACTTTTCCAATGGAATTGTCGGTCGGCGAGGCGGGGGGGCCGGAAGGGCGCATCTTCACCGGCTTCATTCGGGACCTGACGGAAAAGGAACATGATGAGCTGAGGCTCAAGGAATTGCAGGCCGAGCTTGTGCATGTCTCGCGGCTGAGCGCGATGGGAACGATGGCCTCGACCTTGGCCCATGAGCTTAACCAGCCGCTGACTGCCATTGCCAACTATCTGGAGACGACGCGGGATCTTGTTGACGGGGAAGGGGATATACCGCGGGATATCCTGCACGAAGCGCTGACGGAGGCCGCCAATGAGACCCTCAGGGCAGGCTATATTGTTCGCCGCCTCAGGGATTTCGTAGCTCGGGGCGAGGTGGAAAAGACCGTAGAGGATTTGCCGCGCCTGATCGACGAGGCAGGCAAGCTGGCGCTTATCGGTGCCCGGGAACGCGGGGTCCGCAGCTTTTTCACCTTCGACCCGGCCGCGACACCTACGCTCGTGGACCGCGTCCAGATCCAGCAGGTTCTGGTCAACATCATGCGCAATGCCATTGAAGCGATGGCGGACTCCGAAGTGCGGGAACTGCGCGTTTCCACCAGGCTGCGGGCCGACGAGATGATCGAGATTGCGGTAGAGGACAGCGGTCCCGGCATTGCGGAGGACGTGATACCGCGGTTGTTCCAGGCTTTTGTCAGCAGCAAATCGGACGGCATGGGGCTCGGCCTGTCGATCTGTCGGACGATCGTTGAGGCTCATGGCGGACGGATCTGGGTCGAGGACGGTCCAGGCGGTGGAGCCGTGTTCCGATTCACCTTGGTTCACGCAAAGCTGGAGGAAGAACATGCAGGATAAGCGCCTCATTCATCTGGTCGATGACGAAGAGGCCATCCGGAAGTCAGCCGGATTCATGCTGCGGACGGTGGGGTTCGAGGTACGGACCTATGCGAGCGGCGTGGAATTTCTGAAGCTGGCACGCACGGCCGAGACTGGATGTGTGCTTCTCGACGTTCGCATGCCTGAGTTAGATGGGCTTCAGGTCCAGTCGGAAATGGCGCAGCGCGGCATCAATATGCCGGTCGTCGTCCTGACCGGTCATGGCGACGTCACTCTCGCGGTGCAGGCGATGAAGGCGGGCGCAGTGGATTTTATCGAGAAACCCTTCGAGAAGGCATCGCTGCTTGAGGCTATCGACCGCGGATTCGCGCGTATCGACCGGGTCGATGTCCGAGCGACGGAAGAAGCCGAAGCGCAGGTCCGGATCGGCGTCTTGACGCCCCGCGAGAAGGAGGTTCTCGATGGGCTCGCGCGAGGCTATCCCAACAAGACCATCGCCTATGATCTAGGCGTTTCTTCGCGAACCGTCGAAGTCCACCGGGCAAGCCTGATGAGCAAGTTGGCTGTCCGCAGTCTTTCCGATGCGCTCCGGATTGCATTTGCTGCGGGCCTTGGTCGCAGCGAAGCCAAACTGGGATGATTACGTAGCGACTGAGATACGCGGTTCTGGAATGCTGCACTCACGGAGAATCGATTTTCGGATGCTCGCCACTCATGTCTGTGCACATCGGGCAATCGTCCCGTCACCCCTTCACGATATTGGTCTCGGACGACGACCCGGGCGTTCGCCGTTCGACGCAATTGATGCTGCGGGCCCAGGGATTTCGGGTCCGGGCCTATACTAGCGGCAGCGCGCTATTGGCCGACCCGCGATCACTTCATGCCGATTGCCTTGTCGTCGACTTTCGCATGCCGGACATCGACGGCCTGTCACTCCTGAGACGCTTACGCTCGAAGGGCTGGTGCGGTTGCGCGATCATGATCTCGGCCTATCATGACGACGCGCTGGAACGCGAAGCGAGGCGCGTTGGATTCGAGCATGTCATTGCAAAGCCGCTGATCGCGCGCGCACTGCTCGAGGCGATCGCTTGCTCCGCAAGGGATCATGGCTGACTGGACCGATCGCTCGTCCGTTCCCCCTCTTGCCACAGCAAAGGCAGGCTGAGAGCGACGATCAATGCCGCCGCCGCCAGGGTGAACGTGATCACCCACTGCTGCCCCACTCCCGCGAGCGCAAGCCCGATCGGCGCCGCCGCCTGTCCAATACTCGCCGCCGCATGCTGGAGCCCGAGCCGAGCACCCGAAACCCGGGAGCTGCGGTTGCTGATCCAGAAGCTGGTCACGAGGCGAAGGCTGGCCGCGCTCCAGCCGAGAAGGAAAGCGATCCCCGCGAGACCGAGGATCGACCGCGGATTTTGCGAAGCCAACAGTCCGATTGCCAGAACGAGCAGCATAAGACGCGTGAGATCGACCGGCCGGCGGACAAGCCAACCCAAACGGGCCTGCGCGATTTGTGCCGCGAGCATGCCGACGCCGCAAAGGCTCAGCATGAAGGCGATGGCTTCGCGGTCGAGCGGAAGGCCTTGGCCGGTCACCAGCAGACCGATGTGAAGGGCCGCCAGGGCAGCGCCGGCGATAATGGTGATGACGAGGAGTGTCGCAGTCTTCCGGTTGTTGTCGCGGTTGCTGCGGCGCGGGATGGCATGCGAACGAGACCGTTTGGGAAGCTGAGAGGGCGACAGCAGGCAACCGGCGAGCAAGAGTGCCAGGGCGAGAGGGAACAGCGGGGCCGACGGCAGCAGCGGAAAAGACAATTGTGTGAGCAGGGGGCCGGCCAGGTCGCCAAGAAAGACAAAGCTGGTCAGCCATGTGAAGAGACGGGCCCGACCCACCCGGCTCTCGGCCCGGAAGCCCGCAGCAAGGAGCGAGAGAGGAATGATGGCCCCCGACGCCATGCCCGACAGGATGCGCAGAAGATATAAGGTGGCGAGATCGGTACTGCCGAACGCCAGTGTCGTTGCCGCGAGGACCAGAAGCGCGATCCGAAGAAGCACCCGATAGTCCATGCGATCGGCCAACCACCCCCAAATGGGCGCAAGGCCGAGAGCGGCAAGAGGAAAGGAAGCCGAAAGGCTCACTATATGGAAATCGTGGGTTGCGGCAACGGGGATCACCGCGCCGCCCTCGATCAAGGACGGCAGAAAAGCGATGGCGGCCGTTTGCGTGGCCGACGTCGCGGCAACGGCAATCAGGAGGAGCAAGAATCCGAAGCTTGATCCGCCAAAAACTGCGGAGTTCCGGCTGGCTGCCGCAGGACCGAAAATCTTCACGGGAACATTTGAGCTTTTCAGACAAAAAGCCCGCTGCCACGGGGGCAGCGGGCTTCCGGGGGGATGGACCGACCGATGCTCACATATGCTCGTGCTTCATCGGCATGTCTTTCGGTTTGTCCGCAGGCTTGGACGTCCCCATGCCGCCCATGGCAGGCATGGGCTTGTCGTTGCCGCCGCATCCACCGCCGGACTGATCCTGCATCTTTTCCATGCCCTCGCGGTGATCTTTCATCATCTTGTCGTGCATCTGCTGTCCGCCGTGGTCCATGCCGTGGCGATGCTCGTCGCCGGGCTTCTGGGCCGGCGCGGTGGCGGCCGGCTTCTTCGGCGGCCCTTTGCTCTCGTCGGCGAGGACCGGCATCTGGGTCAGGGCGAGGAGGCCAAGGACCGTCAGAACAGGGGAAATCTTGCGCATGATGTGTCTCCATTCGAAATCTTTGCTTTGTATCGACACCAAGTCGGATCGGCGCCGCTGTGCTCGATATGCTGCACCGAACGTCCGGATCGAAATACGTGAAGCCCACATGTTGATCTCTCGCCCGAAGAAAATCGGAACGCCACGTGCTGCTATGAAGACATGACCATCATGCCGCACCCCTCGGCACAGCGGCGGCATAAGTTCGCGCAGCGCAACAGCTGTGCGTCACCCGTGAATGCAGCGCAGTTTTCCGCGCACAATCGGCAGATCTGCTCGCAGGTCTGGCAAAGGATCCCTTGAGCCGGAGAATTGCGAAGCAGCGATTGAGCGGTCGTGAGGCAAATCCCGGCGCAATCGGCGAGAATAGCCATGATCCCCGGAGCGGCCTTGTCGCCGCCCTCTTCTAGGCAATGGCGCGCGGCTTCGATGCAGCTTCGATGCGTTTCCAGGCACAACGCCGCGCAATCGGCAAGCGGCATTGCATGGGAGTCGGGCATTCCCCCGCCGGGCGGTGGATCTTCGGCGCGCGCGGCGCCGACGAGCATTGTCAGGGCAAGCCCGGTCCCCAGGATCGATCGCCTCTCAAGCATGAAAATTCTCCCATTGAATCGAGCCATGCGGCCGAAGCCGCCATCCTCTCGGAAAGATGCGCCTGAGCGTGTCGGATGGCATGGTGGTCACCGGTCCGTCGCCGCGTCGAGGCGGGCGCGCTCCATGCGCGTATTCTCCCAAGGCCAATGACCATTGATCTCGACGCCCAGCGAAATGCTCAGGAAGGTACGAACAAACACGAGGCCCGCGAGCACGACGAGGTCGTTAAGCGTAGGGTTGATCACCAGTGATTTCACGATGTCGCCCGCTACGAGAAACTCAAGGCCGAGCAATATGCTGCGACCGAGTGTCGATCGGAACGGACGATAGGCTTCGGCATAGAGGCCTCGACAGGCCTGACGGAGAAACGTCGCGGTCGCCAGCGCGGCACCTGTCAGGATGGTTGCCGTGCCGCTCAGTTCCAGGATAACCACGGCGAGGCGGAACAGGCTCTCGAGCCAGTGACCGCTTCCGCCGTCAATGGTGATCATACCAGCCTCTCCTGCGAATATTGTTGAAACTGTCGGTCGTGTGACAGGCATAGCATTGTTCCACGGTCGCCCGCTCGCCTGCGGCGCGCTGCGAAACCATGCTGAAATGCTCCATATAGTGGCTCGGCGGCGCCCGGTGGCATTCGGAGCAGTTCCGGGAATTGGTCGAGGGATGCCGGTAGCCGTCGATGCGCCAGCTGTCGGTCGCGTGGCAACTCGCGCAGCGCGTTCCGAAGAGGCCCAGGTGCGGGTCGCGAATGGAATGGCAACCAGCACAGGCGAGCACGCCTGTCACCGCGCCGCCGGCGGTCGCGGCGGCGGGGCGCTGCGACCATATTCCCGGCTTGAACAGGGCCTTGTGATCCATGCGAATGAGGCTCTGTCTGCCCGCATGCTCGACGTGGCATGAGGTGCATTGCAAGGCCGAGGCATGGAATTGGGTCGATTGCTTGTTTCCGAAGTCGGTCGCGGCATGACAACTCTTGCAAGTCTCCCCCGTCACACCAGCGATGGGGGTGTGGCAGTTTCGGCACGATCCTGCGAGGCTGCGGTGGGCTTCGGACAGGGGGCCCGGCGAAACGAGCTGCGCGACCACGCCGGCCTGAGGCGGCGCGTTCGACCGCGACAGCGCCGGTAGCCCAAGCAGCACGACGAGCAGGCTGGTCGCAAAAAGGGCCGGAAGCAGCCAGTGGCGCATCATGGCCAGCGAAGACCAAAATAGACCGCGGCCGCGATATGGAGAATCACGAGCGCGTAAAGCAGCGAACCGGCCACGATATGAAACCATCGCCAGCGTGCGAAAAGTACTCCCGTTACTTCCTCTGCCCGCACGGCATATTCGGTGTCGGAAATGGCCGCGGCAAGCTTGATCGCATCCTGCGGTGGTGGTTCAGCGGGCTGGTTTGCGCGGGTGAAGACATATCGAAGCCAGCGTGGCGGCTCCTGCGTCTCCCCAATTTCGCCCGGCGCCGCCGGAATGTCCAGAAAGGCCGACTGGAGCGAAGCCAGTTCCGACTTGCGGCCGCGCAAGGCCCTTGCAAGTTCGCCGAGAAGATAGCGCCCGGCAAATCCGCTTGCAACGGTGAGGAGGAGGAGGCCGGTTAGCATGAGGCCCAGCGGACTCGCGAACTTGTGCGCGGTGTGAAGGAGGGCGAAGAAAGCTCCCAGAACGCCAGAATAGATATGAACGGCAAGGAGCGTCGGCTTACGCACATAGCGCGTAATCCGACGATCGAGCGGCGGGATATGTTTGGCCGCCACATAGGGAAGCGTCAGCAGCATGCACAGGGCCGCAAGGATGCCGAGCAGACCGCCGCCGAGGCTACCGGGGAAGCGTGGGGATGCGTGAACGAGAAATCCGGCCGGAAAGACCAGAATGAACCCCACCAGAAGCACCATCAATATGTCGCCGCGTTCGCGCATCAGGCTTCAACCACGATCGGCTTGCCGCTGCCTTTGGCCTGGCAAGCCAATATATAGCCGTTCGCCTTGTCTTCCGGCGCCAGGCCCGCTTCGTTCGCCATCGTGACTTCACCGTCGAGCAGCTTGGTGACGCATAGTCCGCAGTCTCCGGTGCGGCAAGAATAGGGTATCTCGACGCCAACCCCCTCGGCGGCTTCGAGCACGGTCTGATCGCCAGCCAGGGCGGCGGACACACCCGACAGAGCGAACGTCACGGAAGCTTCGGCAATCCTTGTGGAAGGCGCGGACGGAGGCTGTACCGTGCGACTTGCATCGTTGCCGGGCGCGCTGGGCGCGTCGACTGGATCGATGGGCAGCGATGCGGGCCCAAAGGCTTCGGTATGAAGTTGCACTTCCGGCACGCCGAGCTCGGCGAGCTCCGCCTTCATCGCCGCCATCATCGCGGGGGGACCGCACAGGTGGATGCGGCGGCGCGCGATGTCGGGGACGGCCGAAAGCAGCATGTCCCGCGTCAGGGGGCCGACGGCGCCATGCCAGACCGTCCCTGGCGAGCGCTCCATCGCGGCGAAGACATGCAGATTGTCATGAAGCCGCTCGAGTCGCTCGATTTCGTCACGGAAGACGAACTCGTCCGTGGACCGAGCGCCATAAAGGAAGAATATCTCGCCCGGCCAGGCGGTGTCTGTAAGATAGCGCAATACCGACATCATCGGCGTGATCCCGACACCGCCCGCGATGAGCACGATACTATCCGCGGTCGTCCCAGTGAAGGTGAAGGAGCCGAAAGGGCCCGAGGCTCGAACAAGATCCCCGACAATGAGCGTGTCGTGCAGGTGGCGGGACACCGCTCCCTGCTCCTCGCGCTTCACCGTCAGTTCGACATAGGCCCGCTGCGTCGGCGACGAAGCGATAGTGTAGGATCGGCGGGCACGCTTGCCGGGCTCGGGCTCGACCTCGATTTGCAGAAACTGACCGGGCAGGAAATCGAAAGGCAGCCGGTCGGCTGCGGGATCTGCGAGACGGAAGGTCCTGATGGTCGGCGTCTCCCGGATGATCCGCGTCACCCGCAGCGGTCCGGACCAGGGCCGGGGCTTGCGCAGCGAAGCACCGGCCGGGGCGGGCGCGTTGCTTGGCGCGAGCGCTCCGGCCGTAGCGGCCTGCATCTCCGGAGCTGCGGCCGGCGACGGTTGCGTGTTGGCGACCTTCGCGGTTCCTTTCCTGGCTGCGACGATCTGACGGATGCGCTTGAGACGAAGTAGCTGCAACGCGGCGAGGCCGGTACTCAGCAAGAGGAGGAACAGCATCAGCAGCAGGTGGGAGGGAGACAGGCCGAAAGGATGGGCCGCGTGCGTCTCGTCCGGCTCGATCGACAGGCGATCGCGGAACCAGTTCATCGCGGCGCCCGCCGGCTTTCCGGTCCCGGCGAGGGCCATCCGGGCAGCCGCACCGCTATCGAGAAGATCGCTGCCTTCGCGAAGATTGCGCACGGCGGCGATTTGCTCGGTCGCCGTTTCGGCGTGCGCGGCTGCGCGGGCGGCCTCGGAGATCAGCATCAGCCCTCGATGCGACCGTTGCTCGGCTTGCCGCAGCAGGGCTTGCCTCGCCGCGTCATCGAGTGCCGGTAGCGCGAGCAATTGCGAGAAGAAAGGAGACTGGCGGCGGCCGCCATGCTCGCCTTCCATCATTTCGCCCATCATCGATTGCATTTCGCCCGCGGGCTTCATCCCGGATGACGCCATGCTGCCAACCGCCACGCCGCCAGGCGGCGAGGCACTCCCATGATGGGCGGCATGCTCGTCGGCGTCCTCCGCATGGACGATCGATGCCGTCAGAAACGTCATCGCCACGCACAGGCCGAAGCGGAATGATTTCTGCATCTTTGGTCACCCCGCCCGGCGAATCTGCTTACATATGCTTCATCGGCGCCGACTGATCGGTCGTGGTCTGATCCGCGGGCTGCATATTGCCTTGCCCCGCCCCACCCTTGCGCATCTCGTCATGGTCCATTTCCTGACGATGATGGCGCATCATTTCCTCGTCCATCGCGTCATCTTCATGATCCATGGCATCGGGCGCGGCTGGCGCGGCGGATGAGGCATCGGTGGACGGCGTGGAACCAGCGCCACCGGCGGTTGCGTCGGGGGTTGCCGAGGCGGCGTCCGCGGCCTTGTTCTCGGCCTTGTCTCCACAGCCGGCGAGCGCGAGTGCCGCTGCGAGCGCGACACCATATCCAGCCCATTTCAGGTCGATTTTTCGGTTTGTCATGGCATTATCCCTTCCTCGAACTAGTCCGGGTGGCCATCGGCCACCCGGACAAAGTCATTTCGCGTCGCGCAGAATCCGCTGGCAGCGGCCGTGCGACAGGTTCATCGGATTGAAGCCCTGGCGTTTCATCTCGCCATGGTCATGGCGCTGATCGAGCCCCATCTTCTCTTCCATGGCCCGGCAGCTATCGACTTCGGCCTGAGTGGCCCGGGTCGTGACGCAGCCTCCGAGAAGGAGCGCGGGGGTGAGCAACAAAATGGAATATTTCTTCATAAAAATCCCCTATTTTCAATGTTGTAATATGTTCCCCTGCGAACGCTATTTTTTTGGTCTTCGTTTTTCCGCCAAGAATGCGATTATGTTGCAGTCGGAGACCGGCGCCTCTCGCGGGCAATTGTCGGCGAGGTCCTGCAGCACATCCCGAATCTCAGTCAGCTTCCTGACCCGCGTTTCGGCCTCCCGAACCTTGTCGAGCGTGATCGCAAGCACGGCCGCCGCGGTGGCGGTATCCGATGCCTTGAGGGTGAGAAGCTGGCGCGCCTGTTCGAGCGTGAATCCGAGTTCCTGCGACGCGCGAATGAAGTTGAGCCGCTCAAGGTCCCCGTCGCTGTAAAGGCGATAGCCGGCCGCGGTACGGCCCGGGGCCGGTAGCAAGCCCGTCCGCTCATAATAGCGTATCGTATCGCGCCCCACGCCCGCGGCTTCGGCGAGCTTTCCGATCTTGTAGCTTCCCATGACATCCGCTCGCTTGTGCAGGTTGGACCATGGTCCAAGGTCAAGAGACATTCGGCATTGGAGGCGGGCTATTGCCGGTTCATGCCTCCAACGCGGGTCCGACATCCGGGCCACGACGCGGCGTGGTCCTATCCGCGCGCGAGGAGGAGGGGAACATCTCCCCCGGTCCTCGCTCGCGCTACGGAAAGGGCCGGACTCAGTCCTTGCGAAGCTCGACGATATCGTTCTTGGCCAGCTTGCCTTCGGCGATCGTGACATGGGCGAAATGGTCATCGTAAATATGGTCGATGGTCACCTGGCCGACCCGCTTGCGATGGAAGGGAGCAACATTGCCCTTCGATGCCACGGGACCCGGATGCCGGACGTTTCGATAGACTTCGAGCGTCTGGCCGACTTCGGCGCCATCGGCCTTGCCGATGCAGACCACGGTATTGCCCGCGCTGGTCTCGACGATCGAGCCCCGCATGAAGAAACTGTGCCCGATGCCCTGGGCGAACGCCGGGGCGGCCGCGAACATCGAAATGCCTGCCGCCGCGATCATGATGCTTTTCCTGATCATCTTGAACTCCTTCGGGCCGCTGCCCTGACTGCCTGTCGAAGAATCCTGTTCTTCGGCAACAGGACTAGGGTCCAGAGTCCAAGCTCGACATACGTAGTGTTCGCAACTTCGGAAAATACCTAGATATCGGCCGCTTTATCGATCGGGTTTAGCGAGGAGGCGCTGCACGCCTTCCGCGACGACCGGCTGCAGGCTGATGGCGTTGCTGGAATGAGCGACAGCATCGGTACTGACGATACGCCCCGCCTCGGCGGACAGTGCCGCGAAGGCGCCGCGAGCGAATAACGGATGCACGATGACGCATTCGGGCGGCGGAAAACCAGCCTCTCCTATTCCCCGCGCCGCTTCGATCAGCGTGCGGGCCGATGACGCGATATCGTCGACCAGAACCGGGGTGCGCCCTGTATGCGCCGAGAGATCGGGTAGCGCGATCCTGACGTCGCGATCGCCCAATCTCAGCTTGCTGCAAACGGCGTGAGGGGCACCGGCGCGGCGTGCGATCGCGCTCGCCCATTGTTCGCTTTCGCTGTCGGGACCGATGATGAGCGGCCGCTCGACATGGGTTCTGATCCAGTCGGAAATCGGCGCTGCGGCATGCACGGCCTCGGCCCGAATATCATAGATGTCGCCGAGCGAGGCATATCGATGAAGATGGGGATCCGCCGTGACCAGCCAGTCGACGGCGCCCGAAATGCGGCGCGCGAAACTGCGCGAGCTGATTGCCTCGCCATTCTGAAAGCGCCGGTCCTGGCGCATATAGGCAAGATATGGGGCTACGAGCCCTACGCTGAAGGCGCCGAGCTCGCGGGCCGCGTCGGCTGCGATAAGAAGCGAAACCAGCTTGGTATCGGGGCGATCCAGCGTGCAGACGAGCACGATGTCGCGGCCGGCAACCTCGGAAAGGAGCCGCAGATAGGTCTCACCGTCCGGAAATCTGCGGGTTTCGATCCGTCCGACCTCGCCCCCGAGCAGGCCCGCGAGTCCAACCGCGAACTTGCCGTTACCGGGCAGCGGCAGGAACATCGGCGGGGTCATCGGTCGGATAGCTCGAGAATGGGGCCAACGGCCTCGGCATAGGCCAGCGCATAGGCCAGTTCGCCCTGGCTTTCGGCGTGCACTGTGAGGAGGGGCGTTCCTGTTTCGACCGCGGAGCCGAGCCGGACGTGCATTTCGAGGCCGGCACTTTTCGCGGCTGGCGCGCCTGCAAGTTTGGCGAGTTTGGCGAGCCTGCGATTGTCGATCGCCGAAACGCGTCCCGGCCTCTGCGCAGTCATCACATGACGATGATTCGACAGGGGCGGTGTCCGCATGCCGCCCTGCGCCTCGCAGATTCGCTGGAACTTGCTCCAAGCCGACCCGTCGGCCAGCACTTGAGCGGCCAGGGCCGCACCGGTGCCGGGGCTGGCGCGGCCCGCGAGTTCGATGAGCGCGCCTGCCAATTCGCAGGCGCGGCGGGCGAGATCAGGGGGCGGATCGCGTCCCTCGAGCACAGCCAGGATGTCGCGCGCCTCGAGGGCAGGGCCGATTCCCCGACCGATAGGTTCGCGACCATCGCCTTGCATCACCTTGAGGATCAGGCCGAACTCCGCTGCAACCTTCTGAAGCGCCCCCGAAAGTGCGGCAGCATCGGCGGGCGAGCGTACCTTTGCCGTCGGTCCGATCGGCATGTCGACGACGAGGTGCGTTGCGCCCGCCGCGAGCTTCTTGGACAGGACCGAGGCGACCAGTTGGCCCGCCGCATCGAGATCGAGCACCCGCTCAACACCGATGATGATGTCATCAGCCGGACTGAGCGAGACGGCGCCGCCCCACACGATGCACCCGCCTTCGTGGTCGACGACACGTCGGATCGCGCCGACGTCGAGATTCACGGGCGCGAGCGTTTCCATGGTGTCGGCCGTGCCTGCCGGAGAGGTGATCGCTCGGGACGATGTCTTTGGCATGATGAGGCCCAGCGCGGCGACAATCGCGACCACGATCGGGGTGGTCCGGTTTCCGGGCAGGCCTCCCACGCTGTGCTTGTCGACGACGACGTCCGAACCCCAGGCCAGCCGCTCGCCGGACGCGACCATGGCACCGGTCAGCGCCACCGTTTCCGCATGATCCAGAGGGAAGGCGGAGCAGGCCGTTACGAAGGCGGACAGATGGACGTCGCTATACCGGCCAGCAACGATATCGTCGACGATCGACCGAAAGGCCGCGCCATCGAGACGATTTCCATACACGCGACCGCGTAATGCTCCGAAGGAATCGATCGGCGGTGCGTGACGCACGCTGACCGCATCGCCGGGCGCGACCCCGAGCGCCGCGGCGGCCGATTCCGAAAGGCCGATCTCCCCCGGCGCGATCATTTCGCCGGACGAATGCAGGAGCGAGGCCAATATCTCCCGCCCCCCTGCCTGGATCAGCACCTGACTGCGCGCCGCAAGACCTTCCGAGCGGCATATGTAGCAATCGGTTCGCATGACGACGGCCGGTTGTTGCTGCGGCAGGAACAGGCCGAGGGGCCGAGCCCGGAGGCGATGGGGTGCCATATTCTCCGACGCGGGTCCGGTATCCGGGACGGGGTGGGTCATTCGAGCACCACTCGATCACCAAGGCCGGGTATCTGGCACGGCCAGCCGAGCTCGTCGCCGATGCGCCGCGCAAGAGCGGCCGCGGCATCGGGCTCACCATGGGTGATGAACGTCATCCGGGGCGCCCGTACGAACTGGCCGAGCCACTTCAGTATCTCGTCGGCATCGGCGTGCGCGGACAGCATCGAAAGATTGCGCACCTCGGCTCGCACGGGAACCTGTTCGCCATGGATCTTGACGCTGGGAGCACCCGCCACCATTGCAGCGCCGCGCGTGCCGGACGCCTGGAAGCCGGCGAACAGAATGAGGTTGCGGCCATCGGGCGCATAACGTTTGAGATGGTGGAGAACGCGGCCACCTGTTGCCATTCCGCTTGCCGAGATAATGACCTTGGGCACCGGACTCATTGTGAGCGCCTTGGACTCTTCGACATCGCGAACATAGCGCGCGACCTTGCAAGCGGCATCGCATTCCGCTTCGGTCAGCCTGTGGTCGCCGGCATGGCGGCAGAAGATGCCGCTCGCGTCGATTGCCATCGGGCTATCGAGATAGACGGGAACATTGCTGATCCGCCCTGCGGCGCGCAGGCGTGATAGATGATAGAGGATGGATTGGGCCCGGCCGACGGCGAAGGCCGGAATGACCACGGTTCCGCCGCGGCGAACACAGCGCTCGATGGCATCGCCAAGGGCCGCTACGGCATCCAGCGCCTCATGGCTCCGGTTGCCATAGGTCGATTCGACGATCAGATAATCCGCTTCCACGGGAGGCGAGGGATCGAGCATGACCGGATCGTTGAAGCGGCCCAGGTCTCCCGAGAAGAGGATCGTGCGGTCACGCCATTTGAGTTCGACGAATGCCGCCCCGAGTATATGTCCGGCACGATGGAAGCGAAGTTCGGCGCCCCCTGCCACCGAACGATATGCCCCGAAGCGGACCGGATCGAGATAGTCGAGCGCCACCTCGGCGTCCTTCTTCGTGTAGAGAGGAAGCGCGGGCTTGTGGCGCGAATAGCCGTGGCGATTGGCGAACGCCGCATCATTCTCCTGGAGAAAGCCGCTGTCGGGCAAGAGGAGGCCGCAAAGGTCCGCGGTGGCGTCGGTGCATAGAATCCGGCCGCTCCAGCCTTCCTTCACAAAGCGCGGAATATAGCCTGAATGATCGAGATGCGCATGGGTCAGAACGATGGTGTCGATGGCCCGGTGGTCAGAGAGCGCCGGCTCCCAATTTCGTTCACGAAGCTCACGACCACCCTGAAACAGGCCGCAGTCGATCATGATCTTCGCGCTGCGATCTCCGAGAAGATATCGCGAGCCGGTCACCGTACCCGCCGCCCCGAGAAACGCGATCGAGATTGCCTCGCCGGCGTCCCGTTCGCCCGCGCCGCCGAATGGCGCTCGCCCTTCCCCTGTCTGCATCGTCTCTACCCAGCCTGTTGAACCATGGGCTGAGGAGATCGCCGCAAATGACCGGGCCGGGAATACGCAATAACCGCAAAGACGGACCCAAGCAAACCGGCGGTTCGCCAGCCATCCACCCTTATAATGCGCTTAATCCCTTGCCAGCGCGCCGCGCCGCTAGGCCAGCCGCATCGCGGCGATGATGGCGATGGCAGCGATGGCAACCCAGCACAGCCAATATCCCGCTCGCTGCCACCATGGGGGTTCATAGCCGCCTGCAGCGAGAAGGCGGCGTGTTCCGACCATGGCAAACAGGTGGGCTATGAGGCCGATGGCCAGCAGCGGCCAGGCGATGGACCGTAGGGGCAGAGCCAGGAGCACACCGACGGCAGCGCCAGCGAGGGCCGCTCCGACGACCGAGAGCGTCGCGAGTGCCGACCTAGCCTGTTCGGTCCGTTGATGCGGTTCCTGGCTCATTCATCCGCCCCCTGACACCCAAGGAATGCGTCCGGTCTGCGTCGTTCGGATCGGAAGTGCAAGTCCGGCATATAAAAAGACACGCGCGGCTACGCAGGCTCAGCGCCTCGAACGCAGGCGCGCAAAACCCCGATCGGCTGCGATGAAGCGCTCGACCATGGCAGGGATGAGCCGTTCAGGTGGCAAGGGGGTCGCGAGGCCGGTCTGCGCCGCATGGACGGCGGCATAGTCCGCCACATCGCGCGCCAGCAGCCCGGGCAATTCGAGAGTCAGTTTGACCGGCTTGTCTTCGGCGATCGGACCGAGCCTGAGCCGGGTCACCGTCCGCCTCGATCCAGAGGCTCGAGGATGATGTCCCGCGTCACAATGACGCGGAGGATCGCGCCTGACCGAACCGTGATGGTCGGCTTCACTCCAAGCTGGCGTTCGACGAGTTGCCGTCCCGTCTCGTTGATGCTGTCCTGCGCGCCACGCCGCACCGCCCGAACGAGGCGATCCTCGTCGTCGGCGCCGAGTTCGGCGCCGACGCCCAGCAGCGTCGAAACCAGCGTGGCCTTCAGCATATGGCCCCAATGATAATCGGTCCGGTCGGCAAGCCCGGCCATGCCGGCCGCATCGGCGCCCGGCAGGCGATCGAGAGCAATCGAGCGCCCGCCCGGCAGGATCAGCCGGTCCCATGCGAGAAGGACCCGGCTCTGCCCGTCGGCGATCTCGCTGCCATATTCGCCGATCAGCCGAGCACCCTGCGGAATGAGCAGGATGCGCCCGGTGGGGCTGTCGTAAACATTCTGGGTCACCTGCGCGGTGATCTGGCCCGGCAAGTCGGACCGGATGCCGGTGATGAGTGCCGCCGGAATCACGCTGCCCGCCTGGACCAGATGCGGCGATGAGGGCTGGACGAGCCGCGCCATGCTCTCTGCCGGACCGGCGCCATCACCACTGAGGAAGCCCTTGCGCTTGTCGGCCGCGGTCGGGTTGGCTTGCAGATTGTCGGGCGCCGGTCGCAACACGCCTTCGCCAAGCACCGGCAGCTGCGAGGTGACCGACGCCCCACCGCCGAGGAAGAGCTGGCTGGCGCGCGCGCTTTCGCGTTCCTGGGCCGCACGCGCGCGGGCTTGCTCCGCCGCAGCGGCTCGCGGGTCTGGCGGCGGAGGCGCGCCGATCGGAGGCACCGGGACGGTCTCGCCATTCTCGCGCGCGGCAAGGATCGGCCGCCCGAGATCGCCAGGGAGCGGCTCGCCGAGCTTCGGGATCTTGCCATAATCGCCCGGCGCTCCGGTCACGAGCTCGGACTTGTTCGCACGGTCGCTATCGTAGAGATTCTCGGCCACCTTGAGCTTGGCGGGCTGCAGCGCATAGAGAAGCGCGCCGCCGATAGCGGTCCCCAATGCGGCGCCTAGAATGGCCAGCGCCTTGCGCGACAGGCGCATGACGCTCGGCGGCTCGGCACCAAGCCGAAAGGGCTCGCCGCTTGCGGGAGGGACAGCGACGAGTTCCACCACCTCCTCCTCGTCCCGTTCCGGCGCGCTCACGAGCGCCCCCGCACGCGGCCGACGCGCTCGATAACCACCTCGCGCGCCGCGCGTCCGGCACCCATCCGAAGCTGTCCGCGTTCGAACAGGCGATCGGCGATCATGAAGCGGCCATGGACGCGGTAGTTGACGAGCTCGGCCTCGCCCTTTTCACCGACCGCGAACAGCGGGGGCATATCGCCCGTTGCGACGCCTTCGCCGAACTCGATGAAGAGCTGGCGCCCGTCATCGAAAACGCGCACCGGTCGCCAATCCGGCTTGTCGCCCGACAGCCGGTAACGAAAGTTGAGGGCGCCAAGGTCGAGCCCTGCCGCGACCGGCGCCGCCCGCTCACGCTCCACCTCCGCAGCACGCAGCGCGATCAGCTCGGCTTCCGGATAGGACCAGGACACCGACGCCATATAGGTCGCGGGCGTCGCGCGCAGCTCGATGTGATAGGTCCGGCGGCTCGTGTTGATGACGATATTCGTCATGATGTCGGCCCGCGTTGGCTTCACGAGGATGTGCACGCGGCGACTCGCTCCGCTGCCGCTCACCGTGTCGCCGATGATCCAGCGGACCGTGTCGCCGGCAGCCACCGGCCCCGGGCCGACAAGCTCCTCGCCCTCCTGCAGCACGATGTCAGTGACCTGCCCCGGCGACGCATAGACCTGATACAGCGCGCCCTCGGCCCAGGCATATTTCTGGATCGCGTTGAGGAAGGTCGCGCGATCGGGCTGCACGCGCGCCGCGTCGTTGGCGCGCCCGACATTCTGTTTCGGATCGCGACCTTCAGCCCCGAGGGATGGCGACGCCACGCCGAGCGCAGCGACACCCGCGAGCAGCGAGATACGGGAAAAGGCCTTCATTGGCTGAGCTCCTTCGACCAGGAAATAGCGGAAACAAACACTCCAAGCGGATTGCGGCGGAGGGCATCGGGAGTGCGCGGCGGCACATGGGTGACGGTAAGAATGGCCGACCAGCGCGACGTCTCGATCAGGCTGCCGTCCTGATAGCGACGCTCGGTCCAGGCGATGCGGAAGCTGTCCTTCGAGGCGCGGATCACGCTCGAGACGTCGACCGCGACCTGGACCTTGCCGACCTCGGAAAAGGGGTCGTTGTTGCGGGCATGATCGTTGAGCGCCTGAGCCCCTGCCGCGGTCGTGAAATCATAGGCGCGGAGCCAGTCCTTGCGCAGCACCACCGGGTCGGCCGGGACCGAACGCACATGCTCGATGAACCGCGCGAGATGGAACGCCGTCTGCGGATCGGTCGGCTGATAATCCTCGTCCGCCGGCGCGACTGCACGGGCCTCGCCGAGCTTGTCGACCTCGACCACCCAAGGGGTGATGGTGCCGCGCGCCGAGTGCCAGATGAGGCCCCCCGCAAGACCGCCCGAAAGGAGGAGCGAGCCGAAGAAGGCGAGCCGCCAGTTCTTCGCCTGGACGCGCGCCGAGCCGATACGGTCGTCCCAGACCTGCGCGGCGCGCTGATAGGGGGTGACCGGCTCGGGGGCGCGGCCATAATGGTTGGTCGGTCTCTTGAACATGATCGGTCAGTCCTTTTCGCTGATGTCGGGAGCCGAACCGCCGCCGTGGCTGTCGCCACCCTTCAGGGTCTGGGCACCGATGGTGGCGCCCTGCGTCACCATCTGGCGGCGGCGCATTGCTGCGGCCCAGGCGGGCGGCGCATCGGCGGGCCGGGCCGGCGCCGCGCTATCGGCAGGCCCGTCCCGCCCGGCCTCGAAGTTCGCCCGAAGCTTCTCCGCCGCGCGGCGGAGCGGGGACGAGGCGCCGCTCGCGGCGCTGCGCGCGACATTTGCCAGGCCGGAACCGACCGCCCTCGCCCCGCTCTTCCCGGCCGCTCCCGCGGAATAGGCTGCCGATGCGCTTCCCGCACCGCGGGCGCCGGCAGCAGCCGCGCCCCGCGCTGCCGTTGCCGCCGCGCCGCCCGCAAGCGTCGCGCCGGCGGCACCGGCGGCGAGGGTGGCGCCCGCCGCGACCGTGGTTCCCGCTGCCGCGCCCGCTCCGAGCTGCGGTCCGCCAGCGACGATACCGTTCGCGATGCTGGGGCCGAAGATGCCGAGACCGAGCAAGGTGAGCGCGCCGAGTGCGATGGCCATCGCCTGCTCGATATCAGGCTCTGGGCCGATACCGGCCTCGAGAAAGCGGTCGAACAAGGTCGTGCCGATACCGGTGATGACGGCGAGTACGAGCACCTTGATGCCCGACGATATGATATGCCCGAGGACACGCTCGGCCATGAAAGCTGTCCGCCCGAAAAAGGCGAAGGGGATGAGGACGAAGCCCGCGAGCGTGACGAGCTTGAACTCGAGGATCGTCACGAAGACCTGTACCGCGAGGATGAAGAAGGCGAGCACCACGATCACCCAAGCGACGAGCAGGATCATGATCTGGACGAAATTGGTGAAGAGCCCGACCGGTCCCAGGAGGTCGGCGCTGGCGTCGAGCAGCGGCTCGGCCGCATCGAGCCCTGTCGCCGCAACGACGCCCGGCCGCATGAAGTCGCCGATCGCCATCGCCCCGCCGCTCGCCTTGAGGCCGAGACCCGCGAAGCTTTCGAGCATGATCGTCGCGAGGCTCTGGAAGTTGCCGATGATGAAGGCAAAGACCCCGATGTAGAGCGTCTTCTTGACCAAGCGCTGCAGCACATCCTCGTCCGCGCCCCAAGCCCAGAAGAGCGCCGCGATCGTCACGTCGATCACGATCAGCGTCGAGGAGAGGAAGCCGACCTCGCCGCCGAGTAGCCCGAAGCCGCTATCGATATAGGTCGAGAAGACCGACAGGAATTGGTCGATGACGCCCGTATCGTTCATTTCTCATCCTCTTCCTGGCCGAAGAAATGGCGGCGCTTCGCCTCCCACGCGGCCTCACACTCGGCATCGGCGACGGTGACTGTGCGGCAGCGGCGCAGCGTGTCTTTCAGATTGGGTCGTGCGTCCGCTCCGGAGATCTGAGGGAGAGCGGACGCACGGGGCGCGGGCGGGTCCAGCGCGGCCATAAGAGCGATCGTCAGCGCCATGCCTCCGATGACCGCACCGACCGTGAGCTTGCCCGCCCGGCCCATCTCAATTGCCCTTGCGGAAGCGGCGGAAGCGTTCGCGGCCCTCGGCTTCCGCGGCGGCGGCGCGTGCGGCATCGAGCATTTCGGCGCGGCCCTGTGCGGCGATCGCGGCGGCAAGGTCGCCAAGCTGCTGCGACTGGAGCGCGAGCAGCTGGTTCCCCGCCTGAGCCGCCTGCAGCGCGCCGGTCGCCGACTGGCTCGAGGTCACCAGCGTGCCGATCGACTGCCGCGCAGCTCCCATGTTGACGACCACGCCGGCCTGTACCTTCATCGCGTCCTGAAAGGCGCCGACGCTGTCGTTCCAGCGCGCCTCGGCATTGACGACGAGCGCCGCCTGCGGCCCCGACAGCGATGCGCCCTTATAGCGCGCCTCGAACGTCTTCTGGATGTCGCCGACGTCGAAGGCGATGCGCTGCGCTTCACCGAGCAGCTCGCGGGTGCGGTCGACCTGGCCCTGCAGCTCTTGCAGCGTCGAGACCGGCAAGCTCTGCAGGTTCCGCGCCTCGTTGACGAGCGAGGTCGCCTGGTTCTGCAGCTGCTTGATCTGATTGTTGATCTGCTCGAGCGTGCGCGCTGCGGTCAGGATATTCTGGGCATAGTTGCGCGGATCGTGGACGATCCCGCCGATCTGCGCCGATGCGGGGGTGATCACTGCGCCCGCCGACAGCATCGTGATCGCGATCAGGCCGGCCAGCGCTGTGCGGCGATAAAAGCTTGTCTTCATCCTATTCACTCCTTCAGGGGGGCTGCGATTTCAAGATTGCCGAGCAGATCGGCGGCCCATTCGAGGCCGCGATGGCGAAGCCAGGCCGCCGCGAACTGGTCTTGGCCATGCGCGGCCATCAGCTCGCCGATGCGAATCTGGTCGGATTTCGAAGAGGCGGCGGCAAAGGCGAGCGCGATGTCGCCGAGGCCAAGGTCGAACAGTCGGTTGCCGCGCCGTGACTGGCAATAATAGTCACGCTTCGGCGTCGCCCGGCTCAATATCTCCACCTGTCTGCTGTTCAGGCCGAAGCGGTCATAGACCCGCGCGATCTGCGGCTCAGCGGCGCGCTCGTTCGGCAGGAATATCCGTGTCGGGCAGCTTTCGATGATCGCGGGCGCGATGCTCGACCCTTCGATATCGGCGAGGCTCTGCGTCGCGAAGATCACGCTCGCATTCTTCTTGCGGAGCGTCTTGAGCCATTCGCGCAGTTGCGCGGCGAAGGCGGGGCTGTCGAGAACGAGCCAGCCTTCGTCGATGATGATCAACGTCGGCGAGCCGTCGAGGCGTCTCTCGATGCGGTGGAACAGATAGGAGAGGACCGTCGCCGCCGACGAAGCGCCGACCAAGCCTTCGGTTTCAAGCGCCTGCACCCGCGCGGAGCCCAGATGCTCGACCTCGGCATCGAGCAGGCGACCCCATGGGCCGCCAACGAGATATGGCGAAAGGGCGAGCTTCAGTTCCTGCGACTGGAGCAAGACGGCGAGTCCAGTGAGCGTTCGCTCGGTAACCGGCGCGGTCGCGAGCGAAGTCAATGCCGACCAGAGATGCTCCTTCGCCGCCGGATCGACCGCAACGCCTTCGCCCGTGAGCAGCGCCGCAAGCCATTCGGCGGCCCATGCGCGCTCGGCCGGTTCGTCGATCCGCGCGAGCGGCTGGAGCGCCACCGACCCGTCGCTCCCCGCGTCGTGAAGCGCGCCGCCGAGATCCTGCCAGTCGCCGCCCATGCCAAGCGCCGCGGCGCGGATCGATCCGCCATAATCGAAGGCGAAGATCTGGCTGCCTTCATAGCGGCGGAACTGCATCGCCATCAGCGCCAGAAGCACCGACTTGCCGGCGCCGGTCGGACCGACGACGAGGCAGTGACCGACATCGCCGACATGCAGCGAAAGGCGGAACGGGGTCGAACCTTCGGTCTTGCCGTAAAGCAAGGGGGACTGACCGAAATGCTCGTCCCGTTCCGCCCCCGCCCACACCGCCGACAGCGGGATCAGATGGGCGAGATTGAGCGTCGAGACCGGGGGCTGACGGACATTGGCATAGACATGGCCCGGCAGGCTCCCGAACCAGGCTTCGAGCGCGTTCACGCCCTCGACGGTGCAGGTGAAGTCGCGGCTCTGGACGATCTTCTCGACCAGCCGCAGCTTCTCGGCCGCCAAGGCCGGATCGCGGTCCCAAACCGTGATCGTCGCTGTGACATAGGCGATACCCGCTTCGTCGGCGCCCAGCTCCTGCAACGCCATGTCGGCGTCGGCCGCCTTGTTCGAGGCATCGCTGTCCATCAGGACCGACGCCTCGTTGGTCATCACTTCCTTGAGGATTGCGGCGACGGACTTGCGCTTGGCGAACCATTGCCGGCGAATCTTGGTCAGCAGCTTGGTCGCGTCGGTTTTGTCGAGCATGATCGCGCGCGACGACCAGCGATAGCCGAAGGCCTGGCGGTTGAGTTCGTCGAGCAGCCCCGGGAAGGTTACGCTCGGAAAGCCGGTTATGGTGAGCGTGCGCAGATGATGGTCGCCGAGCCGCGGCTCGAGACCGCCGACCAGCGCCTCGTCGGCGAGCAGCGCGTCGAGATAGGCCGGCGTTTCGGGCACGCGGACGCGCTGGGCCTTGGTCGAGATGCAGCTGTGCAGATAGGTCAGCGTCTCGCCGTCACCGAGCCATTCGACCTCAGGCATGAAGCCCTCGACAAGATGCAGCACGCGCTCGGTGCGATCGGCGAAGCTTTTCAGCAATTCCTGCGCATCGACGCCCGTCTTCGAACGGCCCTCGTAGAGCCAGGCCTCGGCGCGCGCCGCCTCCTCGGCGGGCGGCATCCAGAGCAAGGTCAGATAATAGAAGCTCTCGAAATGCGCCCCCTCCTCGCGGAACTGCTCGCGGCGTTCGATATCGACGAGTTCCGATACCGGGTCGGGGAACTCGGACACGGGATAGGTCATGGCCGGGACCCGCTGCGCCTCGACGAACACGGCCCAGCCTGATCCCAGCCGGCGCAGCGTGTTGTTGAGCCGCGACGTGACCGCGACAAGTTCGGCGGGCGTGGCGCTGTCGAGGTCGGGCCCGCGGAAGCGCGCCGTGCGCTGGAAGGAGCCATCCTTGTTCAGCACCACGCCCTCCGCCACCAGGCAGACCCAAGGGAGAAAGTCAGCGAGGCGGGCGGATTTCGTGCGATATTCGGAGAGATTCATCATGGGCGCATCCAGACAGGATATTTGAGGTGACGCCGGGCGACGTCGACGAACTGGGGGTCGCGGCGGGCGGCCCAGACAGCGAGGGCATGACCGACCGCCCAGATGGCGAGACCGACGACCCAGAGCCGGAGCCCGAGTCCGACCGCGCCGGCAAGCGTGCCATTCACGATCGCGAGGCTGCGCGGCGCGCCGCCAAGCAGGATCGGCTCGGCCAGCGCCCGGTGGACCGAAGCGAAGAAGCCCGGCACTTCCCCTTGCCCATCCATCAAACCAGCGCTCCACCGCCGAAGGAGAAGAAGGAGAGGAAGAAGCTCGAGGCGGCGAAGGCGATCGACAGACCGAAGACGATCTGGACCAGCCGGCGGAACCCGCCCGAGGTGTCGCCGAAGGCGAGGCTGAGGCCGGTCACGATGATGATGATCACCGCGACGATCTTCGCGACCGGACCCTCGATGCTTTCGAGGATCGACTGAAGCGGCGCTTCCCACGGCATCGACGAGCCGCCGGCTTGAGCGGGTGCCGAGACCGCGAGCGCGACAAAAAGTGCGGTCGAACAGAGCATGGCGCGGCGGGCGCCATGCCGGAGGGCATGGATCATCGATTGTCTCCTTCGGGGTTGATGAGGGGCGTGAGGCGATATTCGAGGTTCAGCCGGTCGAAGCCGTCGACGCGTGCGAGTTCGGCAAGGCGCCGGCCACTACCGTCGCGGACGAGCACGGCGACGAGATCGATCGTCTCGGCGAGCAACGCGCGCGGGACGGTGATCACCGCTTCCTGGATGAGCTGCTCCATCCGGCGGAGCGCGCCGAGCGCACTACCCGCGTGGATCGTGCCCACACCGCCCGGATGACCGGTGCCCCATGCCTTCAGAAGATCGAGCGCCTCGGCGCCGCGAACCTCGCCGATCGGAATGCGATCGGGCCGGAGGCGGAGCGAGGAGCGCACGAGGTCGGAGAGCGAGGCGACACCATCCTTAGTGCGCATTGCGACGAGGTTCGGCGCCGCGCACTGCAATTCGCGCGTATCCTCGATCAGCACGATGCGGTCGCTGCTGCCCGCAATCTCAGCGAGGAGCGCGTTGGTCAGCGTGGTCTTGCCGGTGCCCGTGCCGCCGGCGACGAGGATGTTCAGACGCTCGCGCACGCCGACGCGAAGGATGTCCGCGGCCTCGGACGACATGATGCCCGCGGCGACATAGTCGGCGAGCGTGAAGACCGCGATAGCCGGTTTTCTGATGGCGAATGTCGGCGCGGCGACGACGGGCGGCAGCAATCCCTCGAAGCGCTCGCCGCCATCGGGAAGCTCGGCGGACACGCGCGGTGCAGCCCCGTGGACCTCGGCGCCGACGTGATGCGCGACAAGGCGGATAATGCGTTCGCCATCGGCCGCGCTCAGCGTCTCGCCGCTGTCCTCGATCCCGAGGCCAAGCCTATCGACCCAGAGCCGCCCGTCGGGGTTGAGCATGATCTCGATGATTTCGCGGTCGGAGAGCCACTCGGCGATCGCGCCGCCCATCGCCGTGCGCAGCATGCGTGCGCTGCGATGACGTGCCTCCAGCCGGATCGGTTCTGCGCCCATCGGGTCCCCGGTTCTTGACGCGGGGCAAGGGCGCCCCGCTCGACGGGGATGAGTAAGAGACGCAGCAAAGCGCCGGATTCAACAAGCTTTTCGCCGCGTCGCAGCGTGGCGATGAAAGACAGGCGATGGCGTAAGTGCCGGCGATCTCGAGAACCGGACCAGCCCGAAACGCGGGCGCGACAACTTGCGTCGCGCGCGATTATGACAAGAGTGTAACAATGACTGATTCGGGGTCGCAGCCGTCGGACGAGCCTTTGCGCTGGGCGCGTCTCACCGGGAAACAGCGCGCATGTCTCGATTTGCTGCTCGAGCGCCAGACCTCGAAACAGATCGCGCGCCGCCTCCAAATATCGAAGCAGGCAGTCGATCTGAGGATCACCACTGCCCGGCATATCCTCGGCGCCGCCAATCGCGACGAGGCCGCACTCATCTACGCCCGGCTGCGCCAGACCTACGACCGGATACCATGTGATCCGGTCGTACTACCGCCGGGCACTGACCTCGTGCCATCCGATTTCCCGGACGGCGAGCCGGCCCCGCTGGCGCTGAACGACATCGTGGCCGACCCGCCGTCCAAGGGTCTCTGGAGGCACGATCATCGTCGCTTGAACCGGGGCGGGATCATGGCGGCGATGCTGGCCGTCCTCGTCATTCTCGTTCTTGCGGCGGTGACGATCGGTGAAACACTGACGCGCCTCCTTTCCGGGTGACCCTTTCGCACAGTCGATCAGCAATGGCCGGAGCACTGGCTTCCGGCAGAGGAGAAGTCATGTCCAACGAAATCACCATCACGGCCGCACGTCTCATCCGCGATGTCCCTGCGGCCGAAGTGCGCATCGACGATGCGCTCATCGCCTTATCCTCGTTGATGACAAGTGTCGTCACCGCCCGGCGCGATACGGTCGGAGTGCCCGCGGTCAAAGGACAGGCCGCGATCCGGAGATTGATGAAGGCGCAGGTCGCGCTGGTCGGCGTCAGCGGAGAAATCTTGCGTATCCATGGTGAACTCGCCGACATCGGCCGGGAGACCGCGGGCTATGACCTTCACGAATGTCCGTCGATCGCCGGGACGGTAACCGGCGTCCAAGCCGGTTCGGCCTGACGCCGATTGACGGGCAGGCACCGCCATGAAAGTCTTGGTTCATGCGCATCGCATTGTTCCTTGGATTTCTGGCGGTTGCCATATGCTATGCCGCCTGGCGCGGAGGCGGCCCGGAACGTGTGATGGCAGCGATCGCGGCGGCGATGGTGGGGCTGGACCAATTGCTCCACGCCTTCGTCCCGCCGAATTTCCTGTCGCTGGACAGCGGCCATCTTGCGATCGACCTGTTCGGCGCGACGGCGACGATCATCCTCGCGCTTTTTGCGCATCGATTCTGGCCCATGTGCGTCGCCGTTTTGCACATTGCCCCGTTGCTGGCGCACACCAGCCGGATGATCGACGTGGGCCTTCATCCCGCGGCCTATCTCACGATGCAGGTGGCGACGTCGTGGCCGGTCCCGGCGATTCTCATCCTCGCAACCTGGCGTCACCAGCGTCGGCTGGCGCGCGGCGACAGCGAGCCGTCCTGGCAAATCTCGTCGCCGTCATCGAGCCCGACAATAGCGCGGCCATAGCTGAGGCTCTGCTAGCGGAACATCGCACGCTCGCGCGCATCCTCGTGCAGTCCCCGGAGACGCTGGCGAGAACGCTTGGCAAAGACAGCGCGGTCAGCGCATTGCTTTGCGCAACGCAGGCGGCCGCGATCCAATCGTTGCGGGCCGACCTCGACGACCGCGGCATCGATCCCGCCAATCCGAAACTGCTTCGCTATCTCAAATTGTCGATGGGCGCTTTGCCGCATGAAACGCTCAGGGTGCTGTTTCTCGACCCGGCGCGCCGCCTGATCGCCGACGAACAATTGCAGCAGGGCACCATCGGCCATGTCGCAATCTATCCCCGCACGATATTCCGGCGCGCAGTTGAACTCGATGCCGCCGCGATTATTCTTGTCCACAATCATCCGAGCGGCGATCCGACACCGAGCGAGGCCGACGTGGCGACAACAGCGCGGCTGGCGGCCATAGGCCGGGCGCTCGAAATCGAGTTGCTCGAACATATCGTCGTCGCGCTGCGCGGCCACCGGGCCATCCTCAAACAAGGGACCGCGCTTCTCTACTCCCCTGCGCCCGACCATTTTCTATGCGACAGATCCGGCAACTGGCACAGCGCGCCCGATGCCCCGCGCGCGCTGGCGAACGCACAGCGCGCCGCCCGACGGCGGCTGCTCCGTCGGCAGCTCGTCGGCACGCCCAGCCTCTTCGGCGAACCGGCCTGGGACATGCTCGTCGAGCTGTTCATCCATGAGGCCGAGGCCAAACCCGTTTCCACCAGTTCACTCTGCATTTCGTCGGGCCTTCCGATGAGCAGCGCGCTCCGGCTCCTGCAGCGCCTGACCGACGCCGGCCTTGTCACGCGCGAGGCCGACCGGACCGATGGGCGGCGCAATTTCATTCTGCTCGACCCCGATCTCGGGCACCGCCTCATGGCATATTTTGCGGAAGGCGATGAATGACCACCACCGAACGGAAAGAATGGTTGATTTCGGCGGCTCCCGTTCGGCAACTCTTCGTCAAAGAACCGCGAGCTTTGGCAAGAGCTAAAGCCCCATGCCGGGCAGCGACGTCGCCGCTTGCGAGACCGCGGCGCTGATCGCCTTGTCAGCAGCGGGCGCGGCGATGGCTGATTGCACCATGCCGGCCCCGGCGGCAGGTGCCTGTGAGAGCGCGGTCTGGACGGCCCCGGCGCGCTCATTGATCGCCGACGTCAGTTTTGCGCGATCGTCGGTGACGATCGTCGCCGACTCCTTTGCGCGCGAGATGCCGACATAGAAGCTTTTCTGGTCGACCAGATTGGTCGCCTTGCTGTCCGCGTGGATTATGACATGATCGGCGGTGCGTCCCTGCGCGGCAAAAGCGGTATCGACATAAGCGTGGGCGATATGCCGGTCGCGCACGGCATCGAGGTCGAGAGTCTGTACCTGACCGCGCGCGCCAAGCACCGTCGCCGTCCGCGCCTGCTCGTCCACCGCGATCACCTCGCCCCGCGCGCCATTGATCCGCCCGGCGTCGCGATCGTTGCGGGTGAAGCGGATGCTGTCGCCGGTCCTGAGGTCAATATTCTGCGGCGCGAACACCTGCACCTTGCCGGCGCCCCATTGCCGAAGCCGCCAATCGACCTCGCGCCCATCCTCGGACCTCAGTGCAATGGCAGCCTTGGCCGGATCGACCGCCTCGACACGATAGGCGTCGCCGCGCGCTACGCCCTTGTCGGCATAATCGCGGGTGAAGCGCACAACATCGCCCCTGTCATAGCTCAACGGATCGCGGGCCTCGGCACGGGTGAGCCCCTTGTTGACGAGGCTCTCCATCGTGACAGCGGGACCGGAAAGCGCGCCCGAATTGACGAGCGCCGTGCGGATGCCTGCTGTCAGCGCGTCGCGCCCTTCGCGCGAGGGCTCAATGACCAGCGTTCGCGTCCGCGCCGCCTTGTCGAGCCCGGCATAGCGATCGGCGATGGCGGCGAAGCGGCCGGAGCGATCGGCATGTTCGACGATCTGGCCGCCCCCGCGATCGAGCGCCGCGAGCGCCTTCTTCGCATCGCCCTCGATCGAGGCGAGCACCGCCTCCTTGGTAGCCGCGTTGCTCTGCCGAACGATCTCGCCGAGCTTTGCGGTTTCCATGCCGACGCCCTGAAGCTGCGCGAACGCCGCGCCAGCCTCGACCGATCCAAGCTGCTTCACGTCGCCGACGAGAATGATTCGGGCATCATGCTGCTCGGCCAACTCGAACAGCCGCGCGGTATCGCGCGCCGACAAGAGCGAAGCCTCATCGACGATCCATGCCACCGGCTGCCCGGGCGCCGAATCTTCCGGCGCGAGCAGATGGCGCGCCACGGTATCGCCGCGCGTGCCGAGCGCCTCGCCGAGTGTCATCGCCGCCGATGCAGTCGGCGCCAGCGCGACCACCGACACGCCGCGCGCTTCGGCCTCGCGCGCGAAGGTGGCGAGCACCGTCGTCGTCTTGGCGGTGCCAGCATAGCCTTGGACCGCGGTGACCCGATTGCGGCTGGTAAGGAGCTGTTCGGTCGCGGCCTTCTGGTCGGGATTCCAGCCAAACCCCGACCGCTCCGCCTGCGCGGCCGCGCCAGCGACAGCCTTGGCGGCGGCAAGCGGGGAGGCTATCGGCGCGAGCGCACCGCGACCGCGGGCTTCGATCCGAAGCAGCGTCTTCTCGGCGGCGATATTCTGGCTGGTCGTGAACCCCGCGAACGCGGCGCCGCGCCGATCGAGGAAGGTGCGCTCGACCAGCTCGCCTTCCTTTGTCGCCCGCCCGATCGCTTCGCCGATCTCGGAATAGCCGACCTTCCCAAGCCCAACCCGGCCCGCTTCCTCATGGAGCGCCGCGACCGCAAACACCGACTGCCGCTCGCCAAGCTTGTCGGCGGCATGGGCGACGGCGCGATCGGCGACCGATGGATCGGGAAGCTGAACACCGTTCGCTGCCCGAGCTTCTGCCTCACGCACCAACGCCAGCCGAGCCTCGGCGTCGAACCCTGCCCGGTCGGCGGTCTCGCGCCAATCGGCAACAAGCGCGCCATGGTCGGCCACCACCTTCGCTTGCCGCGTATCGAGCGCGGCCACCTGCTTTTCGGCAGCGCTGGCCTCTTCGCGCGATGTTCCGCGTTCGCCTAGCGCCGCTTCAATCTCGGCGCTGCGCGTGCTGAACGCCGCCATCGCGGCCTCCGAGACGCCTTTGATTTCGAACATCGACTCCTTGCCCGGTGCAATCTCATAGCCGAGCTCGCCGACCTTCAAGGCCAGCTCCTGCCGGTAGATCGCGCCGATCTGCTTCTGGAGCTGATAGATGGCGCGCGGTTCGAGGCTGCGCCATGAACCATCTTCGCCCTGCGTCGCGTTCATGATGACATTATGCGTATGAAGCTGCGGGTCCTGCGCCCGGCTGGTCCCGTGCTGAAAGCCGGCGACAACGAGATTGCCGGTGGCCTCACGCGTCACGCTGCCGCCGTGCCGAACGCGGGTCGCGGCCATATGCGCCTCGATATGCGCGAGCGTCGTCTTCACGGCCTGCCCATGTGCCTCGATCAACCGCCGGTCGCCCGCGACCTCGGCCATGATCGACACCGACTTGGGCGCACTCAGTGTCACATCCCAGCCGGGCCGATGCTCAAGCTGGCCGTCACGAACCGTGCCGAGTTGCTGGCCCGCGACCTTGCCGTCGAGCAGTTCCCGAAATTGGTCGCGATCGACATCGCCCGACAGCCCAAGCTCCTCGGCGCCCTTGCCTTGCCATTCGGACGGAGACAGCCCGCCCTCGGCATAATAATCGTCGGCCTCATAATAGCTGCTCGCCTGCGCCGAACTCGTCAGCGCCGATACCGACGCGACCATCAGACTGGTCCGTCGCCGCTCGGCTGTGGTTTCGGCGGCTCCGGCTCGGTGGGCGGCACCGTCGATGGTTGCACGGCGGGCTCCGCTTCAACCGGCGGTGTCCCGACCGGCGGCGCTTCGACGGACTGCTGCCAGAGGCTGGTCGTGGGATCGCCCGCGACATATCCGAGCTGGCGCGCCTTGCCGCGCCGCACGATATGGTCGTCGGTGAGCGCGATGCGCGCGACCGGCAATCCATCGGGGAACAGCAAATAGCCGCGATGCCTGGGAAGGCGCAGTTCGCTCTCGAGGACGGCGGGCCGGACCTTGCGCTGGCGGCCGAGCGTCGTGCGCGGCTTGTAGTCGCCGTCGGCGAGGGCATCGGTCATCGTCGGCAGCTCGACCTCGCAGCTTCCGATGGTGTCGCTCGCCCATTGCCGGGATTCGCTGTCGGTCATCTGGAGGAACAGCTTGGTGTTGCAGCAGCCGAGCATCGATTCGGACAAATCCTGTCCGTAGCGATGTCGCATCTGCCCGATCGCCTGAAAGGTGAGGATGACCGCCGCCCCGAACTTGCGCCCCTCGGGTAGCAGCCGCGCGAGATTGTCGACGCGCGGCAGGTCGGCGAGTTCGTCGAGGATGAACCAGAGGCGGCGCTCGGCCGAGGGCGAATGCCCGAGCAGGGCGCTCGCGGCGCATTCGAGCCAGCAGGCAAGCAGCGGCTTCGAGGCCTCGAAATAATCCTCTTTCCGCGGCACGAAGATCCAGGGCTTCGGACCGGGATGCATGTCGAGCCCCGATAAAAAATCGCGGAAAGAAAAGGCCGTCTCCTTGCCCTCGTCGATGCGCAGGAACTGGATGAGGTTCGCGGCCTTGGCGAGCATGAAGAGCACGCTTCCCGTCGCGCGGTCGGCATCGTCAGCGAAGGTGCGCGCCGACGAACTGTTCCCCAGCCATAGCTTGAGATCGTCCTTTGACCGCACCTGCAATGCATGGAGCAGATCGGGCAGGGTGCATTTGCCCTCGCGCCACAGCGCGCGGATCATGTTGGCGACGAGGATGCGGCTCGTTTCGAGCCACACGTCGCGATCATGCTGTCCGGTCTCGGTGATAAGCTGCTGCGCGATGCGGTCGGCATCCGCCGGATGCGCAATCTCGGCGAAGGGCGTCCAAATAGCGCAGCGCGCATCGAACGGATTTAGGATGATGTCGCCGCGCCGGGGATCATAATATTGGGCGACGAACTCACCGCTCGTGTCGTAGACGAGCGCCGCCTCGCCGCGCGCCTCGACGCCATCGAGTATCTGACGCAGCACCGTGGTCTTTCCGCTTCCGGTCGTGCCGACCATCGCCATGTGGCGGGTTTCGAGGCGTGGCGGCATGGGCACCGTCGCGATGGCCAGGGCATGGTCCCCTGCTTCGGCACGCGTCAGCTGCGCGAGCTTCTTCTCGGTCGTAACGATCGTCCCCCCGATCACGCGATCGCGAAGCATGAGTTCGCGCCGCCGTGCCATCGCGCCGCGCAGCAAGATCAGGCCCGCCAGCCAGGCGATGAACCCCAGCAAGCATCCTCGTATGAAGAAGGCAATCACCGTGTCGGCCGACCGGCGATAATAGGGATGCGCCGCGACCAATCGAGCCGATGCCTCGTAGCGCTCTCCTCCACCGCTGATCATGACGCCCGGTTCGGCTTCGGTGCCGCTCGATATCCACGTCTTCAATCGCGCGACATACCAGGTCCCGGTCGCCTGCATCGTCGTCGGCGTCAGCATCAGATAGGGGAGCGTCAGGCCGCCGAGCGCGATCGATGCCGCGAAGATGATCGCATGGCGCTTGAACCGCCGGACCTGGTTCGATCGCCAGTGGCGCCGCAGCGCGTCGGCATGGATACGCTGGTCCCGATCGCGCATCACGACCCGCCCTCATCGGCACGGCGCCGCTGGCGATCATAGGCACGGCCGATCTCGGCGCTTATCTCCTCGTCGCTCTTGCCGCCGTCGAAGGCGGCGCTGCGCGCGTAGCAATAGGCAGCGCAGGCAGTGAACAGGGTGCGGTCCAGCATGCGCTCGACGGCGAGCAGCCGGGTACCGATCGAGACGAGTTCGGCGACGAGTTCGCGATTGCCGGACCCGTCCGCCATAGGATTTGACAGCGCCGCAAGCCCGGCTTCGACGCAGGTCGCGAGGGTCGCATAGGCGGTGTCGCCTTTCGCCTTCGCAAGCTCGCCTACCGCCTTGTCGACCTCGACCGGCAGACGAACCGTATGCCTCACCAGCTTCATCGCGAGGCCCGATCGCGACGCCGATGCGACGTCTCCAAAAGTTGCGGAATTCCTAAGCTTCTGCCTAGGCCAGCCGACGTGACGTCGGATCCGCCGCTCGAAAAGTGGGACAAAAGCTGGATGCACCCGTGCGTGAGGTGTGTATTCAAATTATGGGTCCGATGCGTAGCATCGCGGCCCAACTTCTTTGCCTGAAAGACTATGGCTTCAGACTTGAGCCGGGCTCCCGGCAGCAGAGAATTGAAGCTGCCAGTCCAGCTCACCTGCATGCCGGGACCTGCCAGGGAAGGTGCAACGATTGGGGCCCAATCGCGGCCAGCGTGGAGGATCTGGTATCGGCGCGCAATCATGGCCGATGCTGCCCGGACCGAGCAATGAAAAGCGGCGAACCTGCGTCCGGGATGGCGGCAGCTTCACCTGCCGAAGCTGCCGGGCGCGCAGTGTCGATCGCCGCCGCTGGTGCAACAAAAATGGCCGCATCGCGCCAGCCCGGCGACCCTCTTGGAAGCGAGGCGACGGCAGAAGTTCCAAGCGGCGCGTGCAGTTCGGGCGCAATCTTCGCGACATAGGCGCGCGTCTCGGCTGGCAGTCCGCGACGCCCCGCGACATAGGCATCGGCGCGGCCGGGACCTGCATTATAGGCCGCGAGCATCAGCCGGACATCGCCATAGCGGTCCCACATCGCGCGCAGATACGCCGCACCTGCGAGAATATTCGCACGCGGGTCGAACGGGTCCGAGCCGAGCCGGTGGCGCACCGTCAGCGACGCCCAGGTTGCGGGCATGATCTGCATCAGCCCCATGGCTCCGGCGCGCGAGACGGCGCCGGTACGGCCGCGGCTTTCGGCGTGCATCACCCGCCAGATCCAGAGCTCCGGGATACCGAAGCGCTGCGCCGCTTCGGCGACCGGAGCGGCATAGGGATGGCGCTCCTGCTGCGCCGCGGCCGCAGCCGGAGCGCAGATTGCCGGCAGAAGCAGTGCAGGCCATATGACAGCGCGCCGTGCTCCGACGCGCATCGTTCCGCACAGGGCAGACAGGATGGCGAGGCTTCGCCGCAGTCGCGCAGCGATCATCGTCCTTGCTCCCTCACGTCGGAAATGCGTTCGAAGGAAGGGCTCGCGCGGTGCCAGCGAAGCGGAGCCCTGGCGTTGGTGCGCGTCAAAACAGAGTGCGCCGTGCCGATCAGTCCGGATGCCGGAATCGGCCCGAAATAACGTCCGTCGAGGCTGCCCCGTGCCGCACTGATCAGGAATAATTCCTGCGCGCCGACGATGCGGCAACCGCGCCAGACCCGGAGCGGACGGCCTGCCCCGTCGCGCGCCAGCGCGCGGGCAACGCCCGCTCCATCGATCGTGACAAAATCACCCGAACGGCAGACAAGAGCACCCGGAAGCGCGGCGATGCGCTTCAGCAGCGGTACGCCGCGCGGAAGATATCCACGTCGGGACAGATAGGCCGCGAGCGCCGGTGGCGGGTCGATGGCGACAAGGTCGCCGAGCCTCGGCCGGGCGCCGACGTCGATCCGGTAGAGGCCGACCGGGGCGCTGGCGCTCGCATTCCAGAGCAGTCGCGGCGCCGGCTTCAGCCAGGCGACCGCGCCGAAAGAGGCAGTAAACAGCGCCGCTGCGCCGACCGTCGCGCACAAGAGCGGGCGGTTCATGCCTCGATCGCCCGGCGGCGGAGCCATGCCGTGTGGCGATCGAGACCATAGGGCCGGAAAGGCAAGCCGGCGGTGAGCCGATTGCCGACGTGGCGCCAATGATCGGGCGATGCATCGCACGCCTCGACGCCTGCCGCCTCCACCGCGTTGATCGCTGCGAGCGCCTGCTGGACCTTCGGCCAGCCGTCGATCCGCGCAAGGATTTCGGCGCCGGGGCGGACGAAAGGCAGCGTCGAAAATGGTTCGCCGGGCGTCATCGCAATTGCGATCGCGATGGTCGAATGGATGGTACCGAAGTCGTTCGACGTCCACCGCACGAAGCCAAAGACCGCGCCGGGACGAAAGGCCATGACGCGGGTGCTGCGGCTCAATATCCGCTCGGCGGCGACGCGGCCGAAGCGGATCCATTGTTCGTGGCGGCCCTCGATCCAGGTCAGTTCGACCTCAGTCAAGCCGCAGCCGTGGGGCGACGCGGAAACACATCCGCTACCGTGGCCGGGGCGGGAGAGCGAAACGCCGGGCGCTGCGACAGCGCGCGGCATCAGGCGAGCCCCCGGCGCGCCGGGTGCACGGTGCCGACGCCCGGATCGGAGGTCGACGAGCGCCGCCCGAGTTCGACCCATGCATCGAGTTCGTCGATCGCATAGACCACGCGCCCACCGAGTTTGCGATAGGCCGGGCCGGTGCCATAGCAGCGATGCTTTTCGAGCGTTCGCGGCGAGAGGCCGACGCGGCGCGCCGCGTCAGGGGTCCTCAGATAACGGGGAGGGTGCGCGGGGGTCATGGGATGCTCCTTCCAGCGGCGGCTCCCGAAAAGGCGGGGCAGCGCGCGATGGGGCGTCGTGGCGCGAAAGCGGGAGCGCGGGGGAGCGGCTGAATCGCCGAGCTATTTTTGTCGCCCCGCGCGGCCGGCGAGCAGCGTGCGATAGCCGCCCGCGGCAAGCGCGTCGGCCTCGTGGATAAGGCGCTGGGTCCGGCGGCGCTCGGGAGAGGACTTCCAGGCGGCGCCCTGTCCGATCGAGAGGCGCGGATAGACGAGGCGCTGCGCGACCATATGGCTCGTAACCTCGCCGTCTTGGCGAAGGTTGAGGATGGCCAGTAAGAGTTGGAGACGCCGCGCCTGATAGGCGGTCGGGCCGAATGGTTGCGCCGCGCTCCGCGCGCCGCGCAGCCATCGGTCCAAGCCTGCGAGGGCCTGCAGGCGGACATCGAGCAGCGCGTCGCACGGGATAAGCGAAGCAAGGGGGCGTCCGGCGGCCGCGTCACGCAGGCAGACCCGATGAAAGGACACACCATCGCTCATCACCAGATGCGTCTCGTCGCCCACCGAGCGCGAGGCGATGGCCGGAGGCCACCGGGCAAGATCGAAATGCGGACTATTCCTAGAAGCCGCCACTGCAGGGCCGAGGATTATGACCTGAGGACACTCGGCCGGGTCCCAGAAGGCAGGCGCTCCAAGCGCCGACAGATGGGGATCGGCCGGGAAAGCAAAGGCCCCACCGCCGGGCCATCACCTCCTGGGCCGTCGGGTCGCCATCCCGATCCGACATGACCCTCTCATAGTCGCAGCGATATGCGGGATTGCGGCGAAGAAATTCCTGCGCGAAACCAGGGAAATCGAGCCGGGAGCCTCCGACCCCCTTGTCCCTTGCTTCCTCCGCCATGCGCGCCTCCGTGGAAGGCACGAGATTTGGCGACGGCATGCAAGCCGGCAATTCCATGGCACGGGGAGCCATATCCCCAGAAATGGGTATCCCGCCCGGCGGTGCCGGGCGGGAGCCGAGGTTCAGTCGCCCCGGCGCGACTGTCGGTTCCAGACGAGGTCATGCTCATCGCCTTCGCCCGCGAAAAGCTGCGCGAAGATCGGCGCCGTGAAGCTTGGGTCGTCGAGCTTGACCGACAGATAGGGGCGCTTGTCCTGTGTCTGCTTTTCCCAGGCCGCGCCGACTTCGACGTCGCCCACGAAGACGCGGTGGCTGGGGGCGTTGCCGCTCGGATTTTCCTCGGGCGCGATGCGAACCGACTTTGCCTGCACCGAGAGGGTGACGATGCTCCCCCGAAATTCTCCGGAGACTTTCTTGAATGTGCCGATCTTGGCCATGATGCATTCCTTCCTTGGCTCGGACCGCACCATCGCGGTCTCGATGCGCATCGAAGATCAGCGGGGACCGGCGGTGCAGCCAAGGGCCCGGAGCGAAGCGGAGGACGGCGCGCGCCTGTCTTTCTTGCTTCGCGAGGAACGGCGGCACGCCGGGGGAAGAAAGACGGGGGCGCGCCGTTGCACCAAGCCGGTCAGCAAAGCGTCCCGATGACAGATGGCGCATGTCGAGAGATCGCGACGGGAGGTCCGCAGGACGGACGCATCGGCAATCGGCCGCGAAGGGGAGCGAAGAAAGAGGGGGTAAGGCGGCCTAGACAGACAAGGCCGGTCGCTCGGCTGAAACCGCAGGTGACACAAGGTCTCGCCAGCTCGCATAGCCGGTCAAAAGGCCCGACAGGAAAGCGAGGCCATGCTTCGCACCCGCTTCAAGTCCGCCCAAGATGGCGAGCGCTGTCCCAGCCTGATAGCCGGCAAAGGCCGCAGCGCCGACGAACATCAGGATGACGCAGAGCTTCACGGGGAACGGGGCCGCGCCGCCGACCAAACGCCGACCAAGAGCCAGGACAGCGAGTCCAGCGATCAGCGCCGACCCCAGGATCGTCAACCAGCCGAAGCCGAGATCGCGCAACGCGAAGCCGAGGGCGATCGCGGCACAGACGGGCAGCGCGAACTTGGCGCTGCGAAAGAGAAGCCGGAGACAGTAGAGCGCCGCGATGGCGCCGAGTATGAGCATCAGGGTCATGAACATCCCCCTGTCGGACGCGCCCGCCACCACCTCCACAGCGCAACCTGCGCGCGAAGCATAGTAGAAGCCGGTCCGGGAATGAACCCGAACCGGCCCTAATCTGGACCTATTTTCAAAGGGTCAGCGATTGAAGGGGTCATATTCGCAAATGATCGTTTCGGGGTCGCCATCGAATTCGTCGAGCGGCATCACCGAATATCCGGCGCTGGTTTCGATAAGAATGATCACGGTCATCATGGTCCGGGCGAGGTTCCAGCCAAGCGATTGGGCGGTGGTAAGCGGCATGGGATGAACTCCTGTCCTTGGGAGCGGGCCATTCCCGCTCGACAGGCGCCCCGCCGGACGGGGACTGGCCGCAATCATCGCGGCGAAGCCGCGGCCCGAGCGCAGCGTGGGGACCCTTTACGGGTTGATTGGCGGAGGCCAGGCCTCGGCCAAGGGATTAGCGGCAATCGAGAGCGGGAATGGCCCGATTCCATGCGGCAGCCCCCATGCCGCCCCATCGCCCCCTTGCTTCCGCTTCCCGGCGCCTGACCGAATACTCACCGACACGCCGAACCAGCGATCCACCACGCCGATCGGATCATGATCTTCGAAACACCGCGACATGCAGCCCCTCAGGCAGAACCCCTGCGCAGTTCCCCAGTTGGCCAAGGGCCTGCCGGGCCAGACATGCCGAATGGCGGCCCGAAGACCGCCGTCCATCGACAGAAAGAGAAACCGGCTCCGCCCGAAGGCGGAGCCGGATGGCCGTCAGGCCGGCGGATTCCAGATGATGACCTTCTTCATCGGGTCGTCGCCCGGCGCATTGGCGACATTGCCGTAGATGGTCCCGAATTCGGGGGCCGACATGGTGACCGACACATATTCGGCGCCGTTGTTCTGCGAGAAGCGCTTCCAGCCGGCGCCCAGCTCGAAGCCGTTCTTGCGGCTGAGGATGCGATAATCGGGCTCATTGTCCTTGGTCTTGCGACCGTTCGGCACGATCGCAATCGGCGCGGTGACGTTGAGGGTGGCCAGCGTGCCTTCGAAGCTGCCGTCGGACTTGACGTGGAGGTTGGCAATGGCGGGCATGATGAAACTCCTTCGGTTACTCGGGGGACATCCCCGATGGCGCCGGAAGAAGGGGCAGCGAGCTGCCGTCACCGAGCGGCACGCGAGGGCGAACCCCGCATGGGGTTGACGGCCAGAGGCGAGCCGGACCCGCAAAAGGGCGACAGGAAGGGGTGACCTCGGGCAAGCGAAGGAGCGTTGCCCACGCCGTCCGAACCCAGCCGGCGCAAGATGCACCGTCAGGTCCCGGCCGGCTCCGTCGCTGAGATGTCGAAAAAGGAATTCCAGCGCTACGAACGAGGAAATGGTGCAACCCTCAGTGCGACAGCGAGCGGAGAAGAGGGTAAGATGTGTTGGGGCAAACATGGACGAAAACTGACGCTCCAAGCCCAGAAATAATTTCAAAAGGCCCCGGCGCCTGCGCGAAGCGCCCGAGAAGAAGGCGCTCTTGGCGAGCCCGCGGCCGGGCGGCGTGCGCGCGGGCCTGTGGGCCAGCCGCCGTCCGGCAAGGAGTGCGAGCCGAGTGCGCCGCGCGGCCCAGAACAACGCGCGGCCCCTGGCGCCGTCTGCCGGCGCCAGAGCACGCCCAATTCAGCCGCGCTCGATTTGGCCGGCCGGATTCCGGACGTTCAACCGTTGTAGCGGATGACCGGCCCTGGCTCTCCGCAGAGGCCGCAGGGGCCTCTCAACCGCTCGAAGCCTCCGGTCCCGCTCGCCGAACTGGTAACGACACTCGCCTGTGCGATCGACGAAAGGTCGAGCCGGTCGGCGATACATTCGTCGCAAAGCGGCGTCCCGTCCATCCTGCGGACCAGTCCTGCCACTCGCTCCGCTATGGTGGGCCGCTTTGTCATGAATGCTGCGATAGTCAGGCAGATTGACAAACGGAAGCCCCTGCGAAATTGGCCGATTACGGTCAGGCAACTTTTGGTTCGAAATCTGGAGAAGCAGACACTCGAACCAAAAGCGCTGCGAACAAGATTTTAAGGCGCAGGCACGCGGCTCGCGATAGCCGCTTCGATCAGGCCCTGCATCTCCTGTTCCAGTTCGGTGCCCTTACGATCTCCGCCGCTCGAAATCTCGGTCGCGATCAGGCCGTAATAGCCGGTTCCGCGATCGATCCAGCCCGTCCATCCATAAGCGCCCGGCGCCGAATTGATCATCGACGTCGCGCAGGCCGAGGGGGTGTCGCATTCGACGAAGGAGCCCAGCGCATATTCCCAGTTCGAGGCTCCCGAGGGTACGAAGACGCGCGGCAGGCCGGTCGTGCGCGGCTGAGTAAAGGCGGTCATGTCGGTCACAAAGGCGCCGCCGAGGAGCGCACGCAGCAGCTTGGCATAGTCGCGCGGGGTCGAATAGGCGCCCCCCGCCACCCACGGATTCGTCGGTGCGCTGCCCGCCGGATCATACCATGTCGTGCTCGTCATCCCGAGCGGCGTCGTGACATGCTGGGCGAAAAGTTCGTGGAAGGTGCGCTGGCGCGCCGGCGTCGTTCCGGGCTGGATGCTCACATCCTTCGCCTCGAGATAGGCGGCGGCGACCTGCATCCCGTGCGGGCCATAGCTATATTGCGCACCCGGCGCGTTGCCGGGACGCAGGATGTCGTATCGCAGGTCGTGGATATTTTTCGCGCAATTGTACAGGATCAGCGCCGGTGTCAGCTGGCACCCTCCGACCAGCGGGCTGCCGTTGAACCCCGACGTCATCGACAGCGCATGCTTCAGCTTGACGTCCTTCTTTGTCCCGGTCGTCGTCCAGAAGGCGAGCGGCGGCCGCATCGGGTCGTCCAGCGTGACAATCCCCGCCTGCGCCATCCGCATGGCGAGCGTTCCTGCGAACCATTTGGTGGCCGAGGCGAGTGGCGTCACCCGATCGATTCCGAAGCTGCCCTTCTCATATGCAAACAGATAGTCGGGGTCGGTGGCGTTACCGACGATGAAATAGCCGTTCGCGACTTCGGCGTCGGCATCGATGGCCGCCTGCAGCGCGGTCCAGTCGTAGGTATAGCCGCCCACTGTCGTGGTCAGGCTGGCAGGCGACAACGCCGTCGGGGCCGACGCCGCGGAGCTGGCCGGGACGACCGCTGCCGGGGGCAGTTGCACCATCGGACGCGCATCCCCCCTGCCGCGGTCCCCCACGCCGCTTTGCGCGAAGGCACCCGCGCCGACGACGACCGCACCGGCGGCGAGCCACGCCCATGTCTTTCGTTCAACCATATCGTCTCTCCCATCCTCTTCGTTGCACGTTTCGAAAGGAGGCGCCGCTGAACGCGGCGCGGCGGCCGCCGGATCAGAAGGAGATACGTCCTTCGACCCCGATCACTCGCGGCTGGCTGTAGCGGTTGATCGTCGGCGCCTGCGCGACATAGTAGACCTTGTCGAAGAGGTTGTTCGCGAAGGCGCTGATGCTCACCTTCCCGAACTCGACCCCGACGCGCAGGTTGACGAGCACATAGTCGTCGAGGTCGACCGAGGTCGCGGTCAGTTCCTGCTTCCCGCCCCATTGGCCGCTGACCAGGATGTTGCCGGTCAGCGAAACATTTTTCGCGACCGGGGCGCGCAGGTTGAGGTTCGCCGAAGCGAGCCAGTCGGGCACCTGCGCGAGGTCGAGCCCGTCGTAACGCCCGCTCTTCACCTTGCCGCCCTGCCGCGACCCGCTCAGCGCCAGACGCCCGCTGCCTTGGCCAAGGTCGAAGCCCTGGCTGTATTCGGCTTCGACGCCCCAGCTCTTCGCATCGCCCGCGTTGGTGAGATAGCTCACCGCCGCGACCGGGCAGGTGGGGTTGGTCAGCGCGCAGCCGTCGTCGACCTGCGCGATCAGATCGTCGAGCTGGGTATAATAGCCCGCGACCGCAAAATAGCCGCGCCGCATCGGGCTACCCTTGAAACCGACCTCGTAGCTGGTGCTGTTTTCGTTGCCGAACAACACCTGCACCGGGCTCGGCGCGCGCGGGTCGGACAAGCGCGTGTTGAAGCCGCCAGCGCGATAGCTGCTCCCGACCTTGGCATAAGCGAGGATGTCGGGTGCCAGCTTGTACGACAGCGTCGCATTGTAGGAGAGATTGTCGGCGGTGATGCTGTCGTCGATGATCCGCGAGGGCCCGCCGGTCGGGAGCCCGGTGCCGAGATCATAGAGCCGCGCGCTGATGCTGCGGCTGTCGTGCGTATAGCGCAATTCGCCGGTGATATTGAGGCTGTCGGTCAGGTCGAAGCCGAGCGAACCATAGGCGGCATAGCTTTCGAAATGGAGCCGCGCGGGCGCGATATTGCCCGGCGACGGGTTGGCGAGCGTCGGCGTGCGCGTCGTCGTCACCGAAAAATCGCTGTCGAGGAGGAGCATTTCCGCCCCCACCAGCCAGGTCAGCCGGTCGTTCGATCCGCTGACATGGATATCCTGCGAGAAATTGTCGGTCGTATCGACCACATAGGACGCGCTGCCCGGGTCGAGCGGGGTCAGCGGCCCGACTTCGCCCGCGGCGCGCGCACGCGCCAGTTCGGCGGGGCTGACCGCATCATTGTCGAGATCATATTCGCTGTGTCGCTTGCGGAAGGAGGTCGTCGAGGTGAGGTCGGCTCCGCCAAGATCGACACGCACGATCGCCTGCAACCCGTCGACGTCCTGCGACGCCCGCGGCGCGGTGCTCCACGGATAACGGAAACGGTCCTGGATATAGCCGCCCGGAAAGCCCGGCGTGCCGGCCGGAATGAAGATCTGATAATGGATCGACGGCGTCGTCAGCCGCTGCGTCTCGGCCATGATCACCGCGTCGACCGGTCCGCGCTTCAGGCGGATCTGCCCGCGCAGGCCATGCCCCTTCTGCCGGTCGAAATAGACGTCGTTGTCGGGGTTGTAGAAAAAGCCCTTGTCCTGTTCGACCAGATCGCCGCTGATCCGCGCCGCGATCCCGTCGCCCAGCGGCACATTCACCGCGCCCTGCAATTGCAGGCTGTTGTTCTCGAACCCGTATCGCACGCTGGCCCAACCCGACAGGTCGAATTCGGGCTCGGCCGATATGATGTTGATCGCGCCGCCGACCGCGTTGCGGCCGTAGAGCGCACCCTGCGTCCCGCGCAGCACCTCGACGCGGCCGATGTCGAGCATATCGAGGCGCGTGAAGTTGCGCCCGCCGACCGGACCGCCCGCGATATAGGCGCCGTTGCGATAGAGGCCGACGCTCGGGTCACCGTTGGTCGCGCGCGCCGTCGACGACGCGCGGATCGAAATTTCGGACGTGATCGACGAGCTGAGATTGTTGAAGCGCACGCTCGGCTGGTCGGCGAGGAGTTCGCCGCTTCCCGTCGCCCCGCCGCGATCGTTGAGCGCCGTCGCGTCGATCACCGATGCCGCGGTCGGCACATCGGACAGGCGTTCCTCGCGGCGCCGCGCGGTGACGACGATCGCGCCGTCATCGCCCGCTTCCGCCGCCGTATCGGCCGGAAGAGCCTCGGGAGCCCGATCTTGGGCGGAAGCGGGCGCGGCCGCCGCCACCCAGAGCGCGGCCGTACCGAAAAGAAGCTGCGCCTTGCGTCCCATAAATCCCTCCCATGTCGTTATTGCAATTATTATCGATAATTTTGTGCATATGGCGACGCGAGTCAAGCCGGAAACATCGCCCTCGCGGCGACGCCGGTCAGCGGCGGACGGGAATGATGGCGGTGAGGAAGTCGCGAACCGCTTGCGCCGTAGCGGCAAGCGGCGCGGGCGCGACGACCGAAAGATTGTCGGTCGGCGCGTGATGATGGCGGTGCGCGCCGAAAATTCCGGCATGATGCGGATAGCCGGCCTTGACCACTTCGGAGAGTTCGCCCGCGACCCCTTCGGTCGAGGGATAAGCCATCTCCAGTCCCGGCAACCCCCTGAAATCCGACCGGGCGCGATCGACAAAGGCGGCCGAGGTCATCAGGAAGCGGAAGGGATCGGCGCTCGGCAACGGCAACAGGCGCCCGGGCATGTCCTGATAGTCGCGCGTCGCGACATTGGCGCCGAGATGCAGCCAGAGATCGGTGTCGGCAGGCGGCGGCCCGACCTTTTCGACGATATGGCTGGCACCCAGATTTTCATATTCATGCCCGCTGTTGCAGACGAAGAGCAGGCTATGATCGGGGAAGGCGCGCGGCATCCATTCGGCGAGCGCGAGCCAGATCGCGAAACCCGGCCCGCGTTCGCCCGCGCAATCGGTCCAGCCCGAGCGCGGGGTCGAGACCACGAGCCAGCGGCGCCCCTTGCGCACGCGCCGCGCCACGACATTCTCCGCGACGCGCGAACCGCCCTTCCCGCGCAGCACCAGCATCGCCGGCTGCCCCTGCCGCGCCGCTTCGATGACGGGCGCCGCAAGGCGCGGCGCCAGCAGCGCCAACGGATTGTCCGACAGCGGCGCATCGGCCGGCGCATTGAGGAGCAGCGCCTCGCCGGTGGGCCCTGTGGTCACAAGGATGACCGCGGCCGCGCCCCGCGCCAGCGCATCGGCCAGCGGATCGCGCACCGCCCGGTCGAGCAGGCTCGACCAGCGGCGATACGGCAGCCGCACCACCGCGATCGCGCCATCGAGCCGATCGCTGACCTCCGCAAGCCGCAGCGGCGCACCGATCCCGCCAACGCCCGTCGGCACGGCGAGCGGCTGCGCCATCAGGGGGATTTTCCGATCGCCGAGCGCCAATTCGCATGTCGCCGCTTCGAACCAGGGCACGTCGAACGACTGGCGCTCGACCGCAAAGCCCGCCGCAGCAAGCCGCCGCGCAGCCCAGTCGGCGGCCCAGCGATCGCCCGCCCCGCCCGACTGCTTATTGCCCGCTTCGGCGTAGGCCTTCACATCGGCGAAAAGCCGTTCGGCCGCGAATATGGCATCATCGCCCCCAGCGGCGAAGGCGGGAGCAGCCTGAAAAGCGATCGGCGCCGCAAGCCCTGCCTTCAGCAGGCTCCGCCGGCTGGCATAACCCCGCGTCACGACGCGCGGGCGCGGCGACGGCCAGGCTTTGCCTTGGTCCGCCGTGCCTTATATTCCGCCAGCGCCTCGGCGAAATTCTGTTGCGATGTGGCAATCAGGTCGCGCGCGACGCGGTCGGCGTCGTCGGGTTCGCGCGCGACGATATGCCGGCAAAGCTGCTCATAGAGCACCGCCGACCGGCGGCCGACCTCGCCCTCGCCGTGCGTCGCGACAAACTCGTCGGTGTAGACATTGTGCTGCCAGCGCGCGAGCAGCGCCAGCCGGTCGAGCAACTCGAGCGCCATCGGCGCATTCGATCGCTTGGCGATGAATCGCCCGATCCGGTTCGAGACCCTGAGATGCTCGGCGGAATTGGTGGTTCGTTCGGTCACATCCTTATATTCGATCAGCCGGTGCATCAGCTCGCGCCCGTCGCGGTCGCTCATCGCCGTGCACGCGAGGCGGCAAACGACCCCGAAGAGCGCTTTCCACAGCTCGTAGATCTCATCCGCCCCATGGTCGTCGACGTCGATCGCATAAGCGCCGCGCCAGGGCACGACCTTGACCAGCCCGATGCTCGCGAGATGCCGAAAGGCTTCGCGAACGGGTGCGTGACTGACTCCAAAGCGCGCCGCAATCTCACGCTCGCGCAGCCACGATCCCGGCGGAATCCGCCATTCGACGATGTCGTCGGTCAGCAACCGTGCGATAACCCGGTCCTGTGTCGGCGCCTGCTCGTCGTCGGTCTTCGTCGCGGCCATTTCCACCCGTTCGGCTCCCTGTCTGCCGGTGCCATCCTAGAACGGGAAAACACGGGAGCAAACGATCATTGAAGTTCGGAATATTATCGATAATAATGATAAAAACAAGCATCGGAATCAGGAGCCGGATTTGAAACGCATTGCCCCCCTTCTCCTGCTCGCGGGCTGCGCAGCAGCCCCGGCGGTGCAGGCCGCCCCCGCTCCCGGCTGTGCCGCGGCGCTGGCCTATTCGTCGGCGCATCAAGGCGTCGCCGTGCTCGTCCTCGAGGACGGGAAGGTCCGCTGCTCCTCCGATGGCGTCTCGACACCGCAGGAACTCTGGTCGGGGACCAAGAGCCTGGTGGGCCTGATGGCGGCAGCGGCGGTCCAGGACAGGCTGCTCACGCTCGACGAACCTGCGTCGGCCACGCTCGCCGAATGGCGCGAGGACCCAAAAAAGGCCGCGATCACGATCCGGCAATTGCTGGCGATGACCAGTGGACAGGCGTCGACCGTCGGTCGGCCACGGGGTTATCTCGACTCGGTGAACGCCCCGCTCGCCGCCGATCCCGGCACGAAATTCCAATATGGCCCCGCGCCGATGCAGATAATCGGCGAGATTATACGCCGCAAGCTGGCCGCCGCAAGCCTTGATGCCGATCCGCGCCGCTATCTCGAGCGCCGCATCCTGACCCCGGTCGGAGTGACGATCGGCGATTGGCGCAATGGACCGGATGGCGCGCCTCTGATGCCGCAGGGGCTGGTACTCGCCGCAGAGCAATGGGCAAAAGTCGGCGAATTCGTGCGCCGCGGCGGCACGCAGGACGGCAAGGCGCTTGTCGATCCCGCGGCCTTGGCCGAGTTGTTCAAAGGAAGCGATGCCAACCCCGCCTATGGCCTGACCTGGTGGCTTCCGCGAGCGAGTCCCTCCGACGATCCTGTGACGCGCTCGACCGACATCGTTGCGCATGCGCCAACGCTCCCGGCCGACCTGGTCGTCGCGGCAGGCGCAGGCGACCAGCGCCTCTACGTCATCCCGTCACGGCGCCTGACGATCGTGCGGCAGGCGAGACTGGATATCGCAGCGCTTGCCGCCGGGAAAAAGAGTGGCTGGTCCGATACACATTTCCTGTCTTTCTTCCTCTCTCCGACCGGCGAATAATGGCCGTTTCCAGCCTGTCGGCTTTCGGACTGAAAATGAAAGAAGCAGACATTGAGCTTCGCCAAAGCGTCGTCCTTGCGAAAACCGACATTGGTCTGTGCTGGCCGACGGCGGCTAGCCGGCAGGAGGCCGGGCAGACGGATCGATCGAACCGAATAGCGTTTCCAGCAGCGGGCATTCCGGGGTCTTGCCATCCGCGCATCGCACGACGGTTTCGGCAAGCACCGACTCCATGGCCTGAAGATCCGCGATCTTGGTACGAATGTCGGTCAGATGGACCACGGCGACCTCGCGCGCTTCGGTGCATGGGCGATCGCGGTCCTCGGCCAGCCGAAGCAGCGCGCGGATCTCGTCCAGCGTGAAGCCCAGTTCCCGCGCGCGCCGCACAAAGCCGAGCCGCATGAGATGACCATAGCCATAGAGCCGGTGACCGCCGTCGCTGCGCGCAGGCGCGGAGAGCAGGCCAATTTTCTCATAATAGCGGATCGTCTCGATGTTGCATCCGGTGCGCCGCGACAGTGCTCCGATGGGGAGCCGGGGCGCTGTGTCCTGCAGATTTTTCCGATCCATGCTGAAATACCTCTTGAACCTGTAGCCGCTACAGATCCTATCTAGGGTCAACAACGTGATTCGGAGAACAGAAAATGACCCAGCCGAAAACGGCTTCCAGACGTGGTGCGTGGATAGCGATTGTTGGAGGAAGTCTGGGCGCGCTCGGCGCGGCCTCTTGCTGCATCGTCCCGCTAGTGCTCTTCACACTGGGCGTCAGTGGCGCATGGATCGGCAACCTGACCGCGCTCGCCCCCTATCAGCCCATCTTCCTGGCGGTGGCGATCGCCTTCCTGGCCGCCGGGTTCTGGCGGATCTATCGTCAGCCGCGCGTGGTCTGCGCCGAGGGCGAGTGCGGCACGCCTTCCTCCAACCGCTTGGCAAAGACGGCCTTGTGGCTTGCAACGGCGCTGATCGGACTCGCCGTCCTCTTCCCCTATCTCGCCCCCCTATTCCTCGACCTTTGAACAAGGAGACCATGATGAAGAAGCTTACCCTGTTCGCGGCCGCGGCTGCGCTGTTCGCATCCGGGCCGGCCTTTGCCGCAATCCGGACCACCACCTTGGCGGTCGAGAACATGACCTGCGTGACCTGCGCTCCCACCGTCAAAAAGAGCCTGTCGCGCGTACCCGGCGTGACCGCTGTCGAAGTGTCGGCCAAAACGCATACCGCGACGGTCACCTATGACGACGCCAAGACCAGCACCGCGGCGTTGATCGCGGCGACCACCAACGCTGGCTACCCTTCCCGAGTCCGCAAGTGAAAGTCGTATCATGAGTGATTGCTGCAATCGGGGCGACGGCTCTCAGGCCAAGAAGTACGACCTTATCGTCGTGGGCGGCGGCTCGGCTGGGTTCTCGGCCGCGATTACCGCGGCGGAGCAAGGAGCCCAAGTCGCCGTTATCGGTGCCGGCACCATCGGCGGAACCTGCGTCAACGTCGGCTGCGTTCCTTCCAAGGCGCTGATCCGCGCGGTCGAGAGCATTCACCACGCGAATGCCGCGCCGATGCGGTTCAACGGTGTCGAGGCCGGGGCACGAATGGCCGATTGGGGCAAGGTGATCGCCGAAAAGGACTCGCTCGTCTCGGGCCTTCGTCAGGCGAAATATGCGGATCTCCTGCCTCTCTACAATAATATCGCCTACCATGAAGGCACGGCGCGGCTCGTCGAAAATGGCGTCGAGGCCGGTGGAAGGCGGTTCACCGCTGACCGGATCGTGATTGCGACAGGTACGCGTCCGGCGGTGCCGGCTATCCCGGGCCTTCCGGACGTCGATGCGCTCGACAGCACTACCGCGCTCGACCTGACCGAGTTGCCGAAATCGATGATCGTCCTCGGGGGCGGCTATATCGGTGTGGAACTCGCCCAGATGTTCTCCCGCGCCGGCGTCGACGTGACGCTCGTTTTCCGCAGCCGCCTTCTCCCCGATATGGAGCCGGAGATCGGTGCCGCGCTGACCGACTATCTTTCGAGCGAAGGCATCACGGTTCTGGGCGACCTCGCCTATCAGTCGGCCCACAAGACGGCGGAAGGGGGCACTGCGCTCACCGTCCTGCGCAACGGGGTCGCCGAAACCATCGTCGCGGAGCGCCTTCTCGTAGCGACCGGGCGCGCCCCGAATGTGGAGGACCTCGGTCTCATCGAGGCAGGGGTGAAGCAGACGCTCAGCGGTGCCATCATTGTCGATGACCATATGCGAACCTCGGTGCGCGGCGTCTATGCCGCCGGCGATGTGACGGGCCGAGACCAGTTCGTTTACATGGCAGCCTATGGCGCAAAGATCGCCGCCAAGAACGCCTTGAACGGCGATAGCCTGCGGTACGACAATTCGGCCATGCCGGCCGTCGTATTCAGCGATCCGCAGGTAGCCAGTGTCGGCTTCACCGAAGCGCAGGCTATCGCGGCAGGATATGCAACGCGAACCTCGACCCTCCCGCTCGAGAATGTTCCGCGCGCATTGGCGGCTCGCGACACGCGCGGCCTGATCAAGCTGGTTGCGGATGGCCGGACCCGCAAACTGCTGGGCGCGCATATCTTGGCGCCGGAAGGTGCGGACAGTATCCAGACCGCCGCCATGGCGATCCGCTGCGGCCTCACGATCGACGATCTGGCGGAGATGATCTTCCCCTATCTGACCACGGTCGAAGGACTGAAGCTGGCTGCGCAGACATTCGATCGGGATGTGAAAAGGCTGTCCTGCTGTGCAGGATAAGATTGCTCGGTCGCGTCGCGGCGGTGAGATGACATGAGTAGCCCGCGCGGTTCCGATCCCGCCAGCGGCGCCGGGGATTGGTCGGGTAACTGGCGCACGCTTGTCGGGCTCTGGGCTATTCCCGGCCTAGCCATGCTGGCCGCCATGTGGCTGGAACCTACGCCCCGCGCGGTCATCTGGACCGTCATGCTGGCCTCCATGGGTGCGGCTTGTATCATGAACGCCAGACGGTGCGGCCGGACTCATTGCCGTTTCACCGGACCGTTCCTGATTGGGATGGCGATACTGGTCGTCGCCTACGCGATTGGGATGCTGCCGCTGGGGCCACATGGCTGGGGTATTCTGGGCGGAGTCACGCTTGGCGGGTTTGCCGCTCTGTGGTGGGGCAGCGAACGGGCATGGGGCAAGTTCTCGCGTTCCAAAGATAAGGGCGTTTCTCGCAGCTGTTAGGTTTCGTGGGAGATCGGACGTCCGGCCACTGCTATAATGGCCCATTTGCGAACGACTGGTTTTGGGCCACGCGTCGCTGGCGGTGAATGGCCGGGCTTGAGGCGCGTTGCAGTCCGGCTGCTGATCGGCTCGATTTGGCCGATTCCCGACCGGCAGCTTCCGGGCACAAGTTCGAGATACCTGCCGTTCGCCAAGATCTCGGGTAGACGACTGCAGGCGTTGCGCGCAACACGCATGCTCGACGATATCGTTAGTGAGAGGGTTGGGCATGTCCTTCAGATTGGTGCCACTGCGTTAAGCTTGCTGATGGCTAATTACAGCCTGTCTGCTGCTGGATGCTCGGTGCAAAAAGCGGACACTGTCGTCGGTCACGGCATGAAAACGCACAAAGAATACCTCAAGCGATTCCGGCTCCACATTGTTATAGTAGGATCAATCATGCTGAGGGGGAAACGTGGGTACAGAAATTTCGCTCTCGCTTGCGGGGACCGATCTAGCGTGGTCGAAGAACCATCGCGGAATGGATCATGGGTAACCGTGGTGTGAAGGCCGCCTTGCGGGACGGCGTTCCGGGGTGCTGATAGCCGCTCTTTGCGAGGAGCGGTGATGAGCGAGGATATCGGAGCGGCGGGAGCGAGTGCTCTTGTGACTGGTCATATGAGTGATCGTATGAGCAGTCGGATCGCGGTCGTTGGCGGCCGTCGCCGTTGGTCGGTGGATCAGAAGCTGTCGATCCTGCGCGAGGCATTTGGCCCCGACGGCTCGGTCTCGGCGACATGCCAGCGGCACGCGGTCGGCAGCGGGCTGCTCTATACGTGGCGCCGACAGGCCCTGGCTGGCGATCTGACGGGAGCGAAGCGCACGCCGGCACCCTCGTTCGCCGAGGTGGAGGTGTCCGTTCCGGCCCCGGCGACGGCAGGCAGCGGCCAGATCGGGATCGAGCTGCCGTCAGGCGTGCGGCTCACCGTCGACGCGGCGGTCGATGCCGATGCGCTGGCACGGGTGATGTCCGTCCTTGCCCGATGATCCCGTTACCGCCGACGACACGGATATATCTGGCCTGCGGCGCCACCGATATGCGCAAGGGGTTCGACGGCCTCGCGGTGCTAGTGCAGCAGGTGCTGGAGAAGAGTCCGCACTCGGGCGCGCTGTTCGCGTTCCGCGGCAAGCGCGGCGATCTGGTCAAGCTGCTCTGGTATGATGGCCAGGGCCTGTGCCTCTTCTCGAAGCGCATGGACCGTGGCCGGTTCGTCTGGCCGATCACCAAGGCGGGCAAGGTCAGCCTCACCGCGGCGCAGCTTTCGATGCTGCTCGAAGGCATCGACTGGCGGCGTCCCGAACGCACCGCGGCGCCCTTGCTCGCAGGGTAAAAAGTGGCGGATTAGTGAGGGTTTTACTGGCATCGCGGAGCCACTTTTGCTAGATGTTCCGCGTGTCGGAACCAGCCTCTTCCAGCATCGACAAGGACGCCCGGATCGCCGAGCTCGAAGCCGCTTTGGCGGCGCGCGATACGCTGATCGACACCCTCCGCCACCAGCTCGCGCAGCTTCGCCGCATGACCTTCGGCCAGTCCTCGGAGAAGCTCGCGCTCCAGATCGAGCAGCTCGAGCTGGCCCTCGAAGAACTCGAAGGCGAGGCTGAGGTCGCCGACAGCCGAACGAGTGAGCGGGCACCCGCCGAACGGGTATCGCCGGTGCGCGCATTGCCCGATCATCTGCCGCGCGCGGAACGGCGGATCGAGCCCGAGGCCGGCAGCTGCACCTGTCCCGATTGCGGCGGCGCGCTGCGCCCGCTTGGCGACGACAGTGATGAGCAGCTCGATATTGCCCCGGTCCAGTGGCGCGTCATCCGCACCGTGCGGCCCAAGTATAGCTGCCGCGCCTGCGACAGGATTGTCCAGGCACCGGCGCCGGTGAAGGCCATAGCACGTGGCAAGGCCAGCTTCGCGACGCTCGCCCATGTCGTCGTACACAAGTTCGATCACCATCTCCCCCTCTATCGCCAGGCAGAGATGATGGCGGCGCAGGGCATCGACATCGACCGCTCGACCCTCGCCGGCTGGGCGGGCCAGGCCGCGCATCTGCTCGATCCCATCGTGAGCCGCATCCGCGAGGAAGGACTGAAGGCCGCCAAGCTCCACACCGACGACACGCCGGTGCCGATGCTCGTGCCCGGCAAGGGCCGCACCGCGCAGGCGCGGCTCTGGGCCTATGTCGTCGATGACCGCGCATCGGGCGCCGCCACCCCGGCGCTCGCCTGGTATCGGTTCACCCCCGATCGCAGCGGCATCCATCCGCAGAGCGAGCTGGGGTCGTTCACCGGCCTTCTTCAGGCCGACGGTTATGCCGGATATGACAAGCTCTACCAGGGCAACGGCATCCAGGAGGTCGCCTGCTGGGCGCACTTCCGCCGCAAGATCTTCGAGTGCCACCAGACGAGCCCGACGCCGCTAACCACCGACCTGCTCGATCGCATCGCCGGGCTCTACCGGATCGAAGAGGACGTCCGCGGCCTGCCGCCTGATGTCCGGCGCCGACACCGACAAGAGCAGGCCAGGCCACAGATCGACGCGCTTCGCGGCGCGATCGACGACGCCCTGCGCCGCCTGTCGCCCAAGTCGGCGATGGCGAAGGCGCTCGCCTATGGCCGCAAGCGCTGGGACGCGCTCACCCGCTACACAGGCGAAGGTATGGCGGAGATCGACAACAATATCGCCGAGCGCGCCATCCGAGCGATCGCGATCGGGCGCAAGAACTGGCTGTTCGCCGGATCGAAGGCCGGCGGCGAACGCGCCGCCGCCATCTACTCCGTCATCGAGACGGCCAAGCTCAATGGCGTCGAGCCGCAGGCCTATATTGCCGATGTCATCGAGAAGATCGCCTCAGGCTGGCCCGCCTCCCGCTGGGACGAGCTCATGCCGTGGAACTGGACAGCACAGACCGCACCCGTATGCATGGCGGCATGACCGATCAGATCGCCCGGATTCGCATAACGCTCGAAGACATGAAGCCCGCCATCTGGCGCCGTGTCGAACTTCCCGTCACCAACAGCCTCAAGACCCTGCACCTCGCGATCCAGGCCTGCATGCTCTTCGAGAACTACCATCTGTTCCAGTTCGACATTGGCGATGCCGCCTATGGCATCCGCTTCGATGATGACGATGCTTTCATGGTCCGCACCCGCGACGCCGCCCATATGCGCATCAACAAGCTCGTCGAGCGCGGCATAACCAGCTTCACCTACACCTATGATTTCGGCGACAACTGGCGACATCGTATCGAGATCGAAGAGATCTCATCCACCATTCCCGGCACCAATTACCCCCGCTTCGTCGATGGCGAACGGCGAGCCCCGCCCGAAGATGTCGGTGGCACACCAGGGTTCGAAGAGTTCCTTGAGGCCATGTCCAAGCCGCGTCATCCCGAACGCAAATCCATGATCGAATGGTATGGCCGACCCTTCGACCCCGCCGATATTGACCGGCCCCCACCGAGTGGTCCGGGCTATATGTTAGTGCATTGACGCCTCCATCGCCAGTGTCGGCCGTAGGTGGAGCGAAGCGGAACCGGAGGGCGACACTGGCGATGGAACGGCCTCCG
>Ga0164290_1000957_pt1 | contig 62739 bp, 46 predicted proteins | sample Micstemetagenome_FD_108782 | JGI IMG/M metagenome (GOLD analysis project Ga0164290, IMG submission 108782) | Contaminated culture microbial community from soil near Moab, Utah, USA - Microcoleus steenstrupii SON62 (Illumina Assembly) | ecosystem: Environmental > Terrestrial > Soil > Soil crust...
AATGAACACACAAATTCAGGGAACTGTAAAGTTCTTCAATGAGGAAAAAGGTTTTGGTTTTATTAAGCATGAAAACTCTAGCCAGGAAACTTTCGTACACGCTAACGGTCTGATTGATCAGATTGAAGCAAACGATAAAGTAGTTTTCGACGTGCAGGAAGGTCGTAAAGGCCCTAACGCCGTTAACGTTAAGCGTATCAACTAATCAGTCATACCTCTTAACTTTTCCGAACCATCCCGCCTCAGGCGGGATGGTTTTTTTATGTCCTGTTCTTTCCATATTTGCCCATCAGGCTGCTCTATGGGTTATATTTGCACCCTAAACCTGAAATTGATGTCCACAATCATGCAACAATTACAAGAAACTACCGACTTTATAAAAGCAAAAGTAAAAGGTGAAGCCAGCATTGGTATCATTCTGGGTAGTGGTCTTGGGAACCTGGCCAATGAAATTATAACTGAGTTCGAAATAGCTTATAACGATATACCTCATTTTCCGGTGAGTACTGTTGAAGGACATAAAGGCAAGCTCATGTATGGAGAACTTGGAGGTAAAAAAGTGTGGGTAATGGGCGGCAGGTTTCATTTTTATGAAGGCTATACGGCACAACAGGTAGCTTATCCGGTGAGGGTAATGCGCATGCTGGGTGTAGAAACCCTGTTATTATCAAATGCAGCCGGAGGTGTAAATAAGGATTTTAAAGTGGGTGATCTCATGATCATTAACGATCATATCAGTTTCTTTATCGTGAATCCTTTACTGGGAAAAAATGAAGAAGCCATCGGTACCCGTTTTCCTGATATGAGTGAACCGTACGACAAAAGCCTTATCAATCGGGTGCTTTCTATTGCATCGCAACATAAGATCGCAGTTCACCAGGGTGTTTATACAGGTGTTACCGGACCTACTTTTGAAACAAGGGCTGAATATAAACTGATTAAAGCACTTGGAGGCGATGCTGTAGGGATGAGTACCGTACAGGAAACCATCAGTGCCGTACATAGTGGTATGAAGGTATTTGCCATGAGTGTGATTACTGACCTGGGTATCCGAGAAGAAGAAAATGTAATTACCCATGCAGAAGTACTGCAGGCGGCACATGATGCTGAACCTAAATTGACACTCTTATTTACCGAACTCATCAAAACCCTGTAAGACGAGTTGCCAGTTTTAACTTCCTACAAATAGGCTTTACTCTTATTTTGCAGTACATTCAATAACATGCGTGTAACAAAGAACCTGGTCTTAATGCTATTGCTGGTGGTCATGGGTCACTGTGTACATGCACAAACCGGTAATTTCCGTACCCGTAACACCAGTGGTCAGCAATCTGGCATTACCACTGATGCGCAGGGGCGGCCCATCAGGAGAACGACTGGTAATGACTCTTTGAAGACCAGGAACAGTCTTGCAGATTCGATTACCATCTTCTACCGTTATTTCGATTCTACACGGCCTCGTAAGATTGATTCTTCGATCAATGATTTTTATACAAGATTTCCTTTGCCTTATCGCTTTCACAGTTTAGGTAATTATGGAACAGCGGCCCAGTCACTGGTATTTGATCCATTCATGAAAGCCGGTTTTGATGCTGGTTTTCACGCCTATGATGTTTACCGCTTCACTACTACCAATACCCGTTTGTACCAGACTACAAAACCTTATACAGAGTTGACGTACTTACTGGGAAGTAAAGCAGAACAACTCATCAATTTTGTGCATACCCAAAATAAAAAAGACAATTTCAACTTTACTATCGAATATCGGTTCAGCAATGCTCCTGGTAATATCAAGAACCAGAATGCCAGTCATAATAATTTCAGGTTTACCACACATTATCGTTCCCCTAACCGTAAATACGGTCTCAACCTGATATACTTATCGAATAAAGCAGCCTCTTCTGAAAATGGCGGATTGCAGGATGTAAAAAAATTAGACAGCCTCAGGCTGAATGATCCGTATGAACTGGAAACCAGGCTGGGCCGTGCGGGAGCCGCCAACCGGAACCCTTTTAATACGAGTGTGGTTACGGGCAATACTTATAAAGAAACAGTGTTCCTGCTCAGACAATTCTACGATTTCGGAAAAAAGGATTCTATCGTTACTGATTCAACAGCCTATAAAATATTCTATCCCCGTTTCAGGTTAGAGCATACCTTTCGTTTTACAGGCAGTAATTACCAGTTTTTTGATAATGCAGTGGATTCAGTTCGTTACCGCCAATATTTTAACCGACTGGTACCTGATAAGGTGGATATTGGTTATCAGGATCGTTGGAATGATATTACCAACCAATTCAGCATACTTACATTTCCCGATAAAAATAACCAGAGCCAGTTTATAAAAGCAGGCATCGCTTTGCAAAACTTAGGTGGGAGGTTTGATAGTACCATCAGCAAAAATTTCTACAATATTTATGCATTGGGTGAATACAGGAACCGCACCCGTAACCAGGTTTGGGATATGGAAGCCAGGGGGGAATTATATTTAAATGGACTCAATGCAGGCGACTATGAAGCCTTTGTAAGTATGAAGCGTTTACTGGGAAAAAAAGCGGGTTATCTCAATATTGGTTTTCATAATGTAAACAGGTCGCCATCTTTTATCTTCGATCCACTGAGTCGCTTCCCGGTTGATAACAGAACAAATTTCAATAAAGAAAACAGTATAAGATTATTTGCCAGTTATGAAAATCCGCGAAACGGACTGATACTTTCAGGCTCCTATTATGCAATGAGCAATTACATGTATTTCGACAGTTTCTTTCATGCGAAACAGGAAGCAACACTGTTCAATGTGATTCAGGTAAGGGCAGAAAAAAAGTTCAGGTTATCGCGCTACTGGAACTGGTACACTGAAATAGATGTACAACAAACAACGGGTCAGCCCCCTGTAAACCTTCCCCTCATCCTTACCCGTAACCGGATTGCTTTTGAAGGTAATTTCTTTACTAATTTGTTTCTATCCACCGGTCTGGAGCTGAGGTACCATACAGCGTATAAGGCAGATGGGTATTCACCATTTTTGGGCAGGTATTTTTACCAAAACCGCGAAACCCTCCGGAACCGGCCTGATATCAATCTTTTCCTTCATTTCAGGATCAAGAGCTTTAAAGGTTTCATCCGGATAGAAAACCTCAACGCACTGAATACCAGTAAAGGTTTTGAGTTCAGTAAACCCAATATGGTATCAGCCCTGTACCCCAATACCTCGCTGTGGACAAGGGTAGGTATATGGTGGAATTTTGTGAATTAAAGCATTAACAGAATTTTTGCCGGATTATGCAGGTGCTTTGCTAATTTTGTAGGGTAATGAAAAAGGTACTTACATCCCTCATAGCAGTTGTTTACTTTGTCATCAGCAGCGGTCTGGTGATGAGTATTCATTACTGTATGGGGAAAATCAGTAGTGTAGACCTGAATCATAACAGCACCGAAACCTGTGTTTGCGGGATGTCTTTAAAGGAAACTTCCAGTAAGGGCTGCTGCAAAACAGAAATTAAGATGGTTAAACTGGAAGATAACCACAAAGCTACCTATGCTTTTTACGATTTCCAGTTGCCGGTAATCTTGGTTTCAAATCCCATCAGTTTATTCAATCTGACCAATCTGGATGCGTCGGCCAAAGTATATACCGATATTCACGGCCCCCCCTTACTATCCAGACAAGATACCTATCTACGCAATTGTGTTTTCAGAATCTGATACCCTTCAAGGGTATGTACCTGTATTGACGGTAAGTTAATACAGCCTATTTATTTCTGAGCCTCAGGCATTTTACAGATTCATCATTACATCAAAAACAAATTGTCATGAAAACACAATCTATATACTTAAGCATTTTATTTTCTTTTTTCAGCATCATTGCGTTTGCCCAAACAAAACCAGCTACTTTAAAATCTGAAGAGATTAAAGTGTGGGGTAACTGCGGTATGTGTAAATCAACCATCGAAAAAGCAGCTAAAGCAGGAGGTGCCAGTACGGCCATCTGGAATGAAGACACTAAAATCCTGAAAGTAAAATATGTTTCAGCAAAAACCAATGGAGCCAAAATACAGCAGAAAATAGCTGATGCAGGATATGATACCAAGGATCTCACTGCAAAAGATGAAGCATATAACAACCTTCACGAGTGTTGTAAATATGACCGTAAAGCAACAACAGCTGTAAAACACGACAAGGATTGCTGCAGCTCAAAAGATTGCACTGCTTCAAAAGACTGCTGTTCAGATAAGTGTGCAAAAGACGCAAAAGACTGCTGTACGAAAACTAAATAATTTTTAAGGGTAGCAGCTGAAAATGAATCAGCTGCTATCCCTCTTTTATTCAATCAATCATTATGAAAAAGCTTTTTATATTTTTATTGTTATCTGTTGCAATCACCGCCCAGGCTCAGGTTAAAAAAGCGAACCTGCGCGCCAGTGGTCTTACCTGTGCTATGTGCTCAAAAGCAGTATTTAAATCATTGTCAGATGTTCCATTTGTAGAAAAGATACAGGTAGATATTCAACAGTCGACTTATGAAGTGTTTTTTAAAGAGAATATGCCTGTTAATTTCGATGCTTTAAGTAAAGCAGTGATAGATGCGGGCTTCTCTGTGGATCAGTTAAAAGTTACTTCTCAATTCAACGGTGTAAAAGTGCAGAAAGGTGTACAGGTGGCATTGGGTAACCAGCTATTACAGTTTATCAATGCCAATGAACAGACGCTTACAGGAGAAAAAACCTTTACACTGATTGATAAGAGTTTCGTGTCATCACAGCAGTTTAAGAAATACAAACTTACCGCCGGTAAAACCTATGAAACAGGTTTTGCGGATGGTAAGCGGGTGTATCATGCCATCTTGTAAGATACACAAGAGGTCCAGTGATTAATTACTTAAACTGAATTATGAAAATCAATTTACTTGTAACTGCAATGCTTCTGACCTTGTTGGCAAGCGGGCAGGAATTATATGTTTTTTCTGAGCCGGCCAGTAATATGCCGGCAAAATCAATCAGTGTCAAGCAAACAGCCAAATGGTTGGGTAGTATTATGTCGGACAGAACAGAAAGCCGTCATACATCGGAAATTATGTTTGGCATAAATAAAAACCTGATGGTACATGGTGCCCTTACATTTTCTGATATGTACAGCCGTTCACAACGTTTTGAAAGTGTTAGAACCTATGCAAAGTATCGCTTCCTGACGGTGGATGGTATGTATAGCCATTTCAGGATGGCTGCTTTTGCAGAGGCTTCACACAGTAAAAATGTATCAATGTATGATGAGCTGAGTCTGGAAGGCGATCAGAGTGGGGTACAGGCGGGCATAATTGCTACCCAGTTACTTCATAAACTGGCCATCTCTACTACTTTGAGTCTTACAGAATCATTGCAAAAAGGTCGTTCCCTGCCTGGTCCTAAAGCTGTGCCCTATCAGGCTTTCAATTATTCATTGTCTGCCGGTTATTTGGTGTTACCTAAAAAGTACACCAGCTACAACCAGACCAATCTCAACCTCTATGTAGAATTGCTGGGGCAACGTACTTATGATAAGCAACGTTATTTTGTTGATCTGGCACCAGCCGCACAGCTTATTTTCAATAGCCAGGCCAAGCTGAATATGGGTTATCGCTTCCAGTTGGCCGGTAATATGCATCGTATGGCTGAGAAAAGCTGGTTATTAAGTTTTGAATGGTTGTTCCTGAATGCCCTCAAATAGGCTAAAATTTCAATAGAAGTGGCTACCAGAATTCTGTACCTTTATGAGGTGCGAAAACTGGTAGCCATATCATTAATAGTTGTGTACCTCTTTGGTGCCACCGAGGCAAGTCAGTTGCTGAAATTGCCTGTATTGGTTCAGCATTATTATGAGCATAAGGCCGGTAATGCATCCGTAACGCTGATTCAGTTTCTGCATATGCATTATATGGGCCATGATGATAATGATGCTGATAACATGCGGGATATGCAGTTACCCTTCAAAACAATGAATGATTGTTGCATGATTGCATGCAATAATCTTCCTCCCCAGAAAATTCAGATTAACGAGGTCATAGCATATGACGTTCAGCAGGAATTCACCTTGTTAAATGATGCAACCCCCTTTCCCATCTCTTTAGAAACTATTTTCCAGCCTCCACGAATAGCTTGATTTTTTCTTCAGCATATCTATGTGTATGTGCTTAACCAAGTACTGTTTAACTGTTTTGTATAACAGTGAACATAGTATTGATGTATCTTAATTTTTACAGAAAATTCATGCTGGCATGTTAAATGCGATTATTCATTTTTCCATCAGGAATAAACTGATTGTGGGGTTGATGGTGCTCGCACTCGTTATTGTGGGTACTATCGAAACCACCAAGCTTCCAATTGATGCCGTTCCGGATATCACCAATAACCAGGTACTGGTGATCACCAATGCACCCAACCTTGGTGCGCCTGATGTTGAAAGATTTATTACGGTACCTATTGAACAGGCTACCCGGAATGTACCCGGTATTGTAGAACAAAGGAGCTTTTCCCGTTTCGGGTTGAGTCTGGTCACCATTGTTTTTAATGAATCAACAGATGTTTATTGGGCACGCACACAGATCAATGAACGGTTGGCACAGGTGCGGCAACAGATACCCCAGGGCATGGGAAACCCTGAACTGGGCCCTGTGACCACAGGTTTGGGAGAAATATTTCAGTATGTCATCAGACCTAAACCCGGTTATGAAAGTAAATACAGTATAGCTGAATTAAGAACCATACAGGACTGGGTTGTTAGGAAACAATTGCTGTCAACCGAAGGTATTGCAGACGTGAGCAGCTTTGGCGGTGAACTAAAACAATATGAAGTATCCGTTAAAACAGATAAGCTTAGCAGCCTGCGAGTAACCATAGCAGATATTTATAAGGCATTACAGGAGAACAACCAGAATACAGGTGGCGCTTATATTGAAAAAGGACCAACGGTTTTATTCATCAGAACAGATGGATTAACAAAAAGCATGGAAGATATTGGTAGCATTGTTGTGAAACAGGTAAACGGAATTCCCATTCTCGTGCGCGACCTGGCAGAAGTAAAGATAGGAAGTGCCACACGCTATGGTGCACTGGCCTATAATAACGAAGGAGAAGTAGCTGGCGCTGTAGTGATGATGCTGAAAGGTGAAAACAGCAATAAGGTCATCCGTAATATCAAACAAAAAATCAAACAGATTGAGCAAACATTACCGGAAGGTGTTGTGATAGATCCATTCCTTGACAGAACCAAAATGGTGAATAATGCTATTGGTACCGTAGAAACCAATCTACTGGAAGGAGCATTGATTGTTGTTTTTGTACTGGTATTGTTTTTGGGAAATATCCGGGCAGGTTTTATTGTGGCTACTGTGATACCATTGTCGATGTTGTTCGCCATTATTATGATGAATGCATTTGGTGTAAGTGGTAACCTGATGAGCCTGGGCGCACTTGATTTCGGTTTATTGGTAGATGGTGCTGTTATTATTGTGGAAGCAGTGATGCATAAAATGTCGAAACAGCATGGTTTTGCATTGGGTACAAAACTCACCCGTGAGCAGATGAATGATACGGTGGAGGAATCAAGCGGTAAAATGATGAATGCGGCTGTATTCGGACAAATCATCATCCTTATTGTTTACCTACCCATTCTCTCACTCGAAGGTATTGAAGGGAAAATGTTCAAGCCAATGGCGCAAACGGTATCATTTGCTATTCTGGGTGCTTTTATTTTATCGGTGACCTATGTACCCATGATGAGCGCTTTCTTCCTCAGCAGAAAAATGGGTCATAAAGAAAATATTTCAGACCGGATGATGCGAAAACTGCAGTCTTGGTATACACCACTGCTTAAAAAAGCAATCGCTGCACCGGCATGGATCATTTCAGGATCGGTTCTTTTATTTGCTGCTGCACTTATGATCATGAGTACGTTGGGAGGCGAATTTATTCCCAAACTCGAAGAAGGAGATTTCGCTGTTGAAACCCGTGTATTAACAGGTTCATCGCTCACAACGACATTGGAAGAAAGCCAAAAGGCGGTTAAAATTATTCTCAAAGAATTTCCGGAAGTGGAAAAAATTGTAACCAAAGTTGGTACAGGTGAAATTCCGGCAGATCCCATGCCTATTGAATCGGCAGATATGATTGTGGTATTGAAAGATAAAAAGGAATGGACTTCTGCTAAAACATTTGATGAATTAGCGGAAAAAATGGGGCAAAAAGTACAGGCCGTTCCTGGTGTAACAACCGGTTTTCAGTATCCGGTACAGATGCGTTTTAATGAACTCATGACCGGGGCAAGACAGGATGTGGTTTGTAAAATATTTGGTGACGACCTAGACAGCCTCGCAGCTTATGCTGCAAAAGTGGGGGCTGTTATAGGAACTGTTAACGGAGCAAGGGATCTGTTTGTGGAAACAGTAACCGGCATCCCACAAATGGTAATTACTTATAACCGTGAAGCCATTGCAAGATATGGGGCCAGCATTGAAGCCATTAACCAGACGGTACAGGCTGCCTATGCAGGAAGTATTACCGGACAGGTTTTTGAAAACGACAGACGTTTCGATTTAGTAATTCGTTTAGATAAACAACAAAGAAACCAGTCGGCTGATATTGAGAACCTCCTGATTGGGTTGCCCAGCGGGCAGCAGGTGCCACTGAACCTGTTGGCAACTGTTGGTATACAGGATGGACCTTATCAGATTCAAAGAGAAGATGCGCAGCGCCGGATTACAATAGGCTTTAATGTGCGAGGAAGAGATGTTCAGTCTATTGTGGAAGAACTGAAGGGCAAGATTGGTAAACAGATAAAATTACCCACCGGTTATTTCATCACTTACGGCGGGCAATTTGAAAATTTACAGGAAGCTACCAAACGATTAATGATTGCTGTTCCAGCAGCACTGTTGCTGATTTTTGTGATGTTGTTTTTCGCCTTTAAAAAATTCAAATATTGTTTACTGATCTTCTCTGCTATTCCCTTATCTGCTATTGGCGGTGTATTTGCGTTGTGGTTGAGGGATATGCCATTTAGTATTTCAGCAGGTATAGGTTTTATTGCGTTGTTTGGAGTGGCTGTATTAAATGGTATTGTGCTTATTACAGAAATGAATCGGCTGAGGACGGAAGGCGCGGAAGATTTAAAATCAATTATTATACAGGCAACTGAAACCAGGTTAAGACCCGTGTTAATGACAGCGGCTGTAGCATCATTTGGTTTTTTACCGATGGCATTGAGTAACGGAGCAGGAGCCGAGGTGCAAAGACCATTAGCCACAGTGGTAATCGGCGGATTATTATCAGCTACACTACTTACACTGTTTGTACTGCCTGTACTATATCTTCTATTTGAAAAAAGAAAACCTGTCAGGTCTATGAAACCATTATTACTCCTGATAACCTTTTTGTCAGGGTCGGTGTTATTTGCGCAACCTGTTCGACAGATGAGTCTGAAAGCAGTAACTGAACTGGCTTCACAGCAGGCGCCGATCATTAAAGTGAGCCGGTTACAGGAGAAATATTATACTGCCCTAAAAGGCACTGCGCACGATATTCCTAAAACACAGATACTTACCGAACTAGGTAATTATAACAGTTTTAATTTCGACAGTCGTATCTCTGTAACACAAACCTTTCAGTCTGCGGGCTTGTACAGAAAGCAGGCGTCGGTGCTGAATAGTTACCTTGCGACTGCAAATGCCAATACTGTTATTCAGCAAACACAGTTAAAAAAGATGGTGGCGCAATTGTATCTGGAACTTCAATTTCTTTTTGCAAGAAAGAAGATAATGGAGCGAACAGACAGTATTTATAGTAGTTACCAGCGAATGGCGCAATTGCGGTATGAAAAAGGTGAATCGAATCTCCTGGAAAAAACAACCATTGATAATCAGGTAATGCAAAACAAACAATGGTTATTGGCTAATCTGTCCGATACAAAAGCAGTTCAGTCAGAGCTGGCTTTATTATTACAGGAAGATATACTTATTGAACCGATGGATGAACTGGCGGTAAAACAGCAGTTGTATGATACTGCTATGCTGAATCAACATCCTGAACTTAAATTATACGAGGCACAGATGGCAACTGCAAAATCGGAAACTGAACTCGAAAAAAGCAGGTTAAAACCCGAATGGCTGATAGGCTATAATAATCAGTCGTTGATGGGTTGGATGACTTATAAAAACAGGTCTGAACGATTTTTTGATGCTGGCAACCGTTTTTCCTCTGTCACTTTAGGCATGTCTGTACCATTTTTTAATAAATCGCGAAAAGCAAAAATTGAAGCGGCAACTATACAGGAGGATGTAACAAATGCGGCAGCGGGTATGGCAGCTGTTCAGCTAAAAACCCGGTTACTGCAATGTCTTGCGTACAGGAATAAATTAAATGCGAGTATTGCCTATTTTAAAAACAGTGCCATTCCGCAATCGAATACCATCATACAAACAGCCGGGCTGCAGTATAAAAATGGACAGATCAATTATATAGAATGGGGAACTTTAGTAACCCAGGCACTGGCCATTCAGGTACAATATGCAGAAGCACAACGGGAACACCAGTTAAATGAAATTGAACTGGATTATTTATTGCAAAACAATCAACCCTAAAATTATGCGACCCTATATCATCTTATTTTTTTTATTGGTTGTGATAGCCTGCGGAACGAAGAAGCAGGAAACAGGCGAAAAGACTCAAAGCCTCGAGGCAGAAAAAACAGTAAGTCTTACTGCCGAACAACTTAGCAATGGAGCCATTGAAATTGGTACAGCTACTGAAACCACGATGAGTGCCTCTATAAAAGTAAATGGAGTGGTAGACGTTCCACCGCAAAGTATGGTATCGGTGAGTTTTCCATTGGGTGGATATTTAAAGAGTTCACACCTGTTGCCTGGTATAGGTGTACGAAAAGGGGAAGTGATTGCCACCCTGGAAGACCAGAGTTATGTACAACTTCAACAGGATTACCTGATAGCAAAGGCTCGAATGGATTTTTTATCGGCTGATGTAGAACGGCAAAAGGAATTAAGTAACCAGGAAGCAACCAGTAGAAAAATTTACCAGCAGGCATTGGCCGACTATAAAACCCAACAGGTATTGATTAAATCGCTGGAAGAGAAATTGAGGATTGTTGGAATTGATCCGGATAAATTAACGGTGAATAATATTTCAAGAACCATCAGTCTTCGTTCACCCATCAATGGGTTTGTGACCAAAGTAAATGTGAATATTGGTAAATATGTGAATCCGGCAGATGTTTTATTTGAACTGGTTGATCCGGACGATATTCATGCTGCACTTACCGTTTTTGAGAAAGATATTATGCTAATCAAAAAAGGGATGAAGGCAAAAGTGTCTTTGGCTGATAAACCCGGAAAAAAATATGAAGTAGATGTGATCCTTGTAACAAGAAATGTAGATGAAAACAGGGGTGGACTGGTGCATTGTCATTTTGAAAATGCCAATCATGAATTATTACCCGGCATGTTTCTGAACGGAATTTTTGAACTTGATAATAAGAAAGTGTTGTCTGTTCCTGAATCTGCCATTGTTCGCTATGAGGGTAAACAGTATGTTTTTCTGGCTAAAGACAGTTCCATTTTTGAAATGACTGAAGTAGAAACAGGTATTATACAAAACGGCAGAGTAGAATTAAAGGATGCTGGAAAGGTTAACTGGAAAGCACAAAAGCTGGTGCTGAAAAATGCATACAGTGTTTTAGGAAAACTGAAGAATACGGCTGAAGAATAGTTGTATCATTTTTACCCAAAAGTTTTTTGTGTAAAACTATAGTAACAACAATAAGACATGTAAATCTGCTGCTTCTATCAGTTTCGTTTCAGGCGGTTGCCCAACGCTATGAAAATAGTAAACAGTATAAAAAAAACTGCAGCAACAGCCAGGCAGTTCAGTAAAACCTGGGTATACCCAAAACTATTAACATCAATAAAAGGGTAGGGATAAGCATGAACAATAGTTCCCCTGATCAGTGTATAGATCAGATAAGCCAGTGGATATAATATCCAGTATTTAATGCTATGGAACCGAAGTTTTTCTTTTTCCGTTAGAATAAGCCAGTAAAGCATAAAGTAAAGAGGTGTAACTGTATGCAATAATTCATTTGATAGTTTTGCCCAACCGGTAAATGTCCAGATACTGCGTAAGCTTACATTATAAATAATACCTACCACTAATATATATACAGTGATAGCTGTGGATATACTGAATTGTCTGAAGAAGCGGGTAATACCTGCAGCAGGTACAAAAACAATGCTGCCAAAATAAAGTGCTACCAGTAAATTGGTGAGTATGGTGAAATAGCTGAAGAATTTAATCAGTGAATTCAGTATCGATAACTGACGCGTCTGTAATGTATCGTATAGCTGAATACCGATACCTGTTGATGCGAACAAACATCCTGCTAATGCTGCCCACCAAATACCTGGTTTTATTTTTTGTTGCATATATAGTTGAATAAATGTACAAATTTACCATTAACGCAGGTTTTCTTATGTATTCATATTAATAGAAGACTTTGCATTCATTTGTTCTTTTCTTGTTCTCAGGAGTAAATCAGCCAGGGATGCAATAGAAAAAGAAAAACCGTGTTCATGGAAAAATCTTAGTGTGATACAACTTTCAATCCCACGATAGACAGAATAAGAGTAGTAATGAAGAAAAGCCGCCAGAAATCTGCAGGTTCTTTAAAAAAAAGGATACCAATGATTACGGTACCTACTGCTCCAATGCCAGTCCATACTGCATAAGCGGTCCCAATGGGTAAATGTTGTATGGCTTTTATCAGGAATACTAGGCTAAGGGCACCGCAAATGATAAAGCCAATATACCACCAAATAGCAATGGCACCTGAAGATTGTTTTGCTTTTCCTAAACAGGCCGCAAAAGCAATTTCAAATAAACCAGCTATGATCAGTAATACCCATTTCATGATGGTAGTAATATTGTTAACTATTGATATAGGCAGATAGGTTTTCTGTTACACCATAAAAAGAAGATAGTCTTCTGATCACATCTTCCACCACTGCATCCGGACAACTGGCACCACTGGTCATGAGAATGCGAACAGGGACTTCCTTGGGCAGGTAATTATGAATGGTTGTTTGTTCTTTTGTTCGCCAGTTACGGTTCAGTATTTCAGTTTCACTCGTGAGTTTGTCGGCTGCATCAATAAAATAGGTGGGTAATTTCTCTTCACAGAGTTCAACGAGATGGGAAGAATTACTGCTGTTATAACCCCCTATTACAATGGCCAGATGAGCAGGTGTATTGGCCAGCATGCCTGTAACAGCTGTCTGGTTATCATTAGTGGCATAACAGAGTGTGTCTCTGGTATCTGCAAAACGATCAGCAATAGTATCTGCAGTAAGATTGAACTGACGAATGAAAACAGCCTTGAGGTAATCTGAAATCGCCTGTGTGTCAGTAGCTAATTGGGTGGTCTGGTTAACCACTCCAATTCGTTGCAGGTCTTTTTCGATATCGAAACCTGCTGAATAACGCCCTTCGAATTCGGTATAAAAATCTGCTGATTTTTTTTCTCCTGTTATGTACTTAGCCAGTTCAATGGTTTCAGCCATATCATTGACCACTATGGTAGGAGTATGATAAGATGCATGTGAAAAAGTAGCCCTGGTTTCTTCATGTTGCGGTTTACCGTGTACTACAATACTGTAACCCTTTTTGGCAATCTGCTCACTGCGGTTCCACACTTTTTCAACAAAGGGACAGGTTGTGTTGTATTTTTCTGTGGGGATGCCTTTTGCTGCAAGTACAGATTCAATTTCAAGGGTAGTGCCAAATGCGGGTATAATTACCACATCTTCTTGTGTCAGTGTGTCAAAGGAAATCAGTTGTTTCCCTTTGGTATCCTGTAAAAACTGAACACCTTTCGATAAAAGGTCAGCATTTACCTGTGGGTTGTGAATCATTTCACTCAATAAAAAGATCCTTTTACCCGGATTTTCTTCAATGGTACGAAATGCTATTTCTATGGCATTTTCCACTCCGTAGCAAAAGCCAAAATGACGGGCAAGATAAATTTGTAGAGGCCCGAGGTCGAGTAAAGTGGGCGAAAAATCTTTTTTAAGTTTATCCTGCTCTTTCCTGCGCTGCTTGATGCTTCCGATGAGCGGACTTCTATAGCCAAGAGGCACATTGAACTGCTTCATATAGCAAAGATAGGGGATAGCCGATGGCTTATGGCGCATGGTTTTCGGATTTAATGCTTATAAATACTTCATTCACCCCTTACCATCTGCTATTCACCATGAACTATTTGCTATTGACTATTTCTCCCTATCTTCCACATACCAAAACTAACTGTTGCGCATGTCGAACCATATGTTTCTGCAAGCTTGTCTTATCGTGAGCGGAGGTGTAGTTATAGGAGCTGCACCCAAGGAAAAAACCATCTTCACCACCATTGCCCGTCAACGTGATCCACAACAAAAAACCTGGAAGCATTTATTCAATGGCAAAAACCTTGAAGGTTGGCGAAATTTTCAAAACAAAGTATCCGGTTCATGGTCGGTGAAGGACGGTTTGTTGTATTGTAAAGGGAATAAAGATGGTAATACACAGCATGCTGATCTGATTACCGAGGAACAATTCGAAAACTTTGAACTTTCCATCGAATGGAAAATTGCAGCTGCTGCCAATAGCGGTATTTTATACTTAGTATCAGAAGCTTATCCAGCCAGCTATCATAGTGGGCCTGAGTACCAGTTGATCGATGATAAAGGTTATCCTGCCAAACTGGAAGACTGGCAGAAAACCGGGGCCAATTATGCCATGAACATACCCATAGTAGATGCCACCAAAGCAGCTGGCGAGTGGAACCTTACACGCATTATTGTTGATCATGGTAAGGTTGAACACTGGCTCAATGGCAAAAAAGTAGTGGAATACACTTTATGGGACGAAACCTGGCAAAAAAATAAAACCAGCGGTAAATGGAAAGATGTACCGGCTTATGGTAGTGTAAAATCGGGCCATATTGCGTTACAGGATCATGGTGGGGAAGCCTGGTTCAGGAATATCAGGATCAGGAGGTTGTGAGTAGTAAGTAGTCAGTAGTGAGTAGTCAGTAGTGAGTATACTATCTAATACAGATTCTTTACTCACTGCTGACTGCTCACTACTCACTCATCCCTATCTTTGCCCCATGCATTACGTGTCTGTAGAAGGGCTTACCAAGAGTTATGGTATTAATCCACTGTTTAGAAATATTTCTTTTCATATCAATGAAGGCGATAAAATTGCACTGATTGCCAGAAATGGCGTAGGTAAGTCAACCCTCCTGCGTATACTCGCCGGTCAGGAAACAGCCGATGAGGGCAAATGCTGGATCAATAAAGAAGTTACCGTAGCCCTTTTTGAGCAGGAGCCTTTATTCGATGAAGATAAATCGGTACTCCAGAATATTTTTCACCTCGAACACCCCATCATTACGGCCATCCGTGCCTATGAAGCAGCTGCAGAATCGGAAGATGGGCACCTGATAGCGGAAACTATTACCCGTATGGATGAACTCGGAGCCTGGGATTTTGAAGCCAAGGTTAAACAGATACTGGGTAAACTGAATATTCATCACCTCCAAAATCCGGTAAAGAGTTTAAGTGGTGGTCAGCGCAAAAGGGTAGCATTGGCCAAAACACTTATTGATATTGGCTTTGAACACAAACATACTTTACTCATGATGGATGAACCCACCAACCACCTCGATGTAGAGATGATTGAGTGGCTGGAACATTACCTCAATGCAGAAAATATCACCCTCCTTTTAGTAACCCACGACCGCTATTTTTTAGATGCTGTTTGTAATGAAATATGGGAACTGGAGCGTGAGAATATGTATGTATACAAAGGCGATTACGAAAACTACATGGAGAAAAAAGCTGCCCGTATCGACAGCGAACAGGCCAGTATCGATAAAGCCCGTAACCAGTATAGAAAAGAACTGGAATGGATGCGTAAACAACCCAAGGCACGTACCACCAAAAGTAAAAGCAGGCAGGATAATTTTTATGAAGTAGAAGCCAGGGCCAAACAGAAAATAGAAGAAGCTAAACTGCAGCTTGATATGAAGATGAGCAGGCTGGGTGGTAAAGTGGTGGAAATGAAAAAGGTATATAAGTCGTATGGCGAACTGCCTATTCTCAAAGGGTTTGATTATACTTTTACTAAAGGTGAAAGGATAGGGGTAATCGGGAAAAACGGCGTGGGTAAATCTACTTTCCTCAATATTATTCAGCAACTGGAAACGGCCGATAGTGGTAAAATCAATATTGGTGACACGGTTATTTTTGGTAATTTTTCACAACAGGGATTGCTGATTAAAGAAGACTTACGCGTTATTGAATACGTAAAAAGTTTTGCAGAAAGCTTTCCTTTGGCAAAAGGAGGCAGTTTAAGTGCTGCTCAATTTCTCGAGTTATTTCTTTTCCCGCCTGATAAGCAATACACATATTTATCATCACTGAGTGGAGGAGAGAAAAAACGACTGCAATTACTCAGTATTCTTTTCCGGAATCCTAACTTTCTTATATTGGATGAACCTACCAATGACCTCGACCTTCCTACACTGGCGGTACTGGAGAATTTTTTGAGTGATTACCAGGGTTGTGTTATGATTGTATCGCACGACCGTTATTTTATGGATAGATTGGTGGACCACTTATTTGTATTTGAAGGTGGAGGTGAAGTAAGAGATTTTCCCGGTAACTATACCCAATATCGGATATGGCTGAAAGAACAGGAGCAACTGGCTGCCGGAACAACACAGACACCAGCCGATAAAAAACAGGAGGATGTTTCAAAACCAGTTGAGACAGTAGCCAAAAAGAAAATGAGTTTTAAGGAAAAGCGGGAGTTTGAACTGCTTGAAAAAGAAGTGCCTGCACTGGAAAAAGAAAAAGAACGAATTACCGAACAGATGAGCCGCGGTGAACTCTCATTTGATGAAATCTCAGCCCTTAGCGACCGTATGATAAAGATTACCCAGGAGCTTGAAGAAAAAGAAATGCGTTGGCTTGAGCTCAGTGAAATGAACTAAGTCCTTATTTCTGTTTTTCATCAGTACGGTATTACCCGAAGCAGCTTAAGACATTATAACAGTTCAAAAGATAATGCTTTGCTTTCTTTACCATTTATAATCAATGACAACTGATGCATGCCCTTATAAAAAACACGTGTGGTAATGGGTTTAAAGCTTTGTCTCCTGATTATCGGTATTTTTTCATCAGCTTTTAATTCCCGTTCACTGATTTTGAATACTTTTTTAGAAACAGTACCATTATTCTTAAGGTAATACACTGCATACTCAAGACGAAGTATTTGAGTCTTATTACTACTGTTTGCAACCATACACTCAAACTGCAGGTATTCACCAACCGATATTGAAGGTGTATTGATTTTAAATTGACTGAGTTTAAAATGATCGGCTGTAAGTTGATAAAAAGACAATACAGTGTTGTTGCCGGCTTTTAATAAAGTTCGCAATCCGTGTTTAATAATGGCATCTGTTTCTCCACTCAGTCCCTTCCACTTTTTAGCCAATTGAATGGCAATGGCCGGGTTGTCTTTTGAAATATCATTCAGGTTATTGGCTACACTTCTTCTTACCACTTCGCAACTGTCTTGTTTAAGATTTTCGAGTATGGGCAGAATAGGGGAAGGATCTTTTTTTAAACTGGGTATAGCCAGGGCCCAGGGTAAACGTGGCCTGCAGCCTTCTGTTGCCAGTCGGCGCACATGCCGGCTTTTATGCTTCGACCATTTGAGCATCTGTGGAATCATCCTGTCTTCATACTGCAGGATAAAATGGCGTATGGCAAATTCACAGGTAATGAATTGGGTGATTTTTTCCATAGTGGCCACCGAGCGTGTATAATCATCTAAGCCATACAGGTAAATATATTCAGGGATAAAAAGATATTCGATACTGCTGGCTGTGGGGCCATTCAATTTAACCTGTTCAACCAGCTTGCATAATAAAGGAGCCGCATCTTTATAATTGTCCGGGAAAAAACGGTGTAATACGTGGGCGGTATGGGCCATTCTTTGTTTTAACTCATACTGCTCAAATTCAGGTGAAAAAATAAGCTGAAGAAATTTCTTTTTATCGAGAGAAGGGATGATATTTTTTAAAGTAGCGGCGAATTGATCGTAAAAAGCTGGTGAATAAAGATCCTTCAAAAGCGTGCTCATGTTTGGGTGTTTTGGCAGGGTCCGGAAATTCTTATTGAGTTAATAGTAATTCTTATAAATAGTTAATGAAGAAAAACAGGGTGCTTGTTGTCTGTTATTTTTTGAGTGATATTTTCTGATACTTCCAGCAATTTGTGTACAGCTGTTTTACCTTTGCTGCCCAGTTCAAGCGAAAAATTATTTACATACAGGTCGATGTGTTGTTTCATTACCTCTTCACTCATTTCCTGTGAATGCATTTTTACATAGGAGGTTATATGGGGGTAATGGGCAAATGCATATTCCACACTTTTACGGATCAGTTCATCTACCTGTATGGCAACAGTATCAATTAAGCGGTTATGTGCAACAATACCACCTAAGGGTATTGGCAAGCCTGTTTGTTCTTCCCAGTAATGACCAAGATCAATAAGTTTATGTAATCCTTTTTGCTGATAGGTAAAACGGTTTTCATGAATGATGACACCTGCATCAACAGTACCTGAAAGTACCAGGTCTTCTATTTCGTGAAACACGTGAAAGCTTTTATTGATGGCATTTGGATAGGCTAATGAAAAAAGTAAATGAGCCGTTGTGTTTTTACCGGGTATGGCGATAGACAGTTTATCAATATCTTTCAAGCCCATTGAAGGGTCTTTGGTAATCAGTAATGGTCCTACGCCATTTCCTAAAGCTCCCCCGCTATTCAATACCTTGTACTGGTTTAATACCAGTGGTAATACACCATAACTGATTTTTGACACATCCAATTTACCTTCTATAGCCCATTGGTTAAGGGTCTGTACATCTTCCAATACTACTTCAAAAGAAAGCCCCTGTGTATCAATTTTTTGATTCACCAATGCATCAAAAATGAATGTATCGTTAGGACAAGGGGAGAAGCCGAGGGTAAGCAGCATTTTAATTTAGAAATTTGGAGATTTGGAAATTTGAAAATGGGTTGCTTTTTTTCACAATTCACCATTGACTATTGACTACTCACTTAATCTTATACAATCTATCAAGGTACTTAATCAAAGTATCATTCAGTGCTTCGATGGCTTCTTTCATTTTCCAGTTGGCTTTGTTGCGCTCGCCGATATAATTGGAGACTGCGCGCATTTGAATAAAAGGAATATTGGCTTCCCTGCATACATAGTGAAGGGAAGCACCTTCCATACTTTCCAGTTCCGGATTGTATTTCTTTGACAGCAAATCGATACGTTTCGGACTGGTGCTTATTTCATTTACACTGATAGAACTGAGTTCAGGTAATTTGAGCAGGTTATAGGAGGATAGCCAGGGGTTGGGTAGTTTTCTTTTTTCAAAAGGGTGATAACTGCTTTTTTCGAGTTTAAGATCGAAGAGATCTTTCCATTTGCCATCTTCTTCCACACCCATGTCACCCAGTATTTCTTCGTTTACCAATACAACTTTTCCCAAAGGCATTTTTGAATTGAATGTGCCAGCAATACCAATTTGAATGATCAGGTCCGGTTTTTCTTCCGTTATCAGTCTGGTAAGCGAAACGGCACTGGCCAGCATACCCACACCCGACTGGTGGAACCTCACTTTCAGGCGTTGACTCTCGCCGGTATAGAGATTGCTGATTTTTAGAAAACCAGGCATCCATTCTCCAACGGTTGCAGCAGTAACTATGACGCGCATACAGACAAATTAAATGAGTATTGACGCATAAAAGTACAGCTTTTGCATAGCTATTTATTCTCCTGCGTAAGCTTTGCGTTTTCATTGGGCTATACTCATTTTCATGAAGAGTAGGGTATTAGCTGATAAATACACCGACAAACCCCCTAACTTTCTTAACTTTGCGGAAATTTTTGTGTTTGCATGGTGTATTTAACGAGGCAGGAACATTTTAATGCCGCCCATAAATTGTATAATCCCCGCTGGAGTAAAGAGCAGAATGAAGCCGTTTTTGGGGTTTGTGCCAATGAAAACTGGCATGGGCATAATTATGACCTTTATGTTACCATTAAAGGCCATCCTGACCCAGACACCGGTTTTTTATATGATGTTAAAAAACTCAGTAAACTGGTTAAGGAGCATGTAATCGACAAACTGGATCACAAAAACCTGAACCTGGATGTCGATTTCATGAAAGACCAGCTCTGCAGCACCGAAAACCTGGCCATTGCCATCTGGCAGCAATTACAACCACATCTGCCACAACAGGTTGAATTACATTGTATTAAGCTTTACGAGACACCCAGGATCTACGTGGAATACTTTGGCTAACAGCTTGCAGATAGCTTATGGCATATAGCTTATAGCGAATAGCAGATAGTTCTGCTTGATGGAATTATGCTATTAACCATCTGCCATTAGCCATACGCTATACGCCCTCTGCCATACCCTGTTTAATATTTTCTGCCCATCTCTCAACAAAATAACATCCTTCTTGTTATTAGTATCGTATGTACCTTTGCTATCAGGATGTCTTGGATACCTGAAGAACCTAAGGAATATATGACCATGGGCTATGGACCATCAACCATAATCCATAAACAGACATTCAAGCGTTGTTATTAATGATAAGGCTTTCGTTTAGTCCGGCCACTTGATCAGCACACTTCTGAAACAGTGCCAGGCCATTGATAACTGACTCACTTGATTTTAGGATGATAAATACCCGGCTTTCTGTCGCTGAAGTGTGCGACGCAACGGAAGATGATCCGGGATCGGTTGTTGGGTCAATAATGATCCGGCATAAGAATTGAATATGGATAAAGTAGCAGTTTTCAGAAAAGAACATTTTAATGCGGCTCACCGTTTGCACAATGCTAACTGGTCGGCGGAGATGAACCGTAAGGTATTTGGTCTTTGTAATAACCCGAATTACCACGGGCACAATTATGAACTGATCGTACAACTGAATGGTGTACCGGATCCGGAGACGGGATATGTTTTTGACATGAAATTGCTGAGCGATCTTATTCAGGAAGAAGTAATAAAAAGATTTGATCATAAAAATTTGAACCTCGATACAGTTGAGTTTGCAACACTCAATCCTACGGCTGAAAATATTGCCATTGTGATTTATCGACTGTTGCGCGCAAAGCTGGATAAGGAACTGGATTTAAAAATTAGATTGTATGAAACAGAACGAAACTTTGTTGAATATCCGGCTTAATGGTGAGCAGATAGAGCTGAGTGATTTGCATATTGATGATATGGGCGATGACCATATCAGTACCTCAGTGGATACACCGATGCGTGAAGATGCATTTGTAAAAACTGACGAGGAAAAGATGTCAGAGATTGAACAGCATTTCCGTTCTATCATGGAAATACTGGGGCTCGATCTTTCCGACGATAGTCTGAAAGGCACACCACGCCGGGTAGCAAAAATGTATGTAAAAGAAATTTTCCAGGGATTGAACCCGGCTAACAAACCGGCCATTGCCCTGTTTGAGAATAAATACAAGTACAATGAAATGCTGGTAGAGAAAAACATTTCATTCTACAGTAATTGTGAACACCATTTTGTACCCATCATTGGTAAGGCACATGTAGCTTATATCAGCAATGGTAAAGTAATTGGTCTGAGCAAACTCAACAGACTGGTAGAATATTTTGCCAAGCGCCCACAGGTGCAGGAAAGACTCACCATGCAGATTGGTAAAGAACTGCAGAAAGACCTTGGTACAGAAGATGTGGCTATTGTAATTGATGCCAAACACCTCTGTGTAGCCAGCCGTGGCGTAGAAGATGATACTTCTTCAACCATCACAGCATTCTATGGCGGTAAGTTCAAAGAAGAAAAAGTGAAAGAAGAGTTTCTGAAATACCTGGAACTGATGACGGAGTTCTGATTTCTCCAACAAAATATTCCTCTGCGTAACCTCAGTTCACTCATGTTCTCTGCGGTGAAATCACAGCTCAAAACTAGTGAACTTGAAACGGAGAGGTCGTAAAATATAAAATAGCAGCTCTGGCTGCTATTTTTACATCTATAATAGCTGTTACCGAAAATAAATTTGGGATATTGTCAGGATTAGATTTTTTTAGCACTGTCTAAAACATTTCACATGAATAAACATGCCTATATATTTCCCGGTCAGGGTTCGCAGTTCAGCGGGATGGGAAAAAATCTCTACGATAACAATGCATCCGCAAAGAAATTATTTGAAAATGCCAATGATATTCTTGGTTTCCGCATCAGTGATATCATGTTCAATGGAACAGAGGAAGAGCTGAAGCAAACCAATGTAACACAACCTGCAGTTTTCTTACATTCAGTGGTAGCGTACAGAACCATTGAAGGTGCTACACCACATATGGTAGCGGGGCATTCATTGGGTGAATTTTCTGCCTTAGTAGCTAATAATACACTGAGTTTTGAAGATGCTTTACAATTGGTGAGTATTCGTGCAAAAGCCATGCAGAAAGCCTGTGAACTGGTACCTTCTACAATGGCCGCAGTGCTTGCTTTGGATGATGCCAAAGTAGAAGAGATTTGCGCAGCCGTACAGGCAGAAACAGGAGAAGTGGTGGTAGCTGCTAATTATAATTGTCCCGGACAGCTCGTCATCAGTGGTTCAGTAAAAGGAATAGAAGTAGCCTGTGAAAGAATGAAAGCGGCAGGTGCCAAAAGAGCATTGGTATTACCGGTTGGTGGCGCTTTTCACAGTCCGCTAATGGCACCGGCACGTGAGGAACTGGCTGCAGCCATTGAAGCCACCAGTTTTCACCAGCCCAATTGCCCAGTTTATCAGAATGTAGTGGCGGCAGCCGTTACAGAACCCGATATGATCAAACAAAACCTCATTAATCAGTTAACCGGAGCCGTAAGATGGACACAAAGTGTACAATCGATGGTTGCTGACGGTGCTACGAACTTTACTGAAGCAGGCCCGGGTAAAGTACTGCAAGGACTGGTACAGAAGATTTATAAAGAAGCAGTGGTTGAGGGAGTGAGTTAATCTGGAAATTATTCGATTTGGAAATTTGAAAATGAGGTGTTGTGAATTGTCAATTGTGAATGGTCAATAAACAATTATGCTATATTCATTATTGACCATTTACAATTGACAATTCACATCCTGCTAGAAATCCAAAATCCCATTCACCCATTCAGGATCGAGGGTGGCATTGTATTTTTTATAGAAGTTAATAGCGGGTTCATTCCATTCGAGTACCTGCCATACCATTCTTTTGAAGCCTTTTTCTTTGGCTTCCTCTATGATCCGGTCGAATAATAATTTACCCGCTCCTTTACCCCTTAGTTGTTCGGTTACCAGAAAATCTTCGAGGTAGAGGCATTGTCCCTTCCAGGTACTGTAACGGATATAATAAAGTGCAAAACCTTCTACTTTCCCATCAATCTCGGCTACAAAAGCCCACCACACTGGTTTATCACCAAAACCACTTTCTTCAAAATGTTGGAGTGTTACAGTAACTTCCCGTGGCGCTTTTTCATAATCAGCCAGTTCCTGTATCAGTTCCAGTAGTCTTTTACAATCTGTTCTTTCCGCTCTTCTGATATGAATATTCATATAAAGGATAAGGTTATTTTTTTCTTTTTGCAGCAAAGTTTCCATTAGGCTGCTGGAATATGAGTTGTGTCACTTCTTTGTCTTTCACATCAAACTGTACGAAATAACCGGAAAGTACTTTTAAAGCAAAGCGGTCATTACCCAGGGCCGACATTTCATATTCCGGTTGTCCGGGAACCAGTGTAAACAATGTATTGTTTCTGACGGAAACGGTAATCGTTGTTCCACTCAATTCGTATTCACCTGCATATTTTTGAAGATCATTGGCATTGGTTTTAATAGTTCTTGGCGATTTTACGAATTGCAGTGCATCGAGAGTGGGTTCCAGTTTCATACTCAGTGAACTGATGTCTCCTGCTTCATTCATAAAAAACTGGAAACGCATAGGACTGCTGGCTGAAGTATCTGGCTTGCCCGATTTATCAACATTAAAGGGTTGGAAAATATCGTAATGATAATGTTTGAGCCAGGCCGGATCATTCTGGTAGATATGAACAAACAGAGAGTCGTTCTGCTCAACTACTTCGAGTTTGCCATAGCCGGGATGTGAATAGATACCCTCATATGCTTTTAAAGCGTGTGTAGGTCTGGTATCTTTTTTTTGATTGGAGCTAACCGTTTTTTCAGCCGCTTTTGCAGCTTCTCTGGCTTTTTTGTTACTTTCCAGTATGTCTTTATTCCAGTCGAAATAAGGAAGCTTCAGTAAGCGGTCGGCTATCATATTCCTTACAATAGAAGTTACTGAAGAAGCATTCTGATTGGTCAGCACAACGATACCAATACTATCGGTAGGAAAGAAGCAGGTACTCGCAGAGAAGCCATCAATATTACCACCATGTTCCACACGATAGTGACCCTTGTAAGAACTTAAAGACCATGCTAAACCATAATTGGAAGCAAAAACATCCGGACGATCTTTTGTCGGAAGACCAGATCCCGAAACCATCTGGGCAGACATGGCCGAATTGATATAATTAGCCGGGATTATTTCCCTGCCTTCATATTTACCTCCATTGATCCAGGTAATCAGCCATTTGGCCATCTCGTTTACACTGCTGTTAATGCTGCCTGCAGGCCCCATCGCATTGATATGGTAATAATCCAGTTTATCGATAATACTGTCTTTTTTAAGTCCATAGCCAAAAGAGGCATCATCACTTTTTTCCATATCGCTGATACTGAAATTTGAGCGTGTCATACCCAATGGTTGGAAAAAATGTTTGCTTATATTTTCTTCCCAGCTCTTACCGGTGAGTTTTTCGGCGATCACACCCTGTAACAGGAACATGAAATTATTATACTGGTATCTTTCACGCAGACCAAAACTGGGCTCCTGGTATTGAATTCTTTCTACAAGACTGTCTCTTGAATTGGTTTTAAACAGGTACCAGGAATAATCATGACGAGGCAATCCTGTTCTGTGCGTCATCAGGTCACGAACAGTAATCAGCCGGTTCATATCATCATTAAAGAATTTCAGCGAGGGTAGGTAGGTTCTAACCGGTTTGTCGAGTACTACTTTATTTTCTTTTTGTAAGAGACCTATCAGCGAAGAGGTAAATGCTTTGGTGCAGCTGCCGATGGCGAAAAGGGTATTGGGGGTTACGGGTACTTTCTTTTCATAATCGCGGTAGCCAAATCCTTTGGCATAAATTACTTTATTTTTTTCGACTACAGCAACGGCAAAACCTGCCGCCAACTGGTCTTTTAATACCCGTTCAAACGCAGTATCAAGGCCTGCAAAACGATCGGCTGGGGGTGGTGTTGTCTTCTTTTTTTGGGCATAAACCGATAAGGTCAGACAGCATGCGGCCAATAAAAAAAATAATCTCATGGCAGTATATTTTAGCTTAATAATATGCAATAAGTCACGCAGACATCCATTTTATTACAGCGGCCTATTATTTTAAGGCCTGTTCAAGGTCATTCAGGATATCTTCTACATTTTCAATACCTACACTCATTCGAATTAGTCCATCTGTAATGCCATACTTTATTCTTTCGTCTCGTGGTATACCGAAATGACTCATACTGGCCGGATGCGATACCAGTGTATCAACGGTACCTAATGAAATGGCACGTACGCACATTTGTAGTTTATTGATGAACTGTTTACCAGCTTCGAGGCCGCCTTTGAGTTCATAGCTCATAACAGCTCCGGGTAAGCGCATCTGACGGGCACTTAATGCATGATCGGGATGACCGGGCAAACCGGTAAAATTTACCTGGGCAATGGCAGGGTGTTGTTCGAGGTATTCAGCTACTTTCTGTGCATTCGCACAATGCCGGTCCATTCTTAGTTCCAGTGTTTTCATACCCTGTGCCAGCAGGAATGCATCAAAAGGATTGCTGTTGCCGCCCAATAATACATGCCATTTCCACACTGCGGTTCTCATCTTCTCCAGGTCTTTGCCAATTAATACACCACCGATGGCAGTACCATGTCCGTTCAGGAATTTGGTAGTGGAATGAAACACAAAATCAACCCCATATTTAAATGGCTGTTGGAGGTAGGGTGTTGCAAAAGTATTGTCTACACTAACGATCAGGTTTTTTGCTTTGGCTATTTTGGTAACCGCATCTATGTCAACGCACTGAATGGTGGGGTTGGCTGGTGTTTCAATATGTACCATTTTAAGATGAGGGTATTGCTGAATGGCTTCTGTTACTTTATTCAGGTCGCGCATATCAACAATGATCACTTCTATACCTGTGGCGGCCAATACTTTGGTCATAAGTTCCTGTGTGCCCCCATACAGGGAATAATGCGACAGGATGGCGTCACCAGTTTTCAGGTTGCTTAAAAACAAAGTGGTCATCGCTGCTTGTCCGCTGGCATGTAATAATGCTTTCAGCTGAAGTGGTTTACCATCCGCATCTTTCAAACCAAATGCTTCCAGGGCTGCAATGGTTTCTTCTGCGGCAGTAAAAGTGGGGTTGCCCCAGCGACTGTATACCCTCGTTTTATCAGTTCCTGCAAAACGATTCATACCATCTTCGGCTGTATCGAAAGTAAAAGTAGAAGTGGCAAAAATGGGTGTAAGATGGGCATCTTCTGCATTCTGGTGACCACAGGCATGCATAGCAACCGAACTCATGCCACTTAACGGAAATTTTTCGGACATTCTTTGTAAATTGTCTGATTAAATAAATTCTTGTTCCTCAAATGTAAGACGAATCATGAAGCAATTACTCCAATCGTATACTGCTTATGAAATATGGGCCAATGAGCAGTTGTTGAACCTGTGTGTAGCATTGTCGCCCGAAGAACAAAACAAGCCTATTGTGAGCAGTTTCCCTTCTGTTCAGAAAACCTTTTTACATATGTGGGATGCAGCCAGCGTATGGTGGCAGCGTTTACAGCAGCATGAACAGGTGGTGATGCCCAGTTTAAGTTTCCAGCCGGGTATGAAAGATATCGCCAATGGCCTCTTGCAGCAGAACCGTCAGTGGCTGGCATTTGTTGAATCAGCCAGTGAAGAAATCTTATCGGCATCCCTGCCATATACCAATATCAGGGGAGAATATTTTAGTCAGCCTGTTTATGAAATTATTATGCATCTCACCAATCATGGCACTTATCATCGGGGGCAGGTGGTTACACAGCTACGGCAGTTAGGCGTAGAGAAAATTCCTCAAATCGATTATATATTGTTTGCCAGGAAAAAGTGAATGGTAGCCATGAAAGGCAAGTTGAGGGGAACCGCTTACCCAACACATCCTTTAACATTTGCTATTCAATATTCCCCTGTTTCTCTGTCCCTTTCTTCTCTATCTTAGCGCAAAAGAGCATCAGATGAAGGGAATTCTAGCTATTGTTATCACTGTACTATTGCTGACGGCCTCACAAACAGTACAAGCTCAGTTCATGGACTCCATTATGGACGCACATGCCGATTTATTTCCCAAGGAGAAAATGCATATTCATTTTGATAAACAGCTGTACAACAAGAATGAAACCATCTGGTATAAACTCTATTTGCTGACCGATAATACCCCCAGCCCTCTAAGCAGGAATGTATATGTTGATTGGTATGATACAGAAGGTAAAATGTTAAGGCAAACAGTGGCGCCGCTTTTTCAGTCAACCACCAAAGGTTCATTTGATATACCGGCCACTTATACTGGTGAATTCGTTCGTGTAAAAGCTTATACACGCTGGATGCTGAATGATGATACCAGTTTTATTTACCAGAAAGATATCCTGATTAATAAAGGTGATAAGCCGACAAAAAAAACTGTTGCATTACGCACCAGATTTGAATTATTTCCCGAAGGAGGAAGTCTGGTGGAAGGATTGGATGAAAAAATTGCCTTCAAAGCCAGTAACCAGTTCGGTATACCTGTTAGGATAAAAGGGGTATTGATGAATGATAAAAATAAAGTGCTCGACACCCTGGATGTACTACACGATGGTATGGGCTTTTTCTCACTCCGTCCGCTACCCGGAGAAAAGTACCGTATTGAATGGACGGACGAAAATGGTGTAAAAGGGAGCACGCCGATCACTGGTATTCAACCGGAAGGCGTATCACTAAGCGTTATTGGTACCAATGATAAAGCCATGATACAGGTGCAGCGTACAGCTAATGTGGAAGAGAGCAGTAAGCAGTTATTTCTACTGGTACATATGAATGAACGCCCTATTTATAAGGTGCAACTAAAGATGAGTGAACGCACAGTGATTAATACCGGCATTCCGATTGAAGAATTGCAGACAGGCATCCTCCAGTTTTCATTATTTACCAGTAACTGGTTACCATTGGAAGAACGTATTCTATTTGTTAATAATCACCTGCACGAATTCAATGCAAGGGTAAATCCCGGAATCATCAATCTTAAGAAAAGAGGAAAGAATATTGTTGAAGTATTTGTTTCTGATACCGCTTCAGCGAATATGTCGGTCTCTATTACAGATGCTGAATTAGCAGGTCCTGAGCAGCATACCATTTTTTCTGATTTTCTGCTGGGTAATCAATTACGAGGGTATATACATAATCCAGCCTATTACCTGAAAAGTGATGCAGACAGTATTACTAAAAGACTCGACCTCGTTATGATGACCAATGGATGGCGGCGTTTCGACTGGAACAAGATTAAAGCAGCCAAAGAGTCGGTATTACAATACCCTCCTGAGACCGATTTCATGAAGCTGCAGGGAAAAGTATATGGTATGGAAACTGCTGGTGCCGGTGGATCGGCGCAATTGAATCTTGTTGTGGTGAACAAAGACAGTAGTGTAAACATGTTCTTTGTTCCTGTGCAGAAAGATGGCAGTTTTGAAGAACCTGGTGGCTTCTTTTTTGACACTGCAAAAGTGTACTATAACCTGAACGACAAAAACAAAATGAATGGAAGGGTTACCCAGGTACAGCTGAGTAATGGTCTGTTGAAAAAGCAACCAGGCAGTACAATACGCATGGATCAGCAACCTTATTTACAAACCTGGTCAGATAGTCTTGCACTGGTGCGTATGAATATGTTTCTGGAGGAAGAAGAGAAATTGAGGAAAAGTATGGCATCTGCCACTTTGCAGGAAGTAGTTGTACAGGCCAGGACTAAAAATCCGATGCAGGTATTAGATGAGAAATATACATCCGGACTTTTTTCGGGGGGTGATTCATATAGTTTTGATCTGATGGCTGATAAAACATTGGGTGCATTTGATGTCTTGACTTACCTCCAGGGTAAGGTAGCGGGTTTACAGATAACCGGTTCGGGGTCGCAGGTGTCACTGAGCTGGCGGGGCGGCACTCCTTCACTGTACCTGAATGAAATGCTTTCTAATGTTGATATGGTTCAAACAGTTCCTATAACTGACATTGCATACATCAAAGTAATGCGGCCACCATTTTTTGGATCTGCCGGTGGTGGTGCCGGTGGTGCTATTGCTATTTATACCAAGAAAGGGGGTGAAGATCGAAAAACTGATCCCAGTAAAAAAGGAATGGAAACAACCATGCTTGCCGGTTATTCAAGGTTCAGGGAATTTTATAGCCCCAGCTATGAAAAAGATGCCACTTATGATGCAGATACCCGAAGTACCCTTTACTGGAACCCCTATATTATGACCAATAAGAAGACACCCAGGTTCAGAATAGAATTTTATAACAATGATTTCTCAAAGAAATTACTACTTGTACTGGAAGGCATAAATGCAGATGGAAAGATGACAAGAACGGTTAGGTACCTGGAAAATGAAAAGTAAAAGTCCGGAAATCTACTTTCCGGACTGTAATATTTTATCTTTCTTTTAGTCCTGCTTTTTTTGCAATTGAACTCCATGGATACAATTGAAAAGTTTTATCTGTACTCATTGCTACAAATAATCCTCCTTTGAAGCCAGGTAGGCTTATTGATGTCACATCGCTGCCATCACTCTGATTGGTAGATACAGGAACTGATGCAAGTAGCTTATGCTGATGTGGATTGGTTTTTGTTCCTTCTCTTGTATAAATATTAAAACGGTTTGCCGACTGATTTGAGACCAGTATATAGCCTGTGCCATCTTCAAATTTATAAATAGAGATACCCTCATTGTCTTCAAGAAAATCTTTTTGTCCGAATACAGTCAGTTCATCATTTCCTTTTTCAGGATTAGCATAGTATTTACGAATACCAAACTGTTCATCAGAGTAATACACATAACCCAGTTCATTATCGACCGCAATTGATTCGATTTCTTTTTTACCCGAGAATTTACCAAAGCGCCTGATGAGTGTTGCATTAACGCCGCCTTTCGGGTTGCCTGAGAGCAGGTATTGTTCGAGATAGCCATCTGCAGGGCCGCTTTTACGACCAACAATAGCAAAAATGGCGTTATCAGCATGACGTTTATATAAAGCAATGCCCATCGGATGACGGAGGCTGTCTTGGATAAATACTTCAATACCACCATTGTCTATAGCTTTCATATCCGGCAGACTGAAAATGCGGATACTGTTCCTGTCTCTTTCTGTAGCAACGGCAATATCAACCTTTTTACCATTGATAATAAGACCATACGCTACATCGATGTTATTCATTCTTTTTAAACCGGTAACAGATCTTTTGGTATCTATTTTTCCAGACAGATCGAATACATATAATCCGCCATTTTCCTTGTGTTTGTCGGTGCCGATGATCATACTGTTGGCAAGGTTAGATGAATCTATCCAGATTGCAGGGTCATCACTGTCGTCGAAGACAGTATCTGTTACAACAGTTGGTAAAATAGCAATAGTATCAGTAGCAGCAGTTTCTGCTGTTTTATTTTCTTCGGATTTACAGGCAATAATGGCCAGACAGATAAAAACGATATGGAGGATGCGGTACATAAGGCATGAGATTAAATAAAACCCCGGTTTTTTTCCGGGGTTTTATGTTGTATAATATTTCTATAGAGAATTATTTATTAATATCGAATTTAAGACCAAAATTAAATCTTGGGCCATAATATTCTAATTGTGCGGTTCTGGATTTAGTTCCCTGATAATAGCGTAGTGGTTGATTGGTAAGGTTATTGGCTTCAGTAAAAAACCTTGTTTTTGGCGTAATGGCATAAGATGCATTAAAATCAAGGAAGAATTGTTTATCATAAAACCTGTCGTTGAAAGCATCAGCATTGTAACCTGCATCATCGCTATCATCAACATATGCGGATGTATAGTTGGCAGAAAGGCGACCTACAAATTTGCTGTTCTCATACGATAATGAGAAGTTGAATATATGCGGAGCGGCACCGGGTAATTTAACATTGCTGCGAACAAGTGCGCCTGAACCGTCATAAATTCCATCTGCTTTAGAATATGTATATGTGTAGTTGAAATATACACCAAATCCTTTCCATATACCCGGTAGAAAATCAAGCTGACGCTGGGCTGCCACTTCTAATCCAAACAGGCTGGCGCCATCGCCATTTCTGCGTTGTGTAAACTGCCAGTTATCTCCAGCATTTATTGGATTGGTAACAGAAGGAAAATCTCTCCCAAATTCTGCCTGGGTATATTGCTGATCTAGATAAGTGTAAAAGAAACGGTCAATTTTTTTATAGAATACTCCACCAGAAATAAGACCTACTGATTTATAGTATTTTTCAAACATCAGGTCAACATTCCATGACCTTACAGGCTCCATTTTAGGATTACCTGCACTCAATTCCTGGTCATTCGGGTTGATATTGAAAAAAGGAACAAGGTCATAATATCTCGGACGAGCGATAGAACGTGTAACAGCGCCCTTGAATACAGTATTATTATCAAATTTGTATTTGAGGTTCAGGTTGGGTAAGAAATCCGTATAGTTATTTTTGAGATTAGCAATCCCTTTTAACTGGTCACCATCTTCTACTATATTACCCGTATAATTGATACTTGTTCTTTCGATTCTCATACCTAAATTGGCAGACCAACGATCTGTAAAATTTTGTTTTAATTCAACATAACCTGCGGTAATGGTTTCTTTGGCCGAAAAATTACCTGAGAGATATTCAGCAGGCTCATCGCTTTCATCAAAACGAGACGCATCATTAAAATTCAGACCTCCGAGAAATCCCGGGCTCACAAATAATCCGGCAGCAAATCTTTCACCAGGATAAAATTCTGAAGCTGTTTTATCTACCAGCGGTAATAAACTAATATTGGCGAAATTAGGAGCTGAAACACCAATGGGTGTATATTCAAAGAAATTATTGTCTCTTACTTTTTCTTTAGTACGTAAGCGTAATCCGAATTTTAAATTACCAGACTGCGATTTAACCACAGATGCAGGTAACTCAAAATTAAGCTTGGCATTGATATCGTTTTCAAACTGGTTTTGATACTGTTCAGTTAATTCATTTCTTCTGGTATAGGCCGATAAAGCTATATTATCTGTCAGATATGGTCTTTCGGGATTTGAAATATCCTGTGTTACAGTGATACTTCTTCTGCCCATAGAAATATATCTTTCATTGGGTCTTACCTCCGATGCTTTGGCAAACTGAATACTCCAGTCTGCTTTCAGTTTACCAAACAAATGATCGCCTTTAACAGCGAGTGAGCGAACACGCTGGTCTTCCAGACGACGATTATCAATGCGACCGCCAGAAGCTCCTCCCTTTGTTTGTCTGAGTACTTCTCCTACATTGTATCCTGTAATATTCCCGCTTGCATCATAAATCAGATCCGTAGCTGCATTACCCCTGAAACGATGACGTAAGCGAAAACGGTTTTCTTTGTCATCTCTCCAGTTATAACTACCTGTGATATAAATTGTGTGCAGTGGACTTATTTTATAATCGATCGTAGCTGTGGCACTTCTGCGAACCCTGATCAGGTCATAAATACGCTGGTCATGGTCACTAACATATAGTTTTCCATTTGCATCTTTGCTCCAAACAGCTTCAATATTGTCTGATCCGTATTCGTTTCTGTTAAAGGAACCACTTACGATATAGCCCAGTTTATTCTTCGCAAAACGGCTGCCTGTAATAAAGTTGAGTGTACCTATAAATGAAGACCTGATGGGATTGTAACCACCAGCTACTGTTGCAGAAAATCGTTTTCCGTTTGGTGCACTTCGTGTTACCAGGTTTACAGAACCGCCTATAGCATCTGCATCCATATCCGCAGTAAGTGTTTTACTTACTTCCACTGTCTGAATCATGTCGGCAGGTATCAGGTCTAACTGGATACGTCTGTTGTCGCCTTCTGCAGAAGGAATACGTTCGCCATTCAGTGTAACTGAATTGAATTCAGGTCCCATACCACGTACAATAATATTTCTCGCTTCACCCTGATCATTTTGCATGGTAATTCCGGGAACACGTTTTATTGCATCGCCGATATTTGCGTCTGGGAAACGACCGATCTGGTCTGCACTGATGATATTTGTAATATTATCACTGTTTTTTTGCTGGTTTAATGCCTTAGACTGTCCCTTCAACCGGTCGCCCAAAACTACCACTCCTTTTAAAACTGAAACACCGGATTCAAGTGAAGCTGTGAATTCAGTGACATTGCCACTAGTGGTAATGGTTTGTGTATAATCTTTATATCCGAGGTAAGAAATGGTAAGGGTATGTTTCCCGGCAGGAACATTGTAAAAAGAGGCTGTTCCACTATTATTTGAAACTGCGATAAATTTCTTTTCATCCAATGAAACATTGGCTCCGGGAAGGTTTAGCTTTTGCTCATCAATGACTTTAATTTTAACTACCCCATTTTGGGCAAAAAGCACTGTAGTAAAGAGCAATGACATGATGCTCAGGTAAATATTTTTCATAATCAGCGTTTAGTACACAATTTTTTAATTGTGCGCAAAACTATCTGTTATGAAACCCGCGAAGTATTATTGTCAGGTTATCGTTTTGTAATTTAATTGTTAATCAAAAATGAACGAAGTAAAAAGTGAGCAGAAAAATGTTTAAATACTTAAACTTACCACTCATATGCAATCATTCACTACTCACTATTCACCATTCACATCCCATCATACCCCCATTTCACCCATGTAGCACCCCAGGTAAAACCTCCGCCAAATGCGGCCAGGACAATATTATCTCCTTTTTTAAGTTGCTTTTCCCAGTCCCACAAACAAAGCGGGAGCGTAGCGGCTGTGGTATTTCCGTATTTCTGGATGTTAATCATTACTTTTTCTTTGGGCAGTCCCATGCGGTTGGCAGTAGCATCGATGATGCGAAGGTTAGCCTGGTGAGGTACCAGCCATGCAATATCATCACCCGTTAATCCATTTCTTTCCAGCAGTTCGGCACTCACATCGGCCATACCTTTTACGGCAAATTTGAAAACAGCCTGTCCTTCCTGGTAAGCAAAATGTTCTTTGGCCATAACAGTTTCTACAGTGGCAGGTTTTACTGAACCACCAGCCTTCATGTGCAAATAATGGCGACCACTTCCATCACTTCTTAAAATACTGTCTTTGATTCCGGAGTCGTCAGTTGCGGGTTCCAGTAAAACAGCGCCAGCACCGTCGCCAAAAATAATGCAGGTAGCACGGTCGGTATAATCAATGATGGCGCTCATTTTATCTACACCTACCACAATAACCTTTTTAAACCTGCCGCTTTCAATATACATCGCACCGGTGGTAAGCGCATACAGAAAACCACTGCAGGCGGCACTCATATCATAACCCCAGGCATTGGTGGCGCCAATTTTATCGCAGATGATATTGGCGGTGGCGGGAAAAACCATATCGGGGGTAACGGTGGCGCAGATTACACAATCAATATCGAGCGGATTAATATTTTTCTTACGTAATATTTCCTCAATGGCAGGAACGGCCATATCGCTACTGCCTTTTCCGGGTTCTTTCAATATCCTTCTTTCTTCTATACCAGTGCGGGTACGGATCCATTCATCATTGGTATCTACCATTTTCTCAAGGTCGAAATTGGTGAGTTTGTCTTCGGGAACATATCCGCCAACTGCGGTAATCGTTGCTGTGAGTTTATTCATGAATAGTTTGATTGAACGTGTCTAAAAATTCTTTAGGTGTTTGTACCAGTAATTGTTTTGTTTTAAAATGTTTCGGATTTCTTGTTACTATAGCCTGTATATTTTTTATAGCATATGCACATTCTAACTGAATGGCATCTTCAAAGTCTGGATTTGTGTTTTCCAATGCTTTATCAATAATTGTGTCATCTACTCCAACTGTATTGATCAGCTCACGCATGTCTCTAATAGCTTGAAAGGCTTTAGCTCTCCCTTTTAACTTTGAGAGCAAATAAAATACTGTTGTATAACTGATAGCAGAACAATACAACTGTATTTCTTTTTCATAAGCCAGCTCCATAATTTCTTCTGCTTCTTTATCGTAAGGCTGTCGCTCTGCAAAGAAATCAAACAATACATTGGTATCTAGAAAAATCTGTATCATGTATTGTATTTCTCCCAAATCGCATCGGAAATGATCTCTTTGTAATCTCTCTGATCCTCAATTTTGAATGCACCATGCCATCTTTTGAGATGCGGAGGTAATTTCGATTTTTTCTTTTTGGTAGGATTGGTAATAGCTTTCAGATAGGATTCAACCAGTTGCGAAACACTCCGGCCAGTTTTTTGAGCATACTCTTTTGCGTCCCGAATCACGGATTCGTCTATGGAAAGCGTGAGTTTCGTTGCCATACGTATGATTTTTAATCAAAGATACGTACAATTTCTGATTTTTTACCCCTATTTTTGGTACCTGCTATGATCGCTTTTGTAAGAGGAAAGTTTGCAATCAAAACCCCTGCCCGTGTGGTAGTGGATGTAAATGGGGTTGGTTACGACCTGCAAATCAGTCTGAATACCTATGCGGCCATCAGCAACGTAGAAAACGGACAATTATACACTTATTTACATATTACCGAAAATGCACAAACATTGTTCGGTTTTGCCGATATTGCAGAGAAGGAATTATTCCTGCAATTGATTAGTGTATCGGGTGTAGGAGCGTCTACTGCAAGAATGATGTTATCTGGTATGAAACCCGATGAAATCATCAGGGCCATCGTTCAGGGCAACACAAAGCAGTTGGAAGGAATCAAAGGAATAGGAAAAAAATCGGCAGAAAGACTGATTGTTGAGTTGCGTGACAAACTGGGTAAGCAAACAATCGATCAGCCCTTGGGCGGAATGAAAATTACGGGTGTGGATGAAGATGCCATTCAGGCACTGATTGCACTCGGAATAGCCAAACCACAAGCTGAAATCGCTATTAAAAAAACTATGTCATCCATACCTGCAGATGCATCGCTCGAAATGATCATCAAACAGGCACTAAAAAATTTATAGTCTATCGCATAAACTTCTACTTAACCAAGTGTTTCACATTGCGTTTGCGACTGCTTTTTATCATTTCCCTGGCCCTTTTCTGGCATAGTAACTTGTTGGCTCAGCAACGGGATTCTTTGCGTTATCCTATTAACGACCGGAGAGCAGATGCGATCACCCAAAAAAGCAGTAACCCATTCGATCTTCGCGATACTTCCCTGATCAAACGAACTATTGAATATGATCCTAAAACAAGGCAATACGTCATTGTTGAAAAAATTGGTAACCGTTACTATCGAACTCCAACCAGTTTAACTTTTGAAGAATTCTGGCGATTACAGGCAAGGGAACAGGAAAGAGCTTACTTCAAAAAACGGTCCGATGCTTTAACACTACTTAATAAAAAAGCACAACGACCACCACTGCGGGTATACAATTCACTGTTCGATCGCATATTCGGACTGAATGATGTGGTGAACAGGTATGGCGGAGATATTAAAGATCAAATTGGTGATGTAAAAAATGCAGCCAATGAACTCGCTGCACAAAATCGGTTGAAAATTGATATACGTCCAACAGGTGATGTAAACATCCTCGCCGGTTACCAGGGGCAAAATATCAAAAATCCAACTTTACCCGAGCGTGCCAGGAAAAATGGTGGCTTCGATTTCGACATGAATGCCAACCTGAATGTAAATGCCAATATTGGTAATAAACTGAAATTTCCTATCAACTACAATACCCTATCGAACCTCAATTTCGATAACCAGATTAAACTGGATTACAAGGGAATGGATGATGAACTCATTAAAAGTATTGAAGCAGGTAATATTTCCTTTCAGTCGAGAGGAACGCTGATACCAAGTGCTCAGAATTTGTTTGGTATTAAAACACAGTTACAGTTCGGTAAATTATTTGTAACCGGTGCACTGGCTAACCAGCGCTCCAGCAGACAGTCGGTGGCATTACAGGGAGGGGCTGCCACCCAGAATTTCCAGAAACGAATGGATGATTATGAAGAGAATCGTCACTTCTTATTGGGGCAGTATTTCAAGGATAACTATAATAAAGTAATGCGTAACCTGCCGGTGGTAAACTCACAGGTACAGATACAAAGAATAGAAGTATGGGTTACCAATCGCACAGGCGCCACTACCGATGCACGTGATATCGTGGGTTTGATGGACCTTGCAGAAGCAAGACCTTACAATCCTGCAGTAACGCCGCTCACCAATAATCCTTTACCTTATAACCAGGCCAATAACCTGTACGGATCATTGGCGGGAGATCCCAATAGCCGTAACCCATCATTCATCAATACCCTTTTATTGTCGAAAGGGCTGAGACCAGTGGATGATTATGAAAAAACCTTTGCAAGAAAACTGGCTACTACTGAGTATACATTTAATCCGCAGGCAGGTTTTTTATCCATCAATACACAATTACAACCCGATGAAGTGCTGGCAGTTGCCTTTCAATATACCTATAACGGCCGTGTATACCAGGTAGGTGAATTTTCACAGGATGTGGCACTCGACTCGGCCAGCGGTGTGCAGAAAGTATTATTCCTGAAATTATTAAAAGCCACATCACAACGTATTCAGTTACCTATCTGGGACTGGATGATGAAAAACGTGTATTCACTCGATGTATTCGGTGGTATTCAAAGAGAAGAATTTAAACTGAATGTACTTTATGAAGAACCCAGTGGCGGATTGAAAAGATACCTTCCCGAAACTTCTCCTGCTGTTGACGGACAACCTTTATTACGAATACTCAATCTCGACAGACTTAACAACCGGAACGACCCGCAGCCCGATGGTGTGTTTGATTATATTGAAGGATTTACGGTATTACCGCAAACAGGCAAAGTAATATTTCCCGTACTTGAACCATTTGGTCGTGATCTGGATACACTCGCCTTTGCAGGATTGTCAACTGCTGTTAAAAATAAATACGTGTATTATGCTTTGTATGATTCCATCAAAGCCATAGCACAAACCTATGCCAACCTGAACCGTTATGTTATGCAGGGTCAGGTAAAAGGAAGCAGTAGCGGATCAGAAATATTCCTCAATACATTTAATATTCCACAGGGTTCCGTATCTGTTACAGCTGGTGGACAAATACTGAAAGAAGGAACAGATTATACTGTTGACTATAACCTGGGAACCGTACGTATTCTCAATGCCGGTATACTCAATTCAAATGTGCCGGTGAATGTTTCTTTTGAAAACAATGCAGGTTTTGGCATGCAGCAAAGAGGTTTCACTGGTTTACGTCTTGATTATATTGCCAATAAAAAATTGACATTGGGTGCTACATCAGTTCGTTTGGGTGAGCGGCCATTCTTTACTAAAATGGGTTATGGTGATGACCCCATACGAAATACCATGTATGGACTTGATTTCAGCTATCAGTCTGAATTGCCCGGTCTTACAAGGCTGTTGAATAAATTACCTTTTTATTCAACCAAAGCTACATCGGGCATTAATGCATATGGAGAAGCGGCATTCCTGAAACCCGGTCACCCGCCACAGATTGGTAAGGGAGAACAAGGATTGATTTTTGTGGATGATTTTGAAGGAACAAGAACCAGTATTGACCTGCGCTTTCCTTTTGTTGCATGGGCACTGGCTTCTACACCGCAGGGCAATCCAAAATTTCCTGAAGCCACATTAACTGATTCGATTGATTATAATTTCAACCGTGCCAAATTAGCCTGGTATAATATTGAACCCAATCTGCAGGATAAAAACAGCAGCAATAATCCATTGAGAAGAAACCTCGCTGAGTTAAGTGACCCTCGCGTGCGTCAGGTATTTACCAATGAATTATTTCCGCAGCGAACAACGAATATTACCGATGTTCAGACGGCTACATTCGACCTGGCATTTTATCCAACAGAAAAAGGCCCCTATAATTTTGAAACGAGGTCTTCTGAATTTACTGCTAATGGCAGATTAACAAAACCTGCCAACAGATGGGGTGGTATTATGCGGGCCATTGATCAGACCGATTTTGAAACGGGTAATATTGAATTCTTTGAGATATGGTTACAAAATCCCTTTATTCTAAATCCGGGAAGTCGCGGAGGAAAAATGTTCCTCAACCTGGGTAACATCAGTGAAGATGTGTTGAAAGATGGGAAACGTTTTTATGAGAATGGTCTGAATACACCTACCATTCCTGCATCTGTAGACAGTTCCAATACATGGGGTAAAACACCAGTGAACCCGATTCAGATTACACAGGCATTCAGTAATGACCCGAACGACAGACCTTTCCAGGATGTTGGTTTCGATGGATTAGATGATGCGGCAGAAAGAAGAAAGAAAGGATATGTATTGAATCGTATTGCACAGAATTTTGGTACCAGTTCTACTGCATTTATCCAGGCTCAGGAAGACCTTGCACGCGATAACTATAAATGGTTTCGTGATAATTCATTCGATCAGTTGGGTACAGGTATTTTAGGCAGGTATAAAAATCATAACAACCCCCAGGGTAATTCACCCATTGCTACTACCGGCGGACAATTTACACCCGCCGCCACTTTATATCCCGACAATGAAGACCTGAATCGTGATAATACACTGAATGAAACAGAAGCTTATTATGAATATGAAGTAAATCTGCGTCCGGGAATGGATGTAGGAATCACCCCATATATTACTGACAAGAGAAGAATTACCGTTAATGCAGCAGATGGAACCACAAAAACAGAAGACTGGTTTTTATTTAGAATTCCCATCCGCTCATTCTCTAATAAAGTAGGTAGCATTTCAGATTTTAAATCGATCCGTTTTGCACGTTTATACCTCACCGATTTTGAAGATTCTGTGGTGATTCGTATGGCTCGTATGGATCTGGTTCGAAACCAATGGAGACAGTTTTCATTCAACCTCGATACAACAGGAACTTATACACCGGTAAACAATACAGCGGGAACCACTTTTAATACACTCGCTGTAAACCTAGAAGAGAACAGTAGTAGAACGCCTGTTAATTACATAATGCCCCCGGGAGTAGAGCGTGTGCAGTTGTTAAGTAATAATGGTGTTAATCTACAGCAGAATGAGCAGGCTATGAGTTTACAGATCAGGAACCTGGTTACAGGAGATGCTCGCGCCGTTTTCAAAACACTGAACCTTGATATCAGACAATATGGAAACCTGAATATGTTCTTTCATGCTGAATCTGTACCCGGCCAACGCGTGCTGCAGGATAATGAACTGTTTGCAGTAGTTCGTATTGGTCAGGATTTCCTCAATAACTATTACGAGATTAAAATACCGCTGAAAGTTACACTGCCAGGTAATTACCCACGCGGACAGGAAGAAAAAGTATGGCCGCTTGCCAATGAACTGAATGTGAGTTTAAGGGATCTTATTGACCTCAAACTCCGAAGAAATGAACGGGGTGGAACGGTAACCAATATTTATCGTGAACGATTTGGTGATAAAACTTATTCTGTTCGTGGTAACCCGAACCTGGGAGAAGTACGTGGTATATTAGTAGGTATTGAAAATCCATACAGACCCGATGGACCTACCCTTAGTTCAGAAGTATGGGTAAATGAATTGCGTTTATCAGACCTTGATGAACGTGGTGGATGGGCAGCTTTGGGAAGGGTGGAGCTGTTACTCGCCGACCTTGGAACGATGTCGGTATCGGCGAATACAAGATCTCAGGGTTTTGGTACCATTGAACAAAGGGTTAACGAACGTGCACGCGACAACCTGATGCAATTCGATATTACTGCCAATATCGATGCAGGTAAATTACTGCCTAAGAAAGCAAGAATATCATTGCCTGTATATGCAAGTATCAACAGAACAATGTTAACGCCTGAATACGATCCGTTCGACAGAGATGTACGTTATAAAGAAAAACTCAATAACAGTCCGGCTGATAAAAGAGATTCGATTCGTAAAGCAGCTGTTGACCAGACAACCATCCGGACATTGAATTTTACCAATGCAAGGATATTGCCCGGTAATAAGCAGGGTTTACTAAGCCTGAGTAATTTCGATTTCAGTTATTCATTTACACAAACGGAACAGAACAGTCCGGTGATTGAACAAAATAAAGTAACAAGACACCGTGGTGGTTTGGGGTACACTTATAATACACAGAGCCGATATATAGAGCCGTTTAAGAAATTCATTAAAACGAATTCTCCATGGTTTGCACTGGTAAAAGATTTCAACTTCAACCTGCGCCCATCATTTATCAGTTTCAGGGCTGATATTCAGCGACAGTTTGGTGAATTCATTCCCCGTATTGTAAACACATTCGATGGTAAAGTAGACAGGGTAGATACTACCTACGATAAATATTTTACGTTTGATCGTTTTTATAACCTGCGCTGGGACCTGAGCCGTTCACTCAACCTCGATTTCTCTGCTACCAACAATGCGCGGGTAGATGAACCTTTCGGAAGAATTGATACCAAGACCAAGAAAGATTCTGTATGGAAAAATTTCATGAAAGGAGGAAGGAATACTTTATACACACAAAAAGCATCGCTCAGTTATACCTTGCCTCTCAATAAATTTCCTTTGACCGACTGGATTACGGCGAGGTATGGATATACAACAACCTATAACTGGATAGGTGCCAGCAGACTCGCTTACAACCTTGGTAATACACTCGAGAATTCGCAGGAAAATAATTTTACGGCACAGTTCAATTTTGCAAGTCTCTATGCCAAATCGAGATGGTTGCGAGCCCTTGAAAATATTCCACCGCCACGACAAAAAGGCGATACTGCAAAAAAACAAAAACCACCCACCAATTTGTTGGGGTCTACTTTATTACCTAAGTCAGTTGCTTTACAGGGATTAGCTGGTAAAGACAGAAAAGATGCACTAAAAAAATGGCGTGCACAAAGAAGGGATGAAAAAATAGCCCAGAAATTATTACGTGCCAATCAGTTGCCCGAATTAGGTGGATTGGCCAGAACAGGCGGTAAATTGCTTACGATGCTGAAAAATGTATCGGTAAATTATTCGGCCAATTTCAGGAGCAGGTTACCCGGCTATATGGATAGTACAAGGTTCCTGGGTCAGAACTTTAACAGTATGGCACCCGGACTCGATTATGTATTTGGTAAACAACCCGATACCGGATGGCTCAATAAAAAAGCAGCACAGGGATTGTTATCTAGAGATACCACATTCAACTTCCTGTTCCGCCAGAGTTTTGAACAAAGATTCAGTATTACTGCACAGCTTGAACCTGTTCGAGAACTCGTAATAGACCTGAACTTAGATAAAACCTTTACCAAAGATTATTCTGAACTCTATAAGGATACATTGGGTAATGGCAAGTTCACTCACCTGAACCCATTGGCAACGGGCGGTTTTAGTGTATCCTATATTTCCTTCGGAACATTGTTTGGTAGTTATAATCCAAATGAAATATCCAAAACATTTAAAACTTTTGAGAATAACCGACTGGTAGTATCAAGAAGGGTAGCAGAAGCTAATCCTTATTGGCAGTCCTTACCTGCAGGGCAGAAGTTTACACCAGATGGCTATGCCACCGGTTATGGACGTTATGCGCAGGATGTGTTACTACCCTCTTTCCTTGCGGCATATACAGGCAAGGATCCGAATTCGGTAGCATTAATCAAACAATCGAACCCCAATATTTCATCTAATCCATTTAGTGGAATTTTGCCAAAACCCAACTGGCGACTTACTTATACAGGGTTGAGTAAATTACCCGGATTGCAATCTAAGTTTAATAACATCACTTTTACCCATGGTTATAAAGGCAACCTGAGTATGAACAGCTTCAATAGCGCCTTATTGTATACTGATCCATTCCGTTTAGGTGGGCCTGCATTCATAGATACGGTGAGTGGCAACTTTGTACCTTATTTCCTGGTACCGAATATTACCATGCAGGAAAGTTTTGAACCATTGATTGGTGTTGATATTACCACCAACGACCAGATGAACATTAAGTTCTCCTATGCAAAAGGAAGAAGACTGAGTTTGAGTCTGGTAGATTACCAGTTAAGTGAAACACGCAATACCGACTGGGTATTTGGTTTCAGCTGGCGCAAAAAAGGAGTAAACCTGCCATTCAAATTACCGGGTAGTAAGGGTAAGAAACTGGAAAACGATATCACGTTTAAAATAGATGTGGCCATGCGTAATGAGTCGTTGACCAATAGCAGACTCGACCAGACTAATGCCTATGGTACGGGTGGACAAAAAGAAATAACCATACAGCCTTCTATCGACTATGTAATTAATAACCGGGTGAATATCCGTTTCTTCTTTGATCAGCGAAAAGTAACGCCTTATATTTCTACATCTGCTCCCAGTGTAAACACAAGAGCCGGGGTGAGTGTAAGGGTTTCGCTGGCACAGTAAGTAAAATAATCATGCTAATACTTAAAAGATATTATTGCATTACCAATAATGAATAGTTGGTAATGATCCTTCTCTACTAATGAAAATCAGTATTCTTTATTTAGTGTTAGCTAACTGATTTTAATTCAGCATTTATACTGTTCTATATCCCTTCTCCATCGGTACACGATTGTGCAACCTTCCACTACAATAGTTCGCTCTCTAATAAAAAAAGCAGTATTCGACATTAATCACCAATAACAAGGATGCTTTGATCATGTAATCAAATATCAATTTGATGTTTATATATTCTTTATTGATGTGGTTATTCGGCATAAGTAACGCTTAGACCTACAAATTTGGTTGTCATTAGTCATGATCAAATACTAAAAATTATGAGAAAGTCACTGCTACTATGTATCGCAACTCTGTTGATGGTATTACAGCTATCTGCACAGGTAAAAACGATTACGGGTACTGTTAAAGATCCGTCAGGTCAGCCCATTCCGATGGCTACCATTAAGTCAAATCAAAAATCAGTTGGTTTTGCCAATGCTTCAGGCCAGTTTAATGTGTCTGTTCCGGCAGCTGCAAAATCCATCACGGTATCTTCTGTTGGATTTGAAGATATACAGGTTAACCTTACCGGAGGGCAATTAGATATTGTAATGAAACCGGCATCCACAGATATAAATGATGTGGTAGTTACCGGATATACCACCATTGCCAAGAAAAAGTTTTCCGGAGCTTCTACTGTTGTTTCTGCAGCAGAAGTAAGAAAACAAACTTTCGGATCATTTGATCAGGCCCTGCAGGGTTCTTCCCCAGGCGTTTCTGTTATTGCCAACAGTGGACAACCGGGTGCCAATGCTGTAGTAAGAATCAGGGGTAACGGTTCTATTAGTGGTGGTAATGTACCATTGTATATTCTGGATGGTATTGAAATTAATGCCGCAGATTTTGCAACAATGAACCAGGGCGATTTTGAACGTGTAGAAACTTTGAGAGATGCGATGGCTACTGCCATGTATGGTTCAAGGGGTGCCAATGGTGTAATTGTCATTACTTCAAGAAGGGGCAGGTCGGGTCAGATTCAGTTGAATTACGATACACAGGTAGGATTCAGTGATATACCCAAAGACCGTTTAATTGTCATGAATTCTCAACAAAAAATTGATTATGAAATACAGCGAGGCAATCCAAATGGCTGGACAACTGCCGAACTGGATAGTCTTCGTAACGTTAATTTTAACTGGAAAAATGCATTGTTTCAGACTGGTATGACGCAGCAGCACATGATCAGTGCAAGCGGTGGTAATGAAAATGCAAAAGTATTTGCGTCATTGGCTTATTTCGATCAGCAGGGAACGGTAAGAACTACTGGACTGAAAAGATACACTGCGCGTATCAATGCTGACGTAAATGTCAAAAACTGGAAATTCGGTCTTACTTTACAATCAGGGTTTTCTAAATCCGTAGGTACTTCTGAAAATAATAGCTCCATTGCAGCACCCTTAAATGCAACCCGATGGGCCAATCCCTATGAAAGAGATATTGACCCCCGCACTGGTGATTACCAGGAAACAGGTGGTGCTGGTTCAGGACAATTAAGTTCAGGACAGAATAATCCCGTCATGGAACTATACCTGAGAAAGAATAATACCATTCAGGTTAAAACGATAGCTACAACTTCTATTGAATACCATTTTCCTTTTCTGAAAGGTCTTTTTGCCCGGACCAACTGGGGAATCGATTATTCGCAAAATGAGGGATACGGCTTTGCAAGTCCGCGTGTTTCGGGCGCAGCAGGTACCCAGGGTGCCATTGCCCGTTCGCTCAACCGTAATATGAGATATACAGGAACTACTTCCTTGCAGTATAAAACTGCTATCAAGAAACACGATATAGAAGTAGGTCTTTATACGGAAATTGTAAAACGGGATCAACGAAATTTTGGTTTTACCGGATTTGGTCTTACCAATGGATTTGATAATGAGGCCGGTATTACAGCAGGAAGTTCAAGCAATGCAAATTTTATTCCCAACGTAACTGGTGGAGGAACGCAAAGTGGTATCCAGTCTTTCTTTAGTATTATTAACTATGGATACGATAACAAATATTTTCTGGCCCTGGTAGCCAGGAGAGACGGTTCATCCAGATTTGGTGTGAATAATCGTTTTGCTAATTTCGGATCGGTAGGCTTTACCTGGTCAATGGACCAGGAACAATTTATGCAGGGCGTAAAATTTGTTAACGATTTAAAATTAAGGGCCAGCATCGGTGTTAATGGTAATAACCAAACACCTAGTCAAGTAGGAGATTACCCCATCCCAATTTTCGGAAGAACAAGCTATGGAGGTACCAGTGGTTGGGCAGCGTCTACAGCTGGCAACCTGGACTATAAGTGGGAAACAAATCGTACCGTGAACATCGGTATTGATTTTGCAGTATGGAACAGAAAAATTTCAGGTTCCATTGAATTATACGACAGAAAAACAAATGATCTTTTCTTCCAACGCCCGATTGATTTTTCTTTAAGTGGTTTTGGTAATGTACCCAGCAATTTCGGATCGCTCAGGAACAGGGGTTTAGAAGTTTCACTGAAAGGCAATATCATTAATAGTAAAAATTTCAGGTGGACATTAGAAGGTAACCTCACGTATAACCAGAACAGGGTAATTGATTTGCCCAGAGATTCTGTAATCGGCGCAGTTTCTATTCTGGCCAAAAATAAGCCACTGAATAGTTTGTACCTGGTTGAGTATGCAGGTGTTGATCCATCAAATGGCAATGCTTTGTATAGAAAAAGAGATAAGTCAGTAACAACAGTGTATGATGTAAAAGATGCAGTGATACATGGCACTTCTGATGCACCATGGTTCGGGGCCATTACAACACGCTTCGAATATAAAGGCTTTGATTTAAGTGCATTGATGGTATTCTTCCTTGACAGAGAAATGTATAACAACGACAGAACAAACGTCACCAATCCGCAATACGTGCTCGATAATATGCACGTAGAAGTACTGAAAGAATGGAGAAAACCAGGTGATATTACCAACGTACCCCGACCAACTGCAGGAACAAATAATGGAACTGGTATTCCCGCACCTCTTAATCCTTTCATTGATGCGACTACCCGATTCCTGGAAGATGCCAGTTTCTGGAGATTAAGAAATGTAACCTTAGGATATACATTCTCTAATGCAGTGGTACAAAAACTGAAAATTCGTTCTGCCAGGGTATTCATTCAGGGACAGAACTGGTGGACAGCTACCAAGTTCCAGTCATTCGATCCTGAAATGGTGGGATTGTCTTTAACCGGTGCACAATTCCCTGCTTTGGTTCAAACTACTGTGGGTTTATCAGTAGGATTTTAAACTCAATAAACATTGTTATGAAAAATAATAAAATAGTATATACTGTTCTCCTGCTACTCACTGTATGGATAACAGGTTGTAAAAAAGAAGATTTGATTGACCTGAAACCTGAATTTGCATTGGATGCTTTGAATAACCCATCCAGTATTAAACAGGTGGAAGAAGTATTATTAGGGGCTTATGCGGGATTCAGGAATTCTGCTTATTTTAATTCTACCAGTGGTACCGGATCGGGTTGGGCACTCATGCCAGATGTAATGAGTGATAATGTATATGAAACAAAAGAGAGCCTGGCTAATTCCAGGGAAATAGCTGACTGGTTATATAATGCGAATTCAGGACAGGTATTGTCATTTTATGCAGCACCATATGCAGTTATTGGTAATGCAAATATTGTATTAAGGGATGCTGATAAATTTGCAAACGCTACAAACCAGGGCCTTATCAATCGTTTAAAAGGTCAGGCATATGCAATACGAGCAATGGCCCATTTTGATTTGTTTCGCTATTTCGCAACCACATACGATAGAAACAGTACTACCGATCTGGCACTCGCTTACAGTAAAGAATTCCTCGTATCTACTTCTGCAAGACCAACAAGGATTTCGAATAAAGAATACTATGATGCACTGTTTGCAGACATTAACCAGGCTATATCGCTGTTAGGTAATACAGATAAACCTGTTAATATTCCTACTGCTGCATCGGCACCATTTATAGATCAAATGGCAGCGTATGCTTTACTCGCGAGGGTTAACTTATATGCTGGTCAATGGAACGATGCCATTAACGCCGCAACAACTGTAATCAATAACCGACCCTTATTGGCGTATAACCAGGCTGCATTTTCCGGTATGTATACACAGGCAAATAAAGGTGAAATTATATGGAATGTTCAGAATGAATCCGGACAAGGCGGTCCTACTTTTCTGGTGTATTTTCCAAATAGTGGAAGAAACCCTTTTAGACCTGCACCCGAAGTGGCCACTGCTGCAGGTAATACAGGGCTGATCAGGAATAACGATGTGCGATATAGTGCTTTTTTCTCCGTTATCGGAGGGGCCTTAAGTATTACAAAATACAGGGGTAAAGTAGGCATCATTGATGGAGTTAGTAATGTGCCTGTTTTCAGAACAGGAGAAATGTACCTGATAAGGGCGGAAGCCAGGGCAAGAACTAACCAGGAAGCCCTTGCACTTGCAGACTATAATGCACTTCGTACTGCGCGTATTAATGGCTATGTGCCAGAAGTACATACCGGCACAGCTTTGTTAACTGCCATTGCAGATGAAAGACGTAGAGAATTGTTCGGAGAAGGTCACCGGTTTTTCGATTTAAAAAGAACAACCAGAACCATTACAAGGGGAATAGTTTGTGGAAATACGAATATCTCTCCTTCGGGTGTCTGCTCATTGGCACCTACGGCTAGGGAATGGGCTTTCCCAATTCCTTTTTCTGTACTGAATGCCAATGAAAAAATGAAACAAAATCCTGGATATTAATCATTATCGCATTATCACACTATAAAACCAAAAAATGAAAAAAATACTAGTGGTAGGCACTATTATATTAGTTGTAATCGCTTGTTCAAAAAAAACAGTACCGAGTGGCGAAACTGCAAAAAAAGAAACTGTCCAGCCTGCGGACAATGTTCCTAAAGTAAGCTATACATCTAATATAAGACCTCTGATTGAATCAAAATGTACACCTTGCCATATTCCAGCACGCGGTGGATTTAAAACATCTTTTGATAATTATGCTGCTGCTAAATCATATATAAATGACATGATAACAAGGGTGCAACTTAGCAGTACTGATCCTAAGTATATGCCATTTAAAAAACCACCACTATCTAAAACAGATATTGATGTATTAAAAAACTGGCAAAAAGGGGGTTTAATCGAATAATCAGACTGAGTATTGTTAATAGTAAAACTTGCTTGTTTCAATTTAAAGAGGTTGTATTCTCCAGCATACAACCTCTTTTTTATTGTTATCACAGATTCATTTAATAGTAAGAAATTATACAAGATATATTGAAGGCTAGCTATATAAATTAGGACTCTCTTTAAAAAATACCGCCATATTTAAAAACTGCGCTGCATATTATATGTTAGTAAATTCTTGCTTCATGCTGAAATTGAATTCTTTTAGTCATCAAATTCCTTATTATTTTTTATAGGGTTGTATTGAGGAGTCTTTATATCAGAGTTGTCAATTTTTTTTGATGAATCTGGTATATCTCATTCATAAAATAAATAATTATGAAAACAATCCGCTTTCTTATTCTTCTTGTTTTTACTGCCTTACAAACAATAAGTGCACAACAACGTACCATAACAGGGTATGTGAAAGATGCTAAATCAGGTAAAGTAATTACAGGAGCAACCGTAACTCAGAAGGGTACAACAAATAAAGCCGTAACTGATAATAACGGTTTATTTAGGTTGAGTATCCAGGGTTCTGTAAAAACGATAAGTATATCCAGTATTAATTATATCACACAGGATGTAAATGTTGCCAATACCAATTCGGTTGAAGTATTACTGACTGAACAGGAAAATGTTTTACAGGAAGTAGTGGTTACAGGATATGGAAATCAACGACGAGCAGATATAGCTGGCACTATTACCAGTGTAAAAGGTAAGGAAATAGCTAATCTACCGGTTCAGTCATTTGAACAGTCTCTGGCTGGTCGCGCAGCCGGTGTACAGATTACAATACCTTCAGGTGTCTTGAATGCGCCACCCGTATTCAGAATAAGGGGTACCAATTCCATTTCATTAAGTTCACAACCATTAATTATTGTAGATGGTGTGCCGGTACAAACAGGAAATGCTGGCGCATTCGGTGCTGCCGCCAATGTATTGGGAAATATTAATCCAAACGACATTGAAAGTATTGATATCGCCAAAGATGCTTCGGCCAGTGCCATATATGGTAGCAGGGCGGCGAACGGGGTTGTATTTATTACTACCAAAAAGGGAAAAGTCGGAGCTCCAAAAGTAAATTTTGATTCCTGGATTGGTTTCTCTGAGCCCATGAGATTACCCCCTTTACTGGATGCATTTCAGTACACAGATTTTAAAAACAAAGCCATACAAAATGCACTTAATATACGTGCCAATGGGGTGAATCCATTAAATACACGCTTTGCATTATCTAACGATGCAAATGGTAATGTTATTAATACAAACTGGTATGATGTTGTTTACCGAAAAGGAGTTTCACAAAGCAATTCCATAAATGTATCAGGAGGTAATGAAAATACTACTTACTATTTATCTGCAGGTTACACTAACCAGGAAGGAATCATTCAAAAGAATAACTATAAAAGATTTAATACCGTACTCAATATAGATACCAGAATAGCTAAATGGATGAGTATGGGAGGTAAGCTATCATATTCAATAGAAAAAAATGAAGCTGCATTGGTATCAGGTTCTTTATTGGGAGAGGCTTTTGCAACAGCAGGTGCTGGGCGACTTGCCATTGTTAGTGCCCCCAATGTAAGTCCATACCTGAATAATGGTGCCTATAATATTGGAACACAGTTCCTGGGTCCGATGAATAATATTTTATTGAACAACCAGGCCGGTTTTCACAACCCTCAGGTTTTAATTGATCTGAATAGGGAAAATACTGATATAGACCATATTCAATCTAATACCTATTTACAGATTAAACCGCTTAGCGGGCTTACTTTTAAAACTATTTATGGTATCGACAGGATATTAACAGATAATGACCGATTCAGAAACCCCATTCATGGCGATGCTCAGTCTGTAGGCGGTCAGGCACAATCTGTTTACGGAACTTTTAACCGTTCAATATGGACAAATACCTTCCAATTTGATCAAATGTTCGGTGATCATTCCTTGGGTATTTTAATAGGTAATGAACAACAAAGAACTACTTCAAGGAGATATGGAATAGACAGACAAACCCTTTCTGATCCAGCATTTAATGTGGTGCAGGCTGGTTTTATAACAAATAATTCATTAGGTAATGTTTTAGGGGAAAATTACTTATTATCAAATTTTGCAAGGCTAAATTATAATTATAAAAGAAAGTATATCGTAAGTATTAATGCTCGTCAGGATGAATATTCAGCGTTGAATGTTAAAAAAGGAACATTCTGGGGGATATCAGCAAGCTGGGATGTGACAAGAGAAAAATTCTGGGAAAAAACTAAATTAAATCAGGTATTCAGTTCACTTAAACTAAAGTCTAGCTATGGTAAAGTGGGTAATATAAATGGTGTTGGAGATTTTGATGGATATCCACTATTTAGTACAGGCTTATATGGAGGCTTGCCAACATTGGCCTTTGCTCAGTCTAGTGATCCTGGACTTTCATGGGAAACGAGTAAAAAGTTTGATGCCGGCATCTCTTTAGGATTTTTTAATGACCGCTTAACGGCTGAAATAGATTATTACCGTAATAATATTAATGGGCTTTTGTTAGAAGTACCACAAGCACCTTCAGCCGGTCTTCCTATCCCCGGTACTGCTGCAGGTGTTTTACAAAATGTAGGGTCTATGTATAATAGGGGGCTTGAATTGGCAATTAATGCGCAGATAATTCAGAAAAGAAACTTTAACTGGACCAGTTCATTCAATATTGCTTTAAACGAAAATAAAGTAACTCAATTGGCTCCTGGTTTATCAGAGATACTGTTCCTTACCGGATCTACTTCGGGTATTGGTACAACCGGTGAAAATGCCAACAGAACTACTCCTGGATTTTCTGCTGGTTATTTATGGGTAGTAAGATCAGGTGGTGTTGATCCGGCGACAGGACGACGTATTTTTTATAATGCTGCTGGTAGAGCAGTTACTTATCAACACATTACTCCTTTTGTAAGTGGTACAAGCGGACCAACTCAGGGTAATTGGAAATACCTTGATAATGGTGCTGATGCTCCTGCCATTACACAGGCTAATGATGCAGTCATGTATGCGAATGTAGTTCCTAAATATGTAGGAGGATGGAGCAATAATTTTCAGATCCGCAATTTCGATCTAAATGTATTGATGACCTATCAACTTGGTTTCTCAATTTATTATGGTACTAACGCAGGTTTACATGACCAGCGCTTCTGGAATAATGCTACCACTATCCTTAATCATTGGACGAAGCAGGGAGACCGAGCCGAATATCCTATGCCAGTTTTTGGCGATAATGTTTCCAATGGGAGTACCATTCCCATGGATATAAATGTATTCAGGGGTGATTTCCTCAAACTAAAAACACTAACCCTTGGCTATACTTTACCTAAAAGCTTAACAAATAGAATCAGTCTTTCAAGTCTACGTTTCTATTTGTCAGGGCAGAACTTATTGGTTATCACCAAATATCCTGGTCCTGATCCGGAAGTATCTACGAATAGCACAGTATCGAATGCTCAGGGTGCAGATAGAAATACAGTGGTAAATGGAAGAACGATTACAGTTGGTTTAAATATTGGATTCTAAAAACTAAGATTATGAATAAGTATTCAACAAAAATAATTCTTTTTGCTGCTTTGATGGTAGCAATGACTGCCTGTCAGAAAGAAAAACTAACAACACCCCCTCAAACCAGTGTTGTATCTGATAATGCATTTTCAACATCTCAGCGAATTACCAATCAGGTATTGTCTTTGTATGCATCTATGAAATCTGGTTTATTTTTAGGTGGAAGAGCGCAGGTTGCACAAGACATTCGTGGAGAAGAATTTCTCAGTCAAAGTACAAACCTGGTTACAGGAAGAGACGTCTGGTCGTTAAATGTTGCCAATAATACTACCTTTATCAGAGTTGTCTGGTCTCAGGCATATTTAACAATAAACCGTGCCAACGTATTTATAGATGGCATGAACGAAAAAGCAATTGCCCTGGTAGGTCAATCCACGGCTAATAATTATATAGCCGAGGCAAGATTTATCAGAGCAGTTTCTTATTACTACCTGTTACAGCTATATGCAAAACCATTTGCAGACGCCAATGGTAGTAAACCAGGTCTTCCTTTACGTATTAAGGGTATCACACTCTCTGGTGATTATGACTTGGCACGTAGTACAGTTGCGCAGGTTTATGATCAGATTATTCAAGACCTTGATTTTGCAGAGGCAAATCTTCCTGCTACTTATGCAACTTCGTCACTACAAGTAACAAGGGCTCATAAAAACACCGCCATTGCTTTTAAAACGCGGGTTTATCTTTCTATGCAACGTTATACTGATGTAATCCGTGAGGCCAATAAAATCATTCCATTAATACCACCATTCAAAGCTACCTCTGGAGTGCCACACGAATTACAATCTGATATTGTATCCGTGTTTACATCTCCATATACAACGAGTGAATCGATTCTGTCAATGCCGATGAGTAATGTAACAGGAGATATTCCCGGAGGGCAAAATCAAATGGGCTTTTACTGGCTTAATGCTTCAGGTTCGAATGGTACAGGAGAGTTCTCATTAAATCCTACTGGTATTATTGGTGATCCTTCTTTTGCATCAACAGATCGCAGACGGGCATTTATTTTTAATCATTCATCAGGTAGACAATACCTGACCAAGTTTCCAACAGGTGGTAACTACACAGACTGGGTTCCTGTTATACGATGGGCGGAAGTAATGTTAAATCTTTCAGAAGCATTGGCTCGCCAGAATGGATTGGATGCACGTTCACTTGCATTGCTTAATGCTGTAAGACAAAGGTCATCCTCAGGAGTAGTATTAGCTCCAGCTACGGCCGGTGATCTTATAAATGCCATCCTGAAAGAAAGAAGAATGGAATTCCTGGGTGAGGGCCTTCGGAATATTGATTTAATGAGATTGCTACAAACCATTCCTGCAAAAGCAGATGCACCATCAAAATCACTAAATGAACAACAATACATATGGTTGATACCTGCCGAAGAGTTGGCATTGAATAATTTGATGACAGATAACTAATCGAGATGATGAGGCTGGCGGCTGTTGGTATTATTAGATTATGGATAAATTTTCCTATCCTTAATCTAATAATACCAACAGCCGTAATTTTACATAATTGATTTGGTTAGAAGGTATAAACTAAAAATAACAGGCATCTTATTATGAATATAAATAAGCTGGATTTATCTATAAAGACACTATCAAATTCAGTTTTACTCTATGGTATTATATGCTTCTAATTGTCTTTTTGAATAATAGAATATTTCCCTGGCTAACAATAACAGGTTCGGGCACGGGCGCAGTAAACTCAATTTCAAAACGTGTTTTATCAATTTTTTTAAACTTCTTTATATGGTTAAGGTTGATTATATGCTTTCGGTTAGCCCTGAAAAAATCTGTACTATCTAAGTATGGTTCGATGTCAATCAGATTGGAGAATTCAGTCATCAGTTTTTTGCCAGACTTGTCAATGAGGTATACGACACGATTTTCTGTAAAAAAAAGAACAACTTCTATTAAGAGTAAAGCGGTAAACTCATCACCTCGTCTTACGATTATTTTATTTCTTTTATGTTTTTGCTGATCAAGAAACTCCATCAATTTATCACTGTTAAAAAAGTGCTGTTTGAATAACTGATATTTCTGAAGAGATTTCTGTAATGACTGGATGCTTAGTGGTTTTAGTAAATAATCAATCCCTAAATGATCGAATGCCTGCGTATAGAAAGTATCATAGGCCGTAATAAAGATAACGGGTGCAGTGATAGTAGTAGATTTGAAAATCTGGAAAGAAAGCCCGTCTGAAAGATTAATATCCATAAGTATCAAATCGTAATTAGCATTTTCCTGAAACCATGTAACAGACTCCTGAATAGATGATAATTGTTTAATCAGCAGATAGTTGGTTCCCGTATTGTTCAGTAATTCTAATAATTGTTGAACTGCAGGCTTTTCGTCTTCTATGATTACGATTCGTATCATATAGATTCCTATTTAGTAGGCTGTATAAATTTAATTTGAAATTTAAAGTAGAAGATGTAGTTAAGTGTTAAATTCAACGACTCGTAAATTTTTAGTAAAAATGTGCAATCTACAGCATAGGGTCATTCATAGTTTCAAATACCTAAGATGAGTAAGGGTTGTATATAGCTTTTTAACCAATATACAACCCCTTTTAATTATAAACTGCAGACCTTCATTTTAATCGTTGACAAATGAAATAACAGTTTATCAGCGATTAAAGATTTTATCATTAATTCATTTCCGAGTACATGTTAATGCTGTTGCTAAAGTCCAGGTGCTGCCGTTATCTTTTGATTGTTCAAAAACCTGCATAACAGTATTCTCATCTTTTTTGATAAATTTCATTCTATTCATTAGCGTTCCCCCAGCTGGAATAGTAATTGGGTTATCATAAAAAATAACATCATCTCCAATAATTTCGGTTCTTGTATAATGGGTAATACCTCCTCTGTTAGCAAATACATAAAATTGGGTCCATGTTTTTGATAATCTCGCATATGTACTAAGGCTTTTTCCGAGTTCTTTACCCTGCCTTGTCATATAGGTTTCCTGTATGGCACAGCTATCCAGTATTCGCTCAATTTTACTCATACCTGCGGGTGCACCCTGTGCATTGGTTACATTCCATTCACCAACCCAGAAATCCATTTTTCTGAACTCAGGATCTTCTGAACATCTGAGAGGTCTTTGTTGTGGCTGTTGAGCCGACAATACTTCAGAAGAAAAACATAGTAAAAGCAGTAAGATTAAATACTTCATAATGCTGGAAATTGTGGGTTATAAATGATAGGTACTACCAAATATAGCTTTTAAGCATATCAGTGATAGGCCAGATATCTAATTAGCAATAAATGACAAGTATTAGTTACATGGAAGTTTTAATAGGAGCAAGAATTTTTATAGGAACAATGAATTATTAGCCTCTGTATATACGTTAAACTAAAATTAGAGTTAATATGAACTGGGCGGATTAGGAATCTGTATTGCATAATTTATGACAGTGCCAGAAAGTGGAAAAAATAACGGATCAGCATACTTTTTAAATTTCGTACATGAGATAATAGCCTAGTAGCTTGTTTGTTTTGAGTAATCCAAAAAATCTAAAATGAGGTAAGTCTTATAAATTATTACCTAGCAAGGTTGAGATGGACATAAACTATTATACCAGCAGTATAAAAAACTATTTGTAGTGTAAGCCAAAGACAGTTCTATATTGATAGTTTATGTATCAGGAATAGTAAATTATAAGAATAATTAATAAAGACTATTGGCATAGATGATTTTATCCATTGAAATGTTCAACAATAAACGGGCTGAATCATTTTTCGTAATCATCTGAAGATGATAATTTTTTGAATAGTATAACTTCAATTTCTGTTCTGTTAAGGCAAGTTTGGCCTGGAATTCGGCAGATAAAAAGAGATGCTGATCTGATTCCTTCGATACAATTTGTAAACTAATATCTGCACGGTCAATCGTGATTATAACATTCAGAAGATCCTTTTTTTTGTGCTGTAGATGTTCGTGCAGGAAAATTTCAATAATATTAACCAGCAAGCCAGCAGGTAGTTTATATGAAAAAGATGATGTGTTATGAATGTCAATAGTTATTGGCATATCACTGACAGTCTGATTAACGTCGACATAATCAGACAATGCCTGTAGTTCTTCATTAACATCTATTATTTTTGAGTTTGATTCCTGTAAAGCATGTTTGATAAGCCGTGAAGTCTTTTCCCACTGAACAGCAATATGGCTTTCATGAATTTTATACAATACACGTTTCATGAAGCTTAGAATAAAATTACCTGGTTGCCCCTGATTGGGAAAATCTTTGAACCTTTCAATAGTGCTTCCTAATTCAAAGATTTTCAGTTGCTGGAAGTACCAGACTTTACTCAGTTTAATCGAAATGGCGGATCCAACTGTTAGAAAATATATATAGCTTGAATTAATAGAAGCAAGACTCCAGGTAGTTGTTTTTACAAATTGCAAACCTATAATAGTTCTTCTTGGTATTATTACATGCTCAAACATAAATACATTATAAGCGCCATTAATAACAGCAAGTAAGAAAATGCAGATCAAAAAAAAGATTAATCGTTTGGTAAAAAGTAGTTTTGGAATAAGGTAATGCAGCACAAAGTAGCATGATACAATCGCAATCGGAAATAATAGAAGCATATCCGCCAGTGCCGTTTTAAAAGACATAGCAGGAGTGAGGTACCTCAATCTCGCTTCATAAAAACCTAATATCCTGAAAAAGAACCAAAAAAGCCAAAAGCAGGAATGGCGCAGTATTTTATAATAGAGCGTATTAGAGTATATAAACGAGTACATACTTAGTTTTTGATGAGCGGAATCTTAGCAATATAAGCTGTTTCTGTAATGTTTATTTCAGGTTTTTTACCTGTAATTAAAGCCATTCTCTGCTCCAGGTTTCTGATGCCTGTTCCGTGGGTTTGATAATTGGTTTTTTTGGGCCTCCTGTCATTGGTTACTTGTAAATAGTTGTCATTAAGTATAATCTCAATCTGCATAGGTTGATTTTCATTGAAAATATTATGCTTAAAACAGTTCTCCAGTATAAATTGCAAGGAACAAGGAGGGATATAAATATTGGACAGTTCGAATTCATTAATCACAACAGTATAGGTTATGCTTTCTTCTCCAAATCTGATTTTCATCATCTGAATATAGTCTGATGCAATACTCAATTCATTCATAATCGGTATAAGATTGTCTTCTTTTGTTTTTAATATCTGATTATAAGTATTACATAGTGCATCAATAAATAGATAAGCCTTAGATGATTCATGTCGAATCAGGTAACTGAGGGTATTTAAACTATTATACAAAAAATGTGGATCAATATGATTCTTGAAAGCCTGTAACATGGTTACTTCTCGCTGGGAATCTAAAGTGGTTTCATAAATATGAATCAAACGGGCAACCTGCAGTTTTTCAACAATATAAGCAAGCGAAAGCCAGATAAGTGTGGTGTAGGCAATCAACATTTTATAACTTGATGAGTCATATACGGCCAAACAAAAGCCGAGTGAAGCAAAGTAGCAGATTAAAATGCTTGATAACTGCCTGGTTTTAGATTCTTTATATTGAGAACCTGCAGATGCAGCTATCAATAAATAAGTAGCATAGCTATAGGGAACCAGTAAAAAAATATGGAAGTAGGTAAGTGGCTCGATGGTTGAAAAAACAAATAGCTGAAATAAAGCAGCTATTCCAGGCAGGCCCCCATACCAATACTTTACATGTGAATCTTTCATTACAACAGTCTGATTAATATACATGACAGACATAATCAATTAGTAATAAATAATGATACCGATGCCTCTCTCATGTTGTTACTGTAAAGTAAAACATTCTGATTGAAACAAATAGTTTCAGTGGGTAAGGAAATGATGCCAGCTACTTTTTGAAAGCGGGTTGTTTGGGATTTAGCAGAAAGTGACGTTAAAGTGATCAAAAAAATAGCAGGTTTTCACATAGCGCTGCACCTAAAAACAGAATTCAAACAAAAAAATAAGTGATTTAACCGGAAAATATCCGGCTTATTCAAATGTGAGGCCTATTGGCTTTTAAGGGGTTGTCTTATCATAAACCAGACCAATGATTAGTAATCCCCTTCTTAAGCCTATTACCAAGGAAAATATCCACCTGCTCGTTAAGCGACCGGATGAAAACGCTGTGTACTTCACAAAAATTAAGTCTCTTTTTCTGAATGATGTATTCAAGAATTTTTCCATTAAAATACTTTTAAAAGGGCAGGCAAGGTATACTACACAGATGGCTGTATATAGTCTTAATGAAAAAAATAATGTACTGATTGCTCCACGGCAACAAAATGGTTGTGTTTTAATTATAGATGAGCAAGACACAGAGCTTTTATGTATAGATATCAACGAACAGCTCATTAAACAAGCGGTTGAAAAGCAGCTACAGTATTTAAAAGATCCGATCTCTGCTGATTATAGTTTATCGGGAATTGAAACCGTTCAGTCTTTAACAGAAACTGCCTTCTATTGCCAGTTGCAACAGTTATTGCAACAAAATGGAGCAGGATATGATAAAGCTTTGAAGTTTGACGATGAATGGTACCTGTTACTTGCTCAGACAATTGTAAGTACTTATTTCAAAGAAAAACCCTTTTCATGCATCAAGCAATCAACCAGGGTGGAATTAATTAAAAGATTGAATGAAGGGAAACAATATATCGATAGGTATTATTTGCATAATCCATGTATTATCGATGTAGCTCGAATAGCCCTGCTTTCTGAATTTCATTTTTACAGAACATTCAAAGAGTTATATAAAGTTACACCCTACCAATATGTACTGCATAAGAGGCTCATGCATGCATTTTATCTTTTAGAGCGCACAGAGTTGAATATCTGTGAAATCGCCTCCATTTGTAATTTTACAGATGTATTTACATTCAGTAAGGCATTTAAAAGGAGTTTTTCAATGTCGCCACAAAAGATAAGACGCTATCTATATACAAGCAGTGATTTTCAGTTTAGCCGTACCTGATAACCATCAAGCCTGTAACCCTTTTATGGCATACACTTTAGTAACTGGTCGCTGCAGGTGAGTATAGGATAAGGATACTCGTTTTTAAGGCTTATATTATTCCTGGTTTAGCCATTTTTTAAAGGTAGAAGCCTGGTCAGCGCTGATAATGACAGGCATAAATTTTGTAACCATCGTTACTGTTAACTTTCCATGCTCAGCTGCTTTTACAGATTCTATAAATTGAATATGAACAATTATCTGCCGGTTGGCATGAAAAAATGAATCAGGATCTAATACGGCTATCAGCTCGCTCAGGCTGGTATAATTCGTGACATACTTTTTATTATTTTTATCAACTGCATAAATAATCCTGTTTTCAAAGAAGAATAAAACTATTTCATCTGTTTTTAGTGTAATGAATTTATTTCCTTCCTTAAGCAGGATACGGTTCTTTATTTGCTTTATTGTTGATTTTGTTGTTTTCAATTGTTGAAAATAGCCGGACACTAAATCATACTTTTTAAAAATTCTTTCGATATCTGATTTTCGAAAGGGTTTGTTCATGTAGTCGATTGTATTGAACTGGTAAGCCTCTAAAGCATAATCGGGGTAAGCCGTTGTAAAAACAACTGGTGTGTTCACCGTAATACAATCAAACAGCGATAACGATAGTCCATCGGAAACCTGCACATCTAAAAATATGAGGTCGGGTGGTTCATTAGCGGAAAGCCATTTTGCGGTTGCTTTCCAACCTTCAAATACGCCCACTACTTTTACATCCGGTACAACCTCGCTCAATAAGTCCTGCAGGTGTGCTGCAGCAATTTTTTCGTCTTCAACAATGATTACGTTCATACAAACGAAATACTGGTAATGATGTAAAATACTGCTATTTTCTGTTAAAAGATCAGGAGTGGTACTCGGGTTAGTATCTTTAAATCAAAGCCTTATATCAGTATATACTTTTTGATTTTGAGCTAGTATCAATTCATAGAAAAAAATAATATGGTTCGTATTTTTTCATTTCCCTTTGATGATTATTCTTCTTTTGCGAAGGGTACCGCATTTGCACCAGAAATGATCAGAAGTCTGTATTTCGATGGTTCATCCAATGATTTTTCAGAATCAGGAACCGATACGGGTAAAATAATCTTGTGGGAAACACCTGTTTTAAACAAGTATGGACTTGTCGCCGATTATTTTCAGGAGATTACAAATACAATTTCTGCAATTAAAGACGAGAAGTGGATTGGTTTGGGGGGTGATCATTCGCTTAGTTTCCCGATGGTCCGGGGTCTGGGTAATCTTAAGCCATTTCACATCATTCATTTTGATGCACATCCGGATCTTTATCCTTCTTTTCAGGATAGTTTACTTTCCCATGCCTGTCCTTTTAACCGTATCATGGAAAACCAGCTTTGTGAATCGCTTACTCAGATTGGCATCCGAACCATGAATGATGTTCAGCTTGCGGAGTCCATAAAATATAAGGTAAAACAGTATCGTTGGATGGAAGATTTTTATGCTGCCGAAAAGAGCTGGCAAACCAAAGATGTTTATGTAAGTATAGATATGGATGTGTTTGATCCTGCATTTGCGCCAGGTGTTTCTCACCAGGAACCCGGGGGGCTTGCTGTGAAGGAGTTGCTTCGTTTTTTGCAGCAGTTCGATGGTAATATAATAGCTGCTGATATTGTAGAATATAACCCATTAAAAGACATCCAATACCAAACCGGCAGAGTGGCGGTTAAGTTGCTTAAAGAGCTGGTTGCTAAAATGACAACACAATAACAATAACATATGAGAAAGCTGATACTATCAAAACCCATTCTGGTATACTTTTCATTAGTATTTACTCTTTCCTGGTGTATCTGGATTACCACTGCCGTGGTTGCACCCCAATATTTTATTGCTGCTACACTACTGGGTGCCTGGTCGCCAACAGTAGTTGCTTTGTACATTATTTATCAAAGGGAAGGAGGACAATCGGTCAAATTATTCTTGAAAAGACTATTTAGTAAAGCTAAATGGTACTGGTACATTATTGTATTGCTCACAGTACCGGTTATTGCTGCTTTGTCAACTGGTCTTTATACTATAACAGGAGGCGAGATTGCACCGATAAAGTACCCGGCTGGAATACCTCAGGAAACACCGATTTTATTAGTGGTTACCATCAGTTTTATTTCGGGTATTTTTTTCGGTGGACCATTAGCTGAAGATATTGGATGGAGAGGGTTTATTGTTCCGGAATTGCATAAAAAAATGAATGCATTTAATGCTGCTTTCATTGTAGGTGTAGTCTGGGTTATCTGGCATTTACCTTTTTTCTTTATTGAGGGTGGTGAGCAGGTGGTTGGAAATATACCGATCTATTGGTTTGCCCCTCTTACTATTGCCTGGGGTGTTTTATTCGCCTGGGTCTATTTCAGTACAAAGAATATACTGCTCCCTGTTTTGTTTCATTCTTCCATTAATACTACACTTGGTTTTTTTGGAGTACTTAATCATGCAGATGGACAGCCTAATAATACATTACTACTCATTCATACTGTTATAACCTGGGTAATTGTTTTCGTGGTAGTAAAAATCTACGGATACCAGAAATTAGCCAAAAACTAATTTCTTTTATGCCCCCTTGGGCTACTGCGTATTTATTAAAATCTGCCATCTGAGATCCACCAATAAAAAAAGACCAACTTTTCAGTTGATCTTTTGGTCGGGAAGACAGGATTCGAACCTGCGACCCTCCCGATTGCATCGGGATGCGCTATCAGCTGCTGCACTTAAATAAAAGCGTCAAATAAATCTGTGATCTGCCATCGGTATCCCACAATAAAAAAGAGCATCAAAACTGATGCTCTTTAAGTCGGGAAGACAGGATTCGAACCTGCGACTCTCCCGATTGCATCGGGATGCGCTATCAGCTGCTGCACTTAAATAAAAGCGTCAAATAAATCTGCGATCAGCCATCTGATATCCCACAATAAAAAAAGACCAATCTTTCGATTGATCTTTTTTGGTCGGGAAGACAGGATTCGAA
>Ga0164290_1000958_pt1 | contig 62715 bp, 54 predicted proteins | sample Micstemetagenome_FD_108782 | JGI IMG/M metagenome (GOLD analysis project Ga0164290, IMG submission 108782) | Contaminated culture microbial community from soil near Moab, Utah, USA - Microcoleus steenstrupii SON62 (Illumina Assembly) | ecosystem: Environmental > Terrestrial > Soil > Soil crust...
CAAGTACATCGCCGGTGAAAGCTACGGCACGACACGCGCCGCACGTCTGGTGGCAGCGCTTCAGGGCGGGTTCAACGGCGTCAACGTCAACGGCGTCTTGCTGATTTCCTCCATCCTCGATTTCCATACGGCCAATTTTGTGCCCGGCAGCAACATGCCCTATGTCGGCTTCCTGCCCACGTATGCGGCAGCGGCCTGGTATCACGGCAAGATCAGTCCGAAGCCTGAAAGCCTGGCGGCGTTCATGGACGAGGCGCGCGCATTCGCGGCCGGTGAATACATGGCCGCACTGCTGAAGGGTTCGAACCTGAAAGGCGAAGAGCGTAAGGCCGTCGTGGCCAAGCTGGCGCGCTATACAGGCCTGAGCGAGACCTACATCGAGCAGACCGACCTACGCATCCACGCCTTCCGCTTCATGAAACAATTGTTGCGTGATGAGGGCAAGGTGATCGGGCGCTTCGACGCGCGCTACACCGGCAAGGATTACGACGACGCCGGCGAGACCTTCGACGGCGATCCATCGGCTTATGGCGTGGACGGCGCCTACGTGACCTCGATCAACGAATACCTGACACGCACGCTGAAGGTGGACTTGGATCGCCGCTACAAAATCCTCGACGGCACGCCAGGGTCGAAATGGAAGTGGAGCGAGGGTGGCGGCTGGGCGACGCATGTGAACGTCGCACCGCATCTGGGCACCGCGATGCGCGAGAACGCCGACTTCCGCGCCTACGTCGCCAACGGTTATTACGACCTCGCCACGCCGTTCCACGCCACCGAACTGACCATGGCCGACAACGGCATCGACCCGGCCCGCGTGACCATGAGCTACTTTGAAGGCGGCCACATGATGTACACCCATGAGCCGTCGTTGCAGCGCCTGGCCGCGGAAACCCGCGCCTTCATCAGTGCCGGGCGGTAACGCATCGTCCAACGCGCGGGCGGACCACGCTCAGGCCTTGGCTTCAACCGCCGTCGCCCCTAGTCGTACTCGCCTTAACCAGCTCAAGGACTTTTCGCCATGGCCCCGAAAGACGTCACCTCGCACCCCATGATCGCGCGGCTTGTGCAAACCGTGGGCGCGGAGCATGTCCTGACCGACCCCGCCGACCGGGCCTTCTACAGCCACGACGTCTATCGCCAGATCGCCACGCCCTTAGCCGTGGTGCGCCCGGGAAGCGTCGATGAACTGGCGCGCGTGGTGGGCATGGCCACGGCGGAAAATATTGCGATTGTGCCGCGCGGCGGCGGCGCATCGTATTCCGACGGTTATTGCGCCACGACAGACGACTCCATTTCCATCGACACCACGCGGCTGAACCGCATCGAGGTCAATGGACGCGACATGACCGTTACCGTCGAGTGCGGCGTCACCTGGGCGGAACTGTACGAGACCCTGAGCAAACAGGGCTTGCGCACGCCGTTCTGGGGCCCGTTCTCAGGCCTCAAGGCCACCGTCGGCGGGTCCATGTCGCAGGGCTCGGTCAGTCTCGGCAGCGGTTTGTTCGGCCCGTCGGCGGATTCTATTCTGGCGATGGAAGTGGTGCTGGCGGACGGCTCAATTTTAAAAACCGGCTCGCTGGCCGCCGCCAACGGACGAGCGCACTTCCGTCACTATGGCCCGGACCTGGCCGCGCTGTTCACCGGCGACACGGGGGCCATGGGCGTGAAGGCGCGCATTACGCTGCGCCTGATCAAGAAACTTCCCGTCGCCATGTCGGTGTCGTTCGGCTTTTCCAACTTCGAGGGCATGGCCGCGGGGCTGGAAGCCGCCGCCAAGGAAGGCGTGGTGAGCGACAACTTCGGCCTCAACCCGCGCCTGCAAAAGGCGTGGCTGGGCCGCACCAACATGAAGCAAAGCCTGGATGCGGCGTTCGCGGTGTACAAAACCGCGCGCAACCCCATCGAAGGCCTGTTCAAGCTGGTGCGCATGGCCGTGGCGGGCAAAAGCTTTCTGGATAAATCCGAGTACTCCGCCCACTTCATCGTCGAGGGCGTCGACAACGGCCACGCACGCAGCCTGCTCGCCGCCGTGCGCCGCGCGGTGGAGCCCTTCGGCGTGGAGGTGCCCAACACCATCCCCACGGTGGTCCGCAGCATGCCGTTCATGCCGCTGTATCCGATCATGGGCCCGGCGGGCGAACGCTGGGTGCCCTTGCACGGCATTCTCGCCTTCTCGCAGGTCAAGCCGTTTCACGACAAGCTGACGGCGCTGCACGCCCGCTACGCCGACGACATGGAGCGGCTGAAGATTCATTCAGCGGCCATGTTCACCACCATCGGCACCACGGGCTTTTTGTACGAGCCGGTGTTCTATTGGCAGGACGCCCGCCATCTCTATCACGAGCGTTACCTGCCCCAGGAGTTCCTGGCGATGCTGCCGACGTATCCCGAAAACCCCGAGGCACGTGTGAAAGTGGAAGAGATGCGCACCGCCATCCGCGAGGCGTTTGCTGAATGCGGTGGCGTGCACATGCAGGTGGGCAAGAGCTATCCGTTCATGAAGAACCGCGACCCGCGCAACGCCGAGATGCTGACGGCCATCAAGGCGCTGCTGGACCCCAAACGGCTGATGAACCCCGGCAGCCTGGGCCTGTAATCCCTCCGCCATGCGCGCGCTGTCCGCCCTGCTGCTGGCGTTGTGGTGCGCCGCCGCGCACGCCCAATCGCCCGAACTGATCAAACGTGCGGCCGTCAAGTACCCCATCCGCGCGCTCGACCGCGGCGTCGAGGGCTGGGTGGAACTCTCGTTCACGGTGAAGGCCGACGGCACGACGGCGGACATCGCAGTGACGAACTCCTATCCCGACGATGTTTTCGTGAAGTCCGCCAAGCAAGCCTTGGCCGGCTACAATTTTAAACCTGCCGCCGCAGATGCGCCGGACCAGCGTACGCGGCTGGTGTTCGCACTGCTCGATCGCGGCGCGGTGCGCTCAGGACTCGCAGTGAAGCTCGACGACGCCATGGCTGCGTCACGCGAGAAGCGCTTCGACGATGCGGATAAAATACTCAAGGAGTTTGCCGAGGACGACGAACTGACGTTGGCCGAGTACGCCTTCTTTGAACGCGTGCGCGGGACGCGGCGCTGGGCGGGCGGCGACTTCGCGGGGGCAGCGCAAAGTTTCGAGCGCGCCGTCGACATGCTGGGCGTGAACCTTCAAGAAAACGCAGCGAAGGATCTGCAAAAACTGTTGGTCATGGCGCGCGTGAACGCCGGACAATTGAACGAGGCGTTGGCCGACTTCGACCGATTTGAACTGGCTTCAAGCCCGCAGGGAAATGACCTTACCGAAACCATGGCGACCATCCGCGCGGCGCGCGCATCGGGACGCGCATTGAGCGTCGCGCCGTAGGTGATTGCGCGACTCGTTGTTTTTCTTGGCGTTTTCTCGGCAAAAGCCCATTTTTCTTGACTTTTCAAGGCCTCCCCGGCGATAAAACATCGCCATCGATCTTTTGGCTTGCTTGAGTAGGCTCTCCCGACACGCCCTCGCGCACCGGGCCCCCGCTGACCGCAATACCAAAAATTCGAGCGGACACCGTCTTTCCCGCGGGCGAGACGGTATTCCAATATCTGCAAGGAGAACGACATGGCTTCCGGTACTGTGAAATGGTTCAACAAAGTGAAGGGTTTCGGATTCATCCAACCGTCGGACGGCGGCAAGGATGTGTTCGTCCACATCACGGCGGTCGAGCGCGCCGGTATGGACACCCTGAACGAGGGCCAGAAGGTCAGCTACGAACTGATGACGGAGCGCGGCAAGACGGCGGCGACCAACCTGAAATCTGCTTAAAGCACGCGACCACCTCAAATTTGAACGCGGCGGCTTCCTCACGGAGGCCGCCGTTTTCTTTTGCACCGGTTTTGCTTGAATAGCGGCGGCTTGTCGCTAGCTTGACGACATCATGCTGACCTCGACCATCGACAACTTCCTGAAAAAAGAATCCGCCGCCGGAATCATCCTGGTGGCGGCCGCAGTACTTGCGCTGGCCGTCGCCAACTCGCCGCTGGCACCGCTGTACGCCGGCACGCTGGATTTGCCGATCGCGGTGAAGGTGGGCGCGCTGGTCATCGACAAGCCGCTGAACCTGTGGATCAACGACGGCCTGATGGCGTGGTTCTTCTGCCTGGTGGGTCTGGAGATCAAACGCGAAATCCTCGGCGGTGAACTCTCCAGCCGCGACAAGGCGATCCTACCCGTCGCCGCCGCGCTGGGCGGAGTGGCCGGACCGGCGGCGGTATATGCGCTGTTCAACGCCGGCGACGAAGCGGCCATGCGCGGCTGGGCGATCCCCGCCGCCACGGATATCGCGTTTGCATTGGGGATCATCGCGCTGTTGGGCAGCCGCGTGCCGGTGTCGCTAAAGATCTTCCTCACCGCGCTGGCGATCATCGACGACCTGGGCGCCATCGTCATCATCGCGCTGTTCTATACGGCGGATTTGTCGCCCGCCGCGCTGGGCGTGGCCGGACTGGCCGTGGCCGCGCTGATCGGCTGCAACCTCGCCGGTGTGCGCCGCGCGGACGTCTACATCGGTATCGGCATCATCCTGTGGGTGGCGGTGTTGAAGTCGGGCGTGCATGCCACGCTGGCGGGCGTGGTGACGGCGCTGGCTATTCCGCTGGCGGCGGATCAAAAGGGCTTTTCGCCGCTGGAACATATGGAGCACGAACTGCACGGCTGGGTGACGTATTTCATTTTGCCGGTGTTCGCCTTCGCCAACGCCGGCCTCGATCTGTCCTCGCTCACGTCCGAGGCCATGTCCTCGCCGGTGACATGGGGCATTGCGGCCGGGTTGTTGATCGGCAAGCAGGTCGGCGTGATGCTGGCGGCCGGGGCGTGTCTGTTCTTCGGGCTCGCCAAACTGCCCACGGGTGCAAGCCCGATGCAGCTTTACGGCGTGGCCGTGCTGACGGGCGTGGGCTTCACCATGAGCCTGTTCATCGGCGACCTCGCCTTCAACGATCCGACCCTGGCCCCGGCGGTGAAGCTGGGAGTCATGGCCGGATCGCTGGCCTCGGCGTTGATCGGATATGCGATTTTGCGGCTGTCGGTGCCGCGGCCAGGCTAAGCGCCCGCCTCCCAGCGGTCAGCGCCAAGTTCGCCCTCCCCAAGACTTCCGCCGCCCCGCAAGAATATGCGCGCCTTCGGGGAGGACCGCATCGTGACCGCATTCATCGTCGACCGCCGCGACCTGCTGACGGGCCTAGCCGTTACCGGCATGGGCCTGGCCGCCCTGCCCGACACGTCGCAAGCCAAGGACGCCAAGCTTTCCATCGAGACCCCGGCGGAGAATTTGCGCGCCATCGTGCGCACCTCGGCCAGCCTGAAGGAGGTGGACTGCCCGTGGTACTACAACGGCACCATCTACGGCGTCGTCGGCGAGGAGCAGCCCCGCCCGTTGTACAAGTTCACCGGCATGGAGATGTATCGCATGCTCCATGTCGCGCCGGACGAGTACGAGATGATCGGCAACACCGTCACCTTCTTCCGCGACCTGGAGACCAACGCATTCCTGTACGAATACGCCAACCCTTACACGGGAGCCAAGAATACGGTGCCCGCCGCGGTGCAGGGCGGCGGCGCGGGCCGGGGCTTCGAGCACTCGGTGCGCGGCATCCGGCCCAAGACGTTCAAGGATAAATTTCCCGACGAACCGCTGAAGATGTGGTGGACGGCGGCAGGCGATTACCTGTGGCTGCACGATTCCACGGTCTATCCGCCGGGCATGCAGTCCCCGCGCATGCAGCGCAAAACCAACTTCGTGCGTCGCGACCAATTCCTCGACCCCAAGGTCGACAGCCTGGCGGCGATGTTCACGGCCGCCGTGTTCATGCCCTGGCCGAAGTGGATGGACATGGGCGAGCGGCCCGGCCATATCGTCTGGCACGCCTCGGGCGCGAAGTTGAAATCCGTCGCCGACATTCCCGCCGAACACCGCGACCGGGCCATGAAGGAACACCCCGAGCGCATGTCCAACGGTCCCGTCTAATCAACGCCATCCTCCGAAGGAGTCAGCCCCATGTTGTTTTCAAGCCTGATCGACACGATGTCCAATCGCCGCGAGGCGATGAAGGCCATGGCGGGCGCGTCAACGCTTGCTGCCGGCATGGCCGCCATGGGTGCCCTGCCCACGCAGGCCGCGACAGCCAAGCGCGTGCCGGTCGACTTCAAGGACCCGGCGCAAAACCTCAAGGCCTTCATCAAGATCACGGCCGATCTCGACCCCGCAAAAACATCCGTGGGATGGTTCGGGGGAACGATTTACGGCAATCGCGGCGTTGAGGCCCTCAAGCCGCTGGTCGGTGTTCAGGGTGTGGGCATGATGCGCGTCAAGCCGATGGGTGATAACGTTTATCACATTTTCAATCGTGAATTCGCGACCTACACCGACTTGAAGACCGGCGAGATTTTGGAGACGTGGAAAAACCCATACACCGAGGAAACGGTGGACGTGATTCCCATCAAAAACATGATCGTCAACGCCAAGGTCTCGCCCATCATCGAGCAGGACTTCGACGGCCATAAAGTGACGTTTCCATTTTCACCGCCGTGGATCACGCAGACCGACAAGGCGTTCTCGCTGCTGGAAATTCACACCGCGTTCCCCAACCCCATGAAACCCGACGCTTGGCCGCGCGAGTCCGCCGGGCCGATCAATCGCACCAGCGAAATGTTCCAGCGCATGTGCAACCTGGAAGACCTGGAGCGCGACGACGTGAGCGCGGCTAACTATGTCGGCACCTGGACGCGCGTCGGGCCCTGGCTGCCGTGGATGCTGATGGGCCAAGCCGACGGCCATATCATGTATCGCAGCTTTATGAACCGTACCGGCAAGGTCGAAAACCTGCCGCCGCAACTGCTGGCCTACATGGAAAAGAAGTATCCCGATTTCCTGAAGGCGCCGGGCGATGAAACCTGGGGCAAGCCCAACGACAGTTCGTTCACGGTCTACATGAGCCAGAACAAGCCTAAGCCGCCCAAGAAATCCTGACCATCATTCGTCATTCCCGCGCACGCGGGAATCCATTCTTGTTTGTCTAAGGTGGGTCCCCGCTTTCGCGGGGACGATGATTTAACTCGGTGGCGCGCTTCTGCGCGTGCAAATCCACGCCGCGACGGGAATGATCACGGCGGCGACGAACACCGGCTCGTGCCACGACGGCGCGGTGAGCGCGAGGATGAGCACGCTCAGCGCCATGACCGACACGGCGGCCAGTTTCGCGCCCGGCGAAATGACACGGTGCTGATGCCACAAGCGCAGCGGCGGGCCGAATTTCGGATGCCGCCATAACCATGCCGTCAAGCGCCCCGAACTGCGCGAGAACGCCCACAAGGCGACGATCAGGAACACCGTGGTCGGTAGGCCGGGAATGAACAGCCCGACGATGCCCAACGCCGTGCAGACCAGGCCCACCGCCAGATACACCGGCATCAGCCACTTGGGCGTTGCGGCCTGAGCAGGCGGCAAGTGCACGGGCTGAACAAGGGTGGAATCGGGCGACGGATCAGGGCGCGAACTATCGTTCATCGCCAGACCTTAGCCCATCATGCCCGGCCTCAACACCGGGCAAGTTGTAACGATGTGTGTCGGCGCAGACGGGGTTATTCCGCCGCCTGTTTCAGGTCGCCGGCACCCACCGTCGGCATGGCGTCGGTGACCCAGGCCTTGACCTCGCGTCGCGCCGGGCACGGAATGGCATAAACCGCCTTGCCCGCGTCGCGCTCGGCCTGATCGACATCGATACGCCAGCCCTTGGCGTTCCATTCCTTGGCGTACTGCCGATAGCGCACAATGGCCTTATCGGCGGGCATCAGAACTTCCTTGGTGTTGCTGACCGGCGGAACGGCGGGCTCGATGGCTTCCAGCACCACCACGTCCTGCTCTTGAATGACGTTCTGGCGCTTGTTGATGGCCGCGTCGTGCTCCGCGCCCTGCAGGGCGTTGCGCAGGTTGATCAGATAGCCTTTGGTATGCGTGCGCGTGATGGGCGTGCGGAAGGTGTACTGGTGGAACCAGTTGGTGGGCGACATGTGGATCTGCGTCCAGGTCTGGTGCGGACCAACGTGGCCGGCCCCGGCTTCCAGGTCGCCGTCGAAGTTGCGCAGCTTGCTCATGGTGGCGTCCTTCAAGGGCGGGGCCTTGAAGGTCATCATGAAGCCGCAGCCGTCAGGCACTTCGTCGAGCTTGTAGTCGGGCACCGCGTAGGTTTCCTTCTCGCCCGAGTAGCCGTGGGTGGGGTGCACGAACTCGTTGTGCGCGGGGTCCAATGTGTTCTCCACGGCGCGCTCGTAGCTGGCGTTGTAGTGGTTGGTCAGCAGGTTGGGCCACCAACCGTCCTTGCCCCACTCGGGGATGTCCATGATGGCCGGGCGTTCGTGTTCGGGCAGATCGCCCAGGAAGGCGAACACCAGGCCGTATTTCTCCTGCGTCGGGTAGCTGTCGATACGCGTGCGCGCGGGGATCTTGCCATCCTTGCCGATCGAGGGAATTTTCACGCACTCGCCCGAGCCGTTGAACTGCCAGCCGTGATACGGGCACTCTACGCGGTCGCCGCGCAATTTGCCGCCCGCCAGGTTTCCGCCGCGATGGGTGCAAACGTTGTGCAGGCAGTGCACCTTGCCCGCGCTGTCGCGGAACACTACGAAGTTCTGGTTCAGCATCTTCACCTTCACCGGCGTGTCGGTGATCTCGCGCGATTCGGCGGCGACGTACCAGAAATTCATGTACATGGCGGTTCCCCTTAGGCTGTGGCGCTGGATTTATAGTCGCCGCAACCCGCCGGAACCCCACAGGAATCGGCGGCTGTTCAATCAGCGGTTAGCGCACCCACGCCTGATAGGGCCGCAACCGGCCAAGTGCGACATTAGACCGCATAGAGCCGATCCTGGGGAGGACCAATGATTCTCAGCGACCTTCATGATGTCGACATCCAACGCCGCGGCGCGTTGAAAACCCTGGCGTTTGGCGGACTAGGACTCGCAACACCGGCCCTTGCGGCCACGAGCCCGAGTGTGAACATCAACTTCAACGATCCGAAGGAAAACCTCAAAGCCTTCACCCGTGTGTTCTCCGACATCGACCCCAAGAAGGTCGCGGTGGGCTGGTACGCGGGCACGGTCTATTCGGTCGTGGGCGATTCAAGCAAAGTGGTTCCCCTGCTGGGCGTCGAGGGCATCGGCGTGCGCCGCACGCTGCCCCTAGACAGCGGCGGCTACCGCGTCTTCAACCGCGAGCTGGCCTTCTACAAGGACCTCAAGACCGGCGCGTTCATCGACGCGTGGGACAACCCCATGAACGGCGAGAAGGTCGAGACGTTCCCGATTCAAAATATGTTCGTGAATGCCGACACCGCGCCGATCTTCGAGTTCGACATGGAGGGCACCAAGATCCGCCAGCCCTTCAACCCGCCCTGGACCGTGACCGGCGACTGGGCGATGTCGCTGTTCGAGATTCATCAGTCGGTGAAGTCCGAACTGAAACCCGCCGAATGGCCACGTGAGTCGCCGGGCGAGTTCACGCGAATCAGCGAAATGTTCCAGCGCCATGTGCGTGTCGCAGACCTGAACAATCCTGAACTCACCTCAGTGCCCACGGTGGGGAGTTGGACGCGCATCGCGTCGTGGTTCCCGTGGATGCTGATGGGCCAGGCGCAAGGCCACTTATACTTTCGCTGTCAGACGCAGAAATTCGGCAGCGTGTCGGAACTGCCCAAGGCGTTCCTGGCCAAGGCCGAGAAAGGCTACGCTCAGTACCTCGAAGCGCCGCCGGCGGACAGCTGGGGCAAGCAGCCCAACGACTCTACCTTCAACATGTACAAGCGTCTGCGCAAACCCGCGCCGCCGAAATCTCAGGGTTAAGGAGAGCACGCATGATCTCGTCATTCGTTTCCGACCTATTGACCAGCCGTCGCGGTGCATTCGCGGCGCTCGGCGGCATGGCCGCCGCCGCGGTCGTCACATCATCGGCAAAAGCCGCAACCAAAACGCTGGACCTTACGGACCCTAAAGACAACCTCTACGCCTTCGGGAAGATTTGGGCGGGCTACGACGAGCCGGTCATCGGCGGCTTTCACGGCCTGATGTATGCGCGCATCGGCAACAGCCGCATGATCCCGGTGTTCGGCTACGCGGGCACCGGATGTTTGCAGGCGCAATACGAGCCCGAAGGGTTCTTACGCATGAAGTCGCGCGAGACGGGCTACTTCACGGACCTGCGCACCGGCGAGCCGCTGGAGACCTGGAAGAACCCGTTCACCGAGGAGACGGTGGAGGTCTATCACTTCTACAATCCGCTGCTGGCGGGCCGTCTGGGCACGCAGATGCCGCGCTTCCAGATGGGGCCGGGCAACGACCCGCCGACGCTGATGAACGAGGGCACGGTGTTTCCAGGAGCCGACGGCAAAATCCCCTTCGTCATGCCCTACGAGCAATACGGCGACGACCTGATGGTGGCCTGGGACTACACCCACGATCACGTCAACCCGGTGCCGCCGGAAGGCTGGCCGAAGTCCTCCACGGGTGCGCGCATCACGCCGTCCGAGCACTTCACCTTCACCGTCTCGCGCAAGCAGCTGGAAGACCGCGACGCCAAGACCTGCCGCATGACGGCGGGCTTCTCGCGTCAGTCGCCGTGGTGGCCATGGATGAAGATGGGCGGGCACAAGTACGCCGACGGTGTACTGTTCGGCCGCATGTTCAGCCACAAGGGCCTTGGCGGAACCAAGGACGTTCCACCAAAGGTGCTGAAGTACATCGAGAAGCACGCGCCGGAATACCTGACGCTGCCCAAGGACTGGCCGATCACCAACGCGCGGGTGGATACCTGGAGCGCCTACGCTCAGGACACGCCGCCTGAAAATCCGGCCTATGAATGGAAGCAGAAGCGCAAAGCCGACGTGCCCGCCCCGCCGACAGGCTCGGGCCGGGTGAAAACATAAAGAGCCCCTCTCCCACTTGTGGGAGAGGGAGAGCGAAGCGAGGGTGAGGGGGTATTTGTTTCGCCCGTAAACCCCTCACCCTGCCCTCTCCCGCACGCGGGAGAGGGTCTTATTTTCCCGGGTTCTTCGCGCTCAGCATGTGGGTGCGCATCTGGGCTTCGGCCCAAGCGGCGTCCTTCGCCTCGAAGGCCGCGATCAGCTCGCGGTGATGCCAGCAGCTGCGTTGAAGGTGCGCCTCGATGGTGTGCTGAAAGCGTTTCATCAGCACCAACTGCACCTGCATGATCGGATGCAGGAGTTCGCGCAGGCGCGGCGAGCCGGCATGGCTCAGGATCACGGCGTGGAACAGATCATTCAGGTCTGAAAACTTCGGCGCGGCGTCCGAACCACCGGTTGCCACCACGGCCTGCATCTCGGCCGCCAGCCTTTTCAGTTCCACCAAACCCTCGGGCGTCATGCGGGTGGCGGCCTTGGCGGCGGCATAGCTTTCAAACTGCGCGCGCAGCTCGAAGCACTCCTCCACCTCGGCCTCGGTGAACTCGCGCACCATGGCGCGCTTGTTGCCCTCGGCCGTGACAAGGCCTTCGCTTTCAAGCCGGTTCAATGCATCGCGCACCGGGGTGCGGCTGACGCCGATCTCGGCGGCCAGGTCCTGCTCGATCAGGAACGCGCCCGAGGGCAGCGCGCCCTCTATAATTCGGGTGCGGATGTGGCTGTAGGCCCGGGCGGCGGCGCTTGACATGGCTGGGCGTTATCCGTTGTTTGGTTGGCCCCGGCGGCCAAGTCGTTGATTCTACAGTTTAGTATGCAATTCCACCATTTAAGCCATTTAATGCGCAAAATTTAATGGCTAGGGTTCCTATTCTGTATACAGTTTTGGGCCAGCGAGGGGAAGCCATGGCGTCACTGACCAAATCCATCATCGAGGTTTCGGGGTGCAAAACCACGTTGCGACGCGGCGGTTCCGGGCCGACCCTGCTGTACCTCCACGGCGCGGGCGGGTCAGGCAATGTGCTGCCCTTCGCCGAAAGCCTGGCCGAACGCTTCGACGTCATCCTGCCCGATCATCCCGGCTTCGGTGAATCCGACCTGCCCACGTGGCTCGATAACATTCACGACGCTGCCTACTTTTATCTCGACCTGATGAAGCAGATGAACCTGCGCGACGTGCACATCGTCGGCTCATCGCTGGGCGGTTGGATCGCGCTGGAGATCGCCGTGCGCTCCACAGAACGCATCAAAAGCCTGGTGTTGTCGGGTGCTGCGGGCCTGAACTGCAAGGAAGCACGGCGCGGCGACATCTTCATGTGGGAGCCGTCCCAGCGCATCCGCAACATGATCGTCGATCAGACGCTGGCCGACAAACTGCTGAGCGTGAAGCCCAGCGACGAGCAAGCCGCCATCGCGGTCAAGAACGAGTTCGCCACGGCACGCCTGGCCTGGGAGCCGCGCTTCTTCGACCCGCACCTGCACAAGTGGCTGCACCGCATCGACGTGCCGGTGCAGATCGTCTGGGGCGACGCCGATAAGGTGTTTCCCCTGCCCTTCGGCGAGAATCTGCACAAGCATCTCAAGGGATCGCGTCTGACAGTGATTCCCAAGTGCGGGCATCTGGCCCATGTGGAACAGCCCGACCGCTTCAAGGCCATCATCACCGGGTTTATCGACAGCCTCGCGTCCAAGGGAGCCGCCGCATGAAGTTCACCCTGTTTCACCTGATGCCCTATGCCGACCTCGACCTGGAGGCGACGAAGAACTACGGCACCTCCTGGCTGCAAACGCCCAACACCTTCTACGACCCGGAAAAGGGTGCGGCGCTGTACGACCGCTATTTAGGCGAATTGGAGCGCGGCGAGGAGTTGGGCTTCGATGGCATCGCGGTGAACGAGCATCACTCGACTGCTTATGGAATGATGCCCTCGCCCATCGTCACGGCCTCGGCGCTGGCGCGACGCACCAAGAAGGTGACCATCGCCATTCTGGGCAGCGCGTTGCCCTTGCGCGACCATCCGCTGACGCTGGCCGAAGAACACGCCATGATCGACACCATCACGCGCGGCCGGTTGATCACCGGCATGGTGCGCGGCATTGGCGCGGAATATCACGTCTGGGGCGTCAATCCGGTGTTCAGCCACGAGCGCTTCCATGAGGCCCACGACCTGATCATCCAGGCCTGGACCGAACCCGGCATCACCAGCTTCCACGGCAAGCACTATAACCACGAGTACGTGAACGTGTGGCCCCGGCCCTACCAGAAGCCGCACCCGCCCATCTGGATTCCGTCGCAAGGCTCGAAGGAAACGATTCAATGGGCGGCGGATCCCAAACGCAAGTACGTGTACTTGCAAACCTTCAGCCCGATCAAATCCGTGGCGAAGTATCTGAAGATGTACCGCGATCAATGCGCGGCTTATGGATATACGTGCAAGGATGAGCAGTTGGGCTGGGCGGTGCCGATCTATGTCGCCGAAACCGACGACATCGCGCGCCAGGAAGCGAAAATTCACTACGAGAATTTCCGCAACCGATTCCTCAAGATGCCCATCGAGATGCTGCTGCCGCCGGGCTATTCGTCCATCGAATCCATGAAGGGCGTGGCGGCCACAAAGGCGCAGCTCACCGGCGACGTGACGCTGGAGCTGTGCATGGAGATGGGCATGATGATCTGCGGCAGCCCCGAGACCGTGCGCCAGAAGCTGGAGCACTATTGGAAAGAGATGCGCTTCGAGCATCTTCTCTCGATGCTGCAATTCGGCACGCTGCCGGCGCACCTCACCACCAAGAGCATGAATTTGTTCGCCACTGAGGTGATGCCCAAGCTGCGGGCGGCGGCCCAGGCCGCCCCGGCCTTGGCCGCGGAGTAGATAGACTCTTTATTTGGTCGCGTTTCCGCACGCCAGCCGGTTCCCACCTGTCGGGGAAATGCTCTAGGCTTTCCGTTCCAACGAACGGAGAGATCGATGATTCTTGCCCGCGCGGTGCTGCTGATGGGTTTGGGCTGGGCCGGTGCGGCCCAGGCCCAGGACTTCGCCTTTTTCAATATCCTCAAGGACGGCAAGGCGACAAAAGAGGAGATTGATAAGCACTGCGCCGAGGGCGAAGGTTTCGTGCGCGCCTTCTCGGCGGCCTCGCTGAACCTGACGCTCGGCCAGACGCACGAACGGGTGCGCTACACCGACCGGCAGTTCACCAACGTCAACGCCAACCCCGGCGAGTGGACCGGCGAGGTCTACAAGGCGCTGTGCCCGGGGCTGTACACCTTCAATCTCGACTACATCGCAGCCCCCAAGGACGGCGCCACGGCGGGCGACGTGACGGTGCACATTCATGTCTGGCGCAAGGCAGGCGGCGGCGCGCGCCCGGGCGAACTGGCCGCCGTGGCCGAGAAGACCGGCGCGGGCCGGGGCACGGGCCACGCCTCGGTCACGCTGGCGTTGGGCACCGGCGATGAGATCGCCACGCACTCCCTCAGCGCGGACGCCAAGCCGCGCCACTTCGAGCGCATCCAACTCACCGGCTACCGCGTGCAACACATCGGCAAGCTGGCGGCGGATTTCGACACCGCCGCCTGGGAGGCCGACCGTGCCGAAGCGGAAAAAGTCCGGGCCGCGCCGATGGGTGGGAATTGATGAAGCGCTTGGCTTTGATCGTCGCGCTGGGCGTAACGGCCACGGCGCACGCAAACACCCTGCGCGAAGAACTGCTAGCCGTGCCGATCAGCGACAATCTGGGCGGAGCGACATCGCGGCCCGTGGCGACCAAGGAAGCATTCACCTTTGTCGCGGGCAACGCCAGTCCCGCCAACCGCGCGCTGTTCACCTTCGGCAACCAGATGTTCACCGTGGAGTGGAAGCCCACGCCCGGCGTGCAGCCGATCACGGATGGTCTGGGCCCCTTGTTCAACCGCGAAAGCTGCATCGCGTGTCATGAGTTGAACGGCCGGGGCCGGCCGCCAGACGACCCCGGACGACCCATGGACCTGATGCTCGTGCGCCTGTCGGTGCCGGGTGTCGACGCGCACGGTGGACCCAAGCCAGTGCCGAATTACGGCGACCAATTACAGGACCGCGCCATCGACGGCGTGAAAGCCGAAGGCCGCGCCGAGATCACCTGGACCGAAATGCCGGGCGCTTACGCCGACGGCGAACCATACTCACTTCGCAAACCGAGCCTGTCGTTCGCACAAATGGCCTACGGCGATTTGCCGAAGGACCTGCTGACCTCAGCGCGCGTCGGCAACCCCGTCATCGGCTTGGGTCTGCTCGAAGCCGTGCCCGTGACGACGCTGCAAGCCTTGGCCGACCCAGACGACGCCGACAAGGACGGCATTTCGGGACGCATCAATCAGGTGTGGGACGCGCCCAGCCAGGGCATGAAACCTGGCCGCTTCGGCTGGAAAGCCAATGTGGCCTCACTGTCGCACCAGAACGCAGGTGCTGCGCGCGGCGACATGGGCATCAACACGCCCGTCTTTCCGGCCGATCATTGCGAGCCCGCGCAGAAAGAATGCATCACGGCCGCGCAGAAAGCCGACCAGGGCCTGGAGATGAGCGAGGCGTTTTTCGACCGCTTGAACGTCTACATGCAGTTGCTCGCGGTGCCGAAACAACGCAACGCCGACGCACCCGAGGTCAAGCGCGGTGAGCGTGCGTTCCGCGATCTGGGCTGTGCGGGCTGCCACATGCCGACGCTGAAAACCGACGGGTCGGCGACCTTGACTGAGTTGAAGGAGCAGACCTTCCACCCCTTCACCGACCTGCTGCTGCACGACATGGGCGAGGGTTTGAACGACGGGCGGCCCGATTATCTGGCCACGGGTGCCGAGTGGCGCACCGCGCCCTTGTGGGGCATCGGCCTGACCGAGAAGGTCAGCGGGCATACGTTCCTGCTGCACGACGGCCGGGCGCGCGGGCCGGCCGAAGCGATCCTGTGGCACGGCGGCGAGGCCGAGGCGGCGCGGGAGAAATTCCGCACCGCCCCGAAATCCATGCGCGAGGATTTGCTCGCGTTTCTAGGTTCGATCTAAAACTTGAAGCCCACGCCCGCCGTGATGACGTGATCGAGGCGGTCGCTGCCGACTTCCGCCGTATAGCCCACGTGCCATAGGCCCTGCGTGAAGTTGCCTTGCAGCCCCGCGCCGGCTGTGACGAAGTCATCCTTCGCCGTCGGGATGCTCACGGTCTCGCTGGCCATGGCCGCCGTGGCGGTGGCCAGTTTCAGCGTCACGCTGCGGGGCTCGTCGGAGAACTGCTTGTTGTAGGCGGCGTGCAGGCTGGGAACCATGCCGTCCCAGTCGAACAGCGCCTCGACTCCGGCGTTGCCGACGTTGCTGACGAATGAGTGCCGCGGCACGGCCACGTTGCCGCCCGCCGCACCCGTCTCGGTGTAGGCTTCGAAGATCGTCTTGGCATAGCGAAATCCAAAGCGCGGGCCCACCTTGACCACCTCCAGGTCGAACAAGTAACCACCGTCGAAGAGGTATGTGTTGGCCTTGGCGTCGGTCTCGCCGCGGGCCATGAGACCATAAGCAGCAGGACGCACGATATCCTCGGCATCGTAGTCGCCGCGCCCGTAGGCGAGGTTGAAATACAGGCCTCGGTCGGCGAAGCGAATGGCCGCGCCGTAGGTGTAGCCCTTGGTCTTGGCGCCGAAACCGCCGTCGGTTTCCGCGTCGGCCTCGCCGTAGCCCAGGGTCAAACCCAGCGCGATCTGCGGCGAGAATCCGTAGTCAAAGCCCAGCGTACCGCGCAATCCGTCGGACTTAGCCTCGCGGCCAGCGGCCAGAAAGTCGTCCCGGTCTTCCTTGCCGTAGGTGCCAGATGCCCAGACCGTAAAACCATCCGTCGGTGAACCGGACCGCCGCGCGGCGTCCATATGCGCGCTGACGTTGCCCAGGTTCGCCAGCGCCACGGCCGCGCCCGATTGGCCCAGGGTTTCCAGCGCCACGGGCCCGCCCGCGACCATCGCCGCGCGATACTCGGGGTCTACATAAGTCGGCAGACTGAGGCGATAGATCATCATGTGCGCGTCGCTGTCCACGCTCTGCGAGCAGTCCTGGTTATTGACGCGGCAGTTGGTGGCCAGGAAGTCGTTGTCGTTGCCGACGAACAGGAAAAAGTCCTGCGGCGCGGATTCCTCCAACACCGGGGCCAGCGCCATGCCTTCCCATTTCTCGCCGATGGTCAGCCGCGTGGGTGCGGTATTGTTCAAGTTCTCGCCGAATTTGGTGAGTTGCGTGGCGTTGAGCATGTTGACCAGTTCCACCTGCGCCACGGGGCGGATGGTGGAGTTCAGCACGCCGCCGGGCGAGACGGGCGTGGTGGTGGTTTCAAACGGCGTGCCGGCGATGTTGGTGGCGGAGCTGATGTCGATCAGCATGACGCTCTTGAAGATCGGATTACCAAGGTTCTGGCCGAGGCCCAGCCCGTCGCGAGAGAGCACCAGAAACTGAGTGTCGTTCAGCGCCAGGATTTCCGACTGCGCGGCGGTGCGGTTGGCCGCAGCACCGCTGCCGGTCTCGTTGAAGATCGGCAACTGCATGACGTAGTGGGCCGTGGGTGCGCCGGGCGTTTTGGTCCCCGTGATGTCGTAGATCATCAGCCGGGTATTGGTGCGCGTCTGCTGGCTGCCGGTAGAATCCTGGATGTTGGCGCTTTGGCCCAACGTCACCAATTTCTTGCCGTCAGGCGTGATGGCCATGCCTTCAAGACCCTGGTTCGGCCGGCGCCCCGTGGCCGGGGTCACAAGGGAGCTGTAGGAGATGTTGCCTGCCGCGTCGCGCGGGATCAGGGCCGCAGGCGGACGGATCACGCCTTGGAGGCGGCCAGTGGCGTCGAAGTAGTACACGTTCGCGCCGTACTCATCGGACACATAGAACGAGCGGTCACGCAAAAATCTCAGGGCTTCAGCGTCCATGCTGATCTTGCCCGCCGCCGCGCCGGTGCTCTGGCCGGGGAGTTGGATGCCGTTCTGCGTGATCACGCTGGCCGCGCCCGTGCCGGGATCGAAGCCGGTGGTGACGTTGCCGTTGAAGTCACGCAGGAACAACCCGCCGGTCTGGGTCATCACCAGTTGATTTTGCGACGCCGTGGACGCGGGCAGGTTCGCCGCGCCGGTGTAGGGCGTGAAGGCCATGGAAATGGTGTTCAGCCGCGCGGCGTAGTCGCTGAAGGTCACGGTGCCGACGCCGTTGGGACCGCGATCAGGCAACGCGTAGAGGGTTCCGCTGTAGCCCGTGGCGGTCTTTCGCCAGGTGGACAGGTCGAGGTCCATGCCGGAGAACGCACCGAAGGTGTCGTTGTTGAAATCGCGCGTGCCCGCCGCGATGCGGCCCATGCCGACCAATCCGCCGTTGACGAACGTCTGGCCGCCCAACGTGGCCTGCGTTGATCCCGCGACGTTGATGACGTTGGGGGTGAGGAATTGCAGCTGCGCGTGCGCAACGGAGGTGATGGATACAGCGGCGACGGTGGCCAGAAGAACGGTGCGAATACGAAGCGAGAACATGCAAAACCCCCAATGCGATAAAAGCTAGGGGGTTGTAGATAGTCGCAGCGACACTACGGTGTCGGATTCATGACTGATAAGTGACTGCGCAGGCGCACTGCGTTAGGCTGAACCATCAACAGGGAGGGCGAACATGATCCGGACATTCTTTGCGTTGATGGCGTTGAGCGTGGCGACTGCCCAGGCCACCGAATGGCGCGGCGGTACGCCGGAAGACCGCGCGGCCATGGAGAAGATCATCGAGGGCTGGAAGACCGCTTATGCCAACGGCGACGGCATGACGGTGGCGAATGGATACGACCCCAAGGGCTTCGTCATGGCCGAGGGCGCGCCCATCACCTATCCCGACGTACTGGGCCCGCGTCTGACCAAGACCTTCGCCGCCAACAAGATCGACATGCTTCTGGACGTGCAGGAAGGCGAGTTCAACGGCACCTGGGCGTTCATTCAAGGAACGTTCGCCTCCAAACGTTCGGCCAAGGAGGCCAAGCCCGACGATCAGCCGCGGTATCACGCCGGGCGGTTCTTCACCCTGCTGCGCAAGACCTCCGACGGGTGGAAGGTCTGGCGCAACATGGATACGTCCTCGCCCGACGCGAATCCGCTGCTGGAGCAGTTGAAGAAGTAGCTTAGAAAGCCACCCGCGTAACGAGCTGGAACACGCGGCCGGCCTCTTCCGCTTCGAGTTCGTACTCGTCGTAGGTGCGGCTGCGCTGATCGGCGATCGTATTGAACTTATCGAAGACTTCCTTCTTCTTCGCGTTCAAGAGGTTAGAGCCGACGAAGCGCACGACTACATTCTGACCGAACTTCTTTTCTACGAAAGCCTCAAGGTCTGAACCGTAGGTAGTGGTGACTTCCTCGCCGACAATACGGCCGAAGGCTTCGCCCTGCTTGCGATAGGTTGCCCCGAAGGCCGCGCCCCATGACGGCAGGTCTTGGATGAAGCCGACGTTGAGCACGTAGTCGGTCTGGTCGTTGAAGCGGCGCTTGCTGAACAAGTCGTCGATCTCGCTGTCCAGGTACGATGCGTTGAGGAACACGCCGGTATCGCTGAGACCGGCGAAGGTGAGCGGCGTGGAGAGATCGAACTCGACGCCGTAAACCTTGCCGTTGCCGGTGTTCTGGGTCGAGAGCACGACTGTGCTGCCGCCAGCGCTGCCGCGCGCGCCGGTGCTGAAGTCTTCGATCACGTTCTCCACATCACGGTAGAAAACGTTGACGCCTACGACGCCGCGACGGCCCAGATTGTGCTCGTAGCCCACGTCCAGGCCCCAGGCCGATTCCGGAACCAGGTTGGGGTTACCGACGAAGTCGTTGTCGCCCTTCTCGGTCAGCAGCACCGCCGGCGAGATGGAATCGAAATTCGGGCGCCGCAGCGTGCGCGCGACGGAGGCGGTGATGCGGTCGTCAGGCGTGATGCTCCACTTCAGGTGCGCCGAAGGCAGATAGAAGTTGTAGTCGTTATTCGTGGTGCGGTTGGCCGCCGGAGCCGTTTGATCGATGATCGTCACGTCGGTCATCTCGTAACGAAGGCCGGCCTCCCACTTCAAAATCCCGTATTCTCCCGAGAACATAACGTAGGGGTCGATGCGCTTCTCGTCGATCTCGTTGACGCCACCGGCGATGGGCAGCAAAGGCCCGTACACGCCCGGAATCGTCGGGCGCGCGGCGGGCGCGTTGGGGATGGTGATGCGGTTACGGTCGGCCAGGAAGTTGGTCTCGCGGTTCTTCTTGGCGTACTGCACGCCGAACTCGATTTCTTTGTCGATCACGGGGCGCTTGTGGGAAATCTGCGCCGTCACTTCGTCATCGTCCAGCGCACGCTCCTCTACGTCGCCGGTGAAGCGGTCATCCTCGGGGAACGGGATGGCATCGCGCAGAAAATCGAACTCCTCCTCCAACTCACTCTGGCGGTCCTTGAACACCGCGTAGCCGACCTTAGCCTTAGTCTTGCCACCGAAGGTTTCACCTTCGTATTTAGCCGCGAGCGACCAGTTGTCGGTCTTGATGTCCACCGGGTTGACGTTGGTGGTCAGCAGGTTGGCGGCATTGACGATGCCGGAGCGATACTCGAGCGACTTTTCATCCTCGAAACGGTCGGTGCGGACGTAGAAGCCCGACAGATCAACCTTGCCGGTGGGAACCGGCACGGTATAGCTGCCGTTGAGGGAGTAATCGGTGCCGTCGCGGACGTCGTCCTGAAACTCGATGTTATCAAGCACGCCGTTGGGGGCTGTGAAACGCTGACTGAACTTCTTCTTGGGGTTGCGGCGGCCTTGCACGTTGGCACCGATCAAGACGCGGCCCGGACCCACCTCGCCGCCGAAGACGCCGCCGCCAGTGCCCTTGAGTTGGCCGTCGCTAAAGTTCAGACCGCCCGCGCGCACATAACCGCCGTCGAGCGACAGGGCGTCACGCAGCACGATGTTCAGCGCGCCGGCTACCGCGTCACCGCTGCGGTTGGCCGAGGCGCTGCGCACCACTTCGACGCGCTCGATCAACTCGGCCGGGATGCGGTCAACGAAGAACGAGCGGTCGACGCCGGCACCCGGCACTTTCTCGCCGTTGATGAGGATCTGCGTGTAGCCGGGGTCGAGCCCGCGCAGGCGCGCGCCGTCCCACTCGATCACGTCGGAGAGAAACTGCACGCTGGGCACGCGCTTGAGCGCGTCGCCCGCCGTCAGCGGCTCGAACTTCTGGAAGTATTCAAGGTCGTAGGAGAGCGTCGGGGCCAGTTCAACGCTGCGGTTGCGGAAGGTCACGCCGGTGACGATGATTTCCTCGATCGCTGTCTTGGTGGCCGTTTCGGCCTGAGCGGCCTGCTGATCGGCTTGTTGCGCATACGCCACGAAGGGCAAAAAAGACACAAATGTTAAAAGCGCGGACTTTTTCATCGCAAGCTCCCCAAAAGCGCTGCGCGCTGTTGACGGCGCGCGCGCGGATATGTTCATCACGAGGGAGGTAAGATTTCTGCGTGGGAAGTGACAGTGATGATTTGGTTGCGTGTTCTTTGCAGATTTGTGGCAGTGCTCGCGGCCGGTGCCGCGGTGGCTGCGTGCGACCCCGAAGCGACGTCGGATTCCAAAAGAATGACCGTCGGCGTCGGAACGCCCGTGCCCGCCAAGGCCGAGACCCAAGCCGTGGCCACGCAAAAGGCCGACGCGGCGGATGATCCGGAGATTTGGGCCGACCCGCGCGACCCCAACCGCGTCGTCATCTTCGGCACCGACAAGCAGGCCGGACTTTATACCTACGACATCACCGGCAAGATCCTGGGCTTCATTCCCGACGGACGGCTGAACAACGTCGACCTGCGCGGCGATTTCCCCACGCCGTCGGGGCCGCGCGTGCTGGTGGCGGCAAGTGATCGCGGCCGCATGGGTGCGGCATTGTACCTGATGGACCCGGACACGCTGGCGCTACAGGCCTGGGGCGTCGTGCCGCTGGACCTGGCTGAGCCTTATGGGTTGTGCATCGGACGGCGCGGCGCGGATTTCATCCTGGTGGTCAACAGCACCGACGGCCAGGTGCGCCAACTGCGGGTCGCGGCAAAGCCCGACGGTACGTTCGACGCAGCCGAGGAACGCCGCTTCGCCGTGCCCAGCCAGCCCGAAGGCTGCGTGATCGACGACGAGAAGGGCCTGCTCTACATCGGCGAGGAAGCCAAGGGCATCTGGCGCTACACGCTCGACAGCCAACCCGCGGTCGGCTCGCTGATCGCCACGGCACCCTCCGATATGCTCAAACCCGACGTGGAGGGATTGACGCTGCTGCGCGAAGGCGCGGTAACATGGTTGATCGCCTCCAGCCAGGGCGACAGCGCGTTTGCCGTCTGGCGCGTGGACGGCGCGGAGCCGGTTTATCGCGGGCGGTTCTCGGTGGTGGCCGCGGGCGGCATCGACGCCGTGACCGGTACCGACGGCGTGGCCGCACTGGGCGGCGCGGTGGGGCCCTACGCCAACGGTCTGGTGGTGATGCAGGACGACGTGGACAGCGAGGGCGAAGCCGCATCCACCACGCGCAACCGGCAGAACTACAAGCTGGTGGACTGGGCCGACGTCAAGGCCGCGCTGAGGTTGGACGAAATTCCAACCAATACCCCCGCGCCCTGATCTGCTCTAACGTCGGGGCATGAACGGCCTCGACCCCGCGAGCTTGATGGAACTGGCCGCCGCCATGGCGGCCGTGGGCGTGCTCGCCGGGTTGCTGGCGGGCTTGTTGGGCGTGGGCGGCGGCATCGTCACTGTTCCGGTGCTGTTCTTCGTGCTCGATTTTCTGGGCATTGACGCGGCCATCAGCATGCACATGGCGGTGGGTACGTCCTTGGGCGCGATCATCCCCACCGCGATCATGTCGGCGCGCAGCCACCGGGCCAAGGGCGCGGTGGACGAGACGCTGTTCAAACTGTGGAGCGTGCCGATTTTCCTCGGTGCTGCGGCGGGCGCGGCGCTGGCGGGGCAAGTGCGCGGGCCGGTGCTCAATGCAGTATTCGCGACCGGGGCGCTCACGGTGGCTTTATATATGCTGTTCACTCGTGACGCCGTCGCGGAGGACGCAACGCACGCACCCGGCCCCACAACGCAACGCGGGCTCGCGGGCCTCATCGGCGCGGTGTCGGCCATGATGGGCATCGGCGGCGGCACCTTCAGCGTGCCGGTGCTCTCGGCCTTTGGATACCCGGTGCGCCGCGCCGTCGGCACGTCGGCCGCCTTGGGCCTGATGATCGCGATTCCCGGTGCTTTGGGCTTCATGCTCAGCGGCTGGACGCAGCCCGGACTGCCGCCGTTGAGTATGGGTTACGTCAACCTGATCGGCGTGGCGCTGCTGGCCCCGAGCGCGATGATCTGCGCGCCGTGGGGCGCGAGGTTGGCGCACTCCATCCCGCCGCGTGCGCTGCGCCTGGCGTTCGCCATCTTCCTACTGGCCACCGCTGCGAAAATGGCGATGAGTTTAATGGGGTGAGGGTGCACAGCCAGTCTTCTGTCTGTAAATTCTTACTCTACAATAGTCTGGGGGCTTAGATGGCTGATCCAATATATGCACTCAACCTCTTCAATGTCGCCGACCGCGACGAGTACCTTGCCTATGCGCGGCGCTCGGCGAAGGAAGTGCCGGCGCACGGCGGACGCATCGTCGCGCTCGGCAAATTCCGCGAGGCGGCGGCCGGCGACATCAAGCCGCGCTCGGTCATGATCATCGTCGAATGGGCGTCGAAAGCCGCCTTTGACAGTTATTGCAATGATCCAGACATCGCCGACTTGCATCCGCACCGCGAAAAGGGCGCGTCTGACTACATCTGGCATCTCTTCGACAAGATCGAGGATCTGCGGCCCATATTAAAGTGACGGCCGGCCTCGATCATGCAGACGACATGGGCGATCAGCGTTATTCTAAGACTCGAAGCGCGCGGACATCTTGGCGTTCATTGAAAGAACGAAACGAGGGCACATGAAATCCAGTTTTACTTCTCTTGGTCGCGCTCCCGCCGCAGCGGCGGGCGCGGTGCCATCACGCAATAGGGTCATTCGGTTTCTGATTGCGGTCATCCTCGGATTTGTCGCGCTTTCGACCACGGCGCGCGCCGCCGACGGAGGCGTGCTCGTTCTTGGCGGAACGGGCCAGCTTGGCTCGGAGGTCGTCAAGGTGCTGGTTGCCGCCGGCGAGAACGTCTCGGTCTTGGCGCGGCAGACATCGAACCGGGCGCGGCTCGACGGAGTCAAGGTGTCATACGTGATCGGCGACATGTTGACGGAGGCCGAAATGGAACGCGTGTTCAAGGAGAAGTCGTATCGCGCCGTGGTCGATGCCTCGAGCGCGCCCTTCAACGGATCACAGGACTTCTATGAGAAAAGCCAGCGCATCATCTCCAAGTGGGCGGCGGCGACCGGCGTGCGCCAATTGATCGTGCATGGCGCGATCGGCGCGGGCGAGAGCGCCAAACTGATTTATGTCGAGAAAGCCTTCGAGGTTCAGCGCAAGGCCATCGCCTCGAAAACCGTGGCCGAGGAGATCGTCGTCGCCAGCGGCGTGCCCTACACCATCATCCGCCATCTGACGCTGCTGCCGATGGAACTCAAGGAATCGGGGCAGGCGAAATTATCCAAGGACCGTAACCTCGTGGGGGCCGTCACACGCGACGGGCTTGCGCGCTTGACCGCTGAGTGCCTCGACAACCCCGATTGCATGAACGTCGTTTTCCACGCCGTCGACGAGAAGGTCGCGCTGCCCGATCGCATACGCGAGAACTGGAAAAACGTCATCAGACCGGAATACATGCCCAAAACGCAGTAGTGATGAACAGCGTGTTTGGGGCCGGGATGAGCGAGCCGCAGCTTTCTGGATGGGCATGGATAAGGGGGGATGGTGCCCAGGGAAGGAATTCAGCATTCCCCAAGTTGATATTTAAACTGAAATTGAAGTGAGGTTTTCGGCGACGCCAACATCGCGCGCCAAACACCGTTTAAGTTGAAAATTTCGGGCATGGGCGCGAAAGATCTTGGTGATGTGAAGAGGCCCTGAGCTACTAAAACCCGCGCTACAGGCGAAAATTTAAGTGGTCGAATTGCGTGACCTAAATCCTCTCCGGTGACCACCTCTATGCCACAATAACGGTCATTGGCGTAAAAGGTTGTGCGCCTTCCAAGAACCGCACCCAGCTTGAAATGCCTAGGAATGGCGGTCAAGCCAGAAGGAGAGTTGTGCGGGCTGTCTTGAGATGAGCAAGCTCTGCTATCAGCTATCCATAAGCTCCTTTACCCGACTATTGGGTGCAAGTACCACTCAAACGCCACACACTATGGTCAGTTGAGGCTTGCAAGACGGTTGAGGTAAATGGCTGGTACTATGCCAAAAACAGCTATGCAGACCGGATCACCGGCTATATCCGCCGAAAGCGCCTGGATCATGCTATTGTCTTCGGCGATACACACTTGCGCCGGACGCTTAAGTCCTATGCCAGCGGCTAAAATCGGGCCCGAACGCATCTATCACTAGCGAAAGACTCACCGATCCATCTAACCATTCAGCAGTTAAGGTAACATAATCTTTTGCTCTCACCTCGGCGGACTTAATCATAAGTATGCCCAGATGAGTTAAGCAGAACGGACACCCATAGCGCAATTGGCGAGAGACCACAGATGTTATTGTTTAATGCCCATCGGACAAGTTCTGTGGATTCAACTGAGCTGGAAACTCTCACTTGATGCGGCCTAAAAAACCCAAAGCGGACCAATGATGCAGCAGACCAATATCTTGACTGGTACAGAAAAATCTCTCAGGTCACCTCTCTCATAAATTTGCGCACCTGATCCAGAAAAAGCTGCATGGACGGCGTATGGTGTCGTCCGCTCAAGCGAATTATCCCGGCCGACAAGGTCGGCTTGAAGCGAGCATATCGTATTCTTGTGATAGCACCGCTCGCGACGAGTTCCGAAGCGGCGTAATCCGGAATAATACTGAGCAGGTCGAGGCTCTTGAGCATGTTGATCATGAAAGGCGGGTAGTTATGAGTAATGGTGCAATTCTTCAGCTTTGCACCAGCGCTTCCAAACAACTCAAGACGAAAGTTCTTCATTCCTTCTGAGATCGCGAAAATCCACTTCGCGTTCTTGAGATCGTCAAGACTAACGTTCTTTTTCTTAGCTAATGGGTGATGGCTGCGCGCATAAATGGAGACGGAGAGTTCCGTCAACTTCTCTATTTCGAGGTCGTCGGAGAGCTTAGTTACAGGCCAATAGGGTGTCAGAAGAAAATCCAAGGTCCCCTGACGTAGCGCCTGCAAGAGTTTATCCAAATAGCCGTATTGGATGTCAAAGGAGATTGCCGGTTGAATCGCATTCACTCGTGCGATGATTTTAGGAAGGAATAGATCGATCATACCTGTCGGCGCGCCAACATTGATGTGACCTTTTAAACCGTCACGCATCACTGTGATTTCTTCGCCGGCCCGCTCAACACTTTGCAAGGCCGACGTGAAGAAGTGATACAATGCCTTACCGTAAGGCGTTGGGAGAATGCCATTCTTCCCACGATCAAACAGCGCGACCTGAAGGTAATCCTCTAAAGTCTTGATACTGTTTGATAACGCGGGCTGGCTAATGTTCAGGATATCGGATGCCGCCCGAAAACTACCGCTCTCAAAAATCGTCACAAAATAGCGAAGTTGGTTAATATTCATAGTGACACCGTGGCAATTCGCACATGTCTACGGATAGACTTGAAGTAACCATGATAGCCAACGCTCTTCACGGGTCGAATACGCTATAAACTGCGGCCGTGTCCGCATGATCACCCGCTTTCGCCTGTGCTTGCGCGTACAGCGGCCTGGAGGCGGAGAACATGGGGGTCGATGCATTGAGACTGGCGGCAAACTGCGCGATCAAGTCGATGTCCTTTTTCCAAACATCGAGCTTCATTGTCGCCGGTTCGAAAGCGTTTCGAATCATCATAGGCGCGCGCAACTCGAAGACACGCGACGACCCGGCCCCCGCCGCGATGACATCATAGATCATCGCCGGGTCGAGTCCGGCACGGACGCCCAAATTCATCGCCTCAGCCGTGGCAACGTTATGAATTGCAACTAACAGATTTGCGACTAACTTCATTTTCATTCCCGCGCCAAAAGCTCCCAAGTATATCGTCTTGCGGGCGAAGGCGTCGAAAACATGCGTGCAGGCGCGAAACGCCGCATCATCGCCGCTGGCGTAGATCGCAATATCGCGCGTCACTGCCTGCGCGCCGGTTCCGCTGATTGGGCAATCAAGCATGACCAATCCAACGCTCGCCAATGCATCACGTTGTCGACATTTTGTTTCGATCGATAGTGTACTCATTTCAATTGTGACCGGCGTGTGCGCCAGCTTTTGGCGATTCGCCAAAAAGCCCTGCACGGTTTCTTCGAGAGCCTTCTCTCCGGGAAGGCTGGTCAGTACGACGTCAGCTGCGGCTGCCGCGTGGACTGCATCTATTGAAATACCGATGCCGGCGGCGCGCGCCTTCGCGATAGCCGCCGGGTCAGGATCAAAACCGCTGACACTGTAACCGGCCTTCACGAGATTTGCCGCAATCGGCAGTCCCATGAGCCCCAGACCAATCACGGCGATGCGGCTCTGAGCTGGACTGGGCTGGTTCATATTGGTCGTCCTCAACGAAGAAACACGCCGTATTCGCCATCAGGGATTTCGCGTGCAAGACAAGCCCGCAAGTATGGCGCGCAATCGTAGGACCGCCGAATCGGGCGTTGTAATGATCGGACACGGCGCGTTGACTTGCAATGCACTGGCAGCGCGCGCCATCGAGAATTGCCCCAGAACAACGCAGTCGACCGAACCAAGTCCGCGACAAGCCTCTCCGATGAGTTTGTCATGGCGCACAGCGTCGCCAGCCTGCAACGCGGCCAAGGCGCCGTCGACGTGGACAGGCACAACCTCTACCCTCATGCCGCGAGCATCAGCCGCATCCAGAAGCTCGCGAGTTAGGGCATTCATGGATGGCTGAAACGTAACCATCAGACCAATCTTCGCGCCGACTTGAAGAGCCTCTTCGAAGGCGGCCTCATTCGGGCTCAAGACAGGAATATCAAGATCCTCCTTCACGGCTGCAATCGCAGGCCCAAAGGCCGAGCACGTGAAAAGGATCGCATCCGACCCACGTCCATTGACGCCCGCGCGGCGCGCATAGCGGCCCAATGATATAAAACGATCAATGATGGACGATGTCAGGCGGCCTTCTTCGGCCAGGTCGGACGACAAAGAGTCGTCAAGCACATTGAAAATTCTCGCCTCAGGCCAGTTGTGAGCAAATGCAGTGACGATCGGGTTGACCGACTCACGTAATGCATGAATGAGGGCAATACGAGGACCCAGAGCCATGCGTTATGACACTCGATCAAGAGGGAACTCGCCCTTTGGGATAATCGGCAACAGCACACCGTTCTGCCGGCCTGCGCCGAAATGGAGCGTTGTCTCACCGCCGAAGATGCTGGTCGGCCGGTCGCGCGGATCATCGTGAAGAAACGGCCCGCAGCCCTTCAACTCGTTCTTGAAGTTCGATAGTCGTGCACCAGTTGGCTTGGCTTGTTCGTAGTCTTTGCCACGCACTGTCACGGCAATCCGGTATCCTGGAGGAACGACAATGCTGGTCGGCCAAATTTCCACGGCAAGATCGGCCGGAACCCCAGGCGTCAAAGGCTGCTTTTCATCATGCGTGTGATAGGGTCGATAGGGCTGACTGAGCTTAGAATCGAGTTTGCGATGTGACGCCCTGAGCCAGCCCTGACCGATGGGCGTATGGGGATCTATGGCGCCCTGGAATGCCAATTCATCGCCGTCTGGTTTGAACACACGCAGTACCACAAAAATATCTGCATCAATCGCAGACGAAGATATAGTCAAATTGACGGCGGACGGTCCTGTGATTTCGGTCTCAGATGTCAAAGGGTCAGACAGGAAGGTTAGACCATCCCCCATGGCCTCGAACGTCAGCGTTGCTGCTGCCGTGACCGGCGTTGCCGAAAGCTTCATACCGTTCGGATCGAGATGAAAGGTTGTCCAGTTCGTGCGGGGTATGGGCCAATCGGCTTCGCTGCGCTTTTCGAATCCATCAACTTTGCGAATCATCAACTGAACACGCGGCTGGGATGACCACCCCGTATCTTCGCCCTTGAGGAAATGACCGAAGAACTTTTTTTGAAGCTTGACGCCATAGTCGGTGTAAAATTCGGTCCAGTGCTCCAGACCATGCGCTTCGAGCCACTTGTCCTTGGATGCGGCGCGGACAAAGCCTTCGAAGTTCCCGCGCAAGTGTAACCCCTGACCGCCCCAGTTGGCCGCCGTCAGCAAGGGTGTGGTAATTGCATCCCATTGAGCGGATCGTTCACGGTAATATTCAGAGTCCAACGGCTGAGCGAGGATTTCTTGACCGAAGTCGCAACGGCTCTTTGCTAACTCTTCCGGTGGCAACGTTTGCGGGCCACAAACCAACTCGCCCGTAATGGCGCTGCGCGGACCGCGCTCGCCAAGCCCGTGCTGAACAGTCTTGACCTGCATATCCGACCAGTTGGCCCAAAATGTACTGAGAATACCGCCGTGATGGGTCATGTCTCGGTACCAGTCCGCAGCACCCTCCCAAATACACATCGCCGCTAAATGCTTCGGTTGTCGTGACGCGACTTGCCACTGATTGATCCCGTAATACGACACCCCGTTGAGCCCGACTTTGCCGTTACTCCAAGGTTGTGTTCCTGCCCATTCAATACAAAGTTCGAAATCGCGGGTCTCGCGGGGTGCAAAGTGTTGGATGTAACCCGGTGAGCGACCGCACCCTCGAGAATCAACGCGCACGCATACGTAACCATCCGGAACCCACTTTTCTGGGTCGACGACTTCCCAGTTCTGATACTTGTTGGTTGATCCGGCCGTCACATCGGGATGGCGCTCAGCCATGCGATTCCAGGCGCTCGGGTACCCCTCTTGGAAGGCTAGGCCCTTCGCATAAGGGCCGTAGGTCAACAGAACCGGGTAAAGGCCTGGCTGCAACGGGCGAAAAACGTCGGCGCGCAGCACAACGCCATCGTCCATTTCGATCGGTACGTCCCAGTCAATTTGCATTCCGTCGCGGATCTCAGATTTTTGCATGGTCCATCAACAAATTTGTAAACTCAAGAATCCTTCAGGTCGCGGCATAGCCGCTGCTCCAAAAACCGTACAATCGCCACTGCATCTTCGTTGGCCAAAGTGTCTCCCGCAGCAGCCGCATAGGTCCCTAGCGCTGCCGAGGCCGCAGGCATTGATACGCCGAGGCGACTTCCAGTCTCCAGCATACCGAGGACATCTTTTTGCATACTGGCTACATCGAAAGCGACTGGCCCCGGCTCGCCAAGAATAGCCGGGATCTTGAGCTTCAAGACTGCGAGGGCGGCCGAACTGTCCGCAATGGTTTCGAGAACGAGCTTCAAATCCAACCCGCCACGGACGGCCAGAGCACAGGCCTCGGCCAAGGCCTGCCAATAGATCGCCAGGGGTAAGTTGACGGCATACTTGAGCAGCGCCCCCTGGCCAACCGGACCGGCATGAACAATGCGCCGACAAAGCACATCGAGAAACGGGCGAGCGCGCGTGAGATCAACTTGGCTCGCGCCGACCAGCGCAAGAAGTTGCCCTGCTTTCGCCGGCCCAACAGTGCCTGAAACCGGCGCGTCAATGAAGCAAGCGCCCCGCGCGACGGCTGCAGTTGCAACCGCACGCGTGGTATCTGGGCGGACCGTTGTCATGTCAATAAACAATTTTCCCGAGACTTCGGCCGACAGCAGGCCTTTCGCGCCCGTGAACAACTCGAGGACTGAGCGGTCATCTCCGAGCATCGAGATAACAACGTCGGACTGAGACGCCAACTCGTTAGGCGTGACGGCTAGAAGCGCCCCAAGAGCAGCCAGCGGTTGCGCTTTAGCGGTCGTGCGGTTCCAACCGGTTACTTTGTACCCGGCGTCGACAAAACGCGACGCCATGGTGAATCCCATGCGGCCAAGCCCGGCAAAACCGATCCTGGTCACGGCACGTAGGCGATGAGGTCGAGTAACGTGTTCGCGCCAGGGACGACCAACGGCCCGCCAAGGCGAATGGTGGTCGACGCGGGCTTGTCATCCGGGAAATGTCGCGCCCACTCTTCGATCGATTCAGCGAACCACTGAAAGTCGCTGTGGAAACACACACGGCGGCAAATGTTGTCAACTGTGGTGCCGGCCGCATCACAGATCGCGGCAACATTCTTCATCATGTACCGCATCTGCGCTTGACCGGGCGAGTTGTACCAGGGGAACTCGGGGTGACGCACCATGCCGGCCGCGAGATTGCCGGTGGAATCGAATGCCATTTGCGTGCTGAAGAATAGGAACTGCCCCGCCTTGATGGCGTGTGGCTCGTGACCCAGAGGCTTAGGCGCGGACTTGGCCGTGATTGTTTCTTTCTTGATTCGCGAGTTTCCGGCAAGCAGGGTCAGTGCGATCTCGACACGCGAACCGCGCGCCCCGATACCCATATAAGGTATGACGACGCGTGCCGGAGGGTTCTTGGGAAACCACTGACGCCAAACTCGGTCCATTCCGGCGAAGTCGCTGGGATGGCCGATATAAACGTCAGCCTTCACCGCCTTATCAAGTGTCGTGCCGGCGGCCTTGGCAATCTTGTCCAGCTTTTGCAGGACATAGTCGGTCTGCCGTTCGACAGAAGAATCGTGCCACAAGTTAGGATTAGACCATGCCTCCTTGGCGAGCGGCGTCGGATCACCCAAATGGATCGGGTTCAAGGCACCAGAGGTCCAATCGATCGGGCTTTCTGCCGCCAAGAACACCCAATCACCGCGCTTCAACGCCGGCGCATGGCCGCCATAGGGCGTTCCTAGCGCGGCCGGCGCGCCAATGAGTTTGCTGGTCTCATTGTCATCGAAACAGATCATATCTACTTCGATCTTCGTCCCGAGGCACAGCAATTCGCGAACGCCTAAGTAAGACGACGGCGGAACAGTCCCCGGAAAGAATTCACCGCGGACGTGAAAGTAAGGGTTAATGTTGTTATCGGGCCAATTATCGCCCGTCGCGAAGTCATCGGGCGTGGGACGATCAGAGACGAACCACTGCCACATGCGCACCATGTCCTTTTTAGGATCAACGCCACAGGCCTTGATGGTGTTGTACAGGTTACGCAACACATAACGCGACTGAACAGCGAGTTCGCCTTCCAGGAATAGATTGGCCTTTTTTACCTCAGGCGCGAGGCCAGTCGAGAAATCACTCGCAATGGTTCCCGCCACGAAAACCCAACCCCCGGCGGCTATGGCCGGGCTATACGGCATCAAGGGTTTGGGAACGCCCGCCCCCAATCCAGGCCAAATCGCAACTTTGCCTTTTGACTTCTTTGTCGCCATATCTGCCCCCTCGCTCGTTGCCGACCGCCAGCGCCACCTGGAAGCAGCCAGGCCGGACGCTAGGCCAAATACTATTGGCCGCCGCGTGCTCGTTCACGCGATGACGTGTTAGGATATCTGTAAACGCCGACCCAGGTGAAACTTGATTATCTTATCCACCCCATCAGGATTCGTGATTGCCCCATGAAACTGCAGCAAATCAGGTCATTCGTCGCGGTTTACCAAGAACGCTCATTTACGACGGCCGCACGGCGAGGGCACGCGACGCAGTCCGGATTAAGCATGCAAATCAAGGAGCTTGAGCAAGCATTGGAGGTGAGTCTGTTCGACCGCTCACCGACCGGCGTGAAACCATCCAAGGCCGGTGAGCGCTTTTACACTCGCGCGCTGGCCATCTTGCGTGAATTAGAACAAGCCCAGCAGGAAGTCCGATCGACTCGCAAGCAAATCACAGGGACGGTGGTAGTCGGCCTGATGCCGACGTTTTCGCGCGCCGCGTTACCCGCCGCCATGCACGAATTCACTCGAGCTCATCCGTTGGTGCGCCTCAAGATCGTTGAGGCGTATAGCGCAGCATTGATCACTGCCGTCAAACGCGGCGAAATGGATTTCGCCGTCGTGCCGCCATCCGATCCGGACATCGGCCTGACGTCTAAGTTCGTCGATCGCGATATCGAACTCTTCGTGACGTCGCTCGATACGAAGCATCGTCATTTGGCGCCCGTTTCGCTTGCCGACATCGGCCCATTGAACCTAATCGTGCCAAGCGCACCGAATGCCCGGCGCGCGCGCATCGACACTTATCTTGCCGCTGTAGGCGCGAAGATTGAATCTGTGGTCGAGATGGACGCAATGATGGGTACGCTTGACGTGATCGCTCGCGGGCGATGGGTTGCAATCCTGCCAAACGCATTGTGCTTTCCAGATATCAAGACGCGTGTACGGAAATTGCACCCCATTATTGCACCGCCGCTCACGGTGGACTACGTACTGATCAACTCGGCCTCAAAATCGTTAAGTCCTGCGGCAAGAGCATTCGCCGCGCTTCTCACCTCCGAGATACGACATCTTTGCACTGAAGGCCGGGAGATGTTTGGCACCCAATCGCAATAGGGTTTGAAACCAAGTCATCAGATTGTCTGATTGCCGATATTGTAACTTATCGTTTCTACAGCGGGTGCGGTCGGCCTTACCTTTAGCTGCTCGCCTTTTCATGAGGTCATCCGATGAAACTCGGCTTCTTTACCATGCCTATACACCCGCTCGGCAAAGACTGGCGCACCTGCTTGCGCGAAGATCGCGAAGCTTTTGTGCTGGCCGATGAGTTGGGTTTCGTTGAAGGTTACGTCGGTGAGCACGCGACCGATAAGGCCGAGAACATTACCTCTTGTGCACTCTTTATCGCGACATTGATTGACGTGACAAAGAATATTCGGCTTGGGACCGGCACCGTCAACATGCCTAACTCACATCCGGTTGCCGTCGCGTCCCAGGTGGCGATGCTCGATCATCTGCTTAATGGGCGATTTAATTTTGGTATTAGTCCCGGCGGTCTGCTCTCAGATGCGGAGGCGTTTGGCAATCTTGATCGCGACCGTGGCGAAATGTTCCTTGAATCAATCGATACGGTCTTGAAGATTTGGGCCAACACGCCACCATACAAGATTCAGGGGAAGTACTGGACGGTCTCTACAGAACGCACATCAATCGGCGCGATCGGGCAAGGCGAAATTGGCAAGCCGCTTCAGAAACCTCACCCCCCGATCATCGTGACGGCAGTTGCGCCCTTTTCCAAGGGACTGGTGGCGGCAGCGGCACGGGGCTGGGACCCGATTTCAGCGAACTTTCTGTTGCCGAAATGGGTGGCGACACACTGGCCGAGCTATGTTGAGGGCTGCAAGGCGGGTGGCCTTCCTGCCAACCCTCGCAATTGGCGCATCGCGAAAAGCGTATTTGTTGCTGACGACTTGACCACAGCGAAGGAATACGCAACCGGACCCCGCAGTCCTTATCGCCACTATTACGAACAGATTGTGACCAAGATGAAGAAAGGTGGCCGCGCCAATCTTTTCAAAACCGACCCTTCGATGCCCGATGAAGCGGTAACAGTCGACCAAGTATTGAAAGACCTCGTGATCTGGGGAACGCCAGATAAAGTCACGGACGACCTTCTGGCTTTTCGGGAAACCACAGGCGAATTTGGAACTCTTCTATACGCAGGAAAAGATTGGGCTGACCCTACATTGGCCCGCCGGTCGATGGCATTGATGGCTGAGAAAGTCGTACCGACGTACAACTCCGCAACCAAGTCTCAATGACGCTTCAACGAGCCTTCATCAACGGCGTAAATATTGCTTATCGCATCGACGGGACGCTAGGCCGTCCGTGGGTCGTCCTCATCAATGGATTGGCGACGGACCATCGGATGTGGGACCGTCAAATGTCGATGCTGTCGGATCATTTCAGCGTCTTGCGCTATGACGCGCGCGGTCATGGCAACAGCGAGGCCTCCGCGGGTCCATATTCATTTGATCTGCTCGTATCGGACCTTATTGGATTGATGGATGGTCTCGGCTTGGAGCAAGCACAACTGGTGGGTTTGTCTTTGGGAGGCATGACTGCGCTCGGCGTGGCACTCGCTCATCCTGGCCTAGTTTCGCGCGTCATCTGTTGCGATGCGCGCGCGGACGCACCGGATCCATATGTGGCGAGCTGGATCTCAAAAATCGCAACGGTCCGACAGAACGGGATGGCCGCCATCGTTGATGAGACCATCGCTCGTTGGTTCACCGAGGCCGGGGCAAAGTCCGCCGCAAACCAGTCGGTCCTGGACCTAGCTCGAGACATGATATTGGCGACAAGTGTGGAGGGATACTGCGGGTGCGCCGCAGCCCTGACAAAACTCAATTTCTTGCCCCAACTGCTCACACTCTCGGTGCCTGCTCATTTCATTGTCGGCTCGAACGACACGGCCGCGCCACCACCGATTATGGCTGCGATGGCAAGCGCAACACCTTCAGGCTATTTGGATGTCATCGAGGCAGCCGCCCACATGCCAAACCTAGAACAACCTCACGCTTTTAACGCATACCTCGCGCGTGCGTTGACATCGCATATTTAGAAAAGCTCGCCAGCTTCTTAGGTTCATTGGCGGCTTAAGTCGGGCTACGTGGATAGCATGGGTTATCGTTTGCATTTAGCAGTCCACAATAAAATCCCGACACTTGTTACTGCAGCAACGATAATTGTCACAGAGATCAATATTGGCGCATCCGCCAGAAATGGGGACGATAAGATCAACATACCTAAGAGAGCCCCGGATAATTTTGTGCTGGTCACTCTATGATTTCCCGAAGAAGACAAGATGTGAATTGCCCTGGTCGCTCGCCACCATAGCACTATATAGCTTACTGTAGCCTTGCGCTGTTCCTTTTCAGAACCTTAATCCGCGCGATCAAGGGCCCAGCTTTGCTGAATTGCTTCCCTGATATGCCGAAGTGATTTCCTGCTGCTTCTAGATGGCCTAGAGATACTTCAGGGCCGTGGAGAAGCCGGAAGGAGTAGATAGGTGGGACAAAAGTAGCTCAAGGCGTATTCGGCGCATTCGTTAACAAGAGTGTTTTTGACTCGAGGTACGATTGTAATCCGACCTCACCACCTTCCCTCCCGAGTCCCGACTGCTTAAATCCACCGAAACCGATCGAAAAATCAACGCGTAGTCCATTTTGAGAGACCGTTCCGGTTCTGATACGGCGACCTAAGCGATACGCGCGCTCAACGTCATTCGTGAAAACCGCCCCTGCCAGCCCGAAAGACGAGTCGTTAGCGATGCGCACAGCATCATCCTCTCCGTCACTGGCAATGACGCACATGACGGGGCCAAAGATCTCTTCTTGAGCAATCGACATACGGCTCTCTACGTCTGCAAATAAAGCTGGCTCTATATAGCATCCGTTCTCGAGATGCTGAGGTCTGCCACCACCGAATACAAGCCGAGCTCCTTCATTAACTCCTCGCTCAATCATATTTTTCACACGCCCCAGTTGGCGTTGTGTTGCGAGCGGCCCCATCTGCGTTTGTGCATCATATGGGCGCCCGACCCTAATACGACGAAACTGGTCGATGAGCATGTCAATGAGTTCATCGCGACGACTGTTCGAAACAATGACACGTGTCAAAGCAGCGCAGTTCTGTCCGCTTAGCGCGCATAATGACGGAGCTAAAACGCTTGCTGCCGTAGCAAGGTCATAGTCATCGAGAATGATTGCTGCTGATTTACCACCTAACTCCAAAGTCACTCGGGCAATTCGATCCCCACAGACTGATGCAATGCGCCGCCCGGCCGCCACGCTTCCTGTAAAGCTAACTTTGTCAATGCCCGGATTTTGCACCAGTGCATCCGAAACCTTCCGGTCAGCAACGATGAGATTTATGACGCCCGGGGGAAATCCAGCGGCGTCTGCAGCCTCGGCGATGATATATGCTTCAATCGGAGTTTCCGGCGCCGGTTTCATGATCACTGTGCAGCCCGCCACAAGCGCTGGTCCGATCTTATTGATCATCGTGCTCAGTGGAACATTCCATGGCGTAATTGCCGCGACAACACCCACAGGTTCACGGACAAGATACCCTACGCCGGTTTTGGTGGAGCGTGGACTGACAAACTCGAATTGATTTCCAATATCGATGTATCCCTCAAGGGTCGCCAACGCGTTCTGTGTCACGGCTGTCGCGCTCGCATGTGGCATACCGATCTGTTCGGTCCACGCAACAGATAAATCCATCGCTCTGCCGCGAAGATTCTGTGCGAATTTCCTTAGGATATTTGTGCGTTCTTGCAGTTTGAGGAATGGCCAGGGTCCACGATCAAAGGCCTCGCGAGCGCTCGCAACAGCCCTATCGGCATCTTCTCGCCCGGCCTCCACAACGCGGAATACAGCCCCTTCTGTGTCCGGTGAGACCACTACAATCTGAGTATCACTAGAGACGTTTGTCCATTCTCCTCCGATATAAGCCTTATCGAAGTGGGCATTCTCGATAGTGCGCGCTCGACTATTCATACGAGTGACTTTGCCAGTACGCTTACTTGCTGCTATCGGGTGACCGCAGACAGTCGCCAAGGCTACTCAGGCAATAGTCCACGTTATCAAGTGTACAGCCGTGGCCCATCAGTCCAATTCGCCAAGCTTTGCCAGCAAACTGACCAAGCCCTCCGCCAATTTCGAGATCACATTCGTCCAGCAGTCGCGTACGAATTTTCGAATCGTTCACGCCATCTGGTACCTTTACGACAATCAGCTGAGGCAGACGCGATGCCGGCTCGACCAAAACGTCGAGCCCAAGGCCTTCGAGCCCCGAAATCAACTTAGAGCTGACTGTTCTATGGCGTGCCCAGGACTTAGAGAGCCCTTCCTCTAGTATTGCCGTCAAAGCTTCATGTAAGGCGTATATCATGCTGATCGGGGCCGTATGATGGTAGGTACGTTTCGTCTCTCCAGACCAGTACTCACTCAACAATCCGATATCGTAGAACCAGCTTACGACCTTGGTTCTTCGACTTTTAACGTGTTCAACAGCTCTCGTTGAAAAGCTCACGGGGGACAGGCCCGGCGGAGCGGATAAACACTTCTGCGTGCCTGAGTATACGGCATCACACTGCCATGCATCGACATCGACCGGCACGCCACCCAGCGACGTCACGCAGTCGACAATGGTTAGCGCGTCGTACCTCCTGGATAATTCACAGATAGCGCCAACATCAGACATGACCCCGGTCGACGTTTCAGCATGTACGGCTGCCACAACTTTGACACCAATAGACTTCTTGAGCTCTCGTTCGACATCTGCAGGGTCAATCGGCCTGCCCCATTCGACATCAACAATGATTGGTTCGCCACCGAGCCGCTGAACCATTTGGCGCATCCTCTCGCCAAAGACACCGTTCCGACAGACCAGAACTTTATCACCCGGCTCGACGAGATTTGCGAAGCACGCCTCCATACCAGCAGTACCCGGGCCAGAGATCGGAAACGTCATTTTGTTTTTTGATTGGAAACATGAACGCAACTGGTCGTTCACCTTATCCATCAACTTGATGAACTGTGGATCCAGATGTCCTACCATTGACTGGGACATAGCGTGAAGAACACGATGGCTCACCGGTGACGGACCAGGCCCCATGAGAACTCGGCCTCTCATTTGTATGCTCACAGGTCTTACGCTCCAAAGTTTCTACAGTCCGCACGCATCTAAGCCATGCCAATGCGAATGAACCGACTTCAACAAATCCGCAGAATTGCCACAGCGCACAGCGAGCTTGGGAAACCAAGCTGGGAACTCTTGATACAAAGCCATGACTTACTGAGGCCGCCGGGGCCGCACTCTTAGTTCCAGTTTCTGGGAGGCAAGAAGCGCTGGTCAGGCAAAGGCATTCCACTTCTTTGTGCTAAGATTTTCTGCCAAACCGTACCCGGCCTTAAGATCGTCCAGGATTTTGATTTGCCTCTATGACTAATTCTGTTTCTCTTTTTCTGGGTTCGTGACCCATTTGAATGGTTTTTCGTTGATATCCGGAAATTTCCCGCCGCTCAGACATCCGAACACACCGCGAATGTAGTCCTGCCGCTGTCGCGCTAGAGAGTCCTTGATCTCTTTGCTGGGCTTGAACGTTTCGATCAAATCCGGCGTAACGCGTCCATGCGTCGCCAACAATTGCTCGGTCACATACTGGCGGTTACGCACCGTCCAGAGCTCTCCGGCCAATAGGATGACTATTTCGAGCAGCCGGTCGATCATGGGGTCCGAGAAATACTGCGGATCTGACCTCTTGAAACCCGGTAGGTCTTGGACGTACTCGGTATCTCTTGCAATTTTTACGCGGTCTGCCATTGCCCCACCTATAGTGGTTTGTCGCATACGCGGCCGTGGACCTTGATATCGGCCGGGTCCTCGTATCTCAGCTTGAAACCGGCATCCTTAAGGCGCTGCTCGACGTTGCAACGCGTGAATTCGGGAGCAAATGGCTCGCTATTGTCAGCAGAATCGAGCGCCCCAAGCATACCCGTATAATGCAAACCCTTTGGATCATTGCCCAGCGTCGGAAAATCGTTGAACCAGAACGTCCCACCCGGCCTCAAAAGCCTAAAGACATTCTTAATCGTTTGATCCACCACCGGAAGCGGAACCTCGTGGAAAAGCAAATGATGCGTGACGAGGTCAAACTGTCCCTCGCCCAACTCATCCAGATCTTCTGCGGCTTTCTGAAGGAAATGGACCTCAAGCCCGAGCTGGATGGCGCGGAAATGTGCGTACCTGACCATCCCGGCGCTAATATCGCTTCCCCACACCTCGGCATGGGAAAAGCGCCGCTTGACTTCGCACGTCAGTTGGCCCGCGCCACACCCGATGTCCATGATGCGTGAAACATTGCCGTCGACAGGCGTTAATACGCGCCCGGCCAAGGCTTTATGCAGATAGTCATCCTCACTCGCTGCCCCATGAAAAATTTTCGTGCCATAGTCGAACCGCAAGCCGCTCAACATGTCGCCGACAAACCCACCATCTTGAAGATGAGTCTCGACCTTGGCGTACTCTGGGTACTCGTAGTTCGGATCCCAAGTCACTGTGCCAGGCCCGCGCTCGTCGTACTCATCCAGCAGTTTTAGATACTCTGATCGGCGCGAGTCATAAGACTCAGCGACGCGGCGCCAAAATGCGGCTTGTGTAGAACGATGCACACGAGCCCAAATAGCGGCCTCCGGCACCTCGCGGCGGATAACTCCGCGAATAGCCTCGACCGACTCTGCGTTCGGTTCGAACTCTAGGCCAGCAGCCTTGATGGCTGCATCTGCCGCGGGACGCATGCCTTTTCGACCCGTCATGAGCAAGGTTCGAACATCCTTGACATAGTCCAGGAACGACTCGTCGCTCAATTGAGGCATTGCGGGTGTCGGGCCGACTTGACCTCGGTCAGGGTATTGATTTGACAGGCTCATGGCAGTCTCCGATTTCGATAACGGAACGGGCTTACTTTCGTTATTCGCCAATTGCGCGGCGCAACGTCGGAAGGCCGTGCGAGGCGAAGCTCGAGAGTTAATTGCATGGTTTACTCGGCAGCATGTAGTACGGTCCTGACGAAATTTATCCTGCCTGTTGATTGCGGGATTACTTTGACCCGCTTTGATAAGCCATCGACCCCGGCGAACTGAAACAATAGGATAGTTGGCGCAAGCTCTTGAAATCGACCGGTGATTTGCTTGAGCAACACCTCGCGCCGGTGTTGGTCCATTTCTTGGTTGGACCTTTCAATGAGCTCCACCATGTCAGGGTCACAGAACGAAGAGTACGGATCAATGCACGAGAATTGCTCCGCCGCGCGGCTGACATCTCCTAGCCTGTAGTGTGACCAAAGCGATTGAAACGCGTCGATTCCGTCCCACAAACCGCTCGTGCGCCGTCTGAGCATCTCGTTCGCCGAGTAGTTTCGCAACTCAAGATTAACTCCAACCGCGGCTAGATCCTGCGCCAACCTTTGATAGATCAGGACATCACCCGGCACCTGACCCGACATCAGCCCCGCCACCATACGAAAACCATCGCGGTAGCCGGCTTCGGCCAACAACCGCCGCGCTCGATCCGGGTCGAAGGGGTATGGCTCTAAGTCGGGATCGTAGCCGACTACGCCTGGTGTCGCGATTTGCGTCGCGGGCGGCATCGTTCCGAGCAGCAATTTTTGTGATATCGCCGAGCGGTTGACGGCCATATTCAAAGCGACACGCACACGCGGGTCGCGCAACGGTAATGCAGCGTCTCCTTGCGTTCGCAGGGCCAATGAAAGCACCATCGTTCCGGGAACCACGCTCACCTTATGACCCGCCGCCTCGATCACCGCGATGGAATCGGGGTCTATCGCATTCGCGAAGTCGGTCTGGCCGGATAAGAGACTTTGAAGGCGCGCAGATGCATCCGGCACAACCAGAATTTCGATGCGGTCGATTTGTTGCGATGGACGCCAGGACGACTCCACACTCCGCAGGACGACGCGATTACCGCCGCTCGACCAATGTTCAGGGCGAAAAGAACCGGTGCCAACAGGTGCCTTGGCGAATGCGGCCCTGCCAAGACGCTGCAGCTCCGATGCGCTGAAAATGAAAACGTTGGCGAGTTTGCGCGCGATACGCGCGTCTCTATTCTTGGTTCGAATTTCGATCTTGTTGCCGTCGCGCTCCCGCACATCGACGATGCCGTTCACATAGAGCGCGGTATCGTAGGATTTGCCCGCGGGGTCGATCAGCATTCGCAAACAGGCCACCACGGCTGCGGCATCCAGCGGCTGACCGTTGCTGAATTTCACATCGGGTCGCAGCGAGAATATCCACACCGTATCGGACTCGACGCTCCACGATTCGGCCAAGGCGGGTGCGACAGACCCATCGGCGGCGATTTCCGTGAGCGTATCGTAGACCGCGGGCAGCAATGGCACTCCGGTCGAGGCCGTCAAAGGGTCGGCATAGGAGAGCCACGGCGAGGCGGCTGTAAGGTGAAATGAAACCGCGAAGGCATCGTGCGTGCCACCCCAGGCCAACGAGCCTAGCACTAACACGAAAAAACGGAGACGCGCATACAGGGCAAGCCACGCTGCCGCGCACCGAGTTATGATGGGCACTCTTCGAGCGCCAACCTCATGTTTGATCGACATAGACCGCTTCTATCGCATTACCGTCGTAGTCCTTGACCATCGTAGTGTAATGCACAAAGCCCCAGTCCGTATATTCGTTGGGTTCGGACAACCCCTTGGCCCCAAGCGACGTGCCAATCTTATAGAATTCTTCGATGGCCTTTCGATTCGGCGCTACTAGGCAAATGTGGCTTGAACTCACCGATAGCTGTCTCTTGTCGTCCTTCACGATCCTAAAACTGCAGGTCGTTGTCCCATACGCCTTGGCCGTGTGCCCGGGCAACTCATAGCTTTCGATACTTAGGGCACTTAATAGCGCGTCATAAAGCTTCCGGCTTTTTTCGAAATCGGAAACGTCAACACCCACATGATGAAAAACTTTAGTCATGAACGCCGTCCATTAGAGTGGTTGATTGAACTAAGTGAGAGGCTGCGGTTCAGTCGGAACCATTAAGTACACGCCAACATATCTGCGAACGCTGAGCGCCAACCCAAAGGCGCGCTGAAGTCACCCTTGGGCTGGCGCATATACATGTCACTCGGAAGCTACATCTTGAAGGTCAGTTTCAGGCCTACCGTCACTGGATCAGGCAAATAGACCAGGGGCGCAGGCGAGAACGTAGACGTGTTATAGGAAAGATACGACGCGATATCGATCGCGGTCTTATCGTCCAACACGTTATTGGCGTAGACCCAAGCCTGTATACTGTCAGACACAACACCAGCGCGCATATCGACACGGAAGTAATCTGGCGCTGTTGAGAGGTTCGAGTTGTTAAGGAACCGCTTTGCAGTGTAGCGAACATTGGTCTCGGCGAACCAATCGTAGTCGTTGTTAAGTTGTGCGGTCCAGTTGGCGGTGGTCGAGAATTGATGCTTTGGCACCTGTCCCGCCTCGTTTCCGGTCCAGGAAATGATGCAGCCTCTTTGCCCCGTGACAAAGGTCTCGAATCGAATGCAGGGGCCTTGTGCGGCGGTGAGCGCTGCGCTGGTAAAGAACTCGTAAGAAGTGAACTTGGTATTTACATATGTATAGCCGCCAGACAGCGTTAGGTTCTCACTGGCATTCCACTTGCCCTCGAAATCCAATCCCCAACGGCGAGACTTACCAGCGTTCTCAGTCGCGCCGCGCGGCACATTCGAGGTGGTATCTAATACAACGGTCGCAACCTGCTGATTGGTATAATCCTGATAAAACAGAGCTACATCGGTCGAGAGTCGATTATCCAGCATGCGCGACTTGAGTCCAACCTCGTAGGACCAAAGCTTTTCCGGCAGGAACCTCGTAAATGCGGTGAAAGCATCGGCCCCACCGGTGTTATGCCCACCCGGCTTGACGGACTTGGCGGCGGAGGCGTAGGCGGTGTGATCTTCGTTTGGTTTAAAGGTTAGCGTCGCCTTGGGCGTCGTGAAGGTTTCGGAAACCCGCGCCAGCGCCTGATTGGGCGGCACGACACTAACTTGAGTGATGATGGGATTGGCCGTCGTCCCTGTCACGGTCGAAACATTCACTGTTTGGAATGTTTTGTAGTCGTTATTTTCATCATTGTAGCGGACTTCGCCGCTGACCGCGAACTGCTCGGTGACATCGTACTCGAACCAAGCATAGCCTGAGTAGTGATAGGTATCGCGGCCGTATTTTCGCAGCCGGATGCCGAGTTCGCGACGTAGAAAGTCGTTCACGGTCCTTGTCGTCACTGGAATGATTGGCAGTAGCGTGGGCTGGTCTTGCGCTTGGTCCGTCTCCTCTTCCCAGTAGAGGCCTCCAACCTGCCATTGCAGACGGCTATCGCTGTTCGAATACAGCCTCAGTTCCTGATTGAAAATACGTTCGTTGGTGAACAGATCGAAAGCTTGCGTGGTATTGAACGCCGGAACGATTCCGCCATTGATGTTTGGCACGCCGTTATTGACATACGGCGTTGCCTGCCAGGTCGTCGATTGCTGGTTGAATACTTTCTGCTCCAACCATCCGGTCAGTGACTTGAAGCCAAAACCGTCCAATGCATAGTCAACGATCAAGCTGGCCACAAAAGTATCCTTGTCCACGCCCGTAAAGTTACGGCCCGTGAATGGATCGAGTTGAAGATTGATCGAGCTTTTCGGAAAATCCGGAACGGTACCCGTAAATATCAAAGCTTGAGGAGATCTTACAACCGTAGCGACATCAGCGGGAAATCTAATCAGTGTCGTCGGCTCGATTATACCGCCGGCCGCCATACTATGTTTATCCTGAGCGTATTCCATTCGCGAGTAGATCGAAAGTTGCTCGCTGGGCGTAGCATAAATCGAACCTGCAACTCCAACGCCGTCGCCAACGCCAAGCTTCTGCCCGTTGAGTTGGTTTTTGTAAGATCCACCGTCCTCCCAATAGGACGCGTTCACGCCGACGGCGAATTTGTCTTGGACAACCGGCCCACTAAATCCCGCCTTGGCTTCATACTCTTGCTCTGAATTGACGTTTATTCCGAAATCAGCATCCATTTCCTTAAGGTTCGGCCGTTTCGTGATGTAATTGATAGCTCCAGCAAATGCCGCACGACCATAGAGCGCAACCTGGGCTCCTTTGACGACCTCGATACGTTCGAGATTCATAAGCCGCTGATTTGCAAGAAAGCCGACACCGGTTCCAGAGACTGACTCGCTCGTGAGGTCAATCTCGTCGACTCGAATGGCCACTGGGCTGCGACCAAGATCAACCTGCATGCCGCGAAGACTTAGCTTGGCGCCATTGGGTTGGCTTGCCTTTGTAATCGTCAGTCCTGGCGTAAACTTAACCAAGTCCTCTATGGATTGAATGTTAAGCCGCTCGATAGACTCGGCAGCAAAAGCAGTAATTGCGATGGGAGTATTCGAAAGCAGTTCGCTTCTTTGCCGCGCGGTGACCACGATTTCTTCCAGGGCTAGGCCCTGGCCGCTCGCGGCCTGCGAACCAGACTGCCCATAGGCCGGTAGTGCGCCAAGTACGCACCCGGTAAGCGCCATCGCGAATCTCGAAGTCATTGCTGATGTCTGTGACAAAGTATTTCTCCCCCAAATTAATGGCCAGCGAATTGGGCCAAGAACTGCCGCAGCGCCCGCCTAACAGCCCATACTCCGCCATCTTGGTCGGGTTGTTAAATTTGATTTCTGAAACAGTACTTAAGGTTCTTGAATGTGACTTAAAGACGCCCATTGGCCACGGCGGACACGTTTCAGTTCTGAAGCACCGGCCTGCGGCCTCAACTCACATAGCAAGCCGGCACTTAACCAGAGCAATGAAGCGCCTCGCGGGGCCGACGCGGAGCGCCTTGACCAAGGACTTAAGCTAGCGACCTACAGGAAAGCGCAGCCCGCATTCGTCATAGCCTCGACGATATCCTTGCCAACATGATTGATGGCAAGCAAAGACACATCTTCGCTGCCCTTGATTAGGATCTGCGTTCCGGGAGAGAGAAAGGCGTAATTTCCCGCCATCAGCTTCTCCCGGTTAGCGCCCTCAACACCGCCGGAGACCACAAATATCTCAAGAGATCCGCCGAAGCCGGCAGATCCCGACTTGATCACACACCCGCGCGGCAGAGCCGCGAACATCGCGCCTTCGGACGAGTCGTCGGACTCGCGTGTGATGATCGCTGCGAAAGCCTTTCCCAACTTAGCCGCGGCGAAGATTGTCTCGCAGTCCTTGATGGCGACCTCGGAACAACGCTCGTCTGGTCGATCAAGTACGTACAAGCTGTCTTTCGAAGGCGAATCGACCCGCGTTGTGGCAATGCTGCCCGAATTTCGTAGATATATCTCGTAGCCCCCCGGCACATCTACAGCGAAGCCATGCACGATCATTGGAGGATAGTAGACATAGCAATGAGGTTTGAGCCAAGGCTCTCCCTCCAGCGTGAAGCGGCCCGAGAGGCAAAAGAACTCTTCGTCGACGGGATGGTATTGGGGCCGACGATCAGTCAGACGATCCTTAGGGCGCGGATCAGACTTAAGCAACAAGGTACGTGCACCGGAAACAGGGTCTGAGTTCAACAACTTCTGAAAGATGCCGGGCGCACCAGCCGGAGACCACTCGAGGCGACGTGTATCGAGAGAACTGATATGCTTGCGCATCTCTTGGCGTTCAGTCGAGGCAATGAGCGGAGCATATCGGCATGCCGGCGGGGCCTGGGCTTAGATCGACAAGCACCACAGGTGAACTTTTTTGTGCCAAGCACAAGAATCGATTCCTGTCGAGCTTGGCCACCGCTATGCCGCCTTATACATCGGATCTCGCCAGAGGACCGGAAACAAAGCGTCGTCGTTGACGGGCTTTCCCTTGACCATATTGTCCAACGAGATCCCCGGCGTATTAATGCATTCGGGTCGCGGATCCCAGACAACGTTGTCGCCGAACCATCTCGTGCTCAAAGCGATTCTTGGCAAGGTCGGATGAAGGTTGGCACCGCCGCCATGATAAGTGGCCGGATGCATGATGACCACATCGCCCGGCTCCATGTCATAAGCGAGAAACCTGACGTTTGGGTTACCGCGTTGCTTTTCATAATCGACGAATTGCTCGCCATCGGCTGGTCGGCCGAGCATTTTTGCGTTGAACGTGTTAGGCCAGGGCAAGCGCGTGTCTTTGTGGCTGCCAGCAACATACTCAAGACTGCTCAGCTTCGCGCTGACGGGCAATAAGGGCATCCACATGGTTGGAACTTGGTCGCCCTGGATTGGCCAGGCGGACTGATCTGCATGCCAGTAAGTCTTAGTCTGACAGTTGGGCTCCTTCATGAACATCGCATCGAGGAAAAACCGTACGTACCGCGCGCCAATAACTTTGCCTATGACCTCCGCTGCGGGCGATTCCATGGCGAAATCCCTGAATTCCGGTGCCCACCACCTCATGTACTTGCACCGGACGAATCCTTCGTTCTGCTCGGTGTATAATTTTCGACTCGCGGCATGATCGCTCTTGATGGTCGCGATTTCTTTCTTGAGATACGGATCGCGATCAAGAAATTCTGCCGGAATATTGTAAGTCTCTTCGAATCGAAGGCGCCGAATGCGCTCCCAGCCTTCAAGCAGCAGCTTCACCCAGTCAGAATCGAACGCCTGCTTGATCAGCACAACGCCGTCCTCGCGGTATCGCTCTTGATCGGCCTGAGTTACTTCACACAGTGGGCTTCTATTCATTGCGGCGACCTAACTTCTTTGGTGTAACGGGCAATGCCACAGCATCCCAGACCATGCATTGCGTAAGCTTAGGTCTTTAAGGCGATGAAAGCTCGGCGGCAATTTCATACTCCGAATAGACCTATAGGCACATCTTAACCCTAGACAAGCTCCCACTTTGCCGGACTTCAAATTCCCTATGGCAAAACCTTTTATGTAAGCTCGATTTTATAACCATTTGCGTTAAGGTGACCGCACCTTCCAAAACCACTTCTACAAGGTTCATAAATGCGCAGTATTTCCGCATGCTTCCTCGCACTCTTTATAGGTGGCTGCGATGCCGCGCCGCTGTCGGTATGCACGCCTTCGCCGAATGAGATTTGCGGGATCACTCGTCCGGAAGACATAGAGTTAGTTCCTCAGTCTCGATGGGCTCTTGTGAGCGAGCTTGGAGGACAAGAGTCAGCTGGCCGGATCCTTGCTGTTGATTTAAATACCCAAGAGCGGCGTGTGCTATATCCTGATCAAGCCCTTGGAAGAGAAGATAGCGAAGCCAGCGGCACAGCGAAGCGCGCAGAATTCCCACAGTGCGGCCCGCCGCCCCTGGATTTTCGTCCGCGCGGATTCCATCTGAGCCGTGGCGAAAATAGCGATCTACATTTGCTTGTAATTGCGGGCACACGTGTAGAACGGTTTCTTCTTAATCAAACCGGCGATGAAATTGGCTTATCGTGGCAAGGGTGCGTTGATGTTCCGACCCAGGTTTTAGCTAATGATGTCGCCGGTTTTGCAAATGGTGACTTTGTTGTCAGCCACATGTTCGACCCTCCACGCACTTTTTTGACGAACCTTCTTTTCTTGCTAGGCCTAGACACGGGTTACGTGATGGCGTGGTCTGCGGAAAGTGGCTGGGCGCGTATTCCCAACAGCGACGTCTCATTTGCGAACGGGATTCAAACGCATCCGGAACACCAGCGCATTTATGTTAGTTCAATGTTCAGCCAGCGAGTTGTTTCGATCGACCGTAATGGCGATAACCGTTCCGAGACCGAAAGACTGCCTGCGCAAGTTGACAATCTCTCTTGGTCAAATGATGGAGCGCTCATCGGCGTTGGCCATACCGGCGTCCCGGTTTACGGTATTTCCGCGTGCCGTGATATTGGGGATACGCCTTGCAGCTTTCCATTTGCGGTCATAGCGATTGACCCGATCACTCTTGAACAACGCACGCTTTTCGCGACCGGCACGGGAACGATTCCAGGAGCCTCGGTCGCAGTCTTGCAAGGCGGCAAATTGTTTCTTGGGACTGCTTACGGTGACCGGATCACACAAGTGAACGTACAACAAAACAGCAAAGGCATACCGCCTATGAACGTGTCGACAGAGAAAGCGGCGAAAGACAGTGTCGAGGAAATCATATGGGCCAAAGAATTAGCCATTTTCGCGGGCCGAGCCCAGGGCAACATACAGCCCTACATCGACGTTGTTCACCCCGGTTTTCTTGCGTGGGCGGCCTTAACCGATGCGCCAGTGACACGACAACAATTTATAGAGCGGTACACAGCAGTTGATCCCCTGTCACCAGGCGAGGAGGTCACGCTCAAACGCAATGCCATATCTATAGAGCCGTCGCTCGCAATCGTCTATTTCACAACGCATCGAACGAGGCGGCCCGGCGGAGAGGCTGTCGATGAGTACTTCGAAAACATCCACGTTTGGTCTCTTCATGAGGGTGATTGGAAAGTCATTGCGAGCATGTCGCGTGAGGTTGCCAACCAAAAACATACCTGAGAAAGACGCTACGGCACGCGGCCCGCTAGCAAGATGCCCGCAGAAGCTATTGTTGCGATTCACGATGATCAATAGGCCGTAGACCCACCTCATCACTCTCATCAGTCAAAAATTATCTGGATCACGAACATGGTGAAATTCGTGACGTCAATGCGAGACAGCCTCTGCGCCTTGCTAGGATACAGAAAGCGAGTCTTCTTGATAGTGGGAGTAGTATTAATTCCGGCTTTCGCTCTGGACACACGACAAAATGCCGCTCTAGCGGCTTCGATTCGTTTGACTACGTCGACCCCTTGGCTGTCTTACGCAGATCCTCTTGCGCCTGAGACAGCTGCACCATTGATTGCTGCGGTGTTCGACTCTTTAACCGAGGTCGACGCCGATGGAAGAGTTGTACCAGCATTGGCCAATACTTGGTCCGTCAGTTCCGATCAGAAAGTATGGACTTTCGGGTTGCGCCCCAATGTCGTGTTTAGCGACGGCACACCGCTGGATGCGGACGCCATTGTGGATTGCTTAAGATTTATACTAGGACCAGAGACAAAGACTTTTGGGAACACTTTCTTCACGGAGGGCATTGTCTCCGCGCGAACGACTGGTTCATACACAGTGGAGATTCAAACACGCGATGTGGACGCGCGCTTCGACCGGAAAATGGCCAGAGTACGCATTTTCAGCATGCCGGCATTCCAACGTCTAGGGCGTGCCGAATTTGCCAAGTCGCCCGTCGGCACTGGGCCGTATCGTCCGGATAGCTGGACGAACGGCGGTCGCGGCGTCGTGCTGACAGCTGTACCTACATCTTGGCGTGCACCAGAACAGGTCGACCGCGTAGAGATTTTGTATGTGCCCGATGCAACGGTCCGATTGCAGGCACTACTTTCAGGTGCCACGGACATCGCTCATGCGCTGGACCCTGATTCGCTGGCCCTGGTCGAACAATCTGGCTTCAAAACAACCATCACTCCAGGGTCGGTTGTCCTGGCAATCGCTATACAAACGACTGGAGATGCGGCCGCACCACTCGGCAATCCTCGTGTCCGCGTAGCGTTGAATATGGCGATCGATCGCGAAACCATTTCCCGCGAGTTGTTGCTGGGGACAATGGAGCCGGCAACTCAGATCGCAACGCCCGGCGTGCTCGGCTATGACCCGACGATCCCGCCATATACATTCGATCCGAGCCAGGCAAAGAGAATTCTGGCTGAAGCGGGGTATCCCGATGGTTTCCAGATGTCGGCACTCCTGTACACAGGCCAAGCACCGGGTGACCATCTTGTTTACCAGCAAGTGGCACAAAATCTGGCAGCGATCGGCGTGAAATTCGATATTCAGACTTTCCCCATATCCGAGCACCTGCGGCGAAGAGCAAACGGCGCATGGGATGGTATCGACGCTACCGCCAGTTCATGGCCGCACCACGCCTTGGGCGATCTCAGCCGGGCGGCTGAGCAATTCTCGTGCCTGAGTCCCGTGTCAACTTTTTGTGATAGAGACGTCGCCGACTTAATTTCGCAATCGAACAGCGAGATGAACCCAGCAACCCGCGAAAACTTGCTCAAGACCATCAACCGTCGCTACCAGGAACTGGCACCATCAATTATCTTGTTTCGATTCTCAAGCATCGATGGAATGCGGTCTCGTATTGAGCGTTTTCCTCAATCAACGGCCAAGATGTACTTCGAGAAAGCCCGAGTTACCGACCACTAATGCACCTGGGCAGCCACCTGATCGCCAAATCATCCGCCGCCTAAATCACACACTCATGGAAACTGTCGATAACTGTTTCTAATCCGTCCGATCAAGGGTGTGCGTCAGACTCAGCCGCCTGTTTCGACCATTGCGGTAAGTTCAGCATTGAAACGTTCAGAATCTTCAACGAAAGGGGAATGGCCAATTCCCGAGTAAATCGAAATACTTATGCCTGGGTTTGCGTGCCTTACGCGTTCGGGCAGATCAACCGTGAAACCGATCTCACGATCACCGTAACTGACGTGGACTGACGAACCCAGGCGACCAATGACGTCGCCATAGTCTACTTTTCTCTCAAATATGGCCCTACGCACGTAAGCTGGCGTAGTCATACCGATCAGCATGGATTTGAATCGCCATGACTCGCCAAGATCCTTCGAAGTTAAGATCTTTGCTATGCGTTGTTGCCCCTCGATATTGCGTGAAATACTCGACGACATTTGATCGTCTTGAGGAAAAGGTGAAATACGCCCTGAAACAAGTAATGGAGCATTACCGATAAAGTTCACCCCCGAGATATTCCCCACGCCATGAACCCTCACGTAATCAAGCGCAACGACACCTCCATAGGACCACGCAACCAGAAAAGGCCTGATTAAGTTCTTGCCCTTCATGACTGAGATAACATCGCCCGCCCATATTGCGGAATCGTTATATTCTTCAGTTTGCCAAGGCTTGCCGGAGTTGCCGTGTCCACGTAAGTCGAAGGCAATCAGTCTAAAGCGCTTTGCAAGCGGGGAACAAAATTGAAATTCCCAGTCGAGGTAGCTGCGCCCAAGGCCGTGCAAAAATAGAACCGGTCTCCCCTTTGGATTACCCCCTTCAACGACGTTCAGGGGAACCCCGCCAAACCCTTCAAGCGTTGTAAAAACCCACGGTTCCGGGCCTGTTCCCATTGTTTGGACGCTGATTGGCATCTTCACTGTCATCCCGGCCTTCGACAAGTCTGCCGATGCGATTCGGCATCTGCTAACGGAGAGTTAAATTCACTTCAGACAACCTCATCCAGAAACTTCTTAACAATGTCAGCGGTTTCAGCGCCTAACTCCAGCGAGGGAAAATGACCGCCGCGCGGGAGTATGACTAACTTTCCGTTCACAGGATTCAACCAGCTGAAAAGTGTTTTTTGATGCTCCAGGCTAAGAACATTATCGTGCGGCGTAGCGATAAGTAAGGTAGGGGCAGCAATCGATCTTATCATGCGCTCATTCTGCGCTCGATTGCGAGCTTGGCCTAGTGCGCGAATATCTGCGAGCGCCTGCCGATGGCCAATGCGGTTGGAAAAATCCGTATACTCTTGAACAAGTTCCCGGGTCAGCACGGTTTGATCTTCGAACAAGTTCCCGAGATATTGACGCCAGTAAAAGTGCGGTCGATAGCCGACGAAGATCGTGTCGGTGAGAAACTGGGCAAACTTGAGCTTTAACGGAAATGAAGGAAGCGGGTAATTGTAAACAGGCGTTTGGGTAAGCAGGAGATGGGTTACGCGCGAAGGGTTGTTTGCGGCGAACATGAACGCCGCTTGGCCGCCGCGGGACGTGCCGCCAACCGCAAATTTTTCTATGCCCAACCGATCAGCCAGCAGTCCTATCAGTTCGGCCAGCCGCGCATGGGAGTATCCTTTTTCGTCCCGCCCCGATAGGCCCTCGGGTGGACCATCGAATCGAATCACCCGATACTTCTCTCGGAGACTCGCTGCCCAGGAATCCCATAAATTCAAGTTCCCATAGGCACCGTGAACAAGAATGACGGCGGGACCGTTTCCTTCATCACGGACGCGAAGCTTGACATTGTCGATCATTATCGAGTCTGAGCCCGCCCCATACCGGCACCATAGGGTTTTGTCCGATACATCCCATAACCCGAACAGACAGCTTAGCCAGAACAATGACAAACAAAAGACTGTCGCGATCCCTATTGCGAGAGCTATCTCGACCAATGGCAGCACTTTACCTTCCAAACAACCCCTCCACAGTCGTTCTTGCGCTCAATTAATCATAGCGAAGCCAGAACTTATTGCTTCGATACGCTTGATGAAATCAATTAGGCGCTAATCTTCGCGCCAACGAACCCCAAAGTTTTCCAACATGGGGCGCCCTCCGCGTAGGTCGAAAAGGGTCACGCCCGGTTTAAGGCTCGCTTTTGCCGCTTCGAGCTTGGCCGTTAACGCTTCCGCCGAAGCAATAACTATAGGCATCTTCGCGCGTGGAACGATCACCAATCCATCCATGTCCCCAAGAACGAGGTCACCCGGCGACACGGGAACACCGCCAAAGACTATATCCACATTCACAGACCCGACTTTGCTGCCGACGGCGTGACTGAGGGTAGCCATTCTTCCGTAAACCGGCATCTGTTGACGGGAAATTGCGCTGCTGTCGAGAACCGCGCCATCGACGACGGCACCCTCGCACCTCATGTTGCGCGCTGAAATCGTTAACCCGTTGCCCCAGACAGCGCGGCTGCAATCACCGCCAGCCGCTACGACGACAACATCACCCGGTTTGGCGATCGCCGTAGCGACCATCGGCATAAGAGTGTCGGCCTCCTCAAGGGCGACGGTAACCGCCGGCCCGCAAATCTTCCAGTCTCTGCCTGCAATGGGTTTGATCGATGGGTCTACAAGTGTGGACTGGTTTTCCAAACTTTGCACCACGGCCTCCACCCATACGTCGCGATATCTCTCGACCAAAGCCGCACAAGGGCGATCAATATTTACATTGACCTTATGCATGAGCCGATTCCGATGAGCGCACCGGGCCACGCCGCTGGATCGGATACACGGCTATTTTTCCATTCAAGACTGTTGGCCCAAGGTCGAGCACCGTGGCACGATGCATGACGCGCCGATACTTGTCCGCATTGTAGGGCCGACCGCGATGCAACGCACGGCGGTTGTCCCATATGACGAGGTCGAAGGCCGCCCAGCGATGCCGATAGACAAATCGCGGTTGTGTCGCAAATTCGGTCAGCTCATCGAGCAGCGCCGCGCCATCTTCGTCGGACATTCCGAGAACTCGTGCCGCATGGGCACCTATATATAGCCCCCTTCTACCGGTCTCGGAATGGGTGCGCACGACGGGATGTAGCGACGGTGGCATTAACTTCTTAAGCCGCTCGACGTCCAAGTCACCGTATCCACCACGAATCCGCGAATGTGCCAAACTATGCTCGGCGATCAGTGTCGCCAGCGACGCCCGACGCGACTCGGGCAGTTGCTCGTAGGCACCATGTAAATCCGCAAATTCAGTTTCGCCCCCCTCTGGGACAACTTCAAGAGCAAGCAGCATCGAGGCTTGGGCCGGTGTTTCGCTCGCGGAGAGATCGCTGTGCCAGAGTTGGTTGCCGAGTTGAAACAGAACCTTTTCGGATTTAGCACCCGCGATCGCACCGGTCTTGTCCAAGTTCGAGACGTCATCAATCGCCGGGTTTTCGACCCGCCGGTTCTTCAAATTCCATTCAGGAACCGCCCACAATGGTCCGAAACGGCGGGCAAAATTTAGCTGCTGCTCGGTCGAAATGGCCTGCCCTGGAAGAACGATCACTCCATAAGCAAGAAAGGCATCGTATATTTCGGCAATCACATGATCTGGTGGTGAACTGCGAATATCAACGCCTCTTATTTCTGCGGCGAACGTATTTGCCAGCGGGCGAATGCTCAGCATTTTTTCCTCCAGCGTATCGGCATCTCTCGGGGCGAAACAAATGTCCGTCCGATTGCGTTGCATCACGATAGCTTGGCGAATTTGCGTAGCTTACTAATTACCCACGTTTCATCGCTAGGCGGATAACTCGATCGATCTGATTGTGCTAATTTTCAACTGCGCCAATCTGTTAGATAGTCATGTATCGCAGGCGGAGCACAACGAAGTGGGTGAGCAAAAAATAGAAAAAGTTGTGTTTAGTTGGCCTGAAAAAATCTCTCTTGATTTGCTGAAAGCGAGCTTGCCAAAGTGCGAGGTTGAGTATTGCGCCCTAGAAAACCCCAACATTATCGACGCTTTGGAACGAGCTGACATATGGATTCCGGGCGGCCCACCCATCCAACCATGGATGCTAGCCAAGGCTAACCGCCTGCGCTGGATACAGACGTTAGGAGTTGGATTACCTGGGTTCTTCTTCGAAAAGGAGTTCAGAGCTCGCGGAATCAAGGTCTCTAACGCCAGAGGGGTGAACATCACCAACTTGGCTGAACACGCGCTCGCGATGATGTTGTCTTTTGCGCGAGGAATACCCGAACTTACGCGTCGGCAGTCCCGATCTGAGTGGCTTTACCAGACTTTTGCTCCGCCGTTGTTTGAACTCGAAGGCCAGACGCTGGGTATACTGGGCTATGGGGCCATCGGCCGCGCGGTTGCGCGCCGCGCAAAAGCTTTCGGAATGACTGTATGGGCCATGAGACGAACGCCGCAAAGCACTGACGAGCTTGAAGTCGACCGCATTCTGCCGCCGGAGGCGCTCGGCGAGATTCTGAGGCAAAGCGATCAGGTACTACTTGCCCTTCCTGCGACACCCGAAACGACACACCTTATTGACCGCAGCGCACTGGCGACAATGAAGCCGTCAGCTTACATTTACAACATCGCTCGCGGTAGCATCCTCGATCAAGATGCGCTGATCGACGCACTGCGGGCGAAAAGTATCTCGGGTGCAGGCTTGGACGTGACCACACCAGAGCCATTACCAGCGAGTTCTCCGCTGTGGGGCATGCCGAACGTCCTTATCACGGCCCATCTTGCAGGTACGACGCCAAGATTTTTCGATCGAGTATTAGTATTTATCGCCGAGAATGTGCGCCTCTATTTGAGTGGGAAACCCGTTCGGAATCTTGTCGACCTCGAAACCGGTTACTGACCCTGTGCGCTGGGCTTAAGCTTTTTTCAGGCTGCCGCCGACAGAGCGGGCTGTCGCGACAAGGTCTGGCAAGTAGCGATTAACCGCATCTGACATAGACATAGAAGAATCAAAAAAAACCATCGAAAGCACACCAGACACGACTGCTTTCTCCATGATCGGAACCGCGATCGATGAATCCCGATACTGCGCCAATTTCGAAGAATCGCCGCTTCGTGTTGCATATCCTTGCGATCTTATCTTCGACAGCAGCATCCCACGCTCTAACAATAAAAGCTGACTGGAAAACTCCCCGATAGTGGAAGACCTTATTCTTCCAATAATTTCCTCTCGTTCGGCCTCGCCAGTGAATGCCAAGTATGAAAGCCCCGCAGCCGAGCTCACAAGCGGAAAAGTAAAGCCGGGATAATAGTAATTGTAAGTGAGTGATGTAAGGCCATGCGTGCAGTCCCTTACCATCATCAAGGGGCCAATTCTTGTCGAAATCAAGGCCGGCCAACCATTATTTTTGGTAAATGCAACGATGTGGGCCCGCCCGGCCGCTACCACTCTGCTATGATCTTGGTACCCATAAGCTAACGATTTGACGAGAATTGTAGGGCGGTACCTTTTGCGCGAAGGCTCTTGTTCGATCAATTCTTCGGCAACCAAAGTTTGCACGATTCGGTTTGCCGTAGCATACGGCAGCTTGACGGATTTCGCGATCTGCATCATCGACATTGATCCTGTTTGATTGATTGCTCGCAGCACAGCGAGCGCGCGACTAATAGACCTGATGGGTCGAGCTTTCATAACGATCCGAAGCAACTTGAGATGTTCACGTTCATAAAATTACTTCATTATGACCGCGACTAGATAGACATCAAGTTGATCGCACAAACCAAAGCATACGGAACTTGCAGGCGCCGCCAATCATGGAAATGCAGCAGCTGAAGCACTTTCTGGTTACAGCCAGAACCGGCAGCCTGGCTCTCGCGGCTGAGGAGCTGCACATCTCCCAGTCCGGACTGAGCCGTAGTCTCAAGGCCTTGGAAGATTTCTTTGGGCTGAATCTTTTGATACGTCGCGCACGGGGTGTCGAGTTGACAGCCCATGGACTTGGCCTACTGCCTCATGCGCGTCTGATTTGGAATGAGCGATGTCGCACCGTTAGTGCAATGAAGTCCTACAGAACATTAGGTCAAGGCCACGTAGAAATTGCACTTCACCCGGCTTTGGCCAACGACATCGGCGCACAAATTATCGACCGTCTCTCGGAGAGATTCCCCGACTTATCCGTCAACATTATCACATTGCCGTATCCTGATATTCTCGAACGATTGGCTAGCGGGGAACTGGATTTCTCATTCAGTCTCTTCCCGGAATCAGCGCCAGCGAGTCGATCTGGACTTATTCACGACAAGCTGTTTTCGCTCGAATGCCGAGTATACGTGCGCCATACCCATCCACTTGCTGCGAAAGGAGAAGTCGACATCAAGGATCTTTCAAATGCGCCTTGGGTTCTGGCCGCCGGCACGAGCTTTTACGATGCATTTGCTGCGTTCTTTCAAGACCGAGGCGTATCCACTCCAAGACGCGTTCTGCGCTGTTCTTCATTGGAACTACTCATCAATATAGCGACCAGACGCGATCTGTTGACAGTCCTCCCGATTTTGATCGGGCAGTCGACTGAAGTAACGGCGAAATTAACTCCGATCGCAGCGCCTACGCCGACGGGTGAAACGTTCGGCGGACTGATCTATCGTTCCGACATGCTAGAGACCCCTGCAACGTCGTCGGCAATGTCTATCTGCCGCGAAATAGCATCATTGCTCTGACGATTTTCCAACGAAGTCGTTGGTCACTGGCGTGCAAAGAACTGATGAAGCGACCGGGTGAGAATTCGGTCCTTTTGGATTGGCACGGCTAGTTTCGGTGAGGTGTGCGGATCGAGCTATTCCGTGCTGCACCGACAGGGCTGATAAAGCCCACAAGATCGTCCATTATCCATGAAACGATGCGTAAAGCGCAACTGACTCGGCACTTATCTCAGTTCTTGGTCAGATTTCACCGGGTTACAATGCCGTTTAGGTTCACCAACACTAGCGTCCAATTGACTCTATCGGGAGCACACTATGGCTTGGTTCACAAAGTCGACACCAACGTCGATGAAGCCCAAGTTTGGCTTAACTCAACGCGGGCGCTCCAGCCTCGAGATACTAGGCTCGATGCAGAAGTACTCGTCATCCCACTTGCTGGAAACGGCGCGTGCAAACTTTCGGAATAATCCAAAGGCGAAGGCATTGGATGTCGAGCATAAGACTCCAGGCGACAGGGACGCCGTGCGTTCACGGGTTGGTAAGGCGCGGGCCATCGCTGACAATGATCCGGTTTTTCGGTTAGAACGGTTTTGTCAGCGCTTCGTTGCATTGGAAATCTTCGCCAACGCCCTGCCCGCAATCGAAGAAAGGCGCGAGCAGTTCGAAGAGTTTCTGAAAGATACGAATGCAAGCCCGGCCTGTAATCTCGAACTGAGTTCCGACATTACTGTACCTAAATACCATGATATCGAGTGGCACCTCGAGCCCGATGGCTGGGATGGGTATGATCTCTACGGAGCGTTATTCGCTTTTGCCCTCGGCCCATTGGTGTTCCGACACGGCGGCTATGCCGCGGTCAATGTTGGGGATGACTTGTACCAGAATCGCCGCGATTCCCTGGCTTTTCTACCCAAGAAAAAATATGGCCGTATCTACGAGCCGGGATGCGGCGGCGGGACGACAGTCGCGGTGATCCATGAGCTGTTCCCAGAGGCTGAAATTGTGGGCTCCGACCTATCTCCTCTTCTACTGAGAATGGCACACCTGACGTCGTCGCGACTTGGCACACCTGTCACGTACAAACAGCGGGATTCGACGCATACCGGGGAAGAGGCAGAAAGCTTCGATGCTGCGGTGACGTACGCGCTCCAACACGAGATGCCACCGAAAGAGAACATCAAGCTATTCAAAGAGATGTTCCGCATACTTAGACCAGGAGGAGATTTTCTGATCGTCGATCCCCCTCCTTTCGCCGAGGTCGAGCTCTTCCAGGCCGTGATTCTGGACTGGGATACCCATAATCGCCGCGAACCTTTCTTTTCGGCGACCCTGCTTGCGGATTGGAAGGAGGATCTGAAGAAGATCGGGTTCGAGAATATCAGCTCAGCAGCGGCGGGGAAAAATGGCTTTCCATGGGTCATTCGTGCGACCAAACCTCGCCAAATCGCGTCTCTGGCAGCCTAAGAGCAATTCCATGTCTGAAACATATTTGAACGAACGAAATATCGATGACGTGGGTCGTATGCTCTATGCTCTTCTCACAGAGCTTTGGATCATGCGAGATCGGGTTGCAATCATGGAAAAGCTACTCGTCGATCGTGGCGCGATTCATCCTTCGGAGATCGACGATTACGAACCGTCAGGCGAATTCAAAGAAGCTCTTGAGCAGTTGCGCGACCGGATGGTCACGACGGTGATTGGCGCCCCCTTGGTCAAAGAAGGAATGGGCGTAGACGCGCTACTGGCTCGAGCCGGGCTTAAACGGCCAAAACAGAAAAAGTAGGATTGCTCTTTCTAGGTTTTTTTCATCAGCTGCGATCCTTTGATAAGGCGAGTTACAACTCCCCGGTCGCGCCCTGCGCCGACTCGTACCGGCTAAGATTAGGCATTGGGGGGAAACTCAAAGACAACGCCTGTAATTTCGGCAGTATTTTCTGGAAGCGCTTTCCATGTCCCACCCGAGAGCAGATTTTGATCCGGCCGTCCTAAAAGGCCCATGGTCCGAAAGCGGATATGTCACGATCATGGGAGGCGCGTTGCATTGGGCCTCTGTAGGGACCGGGAAAAACCTGGTGCTAATGCCCAAGTTGGGCGGGAGAATACAAGACTGGAATCAGGTGGCTGCCAACCTATCCGATACCTATCGCGTTATCGCTATCGATCCCCCAGGTCATGGCGGCTCCAGAATGAACAGCGACCCACCCTACATTGTCAGCCAATTCCAATCAGCTTCCGCCGTTATGTCTGTGCTCGACATGTTGGGCGTGGACAAGTTTTCGGCAGCCGGAAATTCGATGGGCGCCATATTACTTCTCATCGCAGCAGCCTTTTGGCCCGAGCGGGTCACAAGTCTGGCAATGATTAGCGCTGCTCTTCCAATGTCAAAAACTGTGGCTCAGATTAGAGCCGAGGAAAAAGATAGGAACGGAATCAGAGGTATTTACGATTCAGAATTTTCGTATAAGAACGTAAACGACGTCTTCGCACTCTCAAAAGAGACGTATTTGGAATTCAAGGTCAGTCAGGAAATTGCGGGAAAATGGAAAAATCCATCGGCCCGGGGCGTCGAGCTTGCAGGTCCGGTCAACTATTTGGCCCGCGCGAGCATACCGAAGCTCTTAATTTACGGCGAACATGGCACCACATATCATAAGTTCATACCAGGCGCATTGGCCGCTTCACCCGATACTAAAGTTGTGACAGTCAAGGGTTGCGGATCGTTCGTCCATCAGGAAAAGCCAGAAGAATTATCAGAAATATTGCGTGACTTTTTGAGCGGCACCGAACACGAAACCTAATGGAAACGAGAGTCCCTTCCACTTCCTTCATCCGCCATGGAAGGCCTATGGAGCGCGGGTAAGCCGGAAAGGGATAAACACGCTTTTCAAATTCAGTTTATATTTGCTTCGGCCTTCAAATCGCAAAACCGCCTTACAGCTGAGAACGTTGCCCATCGATATCAAGTGCTGGTGCTCAAGCGCAGACATCACGATCAGATCAAGTTGCGCGGCCATGATCGGGGTTATCCTTGGTCTGGCTTTCGCGAGTGGGGACCGCCTTTACCGAAGCCATAACTACAGCGAAGCTCGAGACTTTAGTACGCTGACATCGGCCGAATCCCTTCGAGAATGCTTGGATCACATCATCATCTTTGGCGAGACCCACACTTACCGCGCGCTGAAATCGTATATGCTATACTACAAGTAGGCCCGGATGCATCGATCCCTGGCGAAAGACTCACCGATCCATCGACCTATTCTGCAACGAGGCAACATTATCACTCACCCTCATCTCTCAGGTCTTCATCACGATTACGCACGTATGCGGTAAATGACAATAACAGCCGTTTCAGCGACGGTGTGACATGCTGCACGCCATTACCTCGCTCTTCTTCATCATTAGCACGTCCATACAGACCTAAATGGAATAGAAAGGCAGCAGGCCATCTAGAAGTTATACTTCACTCGCAAACCGTAGTGCCGTAGCTCAGGTAGGGCGAATGCTATCGTTTGCCGGCCAGGGTTGACAGGGTCTGGCTGACGCTCGATTGACAATACTGTGTCGTCGTTCGTCAGGTTGGTCACGAAGCCCTCGACTGACCAGCTGTCACTTTGAAGACCTATACGCAGATTAATCCGATTGGAGCTTCCTGATTTTGCGAGATTTGCTTCCGTTGCAAAGAAGCTTCCTCGATATAGATATTCTGCGCGACCATAAAGTTCCATTCCAGATTGCAGAGGATGGGTATATGTGCTGGTCAGGCTCGCCGCGTAAGTCGGTGCCTTTGGAAACTTGTTGCCAGCAACATTTGACTGACTTGAGAACAACAAACAGGTGGTGCAAATGTACTGCCCAAAACTAACGTCGTTCCAAGCGAACGTACCATTGATGACAAAAGTATCCGCTTGACCGACGGGGAATAATGCTTCGCTCTCGAGTTCAATTCCCTTCAGGTTAGTACTGCCCGCATTGCTGACAACTTGGATACCGCTTAAAAGGCCCGTGTTATTTATATCGACGATTGCCGTGCTGGTGATCTGCTGGTTGGTTATTTTACCGGTATAGCCCACGAGACTGATGTTTCCGCTTTGGTTCCAGAAGGATCCCTTCACGCCGATTTCGTACATGTCCATCGATTCTTCATCGATGCCGACTTGGGCGCCAGTCTGACGGACGATTTCAGCCACGACGGTAGGCGACAAAGTTAATAGCCGCGCATTGAAAGCGCCAGGCCTGAATCCACGCGCCCAGTTCACGAAAGTCGTCCAGTCCTCGGTAGGCTTGTATTCGGCCGTCACGCGCGGCGCGAAACTCTTAAACGTTCTCTTCTGCCCGGGCACGGCGACCTCAACCTTATCGACCTGATACCGCGCCTCAGCACTGACTGTAATTGACTCGGTGACGTCGTAGTATGTCCCGCCGAAAACTCCCAGGGTATCAGAGGTAAACCTGGGGAATGTTGAGAAAGCCAAAAAAGGCTGCGCTGCATCGATTTCAGCAGAAACAGAACTCGCGATAATATTTGGATGTACATAGCTTCCTCCGAAAGCCCAGCGGAATGGGCCATCTTGCGCAGAAGAAAGCCGGAGTTCCTGATAGAAATCCTTGAAGTCGCGTTCAACCAGAAACTGGTTTACTAAAAACGTTCTGAAGGGATTGGCGACTGAGCGAATATTTCTGGTATCTCGGGCTGTCTCATCAGAAACAATCATTGTGGCAGACGTGTGGTAAGCAGTGATTGATTCAAACTGATATCCGCCGTCTAAGTCGTAACGAATAGTTCCGTGAAGTGATAAATTGCGCTTGGCGAGGCCGGCCTTCTTGATGAACTTGTCGTCAAATATTGAGAACCTATTGATGAGGTTTGTGCGAAAGATATCATCAATAAAGCCGTTCTGCCCCAGTGATGATTTGTTGATTTCTGGAACTACGCCGCAGAACCAGTTGTTTCGCGGACCGCCGTTAGCAGAGCAAGTTGATTGCGTAATACTGTTGTATCTGCCTGAGGGCCCCGGCCCGTCGTCAAAGCGTGCATACTCTGCGAAAAGCTTGACCGACAAATTATCTGTCGGCGTTGCATAAGCTGTAGCGGCTATCGTTTTCGTTTGACGATCACCGAGTGATGTCCCATCCGCGGAATTCGTGTAGTCGCCCTTCTTGTCGTTGTGCGAGGCACTTATTCTTACAGACATGCGATCTTCGATGGCTGGCCCCTCGACGGTGGACTTACCCGGGAAAAGTGGAGGGACTTTCTGGTAGCGTTAGACGCAACAGGAGGACCCTATGGGCAAACGCGAGCGACGAGATTTTACGGAAGAATTTAGGAAGGAGACAGTTCG
>Ga0164290_1000959_pt1 | contig 62707 bp, 59 predicted proteins | sample Micstemetagenome_FD_108782 | JGI IMG/M metagenome (GOLD analysis project Ga0164290, IMG submission 108782) | Contaminated culture microbial community from soil near Moab, Utah, USA - Microcoleus steenstrupii SON62 (Illumina Assembly) | ecosystem: Environmental > Terrestrial > Soil > Soil crust...
CTTGAGGTCCAACGCGTCGGCGACGTCGAGGGTGGCGGTGACGTCGGCGGTGCCGTCGAACCCGACGTTCGTGGTGTCGATGTCGACGTGGCGCCGCTCCTGCGCCGCGGTGCGCTTCTCCTCGGCCGCTTGCGGGTCGAACCGGACCAGGGCTGTCTCGACGAGCCGGTCGACCTGGGCCCACGTGCAGCCGTGGGCGTACGGGGCGAGCTGGCGATCAACGAACCCCGCGGCCTCGAACGGCAGGGTGCGGGTGGCGTCGGCGATCCGCAGTGCCTTCCACACCGGCACCCGCCCCGCCAGCACCCGCGCCCAGGTCTGGGGCAGCCGGTAGGCCAGCTCCAGGACCTGGCCGACGTAGTTGCGGCCGGAGTCCAACGACCGGCCCAGGACCGCGGCGAGCTCCATCACCGCGAAGTCACTCATCAGCGGTGCACCCTCGCCGGCGAGCGGGAGGCCGGTGTCCAGGCCCCGTTCGGTGATCGTCGACGCGTCGGCCTCGTCGGCCACGGTGTGCTGGGCAGCCCATTCGGCGATCGCCCGGACGGTGGCGATCTCGTTGTCGGCGATGACCGCACGCCGGTCACGGATCTCGGCGAGGAGGACCTGCGAGACCGACGCCTCGACAGGCTCGGCGGGCGCCGCCTGAACACGCTCGACGGCCTCGTCCGCCACCGGGGCGGAGAGGTCGAAGAGAGGCGCGGTCCCGAGATCCATAGCCCTATTCAACAGAGGACCACCGACACATCGAAACGCCCGGAACCCGCCTGTGGAGAGACGACACCCAGCGACCGCCTGTGGACGACAACCGGCTCGACGACACGAGCACGGGCGCGTCGAAGGGCTTGGCGGCGTGCGGCTCCTTGCCGCCGTCACGACGCGAGGCGGGGGAGGACGTCGACGGTGGCGGCGACGTCCTCGAACAGGTCGCAGTAGGTGAGGTAGTCCTCGCGGGCCACGGTGCAGGTGAGGGCGACGCCGAGGCCGTCGACCTGCCATGCCCATTGATCGCAGAGCACGTCGGCGGCGCCGAACCGGTGGGCGAAGCGGTGGTAGGCGACACGCTGGTCGCCGAGGTCGTACTCGTCGGCGTCCTCGAGGGCGAAGTCGACCAGCTGGGCGCGCAGGTCGAGGAGCGCCTGCCCGCGCCAGGTCATCAGGTCGAGGTCGACCGGCGAGCACCGCAGCACGATCTCGGGGCTCACGCCGCTCGCCGGCACTGTGCGCGGACGGGCGGCGAGGACGATGCCGTGGCCGAGGTTGCGGCGGGTGTGCCAGCTGCGCGGGACGGTCAGCGTGACGTCGTTCTCGGTCATCATGTGAGGACTCCTTCGAAGGTGGATGGGCAGGGCGACGGCGGCTCCTCGTCGAGCGGCTCACCGTGCAGTGCAGGCGGTGCGGGTGGCAGCGGGACGGCGGCCCATTGCCAGGTCGCGACGGGCGGCGACGCGTCGGGCGGCGACGTGCCGGGCGGCGACGTGTCGGGCGGCGGCTGTTCGTCACCGTGCGGGTCCGTGGGTGTGGTGTCTCGCTGGTCGCGCTCCGGCCGATCCAGGTCGGGCGGGACCTCCTCCGGACCGGGCGGTGGCCCGACCGGCGGCCCGACCGGTGGCCCGACCGGTGGCCCGACCGTCGGCGCCGCGAGCGGACCGGTGGTGAGGTCCTGGACCGCCTGCCACCAGTCCCGCCTGGCCGACTCCAGCTCGTCATGCGCACTCGTCGCCCGGGCCTCCAGGAGCTGGAACGGCAGGTCCACCGTCGTGCCCGCCACGGGCACCGATTCGACCCGGTCCTGCGGGGTGATCGCGTAGCCCTCGGCCAGCGCGTCGTCGCGGATCCCGGCCAGCGTCCGGCGTACGGCCGCGATGCGGACGGCGTGGTCGTCGAGGGCCGCAGCCAGCGCATGCGTGTCGTCGGCAACGCCGCGGCTGTCCTTGCCGAGCGCGGCGGACGCTTCGCGGTAGCTCCGCGCAGCGAGCCCGCCGAAGTCCTCCCGCGGCAGGACGGCGTGTCCGTCGAGGAGGTCGGCCGCCTCCCGCGCGGCACGCGCGACCGCCCGGAGGGTCTCGGCGGCGTCGTGGCACGGCGCGGGGTCGTCCGGCAGCGCGACGCTGAAGTACCAGCCCACAGGTCACCGCCACCGGGTCCCGGACAGCACCATGAACGTCGCGCTGACGTGGCCGTCGACCGCCTCGGCTTCGTCGGCGAAGGCCTGCAGGTTGCGGCCGTTCGAGCCGATGCGGGACGCCAGCCGGTGCACCCGCCGCTGCAACCGCTCGAGCGCCGCGGTGTCGTCGACCCCGGTGGGGCCGAACGTCGTGAGTGCGCCCGCATCGCGCAGGTCCGCGGCGCGGTCCGCGGCAGTGCGGCCGGCGCGGGTGAGGGCGTCCGGGTCGAGGTGGAACGTCATGCGGGCAAGCCTGCGCTGCCGAGGAGTACGACGAAACCCGGTCGGTCACCGCCTGTGGATAGCCGCCTGGGGAGCGGGCGGCTACTCCTCGCCGGGCTCCTGGGTCGCCGCCAGCTCGCCGGCCTCGTCGCCGCTGATGCGCCAGCCGGCATCGGTCAGGCTGAGCCGGTAGGTGTCGACCGAGCCCGGCGCGGACGCGAGGGACACGTCGACGCGGGCCGTGGCGTCGTCGACGAGCTCGCCGCTCACCATCACGACCTCCAGCTGCTCGCCGGGCTGCCCGCTGATCGCGACCACCTGCCGGACCTGCGCGAGCAGCTCGGGGCAGGAGGTGGCCGGGGTCCCGAACTCGCCGTCGTTCCATCGGGCGACGTAGGTCCGGGCATAGCCCGGGGTCCACCAGGCGCACGCGTCGTCGAGCTCGTCCGCGGCGAGGTCCTCGTAGAAGCTCCGTACGACGTCCTCGGCCTCCGCCGCCGGCGACGGTGCCGCCTGCGACTCACCCGACGTCGCCGTCGACGCGATCGAGTCGGACGGATCGCCGGACCCGGCGTCGGTCCCGTCCGACCCGCCGCCACTGCACGCGGCGAGCACCAGGGCGGCACCGACGCCGCTGGCGAGCACGGTCCTGCGCACGATCCCCATGCGAGAGATGTATCAGAGGACGATCAGAACGCCGCGCGCACCTGCTCCTCGGTGAGCCCGTAGTCGGCGAGGTCGTAGCGGTGGGACGGGCGGGCCTGACCGGTCCGCGACTCGGCGTCGATGCGGGCGGCCTCGGCCCGGGCGGCGTCGCTCCACCCGATCCCGAACGCGTCGTAGATGCCGGCGACGGTGCCGACCGGGTCGGCCACGAACCCGCGGTAGTCGACGTCCACGAACTGGGCGGTGTCGTACCGCTGTCGCGCCTCGGTGAAGGACCGCCACGACCGCTCGAGCATCCCCAGCTGGGTCCGGCCGATGGTCTCGCCGACGAACGTCGTCGACGTCCCGGCCGTCGCCTCCGCCGACAGGGAGCACGCGGACGCGGTCGACGTGACCGGGTCGCGGCGGGTGCAGACGACCAACGCGTCGGGGTAGACCGTCATCAGCGCGTCGAGGGCGACCAGGTGCGAGGGGTTCTTGAGGACCCACCGCTTGTCCCGGTCATGGAGGCCGATCAGCTGCAGGTTGCGGCGGTGCCGCTCGTAGGCGTCGGTCCAGTCCTGCTTGGCGAGCCACTCCGAGTAGCGCGGCACGTTGGCCAGCGACTCGTACGAGATCGACTTGCCGGTCTGGCGCAGCACCCGCCAGCACTCCTCCGGCGACGTGGCGTCCATGTAGTGGATCCCCATGAACTCCGGGTTCGTGACATGGTGCTGGCGGAACGCGTCCTGCATCGCGTTGAAGATCGGGTCCGACTCCCAGGTCTCCCGCGGCGGCCGGGGCTGGGGGAACTCCGTCAGCCACAGCTCCAGGCCCTGGTGACCGGGGTCGGCGCACAGCAGTCGGTGCAGCGCGGTGGTGCCGGTCCGCGGCAGGCCGACGACGAAGATCGGCCGCTCGATCGGCACCTCGGCGTGCTCCGGGAACTCGGCGAACCGCGCCTCGGTCATCAGCCGTCCCACGAGCGCGCTCTTCACCTGCGCCCGGTGGAAGTAGTTGCCGACCGGCGTCAGCCCCGCCTCCGGCGAGGCCAGGTCCTCGACCAGGAGCCGGAGGCCCTCCTCGTGAGCGGTCCCGCCGAAGTCGGTCAGCCCGGTCGTGCGTACCGCGGCCGCGGCGATGTCGTCGTACGAGCCGACGTCCGGCCGCTCCCGCGGTGTCGGCGACTCGCTCATACGTGGAACTCGCCGCAGTCGACGTTGAGCATCACGCCGGTGACCGCCGACGCGAGGTCGCTGGCGAGGAACAGTGCGGCGTTCGCGACCTCGTCGGGGGTGGCGAGCCGCTTGAGGTCGGTGGGCTCGGCCTTCTCGGCGTACACCTCCTCGTGGGTACGCCCGGTCTCCTGGGCGATCCAGTCGAAGTACGCCTTGTTGACGTCCTCGTAGATGTACGAGGGCGCCACGCTGTTGACGCGGATCCCGCGGGGCCCGAGCTCGGTGGCCAGCGACGACGCGAGGTGCTCGAGGGTGCCCTTGGACAGCTTGTAGCCGGAGTACTCCGGCTGGCTGCTGTAGACCACGCACGAGTTGAGCATGATGATCGAGCCCCCTGGTTTGGTGGGGCTGGCAGCGAGGGAGTCGGCGAACAGCGCCGAGAGCCGCAGCGGCGCGAAGACGTTCGTCTCCTGCGCTGCCCGCAGCCCGTCGAGCTCGAGGGTGGTGATGGGGTCCATCGGCGGGATGCCGAACGCGTTGTTGATGAGGCAGTCGACCTGGCCGAACTCCTCGAGAGCCGCGTCGACCAGGCGGCGACGCGAGTCCTCGTCGGTGATGTCGGTCGGTACGACGAGCGCGCGCCGGCCGTGCTCGCGCACGGTGGCCGCCATCTTCTCCAGCCGCTTCTCGGTGCGGCTGACCAGCACGAGGTCGGCGCCCATCAGCGAGGCCTGCTCGCCGAGGGCGCGACCGAGGCCCGGACCGACGCCGGAGAGGACGATGACCTTGTCTTCGAGCAGGGGGATCACGCCGTCAGACTAGAACGTGTTTCAGTTTTGCGCCACTGCGCTGCGCCGGGTCAGGGACCGAGTAGCCGGGTCATGGCGGCTCGCGCCTCGTCGTACGCCTCGTCGAGACCGCCGGCGGTCCGGGCGGCGATCGCGCCCTCGCAGAGCAGGTGCACCTGGGCGCCGACCACCTCGGGGTCCGGGATCCCGGCCTCGTCGACGAGACGGACGAAGAGCGCCCGCATGTCGCGCTTGTCCCGGCGGATGACGGCGTTGCCGGGGTGGTCGGTCCCGCCGATCTCGGCGTAGGCGTTGACGAAGGCACAGCCCCGGTCCTGCCCGCGCAGCCGCTCCTCGAGCGCGTCGACGACGGCCAGCACGCGGCGGGGGCCGGGGTCGGGAGCGTGGCGCTCGAGGAACTCGGCAAGGAACGTGACCCACCGGGCCGCCCGGCGGGAGAGGTAGGCGGCGACCAGCTCGTCCTTCGACCCGAACCTGTCGTAGAGGGTCTTCTTGGTGGTGCCGGCCTCGTCGGCGATGAGGTCGACGCCGACGGCTCGGATGCCGCGCTCGTAGAACAGCGCGCTGGCGGTGTCGAGGATGCGGGCCCCTGCGGGGGTGTCGGGATTGCGAACGGTCGTCATGGTCACCTCCAGGGGACACTGCGAGTATACAGACCGGTATGGTTATGTCGTCGCATGAGCCGCTTCGCCCCCATCGCACTCGTCGTCCTGTGGAGCTCGGGCTTCGTGGGGGCCACCCTGGCCGCGCAGTCCGCGCCGGCGGAGACCACGCTCCTGTGGCGGTACGTCGTGGCGGCCGGCCCGCTGTGCGCATGGGCGTGGTGGACGCGTCGGCGGTACGGCGCCCGGTTCCTCGCGCGGGAGGGCGTGGTCGGGATCCTTGCCCACGGCGGCTACCTCATCGGCGTCTACCGCGCTGCCGACCTCGGCGTGCTGTCGGGGACCTCGGCCCTCGTGGCCTCGCTGCAGCCGCCGCTCGTCGCCGCCCTGCTGTGGGCCGGGTCCGGAGGGAGGACGAATCGACGTCAGGCGTGGGGGCTGCTGACGGGGATGCTCGGTGTGCTGCTCGTGGTCGGCGGCGACCTGGGCGGCTCGGGCGGCCCGGCGGGACTCGTCGCGGTCGGCCTCGGCACGCTCAGCCTGACCGCCGCGACCCTGGTCGCGAGCCACTGGCCCCAGCCGGACGGGCATGGCGTGGTGGACTCGCTCCTCGTCCAGTCCGTGGTCGCCCTCGGCTTCTTCGCCGCCATCGCCCTCTCGTCAGGGAGGGCAGCGCCGCCTCCGGACACCGACTTCTGGTTCGCGGTCGCCTGGTCGGTGGTCCTGGCCCTCGCCGGCGGCTACGGCGCCTACTTCTCCGTGCTCCGGACCTCGGGGCCCGTCGTCGTCAGCGCTTGGCTCTACCTCACGCCCGCGACGTCAGCAGCCTGGGCGTGGTTGATGTTCGGGGAGACGCTGACCGCTCGCGCCGCCGTCGGGTTCCTGGTCGCGGCCGCGGGGGTCGCCGTCGTCGTCCGGCCGCAGCGGCCCGGCGCGCGAGATCTCCGTGCTCCGACGGCCTCGACCTCCGGCTCCTAGGACCCCACGGATGACCGCTGTACGGCGGCCTCCGCAGGCTCCTCCGCCGACGCAGGGTCCAGCTCCGGCAGCAGCCGGTCCAGCCACCCGGGCAGCCACCAGTTCGCGGTGCCGAGAAGCTTCATCGTGGCCGGGACGAGCATCAGGCGCACGACGGTGGCGTCGAGGAAGATGGCGGTGGCCAGGCCCACTCCCATCATCTTCACCACCGGGTCACTGCCCAGGACGAAGCCCGAGAAGACCGCCACCATGATCAGCGCGGCCGCGGTGATGGTGCGGCCGGTGCCGGCGATCCCCTCGATGACCGCGCGGGTGTTGTCGCCGTGGCGGCGGTACTCCTCGCGCACCCGCGACAGCAGGAACACCTCGTAGTCCATGGAGAGCCCGAACAGGATCGCGAACATGAACAGCGGGATGAACGACACGATCGGCACCGTCGACTCCACGCCGATGAGACCGGCGCCCCAGCCCCACTGGAAGACCATGACCAGCACGCCGTACGCCGCGCCCACGCTCAGCAGGTTGAGCACGACCGCCTTCAGCGGCACCAGGACCGACCGGAACAGCACCGTGAGCAGGAGGAACGACAGCAGCAGCACGGCCACCACGAACCGCAGCATCCGCTCCTGCACCCGGTCACCGAGGTCGGCGAAGGTGGCCGTCTGACCGCCGACATGGGCGGTCGCCGCGGTGCCGTCCAGCGTCGTCGGGAAGACGTCGCCGCGGAGCCTCGCCACGGTCTCCTGGGTGGCCTCGTCCTGGGGCGACGTGGTCGGCTGCGCCACCAGGGTCGCCACGCCCGCGGTGCGATCGACGGTCGGCTCACCGACCGAGGCGATGCCCGGGTCGGCTGCCACCGCCGCGGCCAGCGCCGCCACGACGGACCCGCCCCGGGAGATGTCGACCGCGATCACCAGCGGCCCGTTGGCCCCCGGACCGAACCCGTCGGCGATCAGGTCGTAGGCCCGGCGTTCGGTCCTCGACTCGGGCTTGGTGCCGTCGTCGGGGAAGCCCAGGTTGAGCGCGAGAACGGGTGCCGCCAGGGCCAGCATGAGGACCGCTCCTCCGACGAGGTACGCCGTCGCGTTGCGGGTCACGTGAGCGCCCCACCGGTACCAGCCGGTGCTCGGCCGGTGCGGCCTGCGCTGGCGTCCGTTGATCCGCTCCCCCGCCAGCCCGAGCAGCGCCGGCAGCAAGGTGACCGAGGCGAGCACCATCACGAGCACCATCGCGGAGATGGCGACCCCGCCACCGGTCACGAACGGGATCCCCGCGACGAGCAACCCGAGGATCGCCACGACGACCGTGCCGCCGGCGAAGACCACGGCCTGTCCTGCAGTCGCCAGGGCGCGCCCGGCTGCCTCGGCGACCGGCATCCCCAGGGCGAGGTGCTCGCGGTGCCGGGTGACCAGGAAGAGGGCGTAGTCGATGCCGACGCCGAGCCCGACCATGGCCGCCAGCTGCGGCGCCCACGACGGGATGTCGATCAGGTAGGTCACGAGCTTCATCGAGGTGGCGCCGATGACCAGGCCGAACAGCGCCATCCCGATCGGCAGCCCCATCGCGACGAAGGAGCCGAAGGCGATCAGCAGGACGATCATCGCGACGACGATCCCCGCGACCTCGCCGAGCCCGGTGGGTGCCTCCTCGAAGGCGAAGAACAGGTCGCCTCCGCTCTCCAGCGTCAGCGACGACTCGTCGCGCAGGTCGGCGACGGCGTCCTTGAGGTTGTCCAGGTCGGAGGCATCGAGGTGCTCGATCGCCGGGTACTGCACCCGCACCAGCGCGATCTCGCCGTCCGGCGAGACGCTGCTCGTCGTACCCACCACGTGCGGGAGACCGGCGAGAGCGGCCTCCACCGGCGCCAGCTGCGCCTCGGCGTCCTGAGCCTCGAGCACGACGTGGGCGGTGACCCCGCCCTCGTCGGCCTGCGTCTCGGCGAGCAGCTCCGCAGCACGGTAGGAGTCGAGACCAGGCGCCTCGAAGCTCTCGTCGAGCTCGCGCCCGAAGGCAGCGGAGGATGCGATGACGACGACCGCGAGCACGACCCACGCGCCGATGGCGACCCAGGGCCGGGTCGCGGCAGACCGGCCGAGCCGGTAGAGGAGATCAGACATGTCCCTACCGTGGACCGGCGGCGAGCGCTCCACATCGGGCCAAGGAGTGAGGCGCTCCTCGGCCGAAAGTACGACGCACGGCTCGTCCTTGTGCCCCGTACGACGAGGCCGGCCGCTCTCTAGGCTGGAGCGATGGTCGCCGCCTTCGTCCGCTCGGTACTCGCCGAGCCCCGCGCCCCGGACCCGCCGGTGCGGGTGTGGCGGGACTGGGCGCTGGTCGGCGCCCTGCTGGTGACGGCCGCGGGCGAGGCGATCTTCCGCACGGACGTGCCGTGGCGCCCGCTGGCCACCGTGGTCGCGTTCCTGGTGATCCCGGTCCTGCTCTGGCGGCGGACCCATCCACTCCTCGCGACCGCGGTCGGCTTCGGCGGCGCGATGGTGCTGAGCATCCCCACCCTCGTCGAGGACGCCGTCGACGTCGGGTTGTACTCCATGGCCGGCATCTTGTTGCTGCCCTACGCGTTGTACCGCTGGGCATCCGGACCCGAGGCGCTGATCGGTACCGTGATCGTCGCCGTGCCCGCGGTTCCGGCCCTCGCGACCAGCGCGACCCTCGAGGACCTGATCGGCGGCACCACCGTGCTGGTCGCGGCGTTCGCACTCGGCGCCGCGATGCGCTACCGCGCGGTTGCCCGCCAGCGTGAGGTGCAGCAGGTCAGGATGCTGGAGCGCGGTGACCTCGCCCGCGAGCTGCACGACACCGTCGCGCACCACGTGTCGGCCATCGCGATCCAGGCGCAGGCGGGGCGGACCGTGGCGGCCACGAACCCGGCCGCGGCGGTCGAGGCGCTGGCAGTGATCGAGGCCGAGGCGTCCCGGACGTTGCACGAGATGCGCACGATGGTCCGGGTGCTCCGCGATGGCGACGCGGCCGACTACGCGCCCCAGCGGGGCATCGGCGACCTGGAGGAGCTGACCCGGTTGAGCCCCCTGGTGCAGGTGCGGTGCGTGGGCGATCTCGCCGACCTGCCGCAGCCGGTCGATGCGGCGGCGTACCGGATCTGTCAGGAGGCGGTCACCAACGCGACCCGGCATGCGCGCAACGCCACCACGGTCAGCGTGGAGGTCTGCGGCGACGCCGGCGTCGTACGGTTGCGTGTGCACGACGACGGAGATGCAGCCCGCCCCGCGACCGGCGGGGGCTACGGCCTGCTCGGCATGGCGGAGCGGGCCAAGCTCCTCGGCGGCGCGTGCCAGGCCGGGCCGGACCCGGCGGGTGGCTGGACCGTCGAGGCGACCCTGCCGCGCGAGGTGCCCCAGTGAGTGATCGAGCGACCATCCGGGTGGTGGTCGCCGACGACCAGGTCCTGGTCCGCACCGGTCTCACCATGATCCTCAACGCGCAGCCCGGGATCGAGGTCGTCGGCGAGGCGGTCGATGGCCTTCAGGCGGTGGCGGTGGCGCGCGAGCTGCGTCCCGACGTCTGCCTCTTCGACATCAGGATGCCCGGCATCGACGGCGTCGAGGCGACCCGCCAGCTCGCCGGCCCCGGTGTCGAGGACCCCCTCGCCATCGTGGTCATCACGACCTTCGACCTCGACGAGTACGTCCACGGCGCCCTCAAGGCCGGAGCCCGGGGCTTCCTCCTCAAGGACGCCGGGCCCGAGCTGCTGGTCCAGGCGATCCACGCGGCCGCGAACGGCGACGCGCTCATCTCGCCCGACATCACCCGCCGCCTGCTCACCACGCTGGCCGGCCTGGAACGAGCCTCCCCGCCGACCCAGCCGATCGAGCCGCTCACCGAACGCGAGGAGGAGGTGCTGCTCACCGTCGCCCGCGGCCGCACCAACGCCGAGATCGCCGAGGAGCTGCACATCACCCTGAGCACGGTGAAGACCCATGTCGGCGCGCTGATGAACAAGCTCGGCGCGCGCAACCGCGTCGAGGTCGCGATGTGGGCGTACGAGACCGGGCGCGTCAGGGGGTAGCGCCTCAGCGCGGCAGGTGGGCCACGATCTCGTCGACCATCCGCTCGAACAGCCGGACCTGGATCGAGAGGTGGCCCTCGCCCTGCTCGAGGTGGGCGACCACGCCGGGGATCTGCTCGGCGAGCCACTCGCCGTGGTGGAACGGCACCATCAGGTCCTCACTGCCCTGCCACAGGTAGGTCGGCACCGTGATGCCGTCGAGCGCGAAGCCCCAGTCGCGGGTGAAGGCGAGGTCGTCGTCGCACCAGCCGTAGAGCTCCTCGACGCCGCCCTGCAGGTTGCGGATGATGTCCTCGCCCACCTCGCTGGTGAGTGTCGCGCGGTCGACGTCCGGAAGCAGGGTGTCGAGGGTCCGGATCACGCCCTCCGCGTCGGCCCCCAGGATCCCGGCTCGCTCCTTCTGGAGGAACGGCAGCAGGGCGTCCTCGCCCTCGAGCGCGAGGCCGAATTCCTCGATGTTGTCGGCTCCCATCCCCTCGAGGAAGTCGGCCTGCCCGACGTACGGCTTCACCGAGCAGACGGCGAGGACGGCGAGCACCCGGTCGGGCAACGCCGCCCCGGTCGCGAGCGCGTGCGGTCCGCCGCCCGACTGACCACCGGTGAGGAACCGGTCGGCGCCGAGATGGTCGGCGATCGCCGCCATGTCCGCCGCGACGTCGGCGACCGTGCGCCCCGGGTTGCGGGTCGAGCCCGCGGCGCCGGCGCGGGTGTAGCTCGCGTAGCGCACGCCCCGGCTGTGGAGCACCCGTTGCTTCTCCCGGCCTTGGTAGCTGCAGCCAGGCGTCCCGTGGTGCCAGATGATCAGGGTGCCGTCGGCGGGCCCACTGACCTGGACGTCGAGGACCCGGCCGTCCGGCAGGTCGAGTGCGATGCGCTCCGTCATGCTCGGAGAGTACGACGGCGGGAATAGCGACCGGGCGAGTGTGTTGGGCGAAGGTGTGAGCATCCCTCGGATCACCCTCAACGACAGCACGTCCATCCCGCAGCACGGCCTCGGTGTGTGGCAGGTCCCGGCCGACGAGACGGAGCGGGTCGTCGCCGATGCCCTCGAGCTCGGCTACCGCCACGTCGACACCGCCCAGATGTACGGCAACGAGGAGGGCGTCGGCGCGGCCATCGCGAGCTCCGGGCTCGCCCGCGACGAGGTCTACGTCACGACCAAGCTCAACAACAACAGGCACGAGAAGGCCGCCGCCCGTGCGTCGCTCGAGACGTCCCTCGACAAGCTCGGCCTGGAGAAGGTCGACCTGTTCCTCATCCACTGGCCGCTGCCGACGCAGTACGACGGCGACTACGTCTCCACGTGGGAGACGCTCATCGAGCTCCGCGAGGCGGGCCTCACGACCTCCGTCGGCGTCTCCAACTTCCAGCCCGACCACCTCGACAGGATCGTGAAGGCGACCGGCGTCGTGCCGGCGGTCAACCAGGTCGAGGTCCACCCCTACTTCGCCAACGAGGCCGTTCGTGAGGCGACCGCCCGGCACGGCGCGCACGTGCAGGCCTGGTCGCCGCTCGGCCAGGGCGGCGGCGAGCTCGACGACCCGGTCGTCACGGGCATCGCCGACAAGCACGGCAGGACGCCCGCGCAGGTGCTGCTCCGATGGGCGCTCGACCGCGGCGACATCGTCTTCCCGAAGTCGACGCGCAAGGAGCGGCTGGCCGAGAACCTCGACGTCTTCGGCTTCGCGCTCACCGCCGACGAGGTCGCCGCCCTGGCCGCCCTCGACAAGGGTGCGGCCGGGCGGCAGGGTCCCGACCCGGACGTCTTCGACTGGATCCCGTAGGGAGTGGTCAGGCCGCCGGCGGGATCAGGTGGGCCTTGACCAGCTTCATGTCGTCGTCGAGAGCGGCGACGCGCTGCTCGAGAGCGCCGAACGGAGGTTCATGACGTCGGCCTGATGGTCGAACCGGGTGCTCATCGTCGCCTCGACGTGCTCGAAGCGCCGGTCGACCTGGTCGAACCGTGCTCGCATGTCCTCACGCAGGCCGCCGATCTGTGCTTCGACCTTCGAATCGACCGCGCCGATCTTCGCCTCGAGCTTCGACTCGACCGCGCCGATCTGACGCAGCACGAGCGCCTGAAGGCCGACGAACACGGCGATCAGCGTCCAGATCTGCGGATCACTCACGAAGCCCACTCCTCGAGTATGCGATTGCGACGAGGACCCTGCCAACCTTCGCGACGCCGGGCAACCTCGCGGCGGCAGCCTGGGGAGGAGCAGCTCAGCTGATCATCCGCCGCGCGACCGCCCGCTGCCGCGCGGTGATCCGGGCGGCGTACTCGTCGTCGGTGAGCGGGGTGAGCCCGGGGAGCAGCCCCGCCACGTCGCCGACCTTGACGACCTCGACCGTCGGTCCGTCGGCTGGGGTGAGGTCGCGCTCGAGGCGCTGCCAGCGCAGCATGATCGGGCCGGTGCGGTGGCCGGTGGTCTCCAGCCAGTTGGCGATCGGCGCACCGCGGAGCGGGGGCCGCTCGGAGATCACGAACCGCATCACGCCGTCGTCGTGGGTGTAGGCCTGGGCCTTGGTCAGCGAGGTCTGGTGGGTCTCGTAGTCGGTCGACGCATACCAGTCCGACCCGATCTGGATCGCCTGGTACGTGCAGTCGTCGCACCGCGGCACGGACACGACCATCGCCTCGTCCTCGGCGAGCTCGTAGTGCCCGATCGAGGAGAACTGTGAGGCCAGCCCGCCCGGCGTCGACGCGGGGACGGTCAGGGTGTTGACCGGCTCCTTGTACTGGAAGAACTGGGGGAAGGCGAACCAGGTCTGGATGGAGCCGACCAGCGAGCGGGCGGCGACGTCGTACTTCTTCTGCAGGACCTCGCGGGTCAGCGGCTTGCGCGGCCGGCCGAGGGTGTCGGGGCGCTCGATCGTGAGCGTGCCGCGCTCCTCGCGCTCCCAGTCGTTGAAGACCTCGCGCACGATCATGGTCTTCGCGCCCGGTTCGGCGAGGTAGGTGAGCTCGAAGGTCCCGTCGGCGGCGATCTCGAGCTCGCGGTCGTCGAAGGCCAGGAGACTGGTGGCCGCGCTGGTGGCGGTGTAGGCCCCGCCCATCACCTGGAACGACAGGTCGGCGGAGGTGCCACGACGGCCGCGTACGACGTACTCGACCCCCTCGCGGAGGTAGGCACTGAGGTAGATGGCGTCCGGGTTGTCGAGCCCCTGCCGTGAGAACTGGTGGGTCGGGTTCACGAACAGCGGCTGCTCGAGGTCGTAGTCGAACGCCGTCTGCAGCGCCATCCGGATCCGGCCGCTGAGGTAGTCGTAGCCCTCGAGCCGGTCCGCCTCGGTGCGGATGAACGGCGCGTTGGCGATGAGCTCCTCGGCCTCCGCGATGGCATCGGACAGGACCTTGGTGAGTCCGTAGGCCTCGCTCATGAGGTCTTCGCGATCACGGTCTCGGCGTACTGCTCGAGGTGCTTGATCTTCGTCTCCAGCGGCTCGGTGTCGGGGCCCTTGATGTAGGGGATCCGGAAGCCGACGATGCAGTCGGTGACGCCCTTGTCCTCGAGCCGCTTCACCCCGTCGGTGGTGTAGGCGTCGTAGGAGATGACGTGCACCTCGAACTCCGAGGAGTCGCGGGTGTCGCCCTCCTCCTTGCGGATCTCCGCGAGCCGGGTGAGCAGCCGGTCGAGCTCCTCGCCGTCGCCGCCGGCGTGCATCCACCCGTCGCCCTTGCGTACGGCGCGCCGCAGGGCGGCGTCGGAGTGGCCGCCGACGAGCAGGGGGATCTTCTCCGTGGGAGCCGGGCACTGCTGGAGCGGGTCGATCTTGTGGAACTCGCCCTCGTAGCCGAAGAACGTCGGCTCCGGACCCGGCTGGGTGAGGCCGCGGACGATGTCCATGCACTCGTCCATCCGCTTGCCGCGCTTCTCCCACGGGACGCCCAGCGCCGCGAAGTCCTCCGGCCAGGGGGACAGCCCGACGCCGAGCCCGAGCCGGTTGCCCGACAGGAACGCGAGCGAGGAGGCCTGCTTGGCCACGAGGACCGGCGGCCGCACGGGCAGCTTGAGGACGAACGGCGTGAGCCGCAGCGTCTCGGTGACCGCGAACAGGTGCGCGCAGAGGATGAACGTCTCGATGAACTCCTTGCCGAGCAGGAACTCGCGGTCCCCGGTGTCGGTGTAGGGGTACTTCGAGTCGGACTCCTGCGGGTAGATCAGGCTGTCCGCGATCGTCATCGACGTGTAGCCGGCTGCCTCGCAGGCCTGGGCCAGCGGGGCGTAGTAAGCGGCATGGGTCATGCCCTCGGCGAAGGAGAAGCGCATGACGCCACACTAGAACGTGTTCTAGAAATCTGCCAGCGCGTCTGCCAGAGTGGGCGGATGCCAGCATCGAAGGAGAGGCCCGACGCGCTCGACTCGCCCGTCACCGCGAAGGTCATCAAGCTGATGGCCCGCGCGCACGTGCCTGTCTACCGGCTCACCAACGGGCGGATCGGCTCGAAGTGGCGGTTCGGCGCAGGCTGGAAGAAGCCGGTGCCGACCTTGCTCCTCGACCATGTCGGGCGCAAGAGCGGCAATCAGTTCACGACGCCGTTGCTCTACCTCGACGACCGCCCGCGGCTGGTGATCGTCGCCTCCCAGGGTGGGCTGCCGAAGAACCCGCAGTGGTTCCACAACCTGATGGCCAACCCCGAGACCGTCGTGGCGCTCAGGGGCGAGCGGCGTCGCCCGGTGCGCGCTCGGGAGGCGACGCCGGAGGAGCGGGCGGCGCTCTGGCCGCGGCTGGTCGACCTGTACGCCGACTTCGAGAACTACCAGGCGTGGACCGACCGGGAGATCCCGGTCGTGATCCTCGACCCCCGCTGACAGGTTGAGTGACAGGTTGGGGCCATGGACATCGCCGAGCTGAGCGACCGCGCGGAGATCAACGACGCGCTGATCCGCTACACGATCGCCATCGACACCGGCGAGTGGGACCGGCTGGACGCCGTGTTCACCCCGGACGCCCAGATCGACTACACCGAGTCGGGCGGGATCGCCGCGGCGTACCCGGAGGTCAAGCCCTGGCTGTCGGAGAACCTGCCGGCCTTCTCGAGGAAGCGGATGCACACGCTCGGCCAGGTGGCGTTCTCGTTCGCCAACACCCGCGACGAGTCCCGCGTCACGGCGTACTTCCACAACCCGATGCTGATCAGCGACGGCTCGGGAGGCGAGCGCCTGGTCGAGGTCGGCGGCATCTACCACCACACCTTCGCCCGCACCGAGGCAGGCTGGCGGTCGCGGCGACTGCACGAGCAGGTCGTCTGGACCCGCGGCTTCTGAGGCGGGAGGCCGGTCGGGTGGGCTGGCTTTTGGCGGGGTTGGGCCGGTCCGTGACAATGGCGGCGTGAGCGACGAGCAGGAGAAGGCCGACAAACCGGGCAACCCGGTGCTGTCCGGGCTGGTCGCCCTGCTCGCGGTGTCGCTCGCCGTGGGGCTGGTGCTGGGTGGCGTCGCGCTCGTCGGCACCCGGGTGCTCGGCATCAGCGGTGACTCCGCAGGGTCCGCCGACTCCACCGAGCTGGAGTCCGCTGTCATCCCGCCCCCGTCGCGGACGGCCGCCAACGGCCCGCAGATCACCCTCGCGACGGAGGACTCCGACGAGACCGACGAGAACGAGACGGAGAAGACCGAGCCCGCCGAGACGAAGACGGTGAAGGCGGAGAAGGCCATCACCCTGCAGGCCGGGCAGACCGCCGTCGGCAACTTCGAGCGCATCGACCTCACCGGGGTCTATCCCGGCGGCGAGGGCGCCATCCTCCAGGTGCAGCGTTTCGAGGGCGGCCGGTGGACCGACTTCAACGCGACCCTCTCCGTGAGCAACGAGACCTTCAACACCTATGTCCAGTCCGCGCAGATCGGACTCAACAGGTTCCGCGTCGTCGACAGCGCCACCGGCGCCGCATCGAACGCGGTGCGGGTCACCGTCGGCTGAGACGCACCCCGCACGACCCGCGGTGGCGCGGCGGCCGGACCGCCGTACGGTGGACCCATGCCGCGACCGCGACAGTACGACGCTCTCCGGCTCGTCGTCGCGCTCGTCCTGGTCCTCCTCAGCGGCTGCTCCGACGACGTCGACCCCGTCCGGGGCGGGAGCTCGCCCACCGCCGGCCCGCCGACGCCGAGCGCCACGGTCGCCACCTCGCCGGGCGACCTGGCCGTGGTCGGCCACGCCACCCGGCCTCGGCTCGAGCTGACCCGGCGCGCAGCCGACCGGCTCCTCGGCGGCCAGGTCCGGCGCTGGCGGGGTCTCCGCGTGGTCGTCGGGCGCGAGGGCGCCGACGCCGACCGCGCGGTGCGTGCGGTCGAGCGTGACCCCGGCACGATCGCGGTGGTCCCGCTCGAGGCGGTCGCGCCGACCGTGGTGGCCGCCCTCGTCGACGGCGTCGACCCGGTGGAGGACCACCCGGACGCGGTGACGCTCACCATCGCCGGCGACCTGATGCTCGTCCGCGGCGTGCCGGACGCGGCGGCGGCGCTGGCGCCGATGCGCGAGCTCCTGCGCAGCGCCGACCTGACGGTCGGCAACCTCGAGAGCACGCTGTCGACCAACGGCGAGCCGACGCAGGGCAGCGACTCCTTCGGCGGCAGTCCCGCGCTCGTGCCGCTCCTCCGCGGGGCCGGGTTCGACGCGCTCTCGCTCGCCAACAACCACGCCGGCGACTACGGCGCCACCGCGCTCGTCGAGACCGTCGATGCCCTGGCGGCCAGCCCGGTCGTCCCGTTCGGGGCCGGCCGGACCGTGCGGGAGGCGAGCCGGCCAGCCGTCCTCGAAGCGGGCGGCACCCGGTTCGCGTTCGTCGGCTTCAACGCCATCGGCGAGACGCCGATGGCGACGGCGGACGAGCCCGGCGCACTGTCGGTGCGGATGCCGCCGCGCACCGGGCCGTTGGTGCCGGCCGACCTGGGCCGGGTCACCCGGATCGTGGAGCGCGCGGGAGAGCGCGCCGACGCGGTCGTCGTGCTCCCGCACTGGGGGACGCAGTACACCCACACGCCCGAGCCGGTCCAGCGCGAGGTGGCCCGGGCCCTGGTCGCGGCCGGCGCCGACCTCGTCGCCGGCGGGCACCCGCACTGGGTGCAGGGGATGGACGCGGTCGACGGGGTACCGGTGCTCCACTCGCTCGGCAACTTCGTCTTCGACATGGACTGGCAGGAGCAGACGATGGAGGGCGTGGTGCTCGAGACGACCTGGTGGGGTGGCGAGCTGAAGGCGATCCGGCTGGTGCCCTACGCCATGGACCCGTCCGACTTCGCGCCGCGCGTGGTGTCGGGGGAGCGGGCGGCCGAGATCCTCGGCGACGTGAGGGGCGCATCGACCGGCCCGTACCGGTAGGACCCGGTCAGCGGAGCCAGCCGACGACCGTCCGCGCCGCCCGCTCCAGCTGGCGGGGGTCGACGACGGGGACGACGTCGCCGGGGGAGTGGTAGCCGGCGTACGGCGTGCTCCCGAGCCGGACGCCGGGCAGCCCGTCCCGCACGAACGACCAGTGGTCGCTCGAGCGCTGACCGCTCTCGACGACGTACGGCGCACCGGCCCGCTCCGCCGCCGCGACCAGCGCGTCGCGCAGCGGATCGGCGTCCTCGGCGCTGCCGATCACCACCGCGTCGCCGACCCCGACCCGGTCCAGGGACACCATCCCGCGCAGCGACCGGCGCCGGGCGGGGGTGAGCCGGTCGACGTACGCCCGCGACCCGTAGTGGTGGTCGTCGTCGGTGGGGCCGCGCGGCTCCTCCGCGCCGAACGCGATCAGCACGACCGGCAGCCGGGTGCGGCGCCAGACGAGAGCCCGCGCCACCGCGAGCAGGACGCCGATCCCCGACGCGTTGTCCTCGGCGCCCGGCGACTGCGGCACCGTGTCGAGGTGCGCGCCGACGGCCAGCCACGGCCTCCCCGGCCGGACGTCACCGCGCTGGGCGACCAGGTTGACCGAGTCGCCGCCGTCCACGGGCACGCCCCACGAGATCCCGCCCGGCACCGCGAACCGCTGCCGCTCGACCTGCCAGTCGAGCCGCTCGAGGCGTGCGGTGACCCAGTCGGCCGCCCGGAAGTACGACGGCGCCGTGCCCGGTCGCGGCCCGACCACGCCCGCGAGGTGGCGGACCGCCGCCATCGCCGGCGCGACCCGGGCGTCGTCGGGGCGGACCCGGCGGCAGCCCGCGAGGGTGCCGGCGGCCGCGGCGACCGCGCCGCCGACCAGCTCGCGCCGCCCGAGCCGGGGACCACGCACCATCCGGTGAGCCTGTCACGCAACCAAAGCGCGGCGACAGCGCGCCGGACAGGTCCCGCCGAAGTTCCCCTCCTGATCGGGGAACAACCCCGCCGCTTGCCCTCGTTGCACCCTGTGTCAGACTTGAGTCAGGACGACTCAACTTACTTGCTGGGCCCCGATAGCACCGCCGTCGGATTCGGTCCAGGGTCACGCACAGAGCAACAGAGGAGCAACACCATGGCACGTGCTGTCGGCATCGACCTCGGGACGACCAACAGTGTCGTCGCGGTCCTGGAGGGCGGCGAGCCCACCGTGATCCCGAACGCAGAAGGAGCGCGGACGACGCCGTCGGTCGTCGCGTTCGCCAAGAACGGCGAGGTGCTGGTCGGCGAGGTCGCCAAGCGGCAGGCCGTCACCAACGTCGACCGCACCATCCGCTCGGTCAAGCGCCACATGGGCGAGTCGTGGACGACCGAGATCGACGACAAGAAATTCACCCCGCAGCAGATCAGCGCCTTCATCCTGCAGAAGCTGAAGCGCGACGCGGAGGCCTACCTCGGCGAGACCGTCACCAACGCGGTCATCACGGTCCCGGCGTACTTCTCCGACGCGCAGCGTCAGGCCACCAAGGAGGCCGGCGAGATCGCGGGCCTCAAGGTCGACCGGATCGTCAACGAGCCGACCGCGGCCGCGCTGGCCTACGGCCTCGACAAGGGCGAGGACCAGACGATCCTGGTGTTCGACCTCGGTGGCGGCACGTTCGACGTGTCCCTGCTCGAGATCGGCGAGGGCGTCGTCGAGGTGAAGGCCACCAGCGGTGACAACCACCTCGGTGGTGACGACTGGGACAACCGGGTCGTCGAGTGGATGGTCAAGAAGTTCAAGGACAACAACGGCGTCGACCTCGCCGCGGACAAGATCGCCGCCCAGCGCCTCCAGGAGGCCGCCGAGAAGGCGAAGATCGAGCTGTCGGCGTCGAGCGAGACCACGATCCACCTGCCCTACATCACCCACGGCGAGAACGGTCCGCTGCACTTCGAGGAGCGGATCACCCGCGCGGAGTTCCAGAAGCTGACCGCCGACCTGCTCGACCGCACCAAGAAGCCCTTCCAGTCCGTGCTCAAGGACGCCGGCGTGCCGATCTCCCAGATCGACCACGTCGTCCTCGTCGGCGGCTCCACCCGGATGCCGGCCGTGACCGAGGTCGTCAAGGAGCTGCTCGGCGGCAAGGAGCCCAACAAGGGCGTCAACCCCGACGAGGTCGTCGCCGTCGGCGCCGCGCTCCAGGCGGGTGTCCTGGCCGGTGAGGTCAAGGACGTGCTGCTGCTCGACGTCACCCCGCTGAGCCTCGGCATCGAGACCAAGGGCGGCGTGATGACCACCCTCATCGAGCGCAACACGACGATCCCGACCAAGCGGAGCGAGATCTTCACGACCGCTGACGACAACCAGCCGTCGGTCGAGATCAAGGTCGCGCAGGGCGAGCGCCAGATGTGGGCGCAGAACCAGCCGCTCGGCAACTTCGAGCTGACCGGCCTCCCGCCGGCCCCGCGCGGCGTGCCGAAGATCGAGGTCACCTTCGACATCGACGCCAACGGCATCGTCCACGTGTCCGCGAAGGACCAGGCCTCGGGTCGCGAGCAGTCGATGACGATCTCCGGCGGCAGCGCGCTGTCCAAGGACGACATCGACCGGATGGTCCGCGAGGCGGAGCAGTACGCCGAGGAGGACGCGCAGCGTCGTGCCGTCGTCGAGGTCCGCAACCAGGGCGACCAGCTCGTCTACACGACCGAGAAGTTCCTCGCCGACAACGGCGACAAGATCCCGGACGACGTCAAGACCGAGGTCACCGCCGACCTGGAGGATCTGAAGAAGGTCCTCGAGAACGCGGAGGCCAGCGTCGACGAGCTCAACGCCGCCATCTCCAAGCTCGGTGAGTCCAGCCAGAAGATGGGTGCCGCGATGTACGCCGCCGCCGAGGCGGACGCCGCGGCGGCCGGTGGCAGCACCGGTGCGACGGGTGAGGGTGACGACGACGTCGTCGAGGCCGAGATCGTCGACGACGAGGCCCCGGCGTCGGCCGACGAGGACGAGGCCAAGTGACCGAGGAACAGGTCACCCCCGAGGAGGAGCCGCAGGAGTCGGTGGCTCCTCCCTCGGAGGAGGTCGAGGAGCCGCCTGCCCCGGAGGGCGAGGAGGAGCTGCCGTCCCCCGCCGAGGTCGAGGTCGAGGCCGGCGCCGAGGCCGACGAGCTGGCGGTGACGAAGATGGCGCTCGAGGAGCGCACCCTCGACCTCCAGCGGATCCAGGCGGAGTACCTCAACTACAAGCGCCGCGTCGACCGTGACCGGGAGCTGGTGCGCGAGAACGCGACGTACGCCGCGCTCCTGCCGATCATCGACGTCCTCGACACCATCGACCGGGCCCGTGAGCACGAGCCGCTCGAGGGTGGCCTCAAGGCCGTGTCCGAGCAGCTCGAGCGCGTCGTCACCGGCCTGGGGCTGGTGAAGTTCGGCGCTGTGGGCGACGCGTTCGACCCGACCATCCACGAGGCGCTGTCGCACATCGGCACCGACTCCGAGGTCGAGGTGACGACCTGCAAGGTCGTGGCAAAGTCGGGCTACAAGATCGGCGACCGGGTGGTGCGCGCCGCGCAGGTGCTCGTGGTCGATCCCGCCGGAGAGTGATCGGTGGGGGATGGGCGAAGGAGTGAAGGAGGTGTGCGATGAGTGACACGGACGGCGGCGGCATCCGTTCGGACTGGGCGACCAAGGACTTCTACAAGGAGCTGGGCGTCGCCAAGACCGCGACGGCCGACGAGATCAAGAAGGCCTACCGCAAGCTCGCGCGCGCCCACCACCCCGACTCCCACCCGAACGACACCGCCAAGCACGAGAGGTTCAAGTCGGTCGCTGAGGCCTACGACGTCATCGGCGACCCGGAGAAGCGCAAGAAGTACGACCACGCGCGGGAGCTGTTCGCGTCCGGCAGGGGCTTCCCCGCCGGTGGCAGCGGGTTCTCCGGCGGCGTCAACATCGACGACCTGCTCCGCGACCGCGCGGGCGGGGGTGGCGGGTTCGGCGATCTCTTCGGCGACTTCATCGGCTTCGGTGGCGGCGGCGCTCGACGGCAGCAGCCACGCCCCGCGCGCGGGGCGGACCTCGAGACGTCGACGAGGATCAGCTTCGCCGACGCCCTCGACGGGATGACCGTGTCGTTGCCGGTCGCCTCCGACACGGCCTGCGCAACCTGCTCGGGCACGGGTGGCAAGCCCGGCACCAGCCCGCACCGCTGTCCCACGTGTGACGGCGCCGGCTTCGTGGTGGCCTCCGTCGGCGGCGCGTTCTCGATGAACGAGACCTGCCCCGCGTGCGGCGGTCGCCAGCTCGTCTACGACGAGGCCTGCCCGACCTGCCACGGCAGCGGCCGCGGCCGCTCGGCCCGCACCATCAGGGCGAAGATCCCCGCGGGGGTCAAGGACGGCCAGCGGATCCGGCTGCGCGGCAAGGGCGGGCCGGGGGAGCGCGGCGGGCCGGCCGGTGACCTTTACGTCACGGTCAAGGTGACGCCCGACCGGGTCTTCGGGCGCAAGGGCGAGCACCTCACGATCGACGTACCCATCTCCTTCGCGGAGGCTGCGCTCGGCGCGACCGTGAAGGTGCCGACGATGGGCGGCCCCCCGGTCACGCTCAAGATCCCGCCCGGCACGCCCAACGGCCGCACCTTCCGGGTCCGCGGCAAGGGCGCTCCGAAGCCGGACGGGGCGCGCGGCGACCTCCTGGCGACGGTCGAGGTCCAGGTGCCAGCACACCTCAGCGACGAGGCCCGGGAGGCGCTGGAGTCGTACGCCGCCGCCACCGCCGACACCCGCCTGCGCGCCGGACTCTTCGAGCAGGTCGAGAGCTGATCGCCCATGCCGACGCGTCGTCTCCCGGGAGCTGAGCCACCGCCGCCCGACGCAGCGGTCTTCGTGATCAGCGTCGCCGCGGAGCTCAGCGGCCTGCATCCCCAGACCCTGCGCACCTACGAGCGCCTGGGTCTGATCACGCCCGGCCGCACGCCCGGCGGAGGCCGGCGCTACTCCTACCGCGACATCCAGCACCTGCGCGTCATCGCCGAGCTCACCAGCTCCGGCATCGGCATCGAGGGCGTACGACGGATCCTCGAGCTCGAGTCCGCCGTCGCGACCCTCCGGGCGCAGCGAGACGAGCTCCTCGCCGAGCTCGACGCCACCCGCGAGGCGCTCCGCCAGGCCCTCGCCGCCCGTCCGGCGACGGGCAGCAGGCTCCCTGCCGTGCCCCCGCCGACCACGCCGCAGTCCATCGTCGTCTGGCGCCGTCACCACTGACCCGCTTCGGGTCCGTTCCGAAAGTTGCGGCACCAGCAGGGATGCTTCTCCCGCAACGGGGTATCGCAGCCTCTGGTCGCGTGCTGCCGTCGCGGACGGACGGCACCCGACCGGTCGGTGCTTCGCACAGCTCGGGGGGAGCCGTGGGAGCGCGGATGGGGAGGGGTCAGTAATGACGCAGAGCCATCTCGGCACTGCATCGTCCATCCGAGAGGAACCTCTCCAATGCCCCATCATCAATCCAGGGCTGCCCGACGGCGCGCGCCGCTCGCGGTTCTCGTGACAATCGGCATCGTGGTGCTCGGTGGAGCGCTCCCCGCCGGCGCCGAAGATCCGAAGCCGGGCCCGAAGCCGGGCCCGGTCGACGACATCAGCCAGCTGGTCGAGCAGACGGTCGACGATCTTCTCAAGCCCGACAGATCGTCCGGGAAGGACGAGCGGCGAGCGGCTGCGCCGCCCGTCAACCAGGACGACGACTCGGAGGGGCACGAGACTCCGGATCCGACTGCACCCGACCACGGGTCGTCCGAGGGCCTGGAGGCCGGCATCGCGGGCAACGAGCTGGTCTCGGTCGCGACGACGGACTCCGAGATCCAGGACGACCACTCCTCCAACGCCGATGCCACGGCCCTCGCGATCGGCGGCCAGGAGGTGCTCGGCTCCCATGCCGACTCCGCCGGCGACCGCGACGACGCCGATGGCGACCCGCTCGCCCCGCTCTGCGACGGCAGCAGCGGCGGCGTCTGCGCGAGCGTCCTCTACTCCGAAGCCCACGCGAGCGAGGGTCGTACCGAGTCGGACAGCTTCGCGCAGAGCGGTGTCGCGGCCGTCTGCCTCGGTGGCAACGACCCCACGGGGGAGACCTGTGAGGGTCCCGTCGGAGCCGGTGTCATCGAGAGCTGGAGCGTGATCCACCGCGACGGCAGCGGGCACACGAACGCCGAGTCCGGCTCTTCGGTCGCCGACGTCTGCGTCGCCCCTGACCCGATCCTGGGCACGTGCACGCTGGGGGCGGACCTCGTCCAGTCCTCCGGCTCGTCCGACTCCCGGGGCAGTGCCGAGAAGGACTCCATCGTCCTCGGGCTCGAGGTCGGCGGTCAGCAGGGCGGTGACGTCAGCGATCCGATGGCGATCGCGATCCCGCCGGGCTGCACGAGCCCGAGCCTGGTCTGCGTCTTCCTGAACCAGGGAGAGACCTACCTGTCCAACTCCGCGGCCGGGCACGCGGTGGAGGCGCTCCACGTCAGCGCGCTCGACGGCAACATCCTGGCCCATGCGGCGTCGTCGGAGACCCTGGTGCACAAGGCCGGCGCGCGCGACGACGGGCCCAACTGCCCCGGCGGACGCAACTGTCCCGGTGGTCCTGGGGGTCCCGGTGGCCCCGGTGGTCCTGGGGGTCCTGGGGGTCCTGGGGGTCCTGGTGACAACGCTGGCCCGCCCCCCGGAGGCGACCAGCTGCTGCCGGACACCGGTGGCTTCTGGGGCGGACTGGTCCCCATCGGCCTGCTCGCCGTCGCCCTGGGCGCCTTCATCCTCGCCTGGTCCCGTCGGCGAGAACTGATCGATGGGTCTGCTTGATGCACGGCTGAGGGGGCGTCGCGGCGTCGTCGCGCTCATCGCCACAGGGGTGATCGCGGCGCTGGTCGGCACCGTGCTTGCGATCTCCTTCTGGGGAGATGAGCCCGACGACGAAGCCGCGCCGCCGCGGACCCGCCCGGGGGACACGCTGGTAGAGGTGGTCTCCCGGGCGGGTGGCTTCGCCGTCGCGGCGCCGGACGTGCTCGTCGGTGACAAGGTCGCCCGAGGGGTGAAGCTGACGACCCGGCGTGGCGACGTGGTCATCACGGTCGCGCCGAGCGGCGACGCCGGTCTGGGAGCCGGTCACCGGTCCACCCTCCAGGTCATCCGCCGGACCTACCCCGAGATGCGGGTCGACCGCTTGGTACGAACGACGATGGGCGGGCTCGAGGCGCGCCGCAGCGTCGGAGTCGTCCGACGCCTCCGCGGCGACCAGGTGATCTTCTCCGTCACCACGGCGGCCAAGGGCCGCCGTACGTGGTCGGTGACGATGTTCGCTTCGCGCAAGATCGGTCAGGCGCGACTGGAGCGCTTCTACCAGCCGGTGCTGGACGGTTTCCGGGTGCTGAGGTGAGTCGACCGCGGCCATGACGAGGGCACCCGGCAGCCCCGGGGAGTTATCTGCGACAGTCCGTTGCGCGGATGGGGCTCCGGGGCCCGGCGGCAGGCACTACCCTCAGGGCACTCGGGGAACGTACGGACCACATGGGGCGGTCCGTTCGGCGGACAGGGGTGCATGCGTTGGACGCGGTACTGCAGTGGTTCCAGGACTGGGCCAGCGGCGAGCTCACCGGCACGCACGGCGTCGACTGGTTCGCCTTCGTCTCCATCCCCTTCTTCACCGGCATCATCGGCTGGCTGATCAACTGGTCCGGCCTCTGGATGCTCTTCAGCCCCGTCCGCTTCTACGGCTTCAAGGTTCCCGGGCTCCGCGAGGTCGCGACCGTGATCCCCCGCAAGCTCCAGGAGGTGCCGGGCATCCCGTTCGGCCGCGTCGGCTGGCAGGGCATCGTCCCGGCGCGCGCGGCCAAGATGGGCAGCATCGCCGTCGACAAGGTGATCGCCAAGCTCGGCACGCCGGCCGAGTTCTACGCGCAGCTGGAGCCCGACGAGATCGCCGCGCACATCGTCAGCGTCTTCGAGCCGGACCTGCCGGGCATCGTCGACCAGGTGATGATGAGCGAGCACCCCAGGCTCTGGCAGGACCTGCCCGCACCGGTGAAGGCGGGCGTCGTCGCCCGTGTCCAGGCGCAGCTCCCGGGGGTCGTCACGACGATCACCGACGAGATCGGCGTGCACATCAACCAGCTGCTCGACCCGAAGATCATGGTCATCGACCACTTCCGCAAGAACCCCGAGCTCGTCGTCCGGGTGTTCAAGGACGTCGGTCAGCGCGAGCTCAACATGATGGTGCTCTTCGGGTTCATCTTCGGCTTCCTGCTCGGCATCCCGGTCGCCGTCATCGACCAGACCTGGCACATCTGGTGGCTGCTGCCGCTGCTCGGCATCGTCGTCGGATGGGTCACCAATGCCCTCGGCATGTGGCTGATCTTCGAGCCGCCGGAGCCCAAGCGGATCCTCGGCATCAAGGTGCAGGGCCTGTTCCTGCGCCGCCAGGAGCAGTGCGCCGAGGTCTACGCGGGGATCATCGCCGACGACGTGATCACGCTGGAGCGGATCGGCGACTTCCTCATGGACGGCCCGCGCGGCGACCGCACCCGCCAGATGATCGCGACCGCGATGCGGCCGGCGATCGACAAGGCGGCCGGCCCGCTGCGGGGCGCGGCCCGGGTGGTCGTGGGCGCCGACAAGTTCGACAACATCCGCGAGTCCTTCGCGATGGAGGCCGTGGGCCGGACGATCACGCCGTTCCGCGACCCGGTCTTCAGCAAGAAGCAGTCGGAGAAGATCAGGGTCCTCATCGCCCGGCGGACCAAGGAGCTGCCGCCGCGCGACTTCGTCGAGATGATGCGCTCGGCGATCAAGGAGGACGAGTGGATGCTCTACGCCCACGGCGCGATCATGGGCGCCGCCGGAGGCTTCATCCACCTGGGTCTCTTCAACTGGGGCTGGATCCCCGGCTTCCCTCCGTGATCACGAGAGACGATGCCCAGAGACGATGCCCCGAGAATGAGGCTGAGTGACGATGACTGAGAACCTCGACAAGGATGGCCTCCCGAACCTGCCGGCGCCGACGAGCAGCAACGGTCAGGTCGTCGAGTCCCTGCCCGGCCTGGCGCGGGTCGCCGCCACGGCCGCGATCAACACGACGGGCTGGGGCCTGCGGACGACGGCCAGGAACTGGCGCCGGGTCGGTCGCGCGGCGACCAACCGCGACGAGGCGGTGGCGCTGATCCGGGAGGTCGGATCGGTCGTCGGCACCGTCGGGGACATCGCCCGCCAGGTGGCCGACGGCGTGCCGGTCGGCACCGCCCTCCTCCGGGCCGGCGAGTCGCTGGGTGCCGGAGCGGTGTCCGGCCCGACGTCGCGCCCGGCGTCGAGCGACAACGGTCGCGTCGTCGGCGGGCAGGTGACGTCGGTCCGGTCGACGTCGCTGCGGGAGCGCGGCCAGGAGCTGCTCGAGAAGTCGCGCGACGTGTGGGCGACCGACGACCGGCACCCCGCCTTCGACCGGATCCTCGACGAGATGGCGCCGGACGAGGCGCGGATCCTGGTGATGCTGCTCAAGAACGGACCTCAGGCCAGCGTCGACGTGCGGACCGGCGGGCCGGTCGGCATGGTCAGCAGCCAGCTCATCGCGCCCGGCCTCAACATGGTCGGGGCCCGCGCGGGCCTGCGCTACCTCGACCAGGTGCCGTCGTACCTCAACAACCTCTACCGGCTCGGCCTGATCTGGTTCTCCCGCGAGCCCCTGCGCGACCACCTCGAGTACCAGGTCCTCGAGGCCCAGCCCGACGTGCTCGAGGCGATGCACTCGGTGAAGTTCGTCAAGGTCGTCCGACGCAGCATCCACCTCACGCCCTTCGGCGAGGAGTTCGTGAAGTCGGCCCTGGTCGACGAACGGCTCGCGAAGAGCCCGGCGCTCCCCGAGCACGCCACGCCCCCGGAGATCGACGCGGAGTAGTGGCAGGGTAGGTCCGTGCGGATCGTGCTGCTCGGTGACAGTCATCTCGCCTACGCCCAGCCCTACCTGCCGCTGCTCGGCGACCGGGTGCTGAACGCCGCCTTCGGTGGCGCGACGGTCGACGACCTGCCGGCGCAGGCGTCGGCCGCGCGCCCCGCTGCCGACGACGTCGTGGTGGTGTCGGTCGGCACCAACGACGCGGCCTTCCGGGGCCTCGACGCCGACGACTTCGGCCGCCGCGCGGCTGCACTCCTCGCCTCGCTCCCGGCGCGCGGCCGGGTCGTGATGACCACGCCGGGCGTCGACCGCGAGCGGGTGGTCGGCCTGCCGGAGCAGGTCGACACGATCATGCAGAGGTACGCCGACGCGCTCGCCGACGCCGCGCGGGAGACCGGCAGCGTCGTCCTCCGCACGCCCGACGTGCTCGCCCCGCTCGGCCCGCGGGCGTTCGTCGACGACGGCGTCCACCTCACCGAGGACGCCTACCACCTGCTGTTGCCCGCGCTCGCCGAGATGGTCGGTGACGTGGCGGGAAAATCCTCAAGTTGAGTGGAACAGACTCAACTTTGGACACGTTGGTACTGACAGGATCAGTACGACGACGTCCGGAGGAGAGCGACCAGCGATGAGCCAGTTCGGGGCCGACAAGTTCACCACGCGCAGCCGGGAGGCGATCGAGGCCGCCCAGCTCGCCGCGACCACGGCCGGCAACACCAGCACCGAGCCGATCCACCTGCTCGTCGCCCTGCTGCTGCAGGAGGGCGGCACGGCCGCGTCGATGATCGCCAAGGCCGGCGCCGACCCGACCGCCCTGGTGGGTGCTGCCGTCGCGCAGCGCGACGCGCTTCCGTCGGCCAGCGGCGCCACCGTGCAGCAGCCCGCCGGGTCGGCCGCGCTGACCCGGGTCCTCGCGCAGGCGCTCGACCTCGCCACGTCGATGAAGGACGAGTACGTCGCGACCGAGCACCTGCTGATCGCCCTCGCGACGGTCGAGAGCAGCGCCAAGGTGGTGCTGACCGACGCCGGGCTGACCGAGGCCGGGCTGCGCGACGTGCTCAGCGCCGTGCGCGGCAACCGGCGGGTCACCTCGCAGGAGGCGGAGTCGACGTACGAGGCCCTGGAGAAGTACTCCGTCGACCTGACCGCCGCCGCCGAGGAGGGCCGGCTCGACCCCGTCATCGGCCGCGACGCGGAGATCCGGCGGGTGGTGCAGGTGCTGTCGCGTCGTACCAAGAACAACCCGGTGCTCATCGGCGAGCCCGGCGTCGGCAAGACGGCCGTCGTCGAGGGCCTGGCCCAGCGGGTCGTGGCCGGCGACGTGCCGGACTCGCTCAAGGGCCGCCGCGTCCTGAGCCTCGACCTGGCGGCGATGGTCGCGGGTGCGAAGTACCGCGGCGAGTTCGAGGAGCGGCTCAAGGCCGTGCTCGAGGAGATCAAGGACGCCGGCGGCCAGGTCATCACGTTCATCGACGAGCTGCACACCGTCGTCGGGGCCGGCGCGGGCGGCGACTCCGCGATGGACGCCGGCAACATGCTCAAGCCGATGCTGGCGCGCGGCGAGCTGCACATGATCGGCGCGACCACGCTCGACGAGTACCGCGAGCGGGTCGAGAAGGACCCTGCGCTGGAGCGACGGTTCCAGCAGGTCTTCGTGGGTGAGCCGTCGGTCGAGGACACCATCCAGATCCTGCGCGGCATCCAGGAGAAGTACGAGGCGCACCACGGAGTGCGGATCACCGACGCCGCACTGGTAGCGGCCGCGACGCTCAGCGACCGCTACATCACCGGCCGCAACCTGCCCGACAAGGCGATCGACCTCGTCGACGAGGCGGCCAGCCGGCTGCGGATGGAGATCGAGTCCTCGCCCGAGGAGATCGACCAGCTCCGCCGCCTCGTCGACCGGATGAAGATGGAGGAGTTCGCGCTCGCCAAGGAGAGCGACGACGCCTCGGTCGAGCGGCTGGCCGCCCTGCGCGCCGACCTCGCCGACAAGGAGGAGGCGCTGCGCGGGCTCGAGGCGCGCTGGGAGCGGGAGAAGACCTCGCTCGAGGGCGAGGGCGAGCTGCGCCGCCAGCTCGACCAGCTCCGGGTGGAGGCCGACAAGCTGCAGCGCGAGCAGCAGTACGAGGCGGCGAGCGAGATCCTCTACGGCCGGATCCCCGAGCTGGAGCGGCAGATCGAGGCCGCCGCCGCGGCCGCCGACGCGGTGGACGAGACCGAGGACAAGCTGGTCGGCGAGGAGGTCGGCGCCGAGCAGGTCGCCGAGGTCGTCGAGGCCTGGACCGGCATCCCCACCGGCCGGATGCTCCAGGGCGAGACCGCCAAGCTGCTCGAGATGGAGCAGGCCATCGGCAGCCGGCTGATCGGCCAGGCCGACGCGGTCCGCGCCGTGAGCGACTCCGTACGACGCGCGCGCGCCGGCATCGCGGACCCCGACCGCCCGACCGGCTCGTTCCTCTTCCTCGGCCCCACGGGCGTCGGCAAGACCGAGCTGGCCAAGTCGCTCGCGGACTTCCTGTTCGACGACGAGCGCGCGATCGTCCGGATCGACATGAGCGAGTACGCCGAGAAGCACAGTGTGGCTCGGCTGGTCGGTGCGCCTCCGGGCTACGTCGGCTACGAGGAGGGCGGCCAGCTGACCGAGGCGGTGCGGCGCCGGCCCTACTCCGTCGTACTCCTCGACGAGGTGGAGAAGGCCCACCCCGAGGTCTTCGACATCCTGCTGCAGGTGCTCGACGACGGGCGGCTGACCGACGGACAGGGGCGCACGGTCGACTTCCGCAACACGATCCTGATCCTCACCTCCAACCTCGGGTCGCACTACCTGGTCGACCCGACGCTCGACCCCGAGAAGCAGAAGGAGTCGGTGCTCGCCCTGGTGCGGCAGCACTTCAAGCCGGAGTTCCTCAACCGGCTCGACGAGATTGTCACGTTCGACGCGTTGTCGAAGGACGACCTCGAGCACATCGTCGACATCCAGCTGCGCCACCTCGAGGGCCGCCTCGCCGTACGACGGATCACCCTCGACGTCACCGACGCCGCCAAGGGATGGCTCGCCGACGCGGGCTACGACCCGGCGTACGGCGCCCGCCCGCTCCGGCGCCTGATCCAGACCGCGATCGGCGACCGGCTCGCCAAGGCGATCCTGGCCGGGACGGTGACCGACGGCGGCAGGGTGGTCGTCGACCGGGCCGAGGAGGGGTTGGAGCTCAAGGTCGCCGGCTGACCGGGCTGACCGGCTGACCGGGCGTGGACGGCCGTCTGGTCCAATGGAGACATGTCCGAGAAGGCGCCCCGTCCGGGGCAGGCCACGTTTGCCGCCTGGCTGATCATCGGGGGCTCGGTGGTCCTCGTGCTGACGGCGTGGCAGCGGATCTCGACCCTCCACACCCTCGAGGTGCAGGAGGAGCTCCAGCGCGTGCTGTCCGAGCCGCCCCTGTCGGGCACCGGGCTCGGGCTCAGGGACCTGCAGACGACCATCCGGATCATGTGCATGGCCGCGGCGGCCGCGGCGACCGCCTCGGCGATCCTCGGCTGGCACGCCCTGAAACGCTCGACGAGCGCCCGGCTGGCGTTGACCCTGCTGGCGCCGCTGGTCCTCATCGGCGGGTTCGCCACCGCGGGCATCTTCGCGCCCCTGGTCGTGGCCGGTGTCGTGATGCTGTGGCTGCGACCCACCCGCGACTGGTTCGCCGGCCGGCCGTGGAGCCCGGTGCGGTCGAGCCTGGTGCCGCGCAGCGTCGACCCGTTCGCGCCGCAGGCCAAACAGGAGCACAGCCCGGAGCAGAAGCACGCCGGCGCGACTTCCGGCCCGCCGCCCGGACCGTCCGTGCCGCCCGCCCCGTCCGTGCCGCCCGCCCCGCCCTCCGGCGGGCCCGGCCCGTTCTCCGGTGCCTACGGCGCCCCGCTGCCGGTGCCGGACCCCGCCGCACAGCCGGAGGCCGTCCGCGCGCAGCGTCCGGGCGCGCTCATCGCCGCCTGCGTGATCGTGTGGGTCTCGTGCACCCTCCTGTCCGGCTTCATGCTGCTCTTCTCGCTGATCATGCTCGTCGCGCGCGACGAGTTCTTCGCCGAGATCGAGCGTCAGCAGCCCGGCTTCGACATGCGAGGGATGACGGAGGCCGAGATCGCCGCGGGCACCTTCGTCATGACCGGCCTCGTCATCGTCTGGAGCCTGGTCGCGATGGTGCTGGCGGTGCTGGCCTTCCGGCGGATGGCCTGGGCGCGGATCGCACTCGCGGTCTCGACCGGCCTCGCCGTCGTCGTGCTGATCGGAGCCACCCTGCTCAGCCCGTTCCTCAGCGTGCTGCTGGTGGCGGCCGGGGTCACGCTGTGGCTGCTGCTGCGGCGCGACGTCAGCGCGTGGTTCGCGCGCTGAGCCTCCTCACGCCCGCAGATCTGCCCCGGCGAGGCGTCGCAGCGCGTCGTCGATGACGTCGGCCTCCTTGCAGAAGGCCCACCGCACCAGCTGGCGCCCGGCTCCGGGAGAGTCCGGGTCGTCGTAGAAGACCTCCATCGGCACCGCGACCACGCCCGCCCGCTCCGGCAGCGCCCAGCAGAAGTCCCGGCTGCTGGCCCAGCCGAGGCCGGTGATGTCGGTGGTCGCGAAGTACGTCCCCTCCGGGACGTACGGCGCCAACCCCGCCTCCTCGAGTCCGGCGACCAGCCGGTCGCGCCGCTCCTGCAGGCTCCGCGCGAGGTCGGTGGGGTAGTCGGGGCACTCGTCGAGCGCCGTGGCGACCGCCGGCTGCAACGGCGCGCCGGACGTGAACGTCAGCCACTGCTTCGCGGCGAACAGCGCGCCGACCAGCGGCGCCGGACCCGTGGCCCAGCCGACCTTCCAGCCGGTGAACGAGTAGGACTTGCCGGCGCTCGACAGCGTGACGGTCCGCTCCGCCATCCCGGGCAGGGTCGCGAGCGGCACGTGCTCGTGGTCGTCGAAGACCAGGTGCTCGTAGACCTCGTCGGTCACCACCACCAGGTCGTGCTCGATCGCCACGGCGGCGACGGCCTCGAGCTCGGCGCGGCTGAGCACGGTGCCGGTCGGGTTGTGGGGGCTGTTGAGCAGGATCATCCTGGTCCGCGGGCCGACCGCGGCGCGCAGCTCGTCCGGGTCGAGGCGGAAGTCGGGAGCGCGAAGGGTGACCGGGCGTCGTACCCCTCCCGCGAAGGTGATCATCGCGGTGTAGGAGTCGTAGTAGGGCTCGAGCACGACGACCTCGTCGCCCGGGTCGACCAGTCCGAGCAGGGCGGCCGCGATTCCCTCGGTGCAGCCGGTCGTCACGACGACCTCCGCGTCCGGGTCGAGCTCGATGCCGTAGTGCCGCTGCTGGTGCCGCGCGACGGCCTGGCGCAGCGCCGGGATGCCGATGCCGGGGGCGTACTGGTTGGCACCGCCCTGCAGCGCCGCCACCGCGCGCGCGATCACCTCCGGCGGGCCGTCGCGGTCCGGGAAGCCCTGGCCGAGGTTGACCGCCCCGGTGCGGATCGCGAGGGCGGACATCTCGGTGAAGATCGTGGTCTCGATGCCGTCGAGGCGGCGGGCTCGGTGAGGAGTCACCTCCCCATCAAAGCGCACAGTTATCCGGGAGCACGACGCGAAACGGCCGCGTCATCCCTAGGGTCCTGCCATGACCGATCCGCAGATCGAGATCCGCGAGGTGGGGCAACCGCCCCGCCTGGTGGAGGTCGACCGCGTGCTGGAGATCGGTCGCGACCATGCGGGGGTCCGGATCGCCGACGACGGGGTCTCGCGGCGGCACCTCAAGCTGCTGCCCAGCCCGCTCGGCCTCTCGGCCGTCGACCTGGGCAGCCGCAACGGCACGCTCCTCAACGGCGTGCCCCTGGAGAACCGGACCGAGCTCGCCGACGGCGACGTGCTCCGGGTCGGGCGCACCGACCTCGTCGTCCGGCTGCCGCGGATGGCCGCGCCGGTCCCCGCCGGACCCCGGGTGCGGGCGATCGACTCGATCGGGATGGTCCCGGCGCCGCCACCCCTGGTCACCCCGCCGCCGGCGCCGAGCGCGGTCGGCTCGTTCGTACGCCGGGTGCTGCTCGGCGCCGAGACCGACCCGGTCTTCCGCACCTACACCGAGCTGCCCGCCCGGGTCCCGGTCCGGGTGTGGCGGGCGGTGCGGGTCGTCAGCGTGGTCAGCTACCTGTCCCTCGCCGCGGTGCTGGTCGTGCGGCCGGAGACCGGGCTGCGGATCTTCTTCGGCATCGTGATCCCCCTCCTGCCGGTGCTGTTCTTCCTGGCGCCGGGGATCTGGCGCAACATCTGTCCGCTGTCCTCGGCCAACCAGTCGGCCCGGGTGCTCGGCTTCACGCTCGGCCGGACGCCGCCGCGGTGGATGCGCGAGCGCGGCTACCTGCTCGCGATGACGCTCTTCTTCGGGATCGCCGGCGCCCGGCTCGCGGTCTTCAACGACAGCGGCCCGGCGACCGCCGTACTGCTGCTCGGCGTGATGACCGCCGCCTTCGCCGGCGGCGTGCTCTTCAAGGGCAAGAGCGGCTGGTGCAGCAGCATCTGCCCGCTGCTGCCGGTGCAGCGGCTCTACGGTCAGACGCCGTTCGTGCTCTCGCCCAACAGCCACTGCCGGCCGTGCCTGGCCTGCACCCGCAACTGCTACGACTTCCAGCCCCAGGTCGCGCAACAGGCGGACCTGCACGACCCGGACGCCCGGTGGCACCAGCCGCGACGCCTGTTCGCGAGCGCGCTGCCCGGGTTCATCCTCGGGTTCTTCCTCCTGCTCGACCGGCCCGAGCTCGGCACGGCCGAGACCTACGGACAGCTGGCGGTCTACGTCGCCGCCAGCGTGGGTGCGTTCTTCGCCCTGGAGGCGTTCCTCGGCATCTCGTCCGGGATGGTCACCGCGCTGTGGGGCGCGGTCGCGCTCAACCTCTTCTACTGGCACGGCACGCCGCGCGCGGGTGACGCGCTCTCCGCGCTGTTCGGCGTCGGCGACCTCTCTTGGCTGCGCTGGCCGGTGCTCGGCGTGCTGCTGCCGCTCACCCTGCTCTGGTTGGTCCGCACCTACATCGCCGAGCGGCGCTACCTCGCCGAGACCGTCGCCGACGAGGTCACCGACCTCGGCATGCCGATGGTGCCCCCGGCGGCGGGATCCGCCACACCGGCGGCTGCGCCGGCGGCAGAGGGACCGGTGGCCGAGGTGGACTTCGTCGAGGCGGCCTCACCCGTGCCTGCGGGCGCCGGCCAGAGCATCCTCGAGCTGGCCGAGGGCTGCGGGCTCGCCATCGAGGCGGGCTGCCGGATGGGCGTCTGCGGCGCCGACCCGGTGGCGATCATCGACGGCGAGGACCGGCTCAGCCCCGTCGAGGACGAGGAGGGCAGCACGCTCCGGCGGCTCGCGCTGGCCCCGAACACCCGGATGGCCTGCTGCGCCCGCGTCACCGACGGCCAGGTGCGGGTGAGCGTCACGCCGGAGCGCGGCGGCGGCGCGGCCGAGGCGCCGCCCGCGGTCTACGACCGCTCGATCACCAGCGTCGTCATCATCGGCACCGGTGTCGCGGGCGTGACCACCGCCGACTTCGTCCGGCGCGGCCACCCGGACTGCGAGATCCACCTGGTCGGCGCCGAGCCGCACCTGCTCTACAACCGGATGGCGATCTCCCGCGTGGTCTACGGGCGCACCGCGATGACCGGGCTGCCCCTCCTCGACGAGCAGTGGTACGACGCCCACCGGATCACCACGTGGCAGAACACGCTCGCGACACAGGTCGACCTGAGCCGCCGGGTCGTCGTGCTCGGCACCGGCCAGCGGCTGTTCTTCGACCGGCTGGTGCTCGCCACCGGCTCCCGGGCGACCACGCCGGACCTGCCGGGCTTCGGCGGCGACGGCACCTTCGTGCTGCGGACCGCGGAGGACGCGGCGCGGATCCGGGCCTATGCCCAGCGACACGCGGTGCGGTGGGCCGTCGTCGCCGGCGGCGGCCTGCTGGGGCTGGAGGCCGCGCACGCGCTGGGCCGGCTCGGGCTCCAGGTGACGGTCCTCGAGCGGGGCGAGCGGCTGTTGGCCCGCAACATCGACCCTCGTGCCAGCCAGCTCGTGCACCAGCACCTGACCCGGGCCGGGATCGAGATCCGCTACCGGGTCTCCGCGACCGCGCTCGACGGCGGGAGCGCGCTGCAGCGGGTGCGGCTCGACGACGGGTCGGAGCTGCCGGCCGGGCTGTTCCTCGCCGCCATCGGCATCACGCCGAACACCGAGCTCGCGGCGGCCGCCGGCATCGCGGTCGACCGGGGCGTCGTGGTCGACGACCGGATGCGCACCAGCGCCGCGGGGGTCTACGCGGTCGGCGACGCAGCGCAGCACGCCGGGGCGGTGCTCGGGCTGTGGCCGGTCGCGACCAAGCAGGCCGAGGTCGCCGCGGCCAACCTGCTCGGCCAGGACGAGTCGCTCGCGAACGACCTGCCGGCGATGATCCTCAAGGGCGTCGACCTGGACCTGACGGCGATCGGCCGGGTGGAGCCGGCGCCGGGCGACGCGGTCTTCACCGAGGACCTGCCCGCGCTGCCGTCGTACCGCCGGCTGCTCGTCCACGACGGCGTCGTCGTGGGGGTGCTCGTCCTCGGGCCGCACCCGGAGTTCCTGGCTGCCGCGACGACCGCGGTCAAGCGCGGCCTGCGCCTCGACGCCGCGGCGCTCGCCCGGATCAGGGCGGGGGACTGGCTGGCGGTCAGGGACGCCAGCTGACCGGATCGAGGGTCAGGCCTCCTCGGCGGGCACCAACGTGTAGACGCGGAGGCCGAACCGGACGCTGTGCCCGACCGGCACCGGCACCGGGTCGAGCCCGATCCGGGTCCACGCGTCGTCGCCCGGCGCGGCGATGTAGGTCCCGTTGGCCGACCGGGCATCGCGGACCGTCACGTCGTCCGCGGTCACGGAGACGTAGGCGTGGATCCGGGAGATCAGCTGCTCGCCGTCGTCGATCTGGATCGGCGACGCGGCCCCGCGCACGACCGCCGGGTCCTGCCGGGGGTCGCGGCCGAAGACGTAGTTGCGGTCGAGCGGCACCCGGGTGCCGTCGTCGGCCTGCAGGACCGGGATCCGGTCGGCGAGGTGGACGGTCTCGTGCCCGCCGTGGGCGCGGGCGGTGCTGACCTCCTCGACGGTCGGCGGACGGGGCGTCGCGAGCGCAGCCCGTGGGGAAGGGGCCGGCGTCCGGGCGGCCGTGGCTGCCGGGGCGGCCGGGGCGGGTGCGGGCGCCGGCGCGGGTGCGGGCGCCGGCGCGGCCGCTGGCTCCGCCTCGAGCACCAGCCCGGACCCGAGGAGCATGCCGTCGCGAAGGTCGCTCCGCGGCGCCGCCTCGACCTGGCCGGGAGCGACGGTGAGCACCACCCGGCGATGGACGCCGAACGCCTGCTCGCGCCAGGTCCAGAGGCCACCACCGTCGACCTCCTCGCCGTCGACCACCGCCCGCGCGGCCCCGTGCACCAGCACCCGGCGGTCGTGGGGCGCTCCGATGGCGAGCGCGAATGCGGGCACGCCGGGCTGGTGGGCGGCCATCAGGCCGACCATCCGCCAGAGCAGGGCGCGCGGGTCGGCGTACCCGGCCGACGCCAGGCGGAGCAGCTGGTCGGTGAACGCCTCGCCGCCCGGTGCGACGACGAGCGCGACCTCGCCGTACCTCGCCACCACCCCGTCGCCGGGCTGGACCCCGGCGCGGAACCTGCCGTCTGTCATGGGACTAGCCTTTCACCTCGTGACCACGACCGATCCTGATCTCGCCGCCGACATCGACGCCAGCTGCCGTCTCAGCGGGGAGTTCACGCTCCGCTCGGGCCAGGTCAGCAGCGAGTACTTCGACAAGTACCTCTTCGAGGCCGACCCGCTGCTGCTCGCGCGGGTCGCGCGGGAGATGGCCCAGCTGCTGCCGCCCGACACCGAGCTGCTCGGGGGCCTCGAGATGGGCGGCATCCCGATCGCGACCGCCATCAGCCAGCTGCTCGGCATGCCCGCGCTGTTCGTGCGCAAGGAGGCCAAGAAGTACGGCACCTGCAAGCTCGCCGAGGGGCCGGCGTACGACGGCCGCCGGGTCACGCTGATCGAGGACGTCATCACGACCGGCGGCGCCGTCCGCGACGCCACCAACGCGCTCCGGGCCGGCGGCGCGATCGTCGACACCGTCGTGTGTGCGATCGACCGCAGCCCCGAGGGCACCAACCCGCTCGCGGACGTCGGGCTGGAGGTCCGGCCGGTGCTGACGAAGGCCGAGCTGGACGCGGTGCGGGTCTCGTGACGGTCGCTAGCGCGACCTCCTCGACCAGCGCAAGCCCTTCGTTCCCAGGGATGAACGGCATCGTCCTCGAGAACGATTAAGCCCCGTTCGACGCGTCGACCGGGTGCTCCGGGGGATTGGCTGTGCACCACAGTCCACCCCACCTGGAGCACCACGATGTCTGAGAACCACGTCCCCACGTCACCGAAGGCGCCTCGGCGAGCGCTGCGGCGCCTGAGCCCGGTCCTGGTCGTCGCCGCGATGGTCACGGCGCTGCTCGGCCTCACCCCGGCCCCGGCGCACGCGGCCGCGAAGTGGAACTCGGGGTCGACCAAGTACACGACGATCACCAACTGCCCGTCGATCATCTGGGGCAACCCGTACCAGGAGTACGGCATCGGTGCGTTCGTGTCGTACTGGGGGGACCAGACGTCCAACCCGATCACCCCGGCGGTCGGCGAGACCACCTACCTCGACACCTACGCGATGCGGCTCGGGTCGCACTGCAGCACCCCGATCATCTACCCCCGGTTCGTCCTGCCGGCCGGCGTGCAGTTCGACAAGACCCAGGCGATCAAGTGCTACTACACCCCGCCGGGGCAGGCCCAGCGCCAGGTGACCCATGCTGGTGAGTGCCCGCAGTGGGCGAACCTCTCCGCCAACGGCTACTACTCCAACTCCGTGAGCGGGTGGGGCGGCGGCTGGCCGCTCCCGTCGGTCGACGGCAACAACGGCTCCGCGTGGGAGTTCCTGGTGCCGATCAAGGCCACGGCCGAGGTGTTCGGCGGGCAGCTGACCACCGAGCTCGGTGTCGCCGACGGCAACGCCGGCCCGACGCTCAACCTGACCGTGCCGTTCTACACCGGACCGGCGCCCACCACGGCGCCCGGTGCGCCCACGAACGTGACCGCGACCGTGCTGACCAAGACCAGCGCCCGCGTGGGCTTCACCCTGCCGGCCACCGACGGCGGCAGCCCGATCTCCGGGTACCGCGTGAAGTGCGCCTCCGGCGACGGCGGGACCACCCGGGCGGCGATCGGGACCAGCTCCCCGATCACGGTCAACAAGCTGACGGCGGGCAAGCGCTACCGGTGCACGGTCCGCGCGACGAACGCCGTGGGTTCGACGTACTCGGCCCCGACGCCGCGCTTTCTGGCGGCCGTGGCTCCCACCGCTCCGCAGGACGTGGTGGCGACCGTCGCCTCGCCGACGTCGGCCAGGGTCACCTTCGCCGCGCCGGCGGACAACGGGGGCAGCCCGGTCACGTCGTACCGGGTGAAGTGCTCGTCGAGCGACGGCGGGGCCGCGGGCACCAAGACCGGCACCGCGTCGCCGCTGACGGTGACGGCGCTGACGACCGGCAAGCGCTACCGGTGCTACGTCGGGGTGACGACCGCGGCGGGCACGACGTACTCCGGCAAGACGCCGGCGTTCGTGGTCCGCTGACCGCTACTCGCTGGCGGTCGCGTCCAGCCCCATGATGTCGCGGTCGGGGTGGCCGTCACCGTCGTTGTCCTCAGCCTCCGCTGCGGAGGTGCGGCGGTGGCGCCACCACTCGTAGGCGATCGGCACCGCCGAGAACGCGAGGATCACGAGGATCGCGTAGTCGATGTTCTCGGAGAGGAACGGCCCGAGCTTCGGCACGTTGCCGAGGAAGTAGCCGAGGAGGAGGATGGACGCCACCCACAGCACCGCGCCGATCGCGCTCCACTTGAAGAACCGGCGCCGGTCCATGCGGGTCACTCCCGCGACCACGGTGACGTAGGTGCGGACGAACGGCACGAAGCGCCCGATGACCAGCGCCTTGTTGCCGTGCTTGTCGAAGAACTCGCGGGTCTGGTCGAAGTACTTGCGCTTGAGGAAGCGGCCGTCGCGCTCGTAGAGAGGCGGACCGATCGCCCGCCCTATCTCGTAGCCGGTGATGTTGCCGAGGAACGCGCCGACGGTGAGGAGCGAGAGCGCGATCGCGAGCTCGAGCGACGTCGGGCCAGGGAAGATGTCGATGCTCTCGCCCGCGATGAAGATGCCGAGCGCGAAGAGCAGGGTGTCGCCGGGGAGGAAGGGGAAGAACAACCCGCATTCCACGAAGATGATGGCCACGCTCAACCAGAACAGCTCGGCGCCGAACTGGTCGAGGAGCCATTCGGGCTCCATCCACTTCATTCCGAGCAGCATCGGCTCGACCACCGGGAGGGACCACCCTGTCACGCCCTCACCGTACCGGCCCGGCCCACATGGACGGTGATGATCCCGCGAAGCGCGCGGACGACGTAGGGTCGCGGCCGTGGCAGAGGAGGAGGGACGGGCGCCGTACGACCCGATGCCGCACGGTCCCGCCGAGGTCGGCGTCGGGCCCTGGGAGGGGCCGTGGCCCGAGGGCGAGCAGTACGACGCCGCCCTGCTCGCCGAGGGCGACCGCCGCAACGTCGTCGACCGCTACCGCTACTGGACCGTCGAGGCGATCGTCGCCGACCTCGACACCCGGCGGCACGACTTCCACGTCGCCATCGAGAACTGGCAGCACGACTTCAACATCGGCACGATCGTCCGCTCGGCCAACGCCTTCCTGGCACGCGAGGTGCACATCGTCGGCAACCGGCGCTGGAACCGGCGCGGCGCGATGGTGACCGACCGCTACCAGCACGTCCGGCACCACGCCACGGTCGCGGACCTGCGCGCCTACCTCGAGACGTACGACGGCTCGGGTGATGGGGGAGGCTCGGTGCCGCTCCTCGGCATCGACAACCTCCCCGGCTCCGCGCACCTCGAGACGATGGAGATCCCGCGCCGGGTGTGCTTCCTCTTCGGCCAGGAGGGCCCGGGCCTCTCCGACGCCGCCCGCGCGGCCTGCGACGGGACCTTCTCGATCGCCCAGTTCGGCTCCACCCGGTCGATCAACGCGTCCGCCGCCGCCGCGATCGCGATGCACTCCTGGGTGCGCGTGCACGCCGACGAAGCCACCTGGCGGGGATCGTCAGCTCCAGCGTGACCCAGAGGTCACGCAGGCACGGACGACCTCAGCGCGGGCGGACGTCGTCCCCGCGGGTGAGGGTGCGGTCGGGGCAGGTGTTGATGACCTGGCCGTGCAGCGCGAGCGGGTAGGCCAGCGCCACCTCGGCGTCGAACCCGCGGCCCAGCACCGAGCCCTCGACGAGCACCTTGTCCCAGGTGTCGGCGGATCGCTCGTGGTAGTAGCGGCAGTTGTCGAACCGCAGCGTGAGCTCGACCTCGGCCGTGTCCCACGGGCCGACGTCGACCGGCAGGTTGTCGCCGGCCGCCACCAGCAGCGGCAGCGGGGCGCTGTCGAGAGCGGCGCGGTCGATCCGCAGCGGCAGCGGGCCGCGGTTGCGGATCGGCACGGTCACGGTGACCTGCTCGTGGTGGCGGTAGTGCAGCCCGTAGGTGCCGTCCTCGCCGTACTCCGGCACGAACAGGCCGGCGTCGACCGGCAGCTCCGGCTCCACGTCCTGCCCGAGGCCGACCGCGAACGGCAGGACCGTCCAGCCCAGCGCGACGACCAGGACCGCCGCCACCGCGATCCGCCACGGTCGGCGGCGCCGCGGGGCGTCAGCCGGCGCGCCGGCTTCGTCGTACGACGCCGCGGCCGCGGGCCGGACCAGCAGGCTCATCGTGCGCGCGCCCTCCGGGAGTGGAACCTCAGGGCGGTTGCGCCGACCAGGCCGAGCGCCACGAGCGCGACGGGCACCGCCGGGCCGGGACCCTCCTCGGCGCCGGCGGACGCGGCGGCGATGCTCTCCGCCGTGGGCTCCTGAGGCGTCACGATCCAGTCGCAGCGGGGCGGCTCGGGGTTGGAGTAGCGGTCGTACGCCGCGCAGGGGAGCAGCGAGGTCGTCTTGATGAGGTTGCTGATCGGCAGCAGCGACGGCAGCTTGCAGTTCGGGAGGTAGCCCAGGGTCGCGTTGTGGCTGATCTTGACGCCGGCCGGCGTCTCGTTGTCCTGCCAGCAGTTGCCCACGCCGGCGTCGTCCCACCAGAAGTCGAGGCCGTTCGGGGCCTTCTTGCCCGCGGGCGTCATGCCCATCTTGTTGCGCGTGAAGTGGTTGTGGTTGGAGTTGTCGGTCTGGTGCAGCGGGTTGTAGTCGTCGCGCAGCAGGGCGGGCGGCACCCAGAAGAGCATGAAGCCCTGCCGGTGGTTGTCCCAGACCTGGTTGTCGTCCACGTAGTTGCGGTTGCCGACGATCATCCCGCCGGTGCCGACGGGCAGGGGGAGCGGCGGACACACGATGCCGTGCTGGTGGCCGCGGTCGACGGGCCGCTCCTCCTGGCAGGGGGCGTCCTCGCCCTTGACGTTGTCGTAGTAGTTGACGTTGTTCGAGTAGATCTTGTTGCGGGTGAACCAGCCGTGGTCCTGCGGCATGCCGGGATGTCCGGCCAGGATCGACTCGACCACGAACCCGACGCCGTTGTGGTGGATCGCGTTGTCGTGGACGTAGACCGAGTTGCCCGCGGTGCCGGAGAAGCCCAGGGCGTTGTGGTGCATGTTGCACCTCCGCACCTCGACGGCCCAGCGGGTGAGGGGACCGGTCTTGTGGTTCGTCGCGTTCACGTCGGCGGCGCTGCCCGGGTAGATGCCGGAGTCGCCGTTGTGGTGCGCCTCGCAGCGCTGGATCAGGCCGTGGTCGGAGGTGAAGGTGAGCACGCCGTACAGGTCGTTGTAGCGGGTGACCACGCGGTCGATGACGTAGCCGTCGGTCTCGTGCACGTAGATCGCGTTCTCCCGGAACTGCTCGACCGTCATGTTGGTCAGGTAGATCCCGTCGGCGCGGTCGGCCTTGATCCCGTTGTGCTTGACCCAGTCGCCGTCGGCGCGGAAGCCGCCGCGGAACAGGACGGCGTCGGGCTTGGTGCCGGTGCCCTCGATCTGCAGGTGGCACACCGCGCTGTCGCAGGCGTGGTCCTCGTCGTCCGGGTCGTCGCCGGCGACGGTCACGAGGTTGACGACCTCGCCGCACGAGTGCGAGAGCTCGTAGGTGACGACGCCGCCGTCGTAGCCGTCGATGCAGGGCGCGTCCCACGACGGTCGCTCGCGGTAGACGCCCGGCAGCAGGTAGATGTTGGTGCGCTGCACCTCGACGGCGTCGACCGCGGCCTGCAGGTTGTGGAACGCGCACTGCTCGAGCAGCCGGAGGTTGCGCGCGCGGACCGCGTCGTCGGCGATCTGCGCGATCCGGTCGGCGGAGTCGTGCTTGCAGACGACGAGTACGTCGGCCGCCTGGCGTTCGCTGCGATGGACGGGCACCGACCCGGTGCCGGGCGGGAACTCCGACTCCCGCTCCTCGTGCGCTCCTGCCGGGGGAGCGGCCAGGAGGAGGGCGAGCAGCCCGAGCAGGACGAGGATTCCGGGCAGGGAACGACGCATGGGGGCCTCCGCAACCTTGCTTTGACAGAGGACAGCCGCGTGCCGCCTCTGCCGCGTTACGGGAGAAACGTGACGTGGGCCACAGAGGTTACGGCCTTCAGGTCAATTGACCCGATCAACCAGCGTCAGCCGCAGCGCGGCCAGGCCGCGGGAGGTGTGGCTCTTCACCGTGCCCTCGTTGATGTCGAGCTCGGCCGCCGTCTCGGCGACCGACAGGCCCAGCCAGTGCCGCAGCAGCACGGTCGCGCGCTGCTGGGGCGGCAGGTCCTGCAGGGCGTCGAAGAGCTCCGACCGGTCCTCGACGCCCGTCGGCTCGGAAGCCGCACGCTCGGGCAGCACGTCGGTCGCGCGCTCCCGTCGCCACGGCCGACGCGACTCGTCGATGCTGGCCCGCACCAGGATCCGCCGCACGTACGCGTCCTCCGAGCCGGTACGACGGACCCGCGGCCACGCGACGTACAGCTTCACCAGCGCGGTCTGCAGCAGGTCGTCGGCCTGGTGCCAGTCGCCGCAGAGGGCATAGGCGACGCGGCGGAGGTGCGCGCGGCGGGCGGTGACGTAGTCGACGTACGCCGTCTCGCGGTCGGTGCGGATCACAGGAGCCCCCCGCCGCCCTCGGCGTACCGCTCGCGGGCGAGCTCGAGGAAGGCGTCGAGGTCGGCACCGCCCTTCCGCTCGGGCACCGCGATGTACTGGGCCGGGCCGTCGAGGTCGCGGGCCAGGACGTACCAGCGCTCGCCGTCGGTCTCGACCAGGGCCACGGCACTGATGTCGCTCGCGGTCGCGAAGGACTCGCCGACATCGGGGCTCGGTCGCTGCTCGACGATGGTGACGCCGGCGAGCGCGACGAGCGCTTCGCCGTTGCCGAACTCGACGAGGTCGTCACGGGGTACGCCGGGCCAGTCGCCGGCCCCGTCGTCGCCGTTCGGGCCCCTGTCGTCGAGGAGCGGGACGTTGACGTCGACCCAGGCCTGGAACGAGTCGTAGCCGAGGGCCGGGGCGTGCGTGTCGGAGATCGTCATCCTCCGGCCGAAGAGGAACCACTGGAGGCGGGCCCCCTTCTCGACCTCGACCGCCGACCACCCGGCGCCTGACATGTCTTCGCTGATCGACCACCCCGGCCTGATCTCGAGGTCTCCGGCACGGTTGAGTCGGGCGGCGTCCGCTCCCCACCACGGCCCACCCTGGCCGGAGTCCGCCGCCGGCGCCCCGTCGGAGGGGCCGGGGTCGGAGGAGGCCGGGTCGGAGGGCGCAGGGTCGGACGGCACGGCGACGAAGTCGTCGGTGCGCGGGGCCGGGGCGTCGCCGGGGGCCAGTGCCCACGCCGTACCGCCGATCACCAGCGCGGTGGCGGTGGCGCCGACGCCGTACGCCGCGCGGCGGCGGCGCAGCGCGCGCCGGCCGAGGGCGAGGGTGGTGTCGAGGGCCGGTGCCTCGGGCGGCGCCGATCCGATGGCAGCGTCGATCTTGTCGGCGATGGGGGGCATGGCTTCCTCCGTGGGTCGAGTGTCGCTCACCCGTGGATACGGAGTCAGAGGCCGATCGGTTGCCACCGCCGCGACGGACTAGTGTGGAGCCGACGACCCGAACCGTGCCGACCCCGTGAGCAGGAGCAGCGCCGCAATGCCCATTGCCACCCCCGAGAAGTACGCCGAGATGCTGGACGCCGCGAAGGCCGGAGCGTTCGCGTTCCCCGCGATCAACGTGTCGTCCTCGCAGACGCTCAACGCCGCCCTGCAGGGCTTCGCCGATGCCGGCTCGGACGGCATCATCCAGGTCTCGACCGGCGGCGCGGAGTACCTCTCCGGACCCGGCGTCAAGAACATGGTCACCGGCTCGCTGGCGTTCGCCGCCTATGCCGCCGAGGTGGCGAAGAGCTACTCGGTCAACATCGCCCTCCACACCGACCACTGCCCGAAGGACAAGCTCGACGGCTTCGTCCGTCCGCTGCTCGACGCCTCGGCCGAGCGGGTGGCGCGGGGTGAGGCCCCGCTGTTCCAGTCGCACATGTGGGACGGGTCCGCCGTACCGCTCGACGAGAACCTGCAGATCGCCGAGGAGCTGTTGGCCAAGGCCAAGGCGGCCCACATCATCCTCGAGATCGAGGTCGGCGTCGTCGGCGGCGAGGAGGACGGCGTCGAGGGCGGCATGGGCGAGCACCTCTACACGACCCCGGACGACGCCCTCGCGACGGTGGCTGCGCTCGGCACCGGCGAGAACGGCCGCTACCTGACCGCGCTGACCTTCGGCAACGTCCACGGCGTCTACAAGCCCGGCAACGTGAAGCTGCGCCCCGAGATCCTCAGGTCCGCGCAGGAGGCCGTCGTCGAGAAGCTCGGCCTGGAGGCCGGCTCGAAGCCGTTCGACCTGGTCTTCCACGGCGGCTCGGGCTCGACGGCCGAGGAGATCGGCGCGGCCGTCGACTACGGCGTCGTGAAGATGAACGTCGACACCGACACCCAGTACGCCTTCACCCGGCCCGTCGCCGGCCACATGTTCAGCAACTACGACGGCGTGCTCAAGATCGACGGGGAGGTCGGCAACAAGAAGGCCTACGACCCCCGCGCATGGGGCAAGGCGGCCGAGGCCGGCATGGCCGCGCGCGTCGTCGAGGCCTGCCAGAACCTGCGCTCGGCCGGCACGTCGGTCGGGTGAGCACTCAGGTCGCCGCCCCGGAGTACAGGTAGGCGGCGACCTTCGGTCCGGGCATGTAGCCCGCGTCGAGCTCGGACATCGAGAACTGCTGCCGCAGCAGGCCAGGGATGTCGCGATCGAGGTTGCAGCCGCCGCCGATCCGGTTCTGGATCGGGTTGAAGCGACGCTGCCACTTCCGCACGCCCTCGGTCGGGGCGGCGCCGTGCTCGCAGAACAACAGCTCGCCGCCCGGCGCCAGCACCCTCCGCATCTCGGCCAGGGCGGCAGCCGGGTCCGGGATCGAGCAGAGCGTGAACGTGCACACCACGGTGTCGACGTCGTCGTCCGGGAGCGGGATCCCCTCGGCCGAGACGCCCAGGACCTCCACGTCGAGGCCGGCCTCCGCCGCGCGCGTCCGCGCCCGTCCGTGCATCTGCTCGGCCGGGTCGAGGGCGATCAGCGCGGTGACCCGAGCGCTGTCGTAGAACGGGAAGTTGTGGCCGGTGCCGACCCCGATCTCGAGCACCCGTCCGTGCGCCCTCGGGACCAGTGCCTGCCGCTTCTTCTGGATCGGCCCGACGCCGCAGGAGCGCTCGATGAGCCACGGCAGCACGTAGCGCTCGTAGGGGTTCATGGGCCGACGGTACGCCGTGTCACTGCTCCGGCGCGGCTCTGGCACCCTGGTCGCATGAGTCACCAGGACCTGATGGCCGGCCCCCCGCCCACCCACCTCCCCGAGGACCCCGCGACCGAGGCCGTGGCGTCCGGAGAGCAGCCCGCGGCCGTCGTACGGCAGTTCCCGGCGTCGCCGCTGGCGTGGGCGACCCTCGCCGAGTCCGCGGTGCAGCAGGGCGCCGATGACGTGACCGTCTACGCCTTCTCCCGGGTCGGCTACCACCGCTCCCTCGACATGCTGCGTCGCAACGGGTGGAAGGGCCACGGCCCGGTGCCGTGGGAGCACAAGCCCAACCGCGGCTTCCTCACCTGCCTCGCCCTGCTCGCCAAGGCCGCCCGCGCCATCGGCGAGACCGAGGAGTGGGAGCGCTGCTCGGAGTTCCTGCGCGACTCCAGCCCGACGGCGTACGACGAGCTGCTTTCCTGAGTCCGGTGCGAATCGGCCCGTAGCGGTAGGTTCCCCTAGCCTTGCCGCGTGAACGACAGCGCTGCTACGCCCCCGGAGCCGGACCTCAACGAGCAGATGAAGGTCCGGCGGGCCAAGCGGGCCGAGCTGCTGGAGAGCGGCCGCGACGCTTACCCGGTCACGGTCGCCCGCACCCACACCTTGGCAGAGGTGCGGGAGCAGTGGGGTCACCTCGAGACCGGTGAGGAGACCCAGGACGTCGTCGGCGTCGCCGGGCGCGTGATCTTCGTCCGCAACACCGGCAAGCTCTGCTTCGCCACCCTGCAGGAGGGCGCCGGCACCCGGCTCCAGGTCATGCTCAGCCTCGCCGAGGTCGGCGAGGAGGCCCTAGCCGACTGGAAGTCCACCGTCGACCTCGGGGACCACGTGTTCGTCGAGGGCCGGGTCATCTCGTCGCGACGGGGTGAGCTGTCGGTGATGGCGACCCGCTGGGAGATGGCGTCGAAGGCGCTCCGCCCCATGCCCGTGCTCCACAAGGACCTCTCGGAGGAGGTCCGGGTCCGCCAGCGGTACGCCGACCTCATCGTCCGCCAGGAGGCCCGCGACATCGTGCGCACCCGGGCCGCGATCGTCCGGGCGATCCGCCGCACGCTCGAGGACGAGGGCTACCTCGAGATCGAGACGCCGGTGCTCCAGCTGATCCACGGCGGCGCCAAGGCACGTCCGTTCCGCACCCACATCAACGCCTTCGACCAGGAGATGACGCTCCGGATCGCGCTCGAGCTGAACCTCAAGAAGGCCGTGGTCGGCGGCGTGGACCAGGTGTTCGAGATCGGCCGGATCTTCCGCAACGAGGGTGTGGACTCCACCCACAGCCCCGAGTTCACGATGCTCGAGGCCTATCAGGCCTACGGCGACCAGTTCACGATGGCCGAGCTCACGAAGCGGCTGTTCCTGGCCGCGGCCGACGCGGTCGGCAGCCGTCAGGTCGAGACGCCGCAGGGCGTCGTCGACCTCGACGGGGAGTGGCGCTGGTTGCCGGTCTACACCGGTGTGAGCGAGGCCGTCGGCGAGGAGGTCACGCCCGACACGGACGCCGAGGCCCTGCGCGTGATCGCCGAGCGCCACGGGGTCGAGGTCGACCCGGGGTGGAGCGCTGCGCACATCGTGATGGAGCTGCTCGGCGAGCTCGTGGAGCCCGGTCTGCTGCAGCCGACGTTCCTCTGCGACTACCCGCCGTCAGCCCAGCCGCTGGCGCGCCGGCACCGCGAGGACCCCCGCTTGATCGAGGCGTGGGACCTGATCATCGCCGGCGTCGAGCGCGGCACGGCGTTCAGCGAGCTGGTCGACCCGGTCGTCCAGCGGGAGGTGCTGACCCAGCAGTCTCTGCTGGCGGCGGAGGGCGACCCCGAGGCCATGCAGCTCGACGAGGACTTCCTCCGCGCGTTGGAGTACGGCGCACCGCCGATGGGCGGGATGGGGCTCGGTATCGACCGCCTGATCATGCTCTTCACCGGGGTCGGGATCCGCGAGACGATCCTCTTCCCGCACGTGAAGCCGGAGGCCTAGTCCCGAGGCTCGTCCCGGGGCACGATCATCGAGTACGCCCCCGGGTCCAGCCGCCACGACCGGTGCCGCTCCGGCCCGTAGAGCTCGCCGTCGGCGCTGCACCAGAACTCGGTGCCGCTCACCGTCACCGTCTTGGCACGCAGGGTGATCACGTCCTGGTGGGTGGCGTGGGTCCCGATGCCGAGTCGGCCGACGTAGGCGAGGCGGCCGAGCGTGCCCTTGGGCCGCGCGATCATCACGTCGATGCGGCCGTCGCCGGGGTCGGCGTCGGGGGTGAGCTCGAGGCCGCCGCCGACGGTGGCGCCGTTGCCGAGCGCGACCATCAGCACCCGGTGGTCGACGTCGTTGATGACCTCGCCGTCGACCTCGACCCGCAGCCGCAGCGACGGGGGGTCGATCGCGGACAGGACCGCGCCGATCGGGTATCCGAGCCGGCCGAGGTTGACCGGCCCGACGCCGATGGCGCCGAGCCGCTCCTTCCACGGCGCCCCCTTGCGGCCCGCCTCCGCGCCGGCACCCAGGTGCACCTGGTTGACCACGATCTGACCGACCTCGTCGACCAGCAGGTCCATCCGTCGTACCACCCCGTCGATGAGCGACTGGGCGGCCTCGACCGGGTCGAGCGGGATGCCGACGGTGCGCGCGAAGTCGTTGCCGGTGCCGAGCGGCAGCAGCCCCAGCACCCGGTCGGGACCGAGCTCGTGGCGCCGGTGCAGGGCAGCGACGACCGCGTGCAGGCTGCCGTCGCCGCCGGCGACCACGACCCGGCGGGAGCCCGCCCGGTGCAGCGCGCCGTCCAGCTCGCCGGGACCCGCGGTGGCGCAGACCTCGACCGAGGTCGAACCGCGGAGCACGTCGAGTGCCGCTGTGAGCGCGGCGTCGTCGGCGGTCCCTGCGTCGCTGTTGGTGATCACCAGGAGGGGCTCAGGGACGGGCACCTCACCACCTTAGGGGGCGGGTGAGTGGTTGGATCTCGGGTCATGGGCACGACGAGACGGTGGACCGCGCGCGAGCTGATCGACCTGGTGCTCGACGAGGGGTCCTACGAGTCGTGGGACGAGCCGGTCGACATCAGCAGCCACGCCGACACCTACCAGGACGAGCTCAGGGCGGCGGCGGAGAAGGCGGGCACCGACGAGTCGGTCCTGACCGGCCGCGGCACCGTCAACGGGCGCCCGGTGGCGCTCGTCGTCAACGAGTTCCAGTTCCTCGCCGGCTCGATCGGCGTCGCCGCAGCCGAGCGGATCGCCAACGCCGTACGCCGTGCCACCGCCGCCGGCATCCCGGTCGTGGCCAGCACCGCGTCCGGCGGCACCCGGATGCAGGAGGGCACGCGCGCGTTCGTCCGGATGATCGAGATCACCCGGGCGCTGATGGAGCACCGGGCCGCCGGGCTTCCCTACCTCGTGCACCTGCGTCACCCGACCACCGGCGGCGTCTACGCCTCCTGGGGCTCCCTCGGTCACGTGACCGTCGCCGAGCCGGGCGCCCTGGTCGGGTTCCTCGGGCCCAAGGTGTTCGAGGCGCTCAACGGCCGCCCCTTCCCCCCGGGCGTCCAGACCGCCGAGAACCTCGCTGCCAAGGGCGTGGTCGACGCCGTCGTCGCGGCTGGGGACCTGCGGTGGCTCTTCGACCAGGCGCTCCAGGTCCTGGTCGACCCGCCCACCCCGTCGACGCAGGAGCGTCGTGCTCCCGTGCCCCTCGGCACGGAGGGACCGTCCGCCTGGGACTCCATCGAGCGCACCCGGGCGCCGGGGCGGGTGGGCGTCCGCGACCTGCTCAAGTACGGCGCCGCGGGCACCCTGCGGCTCCGCGGCACCGACGAGGGGGAGCGCGACGAGACGGTCGTCGTGGCGCTGACCCGGCTCGACGGCATCCCGTGCGTGCTCGTCGGTCAGGACCACACCCGACAGACGGCGACGACACCGATGGGTCCCGCCGCCCTCCGTGAGGCCCGCCGCGCGATGCGTCTCGCCGAGGAGCTCCGGCTCCCGCTGGTCACCGTGGTCGACACCCCCGGGGCCGAGCTCTCGCCGGCCGCCGAGGAGCGCGCGATCGCGGGGGAGATCGCCCGCTGCATCGCGACCCTGGTGACGATGACCGTGCCGACGGTGTCGGTGATCCTGGGCCAGGGCTGCGGCGGCGGCGCGCTGGCCCTGCTGCCCGCGTCGACGGTGATCGCGACCGAGCACGCCTGGCTCTCCCCGCTGCCGCCCGAGGGGGCCAGCGTCATCCGTCACGGCACCGTGGACCACGCGGCCGAGATGGCCGCCTCGCAGGGGGTGCGCGCCCTCGACCTGCTCGCCGGCGGCGAGGTCGACGTCGTGGTCCCGGAGCACGACGACGACACCCCGGCCGACCTCGCGCACGCCGTCGCCGCCGAGATCGGTTCTCGTCTCAGGGGTGGTTCTTGGTAACGTTGCTGCGCAAGAGCCCCGGTCTTGCACCGGGGTTTTTGCGTTGGTCAACCGATGGAACAGACAGTTTGTGGTGCGTCGAGCAGCCGACCGCGGTGCGGGCGGAGGGACTCCGTGTCCGGAGCGAAGGAGCACACAGATGCCAGCGATCGTGATCGTCGGAGCCCAGTGGGGCGACGAGGGCAAGGGCAAGGCGACCGACCACCTGGGCAGCCGGGTCGACTACGTCGTCAAGTTCAACGGCGGCAACAACGCCGGCCACACCGTGGTGATCGGCGAGGAGAAGTACGCGCTGCACCTGCTCCCCAGCGGCATCCTGACCCCGGGCTGCACGCCGGTCATCGGCAACGGCGTCGTCGTCGACCTCGAGGTGCTCTTCCACGAGATCGACGGGCTCGAGGCGCGCGGCACCGACACCAGCCGGCTCAAGGTCAGCGCCAACGCCCACGTGATCGCCGACTACAACCGCACCCTCGACAAGGTCGCCGAGCGCTTCCTCGGCAGCCGCAAGATCGGCACCACCGGGCGCGGCATCGGACCGACGTACGCCGACAAGATGAACCGGATCGGCATCCGCATCCAGGACCTCTTCGACGAGAAGATCCTGGCCCAGAAGGTCGAGGGGGCGCTCGAGCTCAAGAGCCAGATCCTCACCAAGGTCTACAACCGGCGCGCGCCCTCGGTCGACCAGACCGTCGAGGAGCTGCTCGCGTACGCCGACCGGCTGGCGCCGTACGTCTGCGACACGACCCTGCTCCTCGGCCAGGCCCTCGACCGCGGCGAGACCGTCCTCCTCGAGGCCGGGCAGGCCACGCTGCTCGACGTCGACCACGGCACCTACCCGTTCGTCACCTCGAGCAGCGCGACCGCCGGTGGCGCCTGCACCGGCTCCGGCATCCCGCCGACCCGCATCGACCAGGTCATCGCCATCGTGAAGGCCTACACGACCCGCGTCGGCGAGGGCCCGTTCCCGACCGAGCTGCACGACGAGTCGGGCGACTTCCTGCGCAACACCGGTGCCGAGTTCGGCACCACGACCGGCCGGCCGCGGCGCTGCGGTTGGTACGACGCCGTCATCGCGCGCTACGCCGCACGGGTCAACGGCGTCACCGACTTCGTGCTCACCAAGCTCGACGTGCTCACCGGGCTGGAGCAGATCCCGGTGTGCGTCGCCTACGACGTCGACGGCGAGCGGTACGACGAGATGCCGGCCAGCCAGAGCGCGTTCCACCACGCGGTGCCGATCTATGAGTACTTCCCCGGCTGGTCCGAGGACATCAGCGGCGCCCGGACGCTGGCGGACCTGCCGGCCAACGCGCAGGCCTATGTGAAGGCGTTGGAGGACATCTCCGGGGCGCGGATGTCGGTCATCGGCGTCGGTCCCGAGCGCGAGCAGGCGGTCGTGCTGCACCCGCTGCGCTGAGGCGCACGCTGGGCTGAGGGTCCGGCGGCGCTGCCGTCAGTGGATCGCGGCGAGGATGTCCTCGCACTCGACGCCGGAGCAGGCCAGCGAGCCCCGTTCGACCGGATCGGCGAACGAGGAGCCGTCGCTGATCCGGACGGTGATCGCGATCCTCTCGTCGACCGGCTGGTGGACCTCGACGAGATCGTCGTCTCCGTCACCGTCGACGTCGGCGAGCTGGTGGGTCTCGACCGTGGAGCCGTAGATCTCCTCCCGGATCTCCTCCGGGGTCAGCGGGGTGAACCACCAGGTGGCGGGGTCGGTGAGCGCGCCGTCGTCCTCCTCGAGCACGACCACCCGGAGGCCCTTGCCGGTGAGGATGACCAGCTCGGCGCGACCGTCCCCGTCGGGGTCGCCGACCAGCCATGGCGCGAGGTTGGGGTTGAGCGAGGCGCCCTTGACCGGGCGGGTCGGGCCCACGGTGAACCGATCGCCGTCGGCAACGAGGAGCCGCATCTCGCCGCTCTGCGCGGCGTCCGTGTCCGCCCAGTAGAGCAGCTCGGAGGTGCCGTCGCCGTCGAAGTCGCCGGCGGGGAAGAAGAACCCGTTCTCCGCGTCCGATGCCCACCACTGCCGCGGCTGCTCGAACTGGTCGCCGGTCCCGACAGCGACGTGGACGACGTCCTGGTCGGTGCGACCCGGGAGGATCAGGTCCTGGATGCCGTCGCCGGTGACGTCGCCGGCAGTCACCGCGTAGTCGGAGATGTCGGCCGTCGGCCCGGCGTCCAGCATCTGCTCCCACGGCTCGCCGGCGGCGGGATCCACCTGGAGGGTGACGAGACCGTCGTCGGCGTCCGCCCACAGCAGGTCCACCCTGCCGTCGCCGTCGACGTCACCGGTGGACGGCGAGCCCTCGAACGCGTCGCCACGCGCGGGAGATCCGAAGCCGGTGCCGAAGGAGGGCACCACCCAGGTGCCGAGGGTGGTGAAGGTCTCGCTGCGCCGCTGGTAGAGCAGCAGGTCGCCGTAGCCGTCGCCGTCCACGTCGCCGGAGACCGCCGCGGCTCGCCGTTCGTCCTTCGGGTCGTCGGGGTCATCAGGGTCGTCGGCGCCGGCCAGGGCGACCGCGGCGATCGCACCGCCCCCGGCGAGGAGGAGCACGACGGCGGCGGCCGCGGCGACCCTCCACCGCCGCTTCGGCGCGGGCGTGGGGGCGGCGTCCGGCGGCCGCGGGGCGGTCGGCGCAGCGGGACGGAGCGCGGTGGCGTCGCTGTGCCGGCCGGGCCGGGTCAGCGCCGTGGCCGGGGCGTCGGCGACGAGACGCTCGACGTCGGCCCGGACGACTGCCGCATCGCCGTAGCGCTCGGCCGGGTCCTTGGCCAGGAGCCGGGCGAGGACAGCGTTGAGGCGGGTGGTGAAAGGGTCGTTGCCGGGCACCTGCGGGACCGGTGCCTGGGCGTGGGCGAGCACGACCTCGACCTCGGTGCCGTTGTACGGCGGGCTGCCGGTGAGGCAGGTCCAGAGCAGGCAGCCGAGGGCGTACAGGTCCGTGGCCGGCGACGCCGGGGCGCCGTTGGTGCGTTCGGGGGCGATGTAGGTCCAGGTGCCGGCCACGATGCCGGGTGCGGTGTGGCCGTCGTCGGCCTCGGAGCGCGCGATCCCGAAGTCGCACACGTACGCGTGCATGTCGGAGGTGTCGATGGCGCGCACCAGCACGTTGCCCGGCTTGATGTCCCGGTGGACGACCCCGCTCCGGTGGGCGTCGCCCAGACCGCGCGCGACCTGGGCGCACAGGACGAGAGCGGTCCGCACGGGAAGCGGGCCGTGCGACTGCAGGTACGACGACAGGTCGGTGCCGGAGACGAACTGGGTGACGATGTACGGGACGCCGTCGACCTCGTCGTGGTCGGTGATCTGGATGACGTAGGGCGAGTCCAGCTGCGAGAGGACGGTCGCCTCGGTGTGGAAGCGTCGCAGGAAGTCCTCGTTGCCGGCCAGCGGACCGGTGATCACCTTGAGCGCCACCGTGCGGTTGAGGCGGGTGTCGGTGGCGGCGAAGACCACCCCCATGCCGCCTTGGCCGATCACCCGGTCGAGCCGGTAGCGGCCGAAGACCTCACCTGGTTGCGGAACGCGCATGGATCCCCCCGAGATCTCGTCGTCCCCGGATTCTGCCGTACGGGATCAACGGCGGGCGAGCCGCCTCAGCCTGGCCAGCGCCACGGCGGCCAGCCCGACAGCGGCGAGCAGGTAGGCGTTGCCGACCACGTGGTCCGCGACGCCCCACTCGAGCTCGCGGCCCTCGCCCCACGGCGGCCACAGGATCGGCCGGGCGACGAAGACCGCCGACCACGCCACGGCCGCCCAGCGGCTGCGCTCCCACAGCACGACCGCCACGGGGACCGCCCAGACCCAGTGGTGGGACCACGCGATCGGCGACGCGAGCAGCATCGCCAGCGCCGCGAGGCAGGTGCCCAGAACTCGGTCGCCGCGCCGCCAGCAGGCGGCTCCCACCACGACCACGGCGAGAGCGACGGGGCCGGCGACGGCCAGCCAGAGCCAGGTCGGGGGCGGCCCGTCGAGCAGCCGGGTCAGTGCTCCGAAGACCGACTGGTTGTGCGCCAGTGCCGGCGGTCCGACGCGGCGGGCGTCGAGGAGGCCGTCGGTCCAGTACGACGACGCGCCCGGCACGATCGCGAGCCCGACGACGACGGTCGCGGCGAACGCCAGCACCGCCCGGCCCGCGGCCGCGCGGCGGCCGACCAGGACCAGCAGCACCACGAAGACCAGCGGGGTCAGCTTGATGCCGGCCACGATCCCGACGAGCACGCCGGACCACCGACGTTCCGGGCGGGCCAGGTCGACCAGGACGGCCAGCATCAGCAACGCGTTGACCTGGCCGAAGGCCAGGTTCTGCCACACCGGCTCCAGCGCGATCGCTGCGAGCGCGACCGCCGCGACCCACCACCCCGGGGCGGGCAGTCGCCGGGCGCGTCGTACGACCACGACGGTCGCCGCGACGCACGCCGTGCTCGCGCCCGTCCACAGTCCCGCTGCGAGCCAGCCCGGCACCAGCGCCAGCGGCACCATCGGCACGACGGCGAAGGGCGGGTAGGTGAACGGCAGCCCGGTGACCGGATCGTCCCTCTCGTACGCCGACTCTCCGTCGAGCAGGGTCTGACCGGCGTACCGGTAGACGTGCAGGTCGGTGAACCCGCCCACGAGCGCGCCGACCACGGTCGCGCCGACGGCCAGGACGACGATCCAGGGCACGTAGGATCGGCGCTCGTGTCCAGCGAACCCCGGCAGCCCCGACCCCGGCAGCTCAGCGTCCTCGTCATCGGCACCGGTGGACGCGAGCACGCGCTCGTGCTCGCGCTGGCGCTGGATCCCGCGGTCACGGCGCTGCATGCCGCGCCGGGCAATCCCGGTATGGCGGCCCAGGCGACCGTGCATGAGGTCGACCCTATGTCCGGCCGGGCGGTCGCGGACCTCGCGGTACAGATCGGCGCCGACCTCGTCGTGATCGGGCCGGAGGCGCCGCTGGTCGCCGGGGTGGCCGACGCGGTGCGGGAGCGGGGGATCGCGGTCTTCGGCCCGTCGGCCGCGGCCGCCCAGCTCGAGGGCTCGAAGGCGTTCTCCAAGGAGGTCATGGCTGCCGCCGGTGTGCCCACCGCGGCCTCCCGCGACTGCGCCTCCGTGACCGAAGCCGCTGAGGCGCTGGACGAGCTCGGGCCGCCCTACGTCGTGAAGGACGACGCCCTCGCCGCGGGCAAGGGCGTGGTCGTCACGGTCGACCGCGACGAGGCGCTGGCGCACGCGGCGGCCTGCGGTCGGGTGGTCGTCGAGGAGTTCCTCGACGGGCCGGAGGTGTCGCTGTTCGCCGTCTGCGACGGGAGCACGGCGTACCCGCTCCAGCCGGCGCAGGACTTCAAGCGGATCTTCGACGGCGGTCGCGGCCCCAACACCGGCGGGATGGGCTCCTACACGCCCCTCACCTGGGCGGAGCCGGACCTCGCGCAGGTCGTGATGGACACCGTGGTGCAGCCGACTCTCGACGAGATGAACCGGCGAGGGGCGCCGTTCGTGGGCTGTCTCTACGTCGGGCTGGCGCTGACCGACGCCGGCCCGCGGGTGATCGAGTTCAACTGCCGCTTCGGCGACCCCGACATCCAGCCGGTCCTCGCCGTCCTCGAGTCGCCGCTGGGCACGCTCCTCCACGCGGCGGCCGAGGGCCGGCTCGACGCCGTGCCGGCGCCGACCTTCCGGGACGCCGCGTCGGTCACCGTGGTGCTCGCCTCGGCGGGCTACCCCGAGTCCTCGTCGAAGGGCGACGTGATCCGTGGCGTGGGAGCGGCCGACGGCGTCAACGACGTCGACGTCATCCACGCCGGTACGGCGATCGTCGCCGCCCCCGAGCCGGGTGACCCGGACCACCGGCACCTGGTCACCGCGGGCGGCCGGGTCCTCGCCGTCCGCGCTGTCGGGTACGACGTCGCCGACGCCCGGTCCCGCGCGTACGCCGCCGCCGACCTGATCTCCTTCGACGGGATGCAGCGCCGCTCGGACATCGCCGCCGAGCCGCTCGGCGTGGTCGAGGGCGCCTCGCTCAAGGAGTCCTGACCGTCGGTCGTCATCGTCCGCGTGGTCCATGGGTCACTCTGGCGATGACGACTCCGTGAAAGAATCGGCCACGTGACTGTGCCCAACGTCCTGGCCACCCGCTACGCCGGCGCCGACCTCGCCGAGATCTGGTCGCCGGAGCACAAGATCGTGCTCGAACGGCAGCTGTGGATCGCCGTACTGAAGGCGCAGCGCGACCTCGGCATCGACGTCCCGGACGGGGTGGTCGAGGCCTACGAGGACGTCGTCGAGAAGGTCGACCTCGGCTCCATCGCCGCCCGTGAGCGGGTCACCCGGCACGACGTGAAGGCGCGGATCGAGGAGTTCTCGGCCCTGGCGGGGCACGAGCACATCCACAAGGGCATGACGTCGCGGGACCTGACCGAGAACGTCGAGCAGTTGCAGGTCAAGCAGTCGCTCGAGCTGCTCCGCGACCGCACCGTCGCCACCCTCGCCCGGCTGGCCCGGCTCGCCGCCGAGCACGAGGCCACGGTGATGGCCGGTCGCTCGCACAATGTGGCGGCGCAGGCGACCACGCTCGGCAAGCGGTTCGCGTCGGTCGCCGACGAGCTGCTCATCGCGCTCGACCGGGTCGAGGACCTGCTCGGGCGCTACCCGCTGCGGGGCATCAAGGGGCCGATGGGCACCGCCCAGGACATGCTCGACCTGCTCGGCGGAGACGAGCACAAGCTCGCCGACCTCGAGCAGCGGGTGGCGGGGCACCTCGGTTTCGAGCGGGTCCTCACGAGCGTCGGTCAGGTCTATCCGCGCAGCCTCGACTTCGACGTCCTGTCCGCACTGGTCCAGGTCACCGCCGCCCCCTCCAACCTGGCGACCACGATCCGGTTGATGGCCGGCAACGAGCTCGTCACCGAGGGCTTCCAGGAGGGCCAGGTGGGCTCGTCTGCGATGCCGCACAAGATGAACACCCGGTCCTGCGAGCGGGTCAACGGGCTCGCGGTCGTGACCCGCGGCTACCTCTCGATGGTGGGCGAGCTGGCCGGCGACCAGTGGAACGAGGGCGACGTGTCGTGCTCCGTCGTACGACGGGTGGCGCTGCCGGACGCGTTCTTCGCCGTCGACGGCCTCTTCCAGACCTTCCTGACCGTGCTCGACGAGTTCGGCGCCTTCCCGGCGGTGATCCAGCGCGAGCTCGACCGCTACCTCCCGTTCCTCGCCACCACCAAGGTGCTGATGGCCGCGGTGCGCAACGGCGTCGGCCGCGAGTCCGCCCACGAGGCGATCAAGGAGGCGGCCGTCGGCACCGCCCTGGCGATGCGCAAGGGGCAGGCCGACAACGACGTCTTCGCCAAGCTCGCCGCCGACGAGCGCCTCGGCCTGACCTCCGAGCAGCTCGAGACCCTGGTCGCCGACCCGATCACCTTCACCGGCGCCGCGGTCGCGCAGACCCAGGCGGTCTGCCGGCAGGTGGCGGCGGTCGTCGAGCGGCATCCTGCGGCAGCGGCGTACTCGCCCGGGGCCATCCTGTAGGACACTCGCACCATGAGCGGGTACTTCGACGAGCGGTCGATGGTGGTCCGCGCCCTCCGGCAGCGCGCCGTGGGCCTGACCTACGGCCAGCGGGCGCTCGTGATCGGCGCCCTGCACCCGCGCCTGTTCGTCGGGACCGCCCAGCACACGACCCACCGGACCTCGCCGTACACACGGCTTGGCTTGACCGCGCGGCTCTTCGAGGCGGTCTTCCTCGGCTCGAAGGAGGAGGCCGACCGGGCCCTGGCCTTCGCCGCGAAGCGGCACGCCACGGTGCGCGGCACGATGACGGTCGACGGTGGGCGGGCGCATCCGGAGGGCGCGTCGTACGACGCCGCCGACCCGGGGCTGATGTGGTGGACCGCGGCGTTCACGCTGGACTCCGTCGAGTTCATGTACGACGCGATGGTGCGCCGGCTGCGCGACCACGAGCGCGAGGAGCTCTTCGAGGGGTTCGTCGCCTGGGCAGAGCTGTTCGGCATGCCCCGCGCGGGCGCGCCGTCGTCGTACGCCGACTTCCGGCAGACCTTCGACGACTGGCTGCTCTCCGACGACCCCCACCTCGTCGACGAGGCGCGGTTGATCGGCCGTCACATCGCGGGTGTGTCGGGCTACGGCCTGCCGCTGCGGCTGGTCACCTCGCCGGCGCTGGCGACCGTGGTGCAGGGCAGCCTGCCGCCGGTCGTCCGTGACCGCTACGAGATCCCGTGGGGGTTGCGCGAGGAGGCCGCGTGGCAGGCGGCCAGCCGGACGAGCCGGCTCGCCCACGGCTGGGTGCCGCTGCTGGCCCGGACGCCGATCCTGCGCGGTCGCAGCCGGGAGTTCTACAAGGTCGTCCAGCGCGGCGAGAAGGCGCTGCTCGCCCGTGGCGGCGTGAGCATCCCGGGCGTCTCCGACGTACCGCCTCCCTACGGCGACGCCTCCGCCTCCGCCTAGGACCTCCCTCGGCTACCGTCGGTGCGGCGGAGGGGGTGACGACCACCACGTCCACCCGTCGCTTCATGGTGCCCGTCGGCATCGCCGCTGCGATCGCGCTGGTCGCCGGTGGTGCGTGGTTCGTCGTGAGCAGCGACAGCCAGGACCAGGACCAGGACCAGGTCGTCGCGTCCAGCGATGCGTCCACCGAGATCACCGACGCGACCGACCCGTCCGCCGAGGCGACGGACGAGCCCAGCGAATCCACCGAGCCCACCGAGCCCCGCAGAGCCGACGGTCACCGCGCTCAGCGAGGTCGAGAAGGGTGACGTCCTGAGCCGGCAGCAGTGCCGGAGGCTCGATCACGCCGACGTCGCCCTCTACCTCGGCAGGGATGACACCCGCCCGCGGCACAAACTCGTGGTCACGCTGCGGGAGCTCGACCGCGCCGCGTTGGGCCCGTCAGGACGGTCGAGCTCGGCAGCAAGAAGAGATCTGCGGTGTCGAACTCGGCCTGAGGCGCCCGCATGATGGCGATCAGCGGGCGCGGTGCTCACAGGCGGAGGTGGTCTGGAAAGCCGGTCCATCTGAGATCCGCTGGCAGATGGGTCATGTCGTTGGCGACCACCACCGACGGGGGTGCTCCGAGCTCGTACCGGACAACCGTCAGTCCGGCATGGCACTGGCTGGGGGGAAACCAGCGCCATGCAGGGGCGTCCAGCGCGTGTCGTACCAGCCACCCGATCGTGAAGGCGTGGGTGATGACGACATCGACCGGCTGCCGTCCTTCGACCGCAGGACCGGCCAGCAGGTCGATCGCCCGTGCGCCGAGGCGCGCGCCAGCGGACGCTGCGGCCTCAGAGACATCCGCCAGGAACGACCAGACGGCGTCTCTCCAGGCGTCGGGCACCTCGTCACCACCCGGCAGATGCGGAACGTAGTCGCCTGCAGCTTCGTCGTCTGACAGCGAGGGGCTCTGCTCGAACTGTTCCGCCACCACTCGCGCCGTCTCAGCCGCACGCGGGAGCGGTCCGTGCGTGATCCGGTTCACCGGCAGGGGTGCGAGGCGACGACCCAGGTGCTCAGCCTGCCGGACGCCATTCGACGTCAGTCCCGCACCGTCCTCCTCGGGCTCGGCATGGCGCGCCAGGTACAGCAAGCGTGGGGCCTTCCGAGACATGCGCACATCAAAGCACCAGGCCAGGCGCCCCGGTTTCACCACCCGATGTGCCGTCGGATGGCGCCGAAGGTCGAATCCCGTCGCGTGCGGCAGCAAACCGCCAAGGTCGTCCGGCGGGAGCCGTTCCGCGCGGGCCGCTCGTAGTCACCCCGGGTGGTGTCCGGCGGTCGAACGGACACAATGCGAGCCTCGGACACACCGGGTAGAGCAAACTGGATGGCGCCGCACCGCAGCACTTCTATGGTCGAGGTCCGACCCCGAGATCGGTCCGAACGGGCCGGGCAGACCTGGTGGATGATGAGTCTTCTGAGCTGGATGCAGCCTCGGAGCGCCCGTACCGCGGCACGTTCGATCGCGGCGCTCACCGGGGTCGCGGGGACCACCACGGTGGTCTCCGCGCCGCTGGACGAGCAGGGGCTGGGCAGCGTGGACATCGTGATGGCCGGCGGGCTGGTCCTGGCCGTGCTCCTGATCGCCCTCGTCGCCCACCGGTTCGACGAGCGCCACCGCATCGCCTGGGCGCTCGCGCCGGTCGCCGGTCTGGTGGTCCTGGTCGCGCTCGACCTCCTCACCCGCGACGCGTCGGTGGCGGCCCAGATCTTCTTCGTCTTCCCTGCGCTCTACGGGGCCTCGCAGCTTCGCCCGCCCGGGGCCGCGCTGTTGGCCGTGCTGTCGGTGACCGGCGAGTGCGTCGTCGTCTTTACCCTGCTCCCTCCCTCGGACGCTGTCGTCGACGCCTTGTACGTCACAGCGGCCATCGGCACGACGGCGGCCCTGCTGACCGTGGCGAGTGAGCGCCACGCGCGCCTGGTGCACCGGCTCGAGCAGATGGCGGCCATCGACCCACTGACAGGTTTGGCGACGCGTCGCGTGCTCGACGAGGCTGCGGGGTCGGCGCTTCGCGGCGCCAGCAGCGGTGCCGGGACAGCGCTGATACTCCTCGATGCCGACCACTTCAAGTCGATCAACGATCGCTACGGCCACCCGGCGGGCGACGAGGTGCTGGTCCAGCTCGCTCGTCACCTGTTGAACCAGAGCCGCGACAGCGACGTGGTGTGCCGCCTCGGCGGCGATGAGATCGCGGTGCTGCTCCCCGGGTGCGCGTACGACACGGCGGCCGCCCGCGCCGAGTCCATGCTGGCCGCGGTCACCGAGCACCCCTTCCTCCTGGACGATGGTACGAGCCTGCGCGTCTCGGTCAGCATCGGCTGCGCGCACCTGCCGACCAACGCCACCGACCTGCGCGCGCTCTACACCGCGGCCGACGGCGCGCTGTACGAGGCGAAGCGGTCGGGCCGGGGCCGGGTGGTGATCGCCCAGAACGCCCAGGCCGAGAGGTAGCGGTACGACGTACGCTTCCTGGAACACGTTCTGCTTCCAGGAGGCACCCCGGGCGCGCTCAGGACGGCTTGACGTCCAGGACGACCTCGAACTCCAGCAGGTCGGCACCGGACGACACCGGCTTCTTCTGCTCGTCGCCAGGCTTGGTCGCGTGGGCGGCCATGCCTGCGCCGTCGCGCCAGGCCTCGAAGGACTCCTGGTCCTCCCAGTGGGTCACGACGAAGTAGCGCTCGTCGCCGGCGACCGGGCGCAGCAGCTGGAAGCCGAGGAAGCCCGGCGAACCTTCGACCGCACCGGCCCGGGCAGCGAACCGCTCCTCGAGGTGGGCGCCGGCACCCGGCGGGACGTGGATGGCATTGATCTTCACGACGGACATGCAGTCGAGACTAGGCGGGACCACCTTGGCGTTGCACCGGAGGGGCCGCGACTCCACAGGGCGTCGTCATCGTTTGTAGTCGAACATCAGTTCGACTACAATGGCAGCATGATCTCGGGCCTGTACGACCTCGACCCCACCGCGGTGCTCGGCGCGACCGAGGCGCTGGTGCTGGAGCAGCGCGAGCGCGACGTGGACGATC